>Ga0209469_1000004_pt1 | contig 153056 bp, 126 predicted proteins | sample GraSoiAngelo_123_FD_185880 | JGI IMG/M metagenome (GOLD analysis project Ga0209469, IMG submission 185880) | Grasslands soil microbial communities from the Angelo Coastal Reserve, California, USA - 14_0927_02_40cm (SPAdes) (version 2) | ecosystem: Environmental > Terrestrial > Soil >... | reverse complement strand
GGGTGGGCGTCGACGGGCTGTTCGAGACGGTGTTCGAGCGTCCGTTCCGCTTCGGCGTCCGCTCAGGACTCACCCCCAGTACCCAGGTTCCGGTGGTGCTCGAAGCCCGTGACGTGGTCGGCTTCCGGAGCCGGCTGGACACCTTTGTGACGGTCGTTGCTCCGTGAGCCCAACGACTTAGTAAGTCTTGCCCTGACAATAACTTCAGGGTATTTTGGGGGGGTTGTCTGAGAGGCTCGCGCGGGGCTCCCGCGCCGCGCCACGGGACGCCCCGTGGCGCCTTTTCGTATCAGGGGGGCGGATGGCCGAGCGGAAGCCGGGCCGCGGACAACCGCAGGCCGTCGGGGAAGCCCTGCGGAGCTATCTCGCCCGCAGCGGGCTGGGACGGCGCCTCGCCCAGGCGCAGGTCATTCCCGATTGGCCGGTGCTCGTCGGCCCGCAGATCGCGGCGGTGACGGCTCCCGAGAGCGTGACCCCCGACGGGACGCTGTTCGTGCGCGTCGCGACCAGCGCGTGGATGACCGAGCTGCAACTCATGGCGCCGCAGATCATGGCCGCGCTCAACGCCGGCCGCGGCGCCGGACGGATCAAGACGATACGCTGGCTTCTCTTAACCTAGAGCGCTATGGCGAAAGCAAAACCCCGAGCCGCGAAGGATAAAGGCAAGGGCGGCTATCAGGCCGATGCGATTCAGGTCCTGAAGGGCCTGGAAGCGGTGCGGCGCCGCCCGGCGATGTACATCGGGTCGGTGTCGGGCCGCGGACTCCACCACCTCGTGTACGAAGTCGTGGATAATTCCGTGGACGAGGCGCTGGCGGGCTACAGCACGCGGATCGACGTCACCATTCACGAGGACAACTCCGTCACCGTGGTCGATAACGGCCGCGGCATCCCGGTCGACATCCACAAGACCGAGAAGAAGCCCGGCGTCGAGGTGGCCCTCACCGTGCTGCACGCCGGCGGCAAATTCGACAAGAGCACCTACAAGGTGTCGGGCGGGCTGCACGGCGTCGGCGTGTCGGTGGTGAACGCCCTGTCCGAGAAGCTCGAGGTGTGGGTGGACCGCGACGGCGAGCGTCACCACATGGCGTTCGAGCGCGGCGACACGACGAAGAAACTCGAGGTCACGGGGAAGGCGAAGGGCACGGGCACCACGGTGTGGTTCAGGCCCGACACCACGATCTTCACCGAGACGCGGTTCGACTACGCCACGATCGCGAACCGGCTGCGGGAGCTGGCCTTCCTCAACAAGGGGCTGACCATCACGCTCAAGGACGAGCGCAAGGGTCAGCGCCGGGAAGAGACGTTCTACTACAAGGGCGGGCTCGCCGAGTTCGTGAAGTGGCTCATCGGCAGCCGCAAGACGCTGCATCCCAAGCCCATCACCTTCGAGGCCACGCGCGACGGCGTCGAGATCGAGGGCGCCGTCCAGTACGACGACCAGTACAGCGAGAACACCTTCACGTTCGTCAACAACATCAACACGCACGAAGGCGGGACGCACCTCACCGGCTTCAAGTCGGCCCTCACGCGCACGATCAACGAGTGGGCGAAAAAGGACGGGGCGCTCAAGAAGGAGGACTTCACCTTCTCGGGCGACGACGTGCGCGAGGGGCTGAACTGCATCCTGCACGTGAAGGTGAAGAACCCCCAGTTCGAGGGCCAGACCAAGACCAAGCTGGGCAATTCCGAGGTCGAGGGCATCGTCAAGAGCGTAGTCAACGACGCGCTCGGCGCGTTCTTCGACAAGAACCCGAGCGTGGCGCGCATCATCATCGCGAAGGCGCTCAGCGCCGCGCGCGCCCGCGAGGCGGCCCGCAAGGCGCGCGAGCTGGTACGTAAGAAGAGCGGGCTCGAGGGCGGCCTGCTGCCGGGGAAGCTCGCCGACTGCACCGTGAGCGACCCGAAGTTGACCGAGCTGTACCTGGTCGAGGGCGACTCGGCGGGCGGCTCCGCCAAGCAGGGACGCGATCGCAGCTTCCAGGCGATCCTGCCGCTGCGCGGCAAGATCTTGAACGTCCAGAAGGCGCGCATCGACAAGGTGCTGTCCAACGAGGAGATCCGGACGATCATCACGGCGATCGGCACGGGAGTGCGCGAGGATTTCAACCTCGAGGACGCGCGCTATCACAAGATCATCATCATGACGGACGCCGACGTGGACGGCGCGCACATCCGCACGCTGCTGCTCACGTTCTTCTACAAGGAGATGAAGGACCTGATCGACGCCGGGTACATCTACATCGCGCAACCCCCGCTGTACCGCGTGGCGAAGGGGAAGGAAGAGTACTACGCCTACGACGAGAAGGAGCGCGACGCCTACGTGAAGCGGCTGTCGAACGGCGAGGCGGCGCACGGCAACACCATGATCCAGCGCTACAAGGGCCTGGGGGAGATGAACCCGGACCAGTTGCGCGACACGACGATGGATCCGGCGCGCCGCACGCTGCTCAAGGTGACCATGGAAGACGCGGTGGAGGCGTCCGACCTGTTCGAGACGCTGATGGGGGACGAGGTGGAGCCGCGGCGGAAGTTCATCGAGGACAACGCGAAGTTCGTGCGGAACCTCGACGTCTAGGAACGGGAAGCGGGCTTCCCCTTTCGCGATTCCCGAACCAGCTCTTCGATCCCATCTTTGCTCACCCGATGGGAGATCAACGGCAGCGGCTTTTCCTCGAGCCGGTCGCCGATCACGATCGCCTGCCCCAGCGTCTCGAGCCCGAGTCTCATGCCGCCGCCGTCCTTCGCGAACACGGACGCGATCGGCTCCCCCGCCAGCACCTTGTCACCCGGCTTCACCGTGATCACGAACCCGACCGTGGGATCCACCGGGTCCTCGACCTTGCGGCGGCCGCCGCCCATCGCGACGATCGCGCGACCGATGAGGCGGGGCTCGACCCGGGTGACCACGCCGGTACGCGGGGCGTTGTACACCTCGACCTCCTGGGCCTGCGGCAGCACCGACGGGTCCTCCACGGCCTGCGGGTTGCCCCCCTGTGCCTCGATCACCTGCTCGAACTTCTCGGCGGCCAGCCCCGAGGCGAGGGCGGTCTCGAGCCGCTTGCGCGCTTGCTTGGACGTCTTCTCGATCCCGGCGGCGAGCAGCATCTCGACGCCGAGCGCGTAGGTCACCTCCATCAAGTCCTCGGGTCCCTCGCCGCGCAGGGCGAGGATGGCTTCTTCGGTCTCGAGGGCGTTGCCGCAGGCCCGCCCGAGCGGGCGGTCCATCGCGGTGACGAGCGCCACGGTGGGGCAGCCGCGGTCCTCGCCCAGCGCGATCATCGTGCGGGCGAGCTCGAGGCTCTGCTCGAGCGCCGGCAGGAACGCCCCGCTGCCGCGTTTCACGTCGAGCACGAGTGCGTTCAGTCCTTCCGCCAGCTTCTTCGACATGATGCTCGCCGAGATGAGCGGGATCGCCTCGACGGTGCCCGTGACGTCGCGCAGCGCGTAGATGCGGCCGTCGGCGGGCGCGATCTCGGGCGTCTGGCCGATCATCGCGCACCCGATCTTCATCACCTGCGCCCGCGTCTCGGCGAGGGAGAGGCCGGTACGAAAGCCCGGGATCGCCTCGAGCTTGTCGAGCGTGCCGCCGGTGTGACCGAGCCCCCGGCCGGACATCATCGGCACCGCCACGCCGCAGGCCGCGACGAGCGGCGCGAGCACGAGGGAGACCTTGTCGCCGACGCCCCCGGTCGAGTGCTTGTCCACGCGCGGCGTGGCCCAGGAATCGAACGACAGCCGCTGGCCCGAGGCGAGCATCGCGTCGGTGAGGGCGGCGAGCTCGTGACGCTCGAGGCCGCGCAGCAGCACCGCCATCAGCAGCGCCGCCATCTGGTAGTCGGGGACGCGGCCCGCGGTATAAGCGGCGACGAGCGCGGACCACTCCTCCGGGGTCAGGGCGCCGCCGTCGCGCTTGCGCTCGATGAGCGGCACGACCAACATTACCGAGCACCCCTCCTCTGGAGCCCTTGATGCGCGGCGTCACGCCCCTCGTGCTCGCATCCGTTCTGCTTCCCGCCGCGCTCGGCGGTCAAACGCAGCTGAGCGTGGCCGAGCACCTCGCGCTCGGGGACAGCGCCCACGCGGCGCTCGCGCCGGCGCAAGCGCTGCAGCACTACCGCGCCGCGCTCGCCATCGACTCGACCAACTACCAGGCGCGCTGGAAGGCGGGTCGCGAGCTGGTGGACATTGCGAAGCAGATCGAGGGCAAGGACGACTCCTCCAAGCGTCGGCGGGACAGCCTGTACAGCGAGGCCCGCGCGTACGGCGAGGCCGCGGTGCGGGTGAACCCGAACGGGGCCGACGGCCACTTCACGATAGGGCAGGCGCTGGGCCGCCTGTCGCGCACCAAGGGCGGGGGCGAGCGCGTGCGCTTCGCGCGGATCATCTACGACGAAGGGATGAAGGCGATCGAGCTCGACTCGACGCACGACGGCGCCTACCACCTGATGGGGGCGTGGCATGCCGAGGTCAAGCGCCTGTCGTGGATCGAGCGCAAGGCCGCCGCCATCCTGTTCGGGGGCGGCTTCCTGAGCAAGGGCAACTGGGACGACGCCCAGCGATACCTCGAGAAGGCCGTGGCCCTGAAGCCGCGCAACATCTTCCACCGCCTCGAGCTGGGCGAGGTGTACGTGGATCTCGGCAAGTATTCGAAGGCGCGCGAGCAGTTCACCGCGCTCGCCACGCTGCCGATCGGGGACGTGCTCGACCCCGAGTACAAGAAGGAAGCGAGGCAGGTTCTCGAGGACATCAAGGGCGAGAAGGACGAGAGCTAGCGCCGCGCCCGCATCAGGCGCTCGATCTCGTCGGTGGTCTTGGGCGCCCGACCGGAGAGCCACTCGGCGCCGGTCGCCGTGACCAGGACGTCATCTTCGATGCGCACGCCCAGGTTCTCCTGCGTCAGGTAGATCCCCGGCTCGATCGTCAGCACCACCCCGGGTTTCAACGGCGTGCTGTAGTCGCCCACGTCGTGCACGTCCATGCCGAGCCAGTGCGACAGCCCGTGGATGAAATAGGCGTCGCATGTCTGGTCCCCGCACAACGTACCGGAGTGGGCGCGCATGTAGTCCCGGGCCACGCGGTTCAGCTGGCCGATGGTCGCCCCGGGGCGGGTCGAGTCAAACGCCGCGCGTTGGGTCGCCAGCACGAGGTCGTAGATCGCCTTCTGACGCGGGGTGAAGCGGCCGTTCACCGGGAAGGTCCGCGTCACGTCCGCCGTGTACTGTCCCCACTCGGCGCCGGCGTCCAGGACCACGAGGTCGCCGTCCTTGGTCTGGCGCCGGCTCACGTCGTAGTGGAGCGTGGTGCTGTTCGGCCCGCTCCCCACGATCGAGGGGTAGCCGACGCGGTCGGCGCCGTTGCGGCGGAACGCCGCCTCGGCGACCGCCTCGATCTCGTACTCCCACATCCCCGGGCGCGCGGCCTGCATCGCGGCGATGTGGCCCAGCCCGGAGATGTCGACCGCGGTGCGGAGCCGGGCGAGCTCGTCGGCATCCTTCACGAGGCGGAGCGAGTCGGCCACGGGGCGGAGGTTCCGCACGTCGCGCCCGTCGAACACCAGGTCCGCGACGCGCTTCTCGTCGCGGGTCGTGGCGTCGAGCGGCACGTAGACCGGTCCCGGCGCGCGGAACAGCGCGCTCCGCAGCGCGCGGTCGAGCGAGTCCGTCGGGAGCACGCGCCGGATGCCGGACAGGCGGGCCGCGACGCTGTCGGGAGCGAGCCGGAGGCCGGTCCAGCGCTCCTGCGACGGATTGCGGGGCGGCAGGAACAGCACGGTCTCGCCGCCCGCGTCGCCGCCCGCGACCATCAGGAGCCAGGCGTCCTGCGTCTCGAGCTCGGTGAAATAGAAGAACGTGTTGTTCTGCCGGAAGTCGTTGTCCTGGATGTAGTCGCGCTCGAGCTGGCGCTCGTGCGCCGCGGGGATCAGCACCACGCCGCGGCCGAGTCGGGCGAGCAGGGCGCGGCGCCGCGCGGCGACCGCGGCGGTGTCGACGGCGCGCCCCATGCCGGGGAGCTCGGGCACGGGCGTCCACGCGCCGAGCGGCGCGCGATCCGCGTCCGCGCGTCCCTGCGCCGCCGCGGTGCCGCCGAGCGCGCCGACGACGACGAGCGCGCCGACGACGACGAGCAGCAGGAGCGATCGCATGGGCACCGAAGCTACCGCGCGCGATGTGATGCGGCAACTTGACGCCGCCTCCGCCGGGTACGCAAACTATGCCATGACTCCCCCCCCCACCGCCGCTCCCACCGCCGCCGACGCGGAACGCCTGGCGGCGCGCGTGGTCGAGCTCGAGCGCGAGCGGAAGCATCTCCTCGCCGTCATCGAGATCCTCAAGGAAGTGTCCACGTCGCTGCACTTCATCGACATCCTCCAGGCGATCGCGCGCAAGCTCGGGGAGGCGTTCGGCCTGGACCGGTGCTCGATCTTCCTGGCGGAGCGCGGCGGCGCCTCGGTGCGGCTGGTCGCCTCCTACGAGGATCCCACGATCCGCAACTACATGGTGGACCTGGAGCGCTACCCCGAGCTCAAGCGGGCGATGCAGACGGGGGAGACGGTCTTCATCCCGGACGCGACGAGCGATCCCAGCCTGAAGCACGTGAAGGGCGAGCTGCTGAACCGCCGGGTGAAGTCCATCACGGTGGTTCCCATCACGTGGCGGGGCGTGGCGATCGGCGCGATCTTCCTGCGGACATTTCGCGACGGGCCCACCTTCTCCGACGAGGACGTGCGCTTCGTGCAGGTGGTGGCGGCGCTCACCGCGCAAGCGCTGCGCAACGCGCACCGCTACGAGCGCCTGGCCCAACGCCAGCAGGAAACCGGCGAGACGATGCGCCGCATGGAGCTCGAGCGCGTGGCGTTGCTCTCGTTTCTGCGGCGGCTGCTGGGCGCCTTCGGCGAGCGCGAGGGCGCGTGGGCCGAGGGGCTGTTGCCGCGGGCCAGCGCCGAAGAGCTCGACCGCCTGGTCGGCGTCGCGATGGCCGTGATTCAGGAAGAAGCCAAGGGTCGGTGAAGGGGGGGAGAGGGGGGGGCCGGGGGGGGCGGGGGGGGCGTCCCGCCGCGCGGGCTGCCGAGCTGCGGCGGCTCCTCGAGCGCGCCAACCACGCGTATTACGTGCTCGACCATCCGGAGATCTCGGACGCCGAGTACGACCGCCTGTTCCGCGAGCTGCAAGAGCTCGAGGCCAAGCACCCCGAGCTCCGCACGCCCGACAGTCCCTCTCACCGCGTCGGCGCCGCGCCGGCGGAGAAGTTCCGCAAGCATCGCCACCTGGTGCCGATGCTGTCGCTCGCCAACGCCTTCAACGAGGCGGAGCTCGCCGAGTGGGAGGATCGCAACGCCCGGCTCCTCCCCGAGGTCCGCTCCGCCGGCTACACGCTCGAAGTGAAGATCGACGGCGCGGCGGTGAGCCTCACCTACGACGCCGGCGTGCTCGTGACGGGCGCGACGCGCGGCAACGGCGTCGAAGGGGAGGACGTCACCGCCAACCTGCGCACGGTGGTGGACATCCCCCTTCGTCTCCGGGGCAAGGGCTGGCCCGGGCGGATGGAAGTGCGCGGCGAGGTCTATATCTCGAAGTCGCGTTTCGTGAAGCTGAACGAGGAGCGCGAGCGGGCGGGGGAGCCCCCGTTCGCGAATCCCCGCAACGCCGCCGCGGGTGCCCTGCGCCAGCTCGACCCCAAGGTCACCCGCAGCCGCAAGCTGCAGATCTTCTGTTTCCACCTCGAGGCGCCCGGCCAGAAGCTGCCGGTGAACACGCAGCATGAGCTGCTGCAGCAGCTCGCGACGTGGGGGTTCCCCGTCGAGCCGCATCACACGCAGGTCGCCGGGCTCGAAGCGGCCAACCGGGAGATCGCCACGCTCGAGCCCCAGCTCCCCGGACTCGACTACGGTGCCGACGGCGTGGTGGTGAAGGTGAACCCGCTCCGGCTCCACGCCGAGCTCGGGACCGTGGGCGACCGCGAGCCGCGCTGGGCCGTGGCGCGCAAGTTCGCGCCCGAAGTGCGGGTGACCAAACTCCTCGAGATCAAGATCAACGTGGGGCGCACCGGGTCGCTCAACCCGTACGCCGTCCTCGAGCCCGTCGAGATCGGAGGCGTGACCGTCTCCACGGTCACGCTGCACAACTTCGACTTGATCGACGCGAAGGACATCCGCGAGGGCGACTGGGTCGAGGTCACGCGGGCGGGGGAGGTGATCCCGCAGGTGCTCGGCCCCGTCCGCGAGCGGCGCACCGGCAAGGAGCGGAAGTTCAAGCGCCCCGAGCGCTGCCCCGTCTGCCACGCCAAGGTCGAGTACCCGACGGACGAAGTGATGGCGTACTGCTCCAACGTCTCCTGTCCGGGACGGTTGCTCGAGAGCATCGTGCACTTCGCGTCGCGGAACGCCATGGACATCCGGGGGCTCGGCTACGAGCGGGTGCGCGCGCTGCTCGATGCCAAGCTCATCAAGGACTTCGCCGACCTCTACGAGCTGACGCCGTTGCAGCTCCTCGCGCTCGAGGGCTTCGCGGAGAAGTCGGCGCAGCAGCTGGTCGACGCCATCCAGGCGTCGAAAGCGCAGCCGCTCTCCATCCTGCTGTACGCGCTGGGCATCCGTCACGTGGGAGCCCAGGGCGCGCGGCTGCTGGCGCGCCACTTCGGGACGATGAAAGCGCTCCGCAACGCCTCGGTCGAGCAGATCAGCGAGGTCCGGGGCATCGGACCGGCGATCGCCGAGGCGGTCGCGGGGTTCTTCGACGAGGCCAAGAACCGCAAGCTGCTCGAGCGGCTCGAGAAGCTCGGGCTCACCTTCACGGAGCCGGTGGCGGCGGAAGGCAAGGGGCCGCTCGCGGGGCAAACCTACGTCGTCACGGGGACGCTGCCTTCGCTGTCCCGCGCCAGGGCGACGGAGCTGATCGAGTCCGCGGGCGGCGCCGTCACCGACAGCGTGTCGAAGAAGACGACCGCCGTCGTCGTGGGTGCCGACGCGGGCTCGAAGCTCGAGAAGGCGAAAGCGCTCGGCATCCAGATCATCGACGAGGCCCAACTCTTGCGCCGCGCACGCGCCAAACCCTAAGTTGGCGTCTCAAATGACCGCCCCCCTCGCCACTCCGTTCTCTCCCGCGACCGACGGCCTCACCGTCGGTCGCGGCGCTTTACGCCAGCTCCATGCGAGCCTGCTGCGCGACGCGGCCGATCACGCGATCGCGATCCTGCAGGAGGCGGGCTTCGCCGCCGGGCAAGGCGTGTTCCAGGCTTTCTGCGCCTGGCTCCCCGGCCAGCTCGGCGTCGCGCGCCCCGACGAGGTCGACGCGGCCCAGATGAACGACGTGTTGTCGGCGTTCTTCCTGGCCATCGGGTGGGGCGCGGTGTCGGTCGCGCCGCTCGGCAACGCGGCGCTCGTGGTGGACTCGACCGACTGGGTCGAGGCCGATCCCGGGAGCGCGGACATCCCGATGTGCTACTTTTCGTCGGGGATGCTGTCGGACTTCCTCGGACGCTTGTCCGGCGAGCCGGTCGCGGTCATGGAGGTCGAGTGCCGCTCGCGCAATGACGAGCGGTGCCGCTTTTTGTCGGCCTCTCCCGACACGCTCAATGTCGTCTACGAGCAGATGACGCAGGGGCGGACGTACGACGAGGTGTTAGGTGATAGGGGTTAGGTGTTAGAGCGCCTGTAGCGTTCCTTCAGATTGCGGAACAGCCCTGAAAGCATCTTCCCCACCTCCTCAGCCTTCGACATGTTCGCGACTCACCTGCGAGCGACACTTACTCCTTCCAGCAGCACCGACGGCGCGTAGCGCGATCCCGTCCAACGGGCGTCGTTCCCGAACCCGCCGACCCGCTTCCACAGCTCGTACACGTTCCCCGCGACCGCCGCGTCCTTTACGCGACCGGTGATCTCGCCCCGGTCGACGCGGTAGGCGAGGGCCACGGGGTGGCTGAACGCCCCGCCGATCACGTTGCCCTGCCCCACGCCGATCAGCTCGTCCACCAACAGGCCGTCCCGGATGTTGGCCAGCAGTCCCCCGCCCAATTGTAGGGGCACGGCATGCCGTGCCCCTACACCATCGGGTGTCGGTCCCAGGACGACGTTCGTGTATCCCGGCACCGGCTTCCCGAAGATGCCGCGCTGCCCGTGCCCGGTGCTCTGCGCCTTGGCGCGCGCCGCGGTCTCGAGGTCGTAGATGAACCGTTGCACCACGCCGCGCTCGACGAGGCGCGTGACCCGCGACGGTACGCACTCGTCGTCGATGGGACGCGAGGCGGGGCGACCGACGCAGGTCGCGTCGTCGCTGAGCGAAAACGCCGCGTCGAACACCCCGCCCTGCCCCACCTTCCCGGCGAGGGGGGAGATGCCCTGGAGCACGGCCTTGCCGGACAGCGCCTGGGTCACGGGCAAGAGCAGCGCCGCCAGCCCGGCGGGCGTGCAGACGACGGGGAGGGCGCCCTCGGGCGGCGCCACGACGGTGAGCGCGCGGTCGAGCCGCGTGTTGATCGACGCCGCGATCGCGTGCAGCGCGGCGTCGGACGGCAGGTCCGCGCCGTCGAACGCGTCGCCCAGCACCAGCACGTCGTCGCCAGCGATGCGCCACACGTCGGCGCTCACCGCGATCACGGTGGACCGGTAGCTCCCCGCCGCGCCGGCGCTGTTCGCGACCCGAGTCTCGGCCGTTTCGCGCTCGAGCGCGACGTTGACGCGACAGCCCTCGCGCGCCAGCCGGTCGAGCAGGCCCCGGCCCATCTGGATCAGGTGATCGAGGGAAGCCTCCCCGGCGCGGTCGAAGTACGTGGGGACGGGCGGCAGTGGGGCGCGGGGCGGAAATGGCAGGTCGACGGCTTCGCCCAAGGCGGCCGAGGCGAGGGCGCGGGCGACGAGATCGGCGAGTGACGCGTCGGCGGCCGTCGTGCCGGCGACGCCGACGCGGCCGCCATGTCGCACCCGGAGGTTCACCCCGGTCTCCTCGGTGACTCCGGCCGACTTGAGGCGCCCCCATTCGAACGCGACCGAGGTGCGCTCCACGCGGCGCCACAGCGCGTCGGCGCCGCCGTCGGCGTGGCGCCGCGCCTGCTCGAGCAGCCGATCGATCACGCGGGCACGTCGCCCCCGACCAGCGCCTCCTCGATGCGCACATGCGGCGCGCCTTCCGTGACCGCGAGGGGATACTGCCCGCCCTTGCCGCAGCCGCCGCCCATCTGGTTCCAGCGGAAATCGCCCGCGATGTGGTCGATGCGGTCCAGGGTCTGGAAGAGATTGCCCGCCAGCACCACATCCTTGATCAGCTCGGCCACGTGACCGTCGCGGATCATCTGACCGTAGGCCGCGGTGAACGAAAAGTTCTCGAGCAGGGTCTGGCCCCCGAACGCACTGCAGGCGTACACCCCGAGCTTGACGTCCCGGATCAGATCCTCGAACGTGCCCCGGCCGTTTCCGATGTACGTGTTCGTCATCCGGACGATGGGCGCGTGCCGGAACGAGACGGCGCGGGCGTTGCCGGTGGGCCGCTCGTCCATCGTGGCCGCGGTCTCGCGGGAGTGCAGCCGGCCGACGAGGACGCCCGCCGTGATCAGCGGCGTGTCCTGGGTGGGCGTTCCCTCGTCGTCGAACGGCAGCGTGCCGCGCAGGCCCGGTGCCGCGCCGTTGTCGCCCACATGCAGCACCGGCTTCCCGAACCGCCGCCCCAGGGTCATCATGGCGCGCGCCTGCGGATTCTCGTACACGAAGTCGGCTTCCGAGAGGTGCCCGAACGCCTCGTGGATGAACACGCCGGCGAGCTCGGGGTCGAGGATCACGGGATACGTGCCCCCCTTCACCATCGGCGCATCGAGCAGCTGCACCGCCCGCTCGGCCGCCGTGCGGAAGCCTGCGAGCCCGTCCTGCACCGAGTTCCAGCCGCGGCGCAGCCCGACCGACTCGAGCCCCTTCTCGATCGTGCCGTCGCGACGCGCGACGGCCGTGCCGGAGAGCGTCACCTCCGGCCGCAGCTCGTGCAGGATCGTGCCGTCGGAGTTCACGAACCAGTACTCGCTCACCTCGTCGCGGTACGTGGCGAGGGTGTCCACGATGCGGTCGCTCACGGCGAGCATCGCCCCGTTGTAGGCCTCGAGCAGCCGCTTCTTCTCGGCGAGGGAGACGCCGCGCACGTCGCCGTCCAGGTCGAGCATCGCCTCGGCCCGGTGGGGCGCGACGTCGGCGAGGCGGATCGGCGGGTCCACGCGGACGGCGCGCGACAGCTCGTGGGCGCGGGCGACCATCGCGTCGAGCCGGTCGAGCGACGTGAAGGACGCCACGCCCCAGCCCGCCGCGCGGTTCAGGACGCGCACGAACCCGCCCTGGTCCTCGCTCGCGGTGGCGGACTCGAGCCGCCGGCCGCGAAAGGTGACGGCCGTGCTCCAGGTGCGTTCGACGCGGATTTCGGTGTAGTCGGCGCGGGACCGGCCCAGCGCGGCGGTGAGGCGGTCGATCAACCCCCGAGTTCCTTCAGCTTCTGGGCGTAGTCGGGCCGCATGACGATCTCCCCGTCGATGATGACCTCGCGGTCCCAGGGGAGGATGATGAAGTTGCCGGTCTCGAGCGCGTAGAAGTCCGGCTTGAACTCGCCGGTGCGGAACGAGACCGCCGTCTTCACGGCCGCGGGCTGCAAGTCGCGCACGGCGGCGAGGGCGAGCTTCATCGTGGCCCCGGTGTCACACGTCTCGTCCACGATGAGCACGCGGCGGCCCGTGACGATGCGGGGCGGGCCCGCGATCACCACCGGCCGCCCGCCCGTCTCCGTGCGCGTGATGGCGACCGACGCGAAGTCGCGTTGCAGGATGCTCGCCACGACCGCCCCGGGAATCACGCCCGCCTTGGCGATGCCGATCACGACGTCGGGGTCGTACTCCCGAAAGATCTTGAGCGCCAGCGCGCGGCACAGCTCGCCGAAAAACGGCCAGTCGACTTCGAGGACGCCGTGAGGGGTCTTCCGGCCGGGCCGGAGGTCCTGCGATGCGGGCGTCCGGGGCGGGGGCGGGGCGGGCATGGGGTGGGAAGCTACATTGCAAAGTCACGCGGCCGCAAGCTATTTTCGGCGCATGGGTTTCTGGCGCCGCCTCTTCGGCGGCTCGGGCGTTGATGAGCTCAAACCCCAGCGCCTCGATTATCTGAACGAGGCGCTCGCGCTCGAACGCCAGGGCGATTACGAGGCCGCGCTGACCTCGTATCGGCTGGCGCTGCGCGACCATCCCACCGATGCCCGCATTCTCCAGAACATGGCGATCGCCTTCACCAAGACGCGGCGCCTCGACGAGGCGATCCGGCACTATCGCCGCGCGCTCGAGCTCGATCGGGATCTGGCCGGCGCGCACTACGGCCTCGCGTTCCTGCTCCTCAAGCGCGGCGACCCCGACGGCGCGGCGCAACACCTGCGCGCCTTCCTCGCCCATCCGCCCAAGGGGCCGGACGCGCAGAAATGGGTCGAGCACGCGACCCAGGCGCTGCGCGACCTCGGCGCCGCCGGACCGCCCCAGGCGGCCGCGGCGGAGGCGCCCTGAGCGGTCGGCCCCGCGCCGGGGGCCGGGGGGGCCGGGGGGGCCGGGCCCGCGTCGTCGTCCTCGTGGTCGCGACGGCGGTGGCGTGCAGCAAGCTCGGCACCGATCTCAATCAGGTGATCGCGATCGTCACGGCGGCGCCCGACAGCCTCGAGGAATACGACACCCTGGTGCCGGGGGCCGCGGCGCTCAATGGTGCCGGCGACACCGTGCCGGCCACGATCCTATGGACGAGCCTCGACAGCGTACTCACCGTGCTGAACGACACGACGGGTAAGACGGTGGTGAGCCATACCCGGCAGACCGGCCGCCTCCAGGCGCACCTGGGAAACCTGTTCTCGAACCCCATCGCGATCCGCACCCTCGCCGCCGCCGACACGCTGTTCGCGACCGGCGTCATCGCGGACACGGTGACACTCTCGGCCACCACGCCACCCGACTCGCTGTCCGACTCGCTCCAGGTCGAGCTCGCCGACACGATCGAATCCTCGGCCGGCGCGGACTCGCTCACCGTCCCGCTGGCAGGTCGCCCCGTGGTGTACGCGATCACGTATGCCAACCCGGGGGCGGCCACGCTGGTCAAGACCGACACCGCTCACGCCCTCGTGACTCTGGACACGGTGACCACAGGCGCCAACGGCGTCGCCTTCGTGAAAGTGCGCCTGCTCGCCGACGCGCTTCCCGATAGCATCGTCGTGACCGCGCGCGCGCGCCGCGCCATCGGCGACACGGTACCCGGCTCGCCGGTCACCTTCTTCGTGAGGTTCCAGCCATGAGCGCGGGCACGCTCACGGGGCTCTTCTTCGACGCCGTCGAGCGGTTTGCCAGTCACCCGGCCGCCTTCCGGTACAAGACCGAGGGGGGGACATGGCAGTCCGTGAGCCACCGGGAGGTCGAGGAGCGCGTGCGCGCCATCTCGGTGGGATTGCGCGAGCTGGGGATCTCGCCCGGGGATCGCGTCGCCATCCTGTCGGAGACGCGGCTCGAATGGACCCTCACGGATTACGCGTGCCTGTGCGCGCGGGTCGCCGACGTCCCGATCTACCCCACCCTGCCCGCGAACCAGGTCGAATACATCCTGCGCGACGCGGGCGCGACGGCCGTGTTCTGCTCGACCGCCGCGCAGGTGGAGAAGATCCGTGAGGTGAAGAGCGGGCTGCCGTCGCTGCGGCACGTGATCGCGTTCGGTCCCGGCGGAGGCACCGACGGCGCGCTCGCGCTGGCCGAGCTCGAGACTCGAGGCCGGGCGGCGGCGGCGAAGTATCCTCGCTTCAAGGACGAAGCGCTGTCGGTGCGGCCCGACGACCTCGCCACGCTGATCTACACCTCGGGCACCACGGGCCCGCCCAAAGGGGTGATGCTCACCCACCACAACATCTGGTCCAACGTCGCGGCGTGTGTCGAGGCGCTGCGCGTGAGCGAGGGCGACACCTGTCTCGCGTGGCTGCCGCTGTCGCACATCCTCGAGCGGATGGTGGAGTACTACTTCGTCCACGTCGGTGTGACCATCAACTACGCCGAGTCGGTGGATACCGTGGCGCAGAACCTCCAGGACGTGCGGCCGACGATCGTGGTCGCGGTGCCACGGCTGTACGAAAAGGTGTACGCCCGGGTGCTCGAAAACGCGCTCGGCGGCAGTGCGCTCAAGCGGCGCATCTTCCTCTGGGCAAAGCGCACCGGGGAGGCGTGGACGACATACCGCCTCGCCGGCATCCCCGTCCCCCTCCTGCTCCGGCTGCGCCACGTGATCGCCGACCGGCTGGTGTTCGCCAAGCTCCGGGCGCGCACCGGTGGGCGGGTGAAGCTCTTCGTCTCGGGCTCGGCCCCCCTGTCGCCGGAAATCGCGCGGTTCTTCTACAGCGCCGGCCTGCCGGTGATCGAGGGGTACGGCCTGACCGAGACGTCGCCGGTGCTGACCCTCACGCCCCTGGGTCGACCCAAGCTCGGCGTGGTCGGCAAGCCCATCCCCGGGGTCCAGATCCGGATCGCGGCCGACGGCGAGATCCTCGCCAAGGGCCCGAACGTCATGCAGGGCTACTACAACAAGCCCGAGGAGACCCGCGAGGCGATCGACGGAAGCGGCTGGTTCCACACCGGCGACATCGGCGAGCTCGACGCCGACGGCTACCTGAAGATCACGGACCGCAAGAAAGACCTGCTGAAGACCGCGGGCGGCAAGTACATCGCGCCGCAGCCGATCGAGAACACCGTGCGGCTCAACAAGTTCGTCGCGAGCGCCGTGGTGTTGGGCGACCAGCGCAAGTTCCCCATCATTCTCGTCGTGCCGAACTTCGAGCAGCTCGAGCGGTGGGCGAAGGAGCGCAACTTGTCCTACGGGTCGCACGCCGAGCTGATCGCGCTCGCCGACGTCACCGCCAAGCTCGAGCGCGAGGTCATGGACGGCCTGCGCGACCTTGCCAAGTTCGAGATGCCCAAGAAGGTCGTGCTGATCGAGCGCGACTTCACGATCGAATCGGGGGAGCTCACGCCCTCGCTCAAGGTGAAGCGCCGCGTGGTCGAAAAGAACTACAAGCCGCTCATCGACCGCGTGTACGCGGAAGCCGATCCGACGGCGGCCGCGATCGAGGGTTGATCAACCCCGCTGGCCCACGAACAGCCCCTGCCCCACCGCCAGCCGCGTGACGCCGGGTGGCGCTGCCGCGTCCTCCCGCTCCACCACCAACCGCCGGCCGCGTAGCAGGATGCGCGCCGCTTCGGCGAGCCATGCCCCCAGCTCCGGGCCGACCACCACGCCGCGCGCCATGGCGTGGCGCAGCGGGACCATCGTGTCGCACGCGAGCAGGCTCAGCACGGGCAGCTCCTCGACCTCGGGCGGCGCATTGACGCCCACGAAATGGATCCCACCCATCAGCCCCGCCAACCCCACCGCGTGTCGCGCCGCCGAGCCGAGCAATACGACGTAGCCGCCGGGGCCGCTGAGATCCAGGAGCGCCTGAAGCGTCTGGGCGTCGACGGCGAGAGCGGGCAGGGAGGAGGGCGGCGAGGGCACCCCAGGAAGCGACTGCGTATTCTTGTCGCGGAGTGGGGTGCCCTCGCCACCCGAGAAGTGGACCACTCCCTTGACGATCGGATACTCCCGGTGGCACACCGGGCAGCCGAGAATCCCCGACCGGACCATGCGTCCCCGCATCTCGCCCGTCGACATCACGAGGACGTTCTCCTCGTGCGGCTCGGGGCAGCGCAGCATCTCCGTCAGCTCAATGTGCACCGGAACGGAACACGACCCAGGTCACCCGACCCGCCTCGACGCGAACACGGCGCGTGAGCCGTCTGCCGTTGACCACGACCGCGAGGGTGTAATCGCCGGGCTCGACGTCGGACACAGCGAACTGCTCGCGATACTCCGGGTCGGGGTGATTGCGCTCGCCGTAGGTCTCGGCGTACGCGTACGGAGTCTCTTGCGGCTCGGCCTTCACCAAGCCGTACACCCGCGCCTGGGGCACGGGCCGCCCCGCGCCGTCCCACACCTGCCCCACGACGATCCCCGTCCCGGGGAGCGGGCGGATCCAGAGCTCGGGGTTCACGGTGTAGCGCGGGTAGCGCTCGTTCGGGTCCACGACGAGCGACGTCGAATCGAGCGGCGCGGCGTGGATCTCGAGGTGCAGGTGGTCGTTCGTGGCGCGGCCGGTATTGCCGACCAGCGCGATCACGTCGCCGGCCTTCACGCGCTGCCCCACCGGGACGAGCAGCTTGGAGTTGTGGTAATAGACCGAATAGATGAACAACCCGTTGAGCTTGCGATCGTGGCGGATGGCGAGCGTGTTCGCGCCCTGCTCCGCCGGACCCGAGAACACGACGACGCCGTCGCCGACCGCGTGCACCGGGGTGCCGTCCGCGTTGTTGAACTCGACGCCCTGGTGCTGCTGGAAGTTGCCGCCCATCGTCGCGCCGTAGCGGTACGTCTGGTCGATGTACGGCTGGTCGCCGGGCGCGATGGGACGCTCGAACCACGTGTGGCGGGTTCCTTGGGTGTCCGAGTCGGGGCGCTCGCGGTAGGTGACGCCGACGAGTGTGAGCCCCTGATCGAAGCGGCACATCCCCAGACCGTTGGGGCGGCCGGCGGCGTAGCTCCCGGGAGCGAGGACGACGAGGGCGGTCACGGCGGGCGACACGTCGCATACGTTGAGCGCGTCTCCGTCTCCGGCGTAGACGCCCTCCCGCGTTCCTGCGTAGACGAGGCCCGGGGCCGCGCGGACGAGCGCGGCGATCGGCGCCATGTCGACCCGGCACCCTTTGACGACCGGAGCCACGGGGCACGCCGGTCGCCCTTTCTTGTCGAGCCACGACCGCCGCGCCGGATCAAGGCGGTACAGGCCGCGCTCCGTCCCGACCCACACGAGGCCGCCCGAGTCGGCCGCGAGCGCGCGCACACGGTTCGCGCATTCGGCGCCCGGTGACGAAGGCGGGCAGCGCGTCGGCGTCGGGAACTCGGTCCACGTTCGCCCGCCATCGCTCGAGCGGGCGAGGCCGTGCAGGTGGCCCGCCCACAAGCTGCCGTCCCCAGGGGGCCCCGCGGCGAGCGCGAGCACGTACTGGCTCCCGATCCGCGCTCCCCCCCACGGATGCGGTGCCGCAGCTGCGCCCAGCGAGTCCGTGATCTCGAACCAGCTGGCCCCGTGGTCCCACGACAGCTTGATGCCGTCGGCCGTCGCGATGTAGACGGTGTCGCCGCGCGTCACGATCCCGTTGGGCGCGACGTACTGCCACTCGGGCCCGAGTTGCGAGAAGTCCCAGTTGGTCCACGTCTTGCCGCCGTCGGTCGACAGCCCCCACCCGTTCCCCACCGTGCCGTACCAGATCTCGCCCCCGGGGCCGAACCCGAACGCGTGCACGAAATCCCACGAGATGGAGTGGGCGCTCGTGTCGCTCGAGTGCCTGATCTGCTCCCAGCTCCCTGCTCCCGGTCGCAGCACGAAGATGCCCTGCCCGTACGTGCCGACCCAGAGGGCGTTGTCGGGCGCGCGCGTCAGGGCGAGCACGTGGACCCCGAAGCCGCTCGTGTCCGGAAGCGGGGGGAGCTGCTGGGCGCCGGAGGGATCCGGTGCCCCAATCAGGATCATCGCCACCAACAGTGCGGAATGCGGAATGCGGAATGCGGAGTGTAAAGGGAGGTCTCGCGAGGCGAACGACCCTTCCGTGAAATTCCGCACTCCGCACTCCGCACTCCGCATTCGATTACCCTCTCGGCGAGTAGACCGTCGGCAGCAGCCGGATTTCCGTGACGTCTACCCGTTCCGGTTGCGTGACCGCGAACAACACCGCGGCCGCCACGTCCCGCGCCTGCAGCATCGCACTGCGCTTGGTGAAGCCCGGCTTCGAGTCCGGATCGACCGGGTCCCACATGGGCGTATCGACCGGCCCCGGTGACACGAGCGTGGTGCGCACGCCGGTGGTGGCGAGCTCCGCCCGGAGCACCTCGTGCACGCCGCGCAGGCCGTACTTGCTCGCCGCGTACGCGGTGGACCCGGTGAACGCCCGGTGATCGGAGACCGATCCGATCGTCACGACGTGCCCGGCGCCGCGTCGTACGAGATGTGGCACGAGGGCGCGCAGGATGAGAAACGGCGCGGTCAGATTCACCGTCAGCGTGCGCGTGAAGTCTTCCGGCGTGGTATCGGCGACCGGCTTGATGAAGAAGATCCCGGCGTTGTTGACGACGATGTCGGGCACGCCGCGCTCAGCCAGGACCCGTGTGATGGCGCGTTCCACGGCCGACGCGTCGGCCAGGTCGCACGACACGTCGGTCCGGCGATCGGCGGTGCCCGCCTGCAGACTGCGCGCCACGCGCACGACGTGCGCCCCGGCCGCGTGCAGCGCCTCCGCCACAGCGAGCCCAATCCCGCGGGACGCACCGGTGACCAGGCCGAGCTTCCCCTCGAGCGGGGCGTCGCTCACTCCAATCCCCGGCCGCCGTGCACCAGTCTGAGGAACTCGTCCCGCGTCTTCGCGTCCTGGAGCAGCGCCCCCCGCAGCGCGCTGGTGACCGTCTTGGAGTTCTGCTTCTCGACGCCGCGCATCATCATGCAGAGGTGATAGGCCTCGATCACGACGCCGACGCCCCGCGGATCGAGCACCTCCATGAGGGCGTCCGCCACCTGGTCGGTGAGCCGTTCCTGCACCTGGAGCCGGCGCGCGAACACCTCGATCACGCGCGGGATCTTGGAGAGGCCGACCAGCCGCCCGTTCGGCAGGTACGCGACGTGCGCCCGCCCGAAGAACGGCAGCAGGTGGTGCTCGCACAGCGAGTAGACCTCGATGTCGCGTACGCACACGAGGTTCTCGTGGCGCTCCGCGTAGAGCGCGTCGCCGATGACGTCCGCCACCGACATGTGGTAGCCGCGGGTGAGCCAGCGGAGCGATGCCTCGACGCGCGCCGGGGTCTGGCGCAGGCCCTCGCGCGTCGGATCCTCGCCGAGCCGCTGCAGGATATCGTGCACCAGCGGCTCGAGCGATACGGGAAGGGGCTCGCCGTGGTCCTCGTGAAAGCTGTGGAGGCTGGCGGACTTGATTTTGTCGCGTGCCATAACTTGTAGGGCCTCCGGGGCAGGACTATCTTCGGCGCACGTGAAACTAAAGGTACTCGCTTTTCTGTCGGCGGCGGGAGGCTCCGCCCTGTCCGCGCTGTGGACCTTCCCCAGCATTCTCGCGTCGGCGTTTCTCGTGGCGTGGGGCGCGGAAGCCGCGCAGTTCCTGATCTCCCAGGGCGCGGCGCTCGCCATCCTCGCCTGGTTGCAGACGCTGCCCGAGTTCGCGGTGGAGGCCGTGATCGCCTGGGAGGCCGGGCGCGACCCCGAGCGCGCGCACCTGGCGATCGCGAACCTGACCGGCGCCATCCGCCTGCTCCTCGGGCTGGGCTGGCCGATGATCTATTTCGTGTTCGCGGCCGCCGGGCGAAAGACCGCCGCCCAGCGACTGCCGGCGATCCGGCTCGAGCGCGAGCACGCCGTGGAGATCGTCGGCCTCGTGCCGCCGCTCGTCTACTTCGTGTTCATCCTGTGGAAGCGCAGCATCGGCTGGATCGACGCGCTCGTGCTGCTCGGCCTGTACGTCGCCTATCTCTGGGTCCTGTTCCGCAGCCCCCCGCATGCCGTCGAGAACCTCCCCGACGCCCCCGCGGTGTCGCGCTGGGCCTACCGGCAACCCGGGTGGCGGCGGCCCGCCGCGATCGGCGCGCTGTTCGGGGCAGGCGGCGTCCTGTTGTACGTCACGGCCCATCCCTTCCTCGAGTCGATGCTCGCGGTCGCGGGGCTGGTCGGCGTGAGTCAGTTCGTGCTGGTGCAGTGGGTCGCGCCGTTCCTGTCCGAGTTTCCCGAAAAGGTCTCGGCGTTCTACTGGGCGCGCCGCGTCACGCACGCGCCCATGGCGCTCATGAACATGGTGTCGAGCAACGTCAACCAGTGGACCGTGCTCGCCGCCATGATCCCGCTGGTGTACGGGTATTCCAGTCTCCGCAACCACGGGGTGTGGCTGGATTTCCATTTCGACGACGCGCAGCGGCTCGAAATCCTGCTGACGCTGCTCCAGACCGGCCTCGGCGTGATGCTGCTGGCGAAGATGGAATTCGACTGGCTCGACGCCAGCGCCATCTTCGTGCTGTGGCTCGCGCAGTTCCTGCGGCCCAACCTGCGCGAGGAAGTCGCGGTGGCCTACGGGATCTGGATGGCCATCCTGGTGATCGGATTCGTCGTGAAAGGCAGGCCGCTGCTGGCGCCGAGATATTTCTGGGAGGTCGTGACGGCGACGGAAGGACGGAAAGACGGAACGGGGGTGTGATGCCAGCGCTGCATCCCCGTTCCGTCCTTCCGACGTTCCGTCGACTCACCATAAAGCGATCGGCCGGCACCGCTGTAACACGGCCCGGCCGACCGGTACTGCAGGAACGGAGAGGATTATTGAAGCCCGAGAGTAATGACTGGTCCCTCACCATGGCGTTTGTCTTCCCCACGCGGGGGCGTGACATCGGTCACAGTATCTGGGTCCACTATCGAGCCTGTTGGCTCAATAATTCTTCTCCCCGTCCCTGGTACTACATTACTGCGGGGACGAGAAACGTCAAGGAAAGCCGTCGCGCGAACTCGTCGGGGCATTGACATGAATGTGACGCTCATTACCGCGATCGTACTGCTGCTCGCGTGGGGGACGCTCGTATTCGGCGCGCACCTGGGGAGCGGGCCGGTCCATCTGCTGTACGCAGTGTCGGTGATACTGTTCGCGCGCCGCATCATCGTCGGCGCGCCGACCTTCCGGTCCTAACGCAGCCGGCCCAGCCGGTCGGCGGGCCACTCGCGCACGACGATCCGCTGCGACCGCGTGCGCGGGCCCAGCGTGAGGTGCACCACGTACTCCCCCGGCTCCACCTGCTTCAAGTCCTCGCGCGACGTCGGGCCGCCCAGCTCGCGCGGCCGTGGCTTGTCGCGCGTCAGGTCCCAGGTCACGCGGTTCACGCCCGGGTAGCCGGGACCGGTGAGGTGACGGATCGTGTCCCCCGCCGCAGCGACGATCGCGAGCTTCACGCCGTCCGACTGCACGTCCTTCAGATAGTACACGATCACGGCGCCGCGGGGCGGGTTCGCCGCTACGTACGGCCGGCTGCCCCAGTCGGGATGCGTGTCCCGCAAGCGGTGCTGATAGGCGGGTGGCAGGGCGAAGAGGTGCACCGCTTCCGCAAGCAGCGTGTCGCTCATCTCCTCGAGCGGCCCGACCGGGACGACCCAGAGACCGCGCCCGTGGGTCGCTACGACGAGGTCGCGCTGCGCGAACGCGAGCGCCATCGCCTCGACGGGGACATTTGGCAGATTCTTGCCGAAGCGCCGCCACGTCTTGCCGCCGTCCGCCGTCACCCATACGCCGGTCGCCGTCCCGACCCACAGCAGCCGCGCGTTCGCCGGGTCCTCGCAGATCGTGAGACTCCCGGCGTCCTTCGGCAGGCCCTGCCCGATCTCCGTCCAGGTTTTTCCAAAGTCGTCCGTGCGGTACACGTGCGGCTGATAATCGTCGCGGGAGTGACAGTCGTACACGAGGTACGCGGTCCGCTCGGCGTGATACGACGCCACGATGGCCGCCACCCAGCACGCCGTCGGCGCCCCGCGGGGGAGGTTGCCGCTCACCTCCACCCACGTCTTCCCGCCGTCCCGGGTGCTCCACACGAGGCCGTCATCGGAGCCGGCCCACACGACCCCGGCCGCGCGCGGGCTCTCGGCGATCGCGAAGACGGCATGGTAGCTCGTGTGCCCGACCTCGGGCGCCGGATGCTCGCGGCTCGCCCGGGTCATATCCGGGCCCAGCAGCTCCCAGTCGTCCCCGCGGTGCGTCATCCGGATGAGATGGTTCGCCCCGACGTAGAGCACCGTGGGATCGTGCTGCGACACGAGGATCGGCGTGGTCCAGCCCCACGTCAGCGGGTAGCCCGAGTCCTGGCCCGCGTCGAGCGCCAGCGGCGTGATGTCGTCGCGCTTCCAGGTCCGCAAATCGAGGCGCGAGAGGTGGCCGTACTGCCAGCCGGAGTACACGGTGAACGGGTCGTTCGCCGGGATCTGGACCCACATGCCGTCCCCGCCGTTCACGGGGTACCAGTCCTCATCGGTGATCCCCAGCGTGTCGCGCGTGCGGCTCGGGCCGCACCACACCCCGTTGTCCTGCAGCCCGCCGCATACTTGATAGGGCGTGAGCGAGCTGTCCACGATGACCGTGTAGAACTGACCGATCGGAATCGCCATGTGCTCCCACGCCTTGCCCCCGTCGCGGGAGGCGTACACGCCGCCGTCGTTGCCGATGATCAGGTGGCCCGGGTCCGCCGGGTCGATCCAGAGGGCGTGATAATCGCCGTGCACGAGGTGCAGCGAATCGGGGGCGAAACTCTTGCCGCCGTCCTTGCTCTCGAGCAGTGACGGTGAGACGGTCCAGATGTGGTCTGGATTGGCCGGGTCGACCCAGACGTCGTCGTAGTAGTAGTGCGGGATCGCCTGGAGGTCGTTCACCTGCGTCCACGTCGCGCCGGCGTCGGCCGAGCGGAACACGCCACCGTAGCGCCCCTGCTGCGGGTCCGTCACGCCGCGGTCCACCTGGATCACCGCGTATAAGACCCTGGGCTCCTTCGCGGACACGGCCAGGCCGATGCGGCCGAGCCGCTCCGTCGGCAGGCCGTTCTTCAACGCCGGGTCCGTGAGCTTCGTCCAGCTCCTGCCGCCGTCCGCCGTCTTGTAGATCCCGCTACCTTTGCCGACGCCCTGCATGTGCCCCCCGCCCCAGCGCAGCCGGTGCCACGCAGCGGCGTAGAGCACGTCGGGGTTGGATGGGTCCATTTCCAGATCCACGAACCCGCTCGTGTCATCCACGAAGAGCAGCTTGGCCCACGTCTTGCCGCCGTCGACGGTCTTGTAGACGCCGCGCTCCGTATTCGTGCCCCACAGGTGGCCGAGGGCGGCCACGTACACCACGTCGGGGTTCGTGGGGTGGATCACGATGCGGCCGATCGACCGGGTGTCCTTGAGCCCCATGTTGGTCCATTTCTTCCCGCCGTCGGTGGACTTGTAGACGCCGTCGCCCCACCACTGCGAGCGGAGGCTGTTCTTCTCGCCCGTCCCGACCCACACGACACTCGTGTCCGAGGGGGCAACCGCGAGGTCGCCGATCGTCTCGGTGCCGAGGCCTTCGGATACGGGCTGCCAGGTGGTGCCACCGTTCGTGGTCTTCCACACACCGCCGCCCGCGGCCCCGACATAGAACGTGTTCGGGTACGAACCTGCCTTCGGGGAGGGGACGGCGAGCGCCGTCACGCGTCCACTGTACGCCGCGGGGCCGAGGTTCCGATAGCTGAAGCTTTCGAGAAAGCGGGTGAGCGAGTCCTTGGGCGCGGAGGGGGGCGCGGTGGGCCCCGTGTCGGAGCGCGCCGGTGCTGCGGGCCGTCGCTGCGCGACGGCGCAGGCCGCGAGCCCAACGAATACGGTGGCGCAGAGGAGCGGCGTTCGGATCATGGCGATCGGGGTGCCAGGGGACGGGGATTCTACTGCGCGGGGGCCAAAACGAAAGGGCGGCGCCGCGCGATCGACGCGCGGCGCCGCCTCCGAACGCGGGCAGGTCAGCTCACCGTCATCCGTCATCCGTCGCCCAGTTTCGCGACGCGACGGATGACGGATGACGAATGACGGATGACGCTACGGTCTTAGAGCGAGGATTTGAAGAGCAGCAGATTCGGCGTGCCGCCCGGGTTTCCGGTGATCGCACCGCTCGTGGCGTTGTTGGTGATCCAGGCACCCACGGTCGTGTACGGCGCGTCGCCGAAGGTCGCCTTGTAGAGCGCGGCCACGCCCACGACGTGCGGCGTCGCCATCGAGGTGCCGCTCAGGACTTGGGTCCCGTTGAGTATCCAGGTCGACTTGATGGCGTCGCCCGGTGCGTAGATCTGCACGCAGGGACCAAAATCGGTGAACGACGCCGCGGCGTCGGTCTTCGTTGACGCGGCGACGGTGAAGGCGCCGGGGGCATTGCCGGGCGAGTAGCCGCAGGCATCGACGCTGTAGTTGCCCGCCGCCACGGCGACGAATACGCCGGAGTTCACGAGGTTTGTGGTCGCGGTGTTGAGCGCGTCGTCGGTGCCTTGCTCGGCGATCGACATGTTCGCGACGGCAGGACTCTGGTGGTTGGCCATCACCCAGTCCACCCCGGCGATGACGTCGGAGGCGAACCCGGTCCCGAGGCATCCGGCAAACACCCTCACGCCGTGCAGGAACACTCCTTTCGCGACGCCGTAGGTCGCCGACCCGACCGTTCCCGCGACGTGGGTGCCGTGGCCGTTGCAGTCCTGCCCGTTGATCCCGAGGACACTGGCGACGTCGTACACTTCGTCGGCCCGACCGCCGAAGTCGGGGTGCATCGTCCAGATGCCCGTGTCGATGATGTAGGCGTGCACGCCGGCGCCCGTGGACGTCCAGGTGTACGTGCCGGAGAGCGGGAGGGCGGTCTGGTCGATCCGGTCGATGCCCCAGGGATCGCCGTTCGCGTCCATCTGCTCCGTGTCGTCCACGCGGACGACGTGATCGGGCTCGATGTAGGCGACGTTGGGATCGTGCCGCAATGCGACTACCGCCGCCTCCGAGAGGCGCGCCGCGAAGCCCTTGAGCGCACTCGCATACGCGTGCCGGAGCGAGCCGGCGTGCGTGGTGACGAGCGTCTGAGCGAGGCCCCGGGGATCGGCTACGGCGTCCTTGAACACGACGATATACTGCCCCGGCACCAGCTCGGCGGGGGCAGCGGTGGCTAGCTTACTGACGTCTGGCCCCGTCGGATTCGACGTCTCCTGACACGCCGCGACGACGAACAGGAGTCCTACAAGCACGATCGACAGCGACGAGCGCATACCAGCCTCGCAAAAGGTGACTTTGCCCTGGCGGGGCGGGCAAGTTTCGTTCCGGTGGGCGAGATGAAGCGATGAGCACGCAGGTCAGCGGTGTGGCGCGGCGGCAACGGGACGTGGCGCACCAGATTGTAGCGTCGCTGCGGACGCTGCAGCGACCTATCTGGTGCGTGGACGACCGATCAGGGCGTGAGCACCAGGACCACGACTCCCCACGCCAGCGTCAGCAGCGTCACCGGCACGCCGACCCGCGCGTACTCCCCGAACCCGATCCGCACGCCGCGCGTCTCCGCGCGCTCGGCGACGATCAGATTCGCCATTGACCCGATCAGGAGGAGATTGCCGGCGAACGTCGAGCTCATCGCCACGACCCGCCACACGAGATGCGGGTCGGGGAGCTGCGGCACGGTGTTCCGCCACAACATGACGGCCGGCACGTTGGAGATCAGGTTCGAGAGCACGGCCATCACGCCGCTCACGACGGCGGCGGCGCTCCAGCGGGACCCGTCCTGCACCAGCGCCAGCGCGTGACGATCGATCCACGTGACCGCGCCCGTCTGCTCGAGGCCCCGCATCACGACGAACAGCGACGCGAAGAAGAGCAGCAGGGACCACTCGACCCGGTCGATCGCGTAGGCGGGGTCGCGCTGCGCCACCGCGACCATAAGCGCGCCGGCGGCGATGGCGACGAGGGGCAGCGGGCCCCCCGCGAGCCACGCGACGACAGCGCCGGCGAAGAGGACGAGTCCCTTCACGACGAGCGGCCGGTCGAGCGCCACCGGCACCGTCTCGAGCCGCTCGCGGAACGGCTCGGCGAGGTCGGCGCGGTAGGCCCAGCGCAGATAGCCGTAGGTGATCGCGAGCCCCCCCAGGCCCACGGGCAGCAGGTGCAGCAGGAAGCCCCGGAACGAGGCGCCGCTCCAGATGCCGACGAGCATGTTCTGCGGATTGCCCGTGACCGAGATGACCGAGCCGGCGTTCGCGCCCATCGCGAGGCCGATCAGATACGGGGTCGGCCTGACGCGCAGCGGCCCCAGCGCCGCGAGCAGCACCGGCGTCACGACCAGGCAGATCGTGTCGTTCACGAACAGGGCCGACAGGAGCCCTCCGCCCACGACGACGCCAAACAGCAGCCGCTCCGGCGTCCGAGCGCGCTGCAGGATCCATTCGGCCGCAAACTCGAAGAACTTGCCCACTTCGAGGTATCCGACGATCAGCATGAGGCCGAGCAGGAAGACGAGCACGTCGAAGTCGATCGCCGCGTAGGCGTCCACGAGCGGCAGCACGCCGAAGCCGACCATGGCCACCGCGCCGAGCAGGCTCGCCGCGGGCCGGTTCAAGTGGACGAACGGCAGCCGCTGGACGGCGATGAGAACGTAGGTGGCCGCGAAGATGACGAGGCCGAGCGTCACGGGCGCGCGGCTCTCATATCTCCCAGTTGGAAAACAGCACGCCGGCGCGGGACTGCGGTTCGGAATGGCCCTCGTAGGTCATGCGGAGATCGGTCCAGCGCACGCGGTACCCGCGGGCGACGAGGCGGCGGAACGCCTCCGCGTATCGGGTCTGGCAGCGGATCGCCACGCGGCGGATCCCCGCGCGCGCCGCGGCGGCCTCGGTGGCGGCGACGCCCGCGTCGAAGGCGCGCTCGTCCGCCGCCGCGAGCTTGAGCACGCGGACCTCGTCCCGCGGCCGGCCTTCGGCGAGGGCCGCGGAGTGCCACAATACGAGCGCGCGCAACCCGTCGTCGCCGTCCACCAACGACGCATCGCCGAGACCGAGCTCCAGGGTGAGCCGGATCTCGCGTGTGAAGTCGTAGCCGGGGGCCAGCGACGAGACGAGGCAGCGGGCGGCCGCGAGGGCGTCCTCGCCCGCGGCGCCCTTGCGCTGCGACAGCAGCACGGGAGCGGAGTGCCCGCGGGTCGCGATGTCGTTCGTCGACGTCACCGTGAGGTGGCCGGGCGAGAAACCGAGGCGCGCATAGAAGCCGATGTTCTCGACGGTGCGGGGCATCGTCTCGAGTCCGAGCGTGCCGACGCCCTGCTCGAGCAGCCAGTCGGTCGCCGTCCGCACGATCGTCTTGCCGACGCCCCCGCCCTGGCGGTCGGGCCGGACGGCGAGCGGACCCATCCAGCCCTCGGCGCCGGAGCGGTGGGCGATGTTGAAGGCGGCCACGCGGCCCGCCTCGTCGCGCCACAGCATCGCGCCGTCCCCCGCGTCGAGCAGCGCGTAGCGCCACACCTGGGGGTTCAGGTGCGGCACGCGCACGCCCACCAACCCGTCGCGCCGGTAGCGGTCCGTGAACGCGTCGGCGAAGACGCGGTTCAGGTCCTCCGTGTCCCGCTCGCCGGCCACCTCGGGGCCGTACACCTGCCGCTCAGGCAGCCACGCCCGCATCCGTCGCTCCTAGGGTCGCCGTGTCGTCCCGCACGACGCTGGTCCCGCGCGCGGGGTCGAAATCCACCCGGATCACCCGATCGAGGCCCTCCCGCACCTGCTCAATGTGCGTAATCAAGATGACCTGCGGGAAGCGGTCCGCCAGGCGGCGCAGCAGGCCCACTACGTGCTGGCGCCGCGCCTCGTCGAGCGAGCCGAAGATCTCGTCCAGCACCAGGAGCGACAGCGGCTGGCCCGCCCGCTCCGCGATCATCTGGGAGATCGCGAGCCGCAGCACGAGGTTGGTGAGGTCCTCCTCTCCGCCCGAAATGACCGGCTTGGGGATGCCGCCCTCGAGGACGGTCACCGCGTAGTCCTCGGTGAGCTCGAGTTCGTCGTAGCGGCCGTCCGTGAGGTCCGTCAGGAAGCCCGAGGCGAGCTCCGCGATCTCGGGGCGCATGCGCGCGTTCAGCTCACCCCGCAGGTCGGAGAAGGCCCGGTCGAGCTCGTTGTGCAGCCGCTGGCGCGCCTTGCGCGCGGCGATCTGGCGCTCCCGTTCGGCGCGCTCGCCCTCACGCCGCTCCGCCTCGCGCACGTCGTCCTCGGCGCGCGTCAGATCGCCGCGGGCTTCCACCACGGCGAGTTCCGCCTCGCGCAGCGCACCCACCGTACGGTCGTAGCGGTCTTTCGCCTGCCGGTACTCGGCGTCGGAGTACCCCTCGGCCCGGACCGCGTCCGTCAGGGCTGCGACGCGGCGCTCCGAGAGCGAGAGCTGCTGCTCCGCCTGCTCCGCGTCCTTCACGAGGCTCTCGGCGCGACGGGCGCGCTCCTCGAGCGCCGCCGCTTCGAGCGCCACCGGCTCGAGCTTCGCGAGCTCGGCCCGCAGCGCGTCGTGGCGCGCCGTGTCGTAGCCGGTCGGTCGCGCCCGGAGCTGGCGCTCGAGGTCTCGCGCTCGGCGGCGCGCGGCCGCGCGCTCGGCCGCCGCCCGGTGGCGCTCCTCCGCCAGCGCCCGGAGCTCTCCGGCGCGCGCGCTCGCGCGGCGGTTTTCCTCGACGACGGCGTCCCGCGCCGACTCGGCCTCCGTCAGCTTGGCGGGCGGCTGCGCCAGCTGGTCGAGCCGCTGCCGGAAGTACTTCCCGTCCCCGGTGATCACCTCGAGCTGCCGGTCGAGCAGCTCGAGCACCGTTTCGTACTCCGGGCCGAGCGGCCGCTTGCACGTGGGGCACGTGCCCTCGGGACCGAGCTTCACGATCTGGTCACGCTGCTCCTTCACTTCTTCGTACAGCTTGAGCAGCTCGGTCCGTTTCGTGTCGGCGTACTGGCGGTCGCGTACCCAAGCGGTCCGCTCCGCCTCGACGGTGCGGTCTGCCGCTTGGAGGCGTTCGTCGATCTGCCGCGCCTCGAGCTCGGCCCGGGCGAGCGCCTCGGGGACGTCCTGCAGCTCGACGAGCCGACGCTCGAGGTTGCCCGCCGCACGCGCCAGCTCCTCGAGCTGCGCTTCCTGGGCCTGGCGCGCCGCCGCTTCCCGCTGCAGCCGCTCCAGCTCGCCGAGCTCCTGTTTCAGGTGGGTCACGGGCGCCAGCTCGGCGGCGAGCTGCTTCAGCTGCTCCCGCGCCGCGAGCGCATCGGCCAGCTCCTTGTCGAGCCGCTGGAATTCCTGCCGCGCCGTCACGACCGCCTGCTCCGCCATGCGGCGCTCGCCGTCGAGCGACAGCGTGCGCTCGCGCCGCGCCACCCATTCGGTCCAGCGCGGCTCTTCCCTGGCGAGGGCTTGCTCTGCCGCCTGGCGCGTCGCATCCGCCGCCCGCGCCGCCCGCCGCGCCGCCGTGAGCCGCTCCTCGGCGGCCCGCCGCTCGCCCGCGAGGCCCGCCGCATCGGGCAGCCCGGCCTCGAGGCCGCGCACCTCGGCCGCCAGCGCGTTCCGCACCTCGCGCACGCGCTCCTGCGCGTCGCGCAGCCGCTCGTAGCCGAGCACGCGCGACAGGAACGCCGCCCGCTCGGTCCTGCCGAGCGCCGCCATCACGGCCAGCTCCTTCTGCCCCGTGAAGTAGGTGTTGAAGAATTCCTCGTGGGTCATGCCGAGCGTGCGCTCGAGCTTGTCCGTCACCGCCTTGAGCGAATTCGCCACGACCTGGCCGTCCTGATGCAGCGCCGCGGTCGTGAGGCCCCGTGTCACGCGGTACTCGTGCGCGCCGAGGCGGAACTCGAGCTCCACTTCGACGCCGGCGCGGCCCTTCGCCCCGAGCCGGCGGATCGAGTCCCGGTCGCCGCGCACCGCCTGGACGCCGTAAATCGCCCACGCGATGGCCTCCAGAATGGTGGTCTTCCCGGAGCCGTTCGGGCCGAAGATTCCGGTGATGCCCGGACCGAACACGAGCTCGGTGTCGGCATGCTGCCGGAAGTTGACGAGCCGGAGGCGATGCAGCTCCATCAGGCGTCGCCCCCCCCGCCCCCCCGGCCCCCCTCGGCCCCGCCGGCCTGCTCGACGTAGTCGACGCCCATCCGCACAAACTCGGCGCGGTCCAGGTCGGCGTCGAGGGGCCGGTGCTCGAGGAAGTCGCGCACCGTCTCGGGGAGCGTGTGGCGCCGGCCGGGGATGCCGAACGCCTCGCCGCGCTGCGCCTCCGGCCGGCGCAGGTCGAGCTGGAAGTGGAGCGCCCGGGCCTTGTAGCGGCGGATCGCCGTGTGATCGAGATCGCGCGCGGTGGCGCGCGACACGTCGAACACGAGCTGGCGCGCGATCTGATCGTCGATCGGTGGCTTCGCGGCCGCGACTTGGGCGGCGACACGCTCGTCGAGCTGCTGCGGGGTCAGGCCCTTGCCGTCGATCGACGGCAGCTCGAAGTGCCGCCGCACCGGCGCGATGCTCCGGAACTCGACGCGCGCCCCGCGCGGATCGACCAGCAGGTAGCCCTTGCCGGGTCGACCCTGCTCCTCCTCGTCCTGCAGCTGGCCCCAGGGGTTGGGCGTCACGTACTCCAGGCTCCCCGCGTACCACGCGTTGGCGGCGATCTGCTGCGCCACGTGGTAGTGCCCGAGGGCCACGTAGTCCCACTGCGCCGGCGCCAGGTCGTGCTGATCGACCAGCGCACCGCCGTACTCCATGGTGCCGCGCTTCTCGCCCACGCCGGGCACCTGGCCGTGAACCAGCAACACATTGTGGGTCGTCCCGCGCTGCGGTCGCATCGCCGGCCGCTCAGACTGAACCAGCGCCTGATGCGGCACCGCCAGGACCGAGCAATCGAGCCGGGCAAAGGTGAGGTAGCGTGGTTCATCGACCACGACGTGGACACCGAGCGCCTCGTACAATCTGAGGATGGTTCCGGTCTCCGTCGACCGCGGCGTGTCGTGGTTGCCGGCAACCATGACGACGGGCGTATCCGGAAGGCCGGTGCGCAGCCGGTGCAGCTGCTGGAAGAGAAACAGGATCGCCGGATTGGTGGGGCGGACGGAGTGGAAGACGTCGCCGGCGAAAAGAACGAGCTCCGGGCGTTGCTCGAGCACGTCGTCCACGGCCCGCTTGAACGCCTCGGCGACGTCCGCCTCGCGCTGGTTCCCGCCCCGCGGCGTCTGCCGGTCGTACTGGCGGAAACCGAGGTGGAGATCGGCGAGGTGAGCGAGCTTCACCAGCTCACTTCGCCCCGGTGAGCTGGAGTGAGGTCCGCTGCGTCATCGCCACCGTCATCTCGCCCTCCCCCGGCTGCGCCCCCTTCACCTTGATACGCATCGTGCCGCCTATCGCCGCGTGCACCTGCGCGCTCTTCGAGAGCGAATACAGCTGCTCGCCGGTGAGGCCGCCGGAGAGCTTCATCGTGACCCGCTTCCCCTGCTGGGTCAGGGTGATGGGCTCGCCCGGGAACGCGGTCTCGACGTGCAGCAGTACCGCGGTGTCCGCGCCCGCGACCTGGATCTCCTTCACCGTGAGCGTCGTTTTCGACTTGATCGGAGCACTCGCCCCCAGCTGCTCGGCGAGCGCCACCTCGTTCTCGGCCGTCCACGAGTCGCCCACGCCGACGGGGCCATCGGGCAGCGGGAACGACATCCCCTTCAGGTTCTTTCCCATCTGCTCGGTCACCGGCGACGGCGCGCCCGTGAGGCCGCTGAAGGCCGCACTCACGACGTGCATGCGGTCGTCGTACAGGAGGTCGCTCTTCAGGCCGCGCATCCGGTCGAGCGCCGGCTGCATGGCGCCCGTGGCCATGCTGGAGGACTCGAGCGCCGTCGAGTCGAACGTCACCGTCACCGCGGTCCCGGCCGCCGCGACGCTGCCGACGAGCTGCGTGTAGTACATGCGCATGGTGACGGAGTGCTCGGGCATGGCGCCCATCGGCCCGCCCTCGAACCGCATCGTGTTGTGTTGCTCGAGGGCGTAGTGATAGGCGGCACCCGCGGGTGGATGGTAGCGCAGCGTGAGCTTGGGGCCGCTCGCGGCGCGGCAGCCCGCCAGCGCGGCGAACGCCGTCGCGGCGAGGGTGAGGGAGCGGGGAGCGGGCATGGCACGACTCCTGTCGGTCAGTATGGCTCGTCGGAGATGGGGTTGAGTGGCGGCACGCTCTCCCGCGCCGGCGCGGGCGCCGCCGCTACGCGCCCGCCGAGCTGTCGGCGGAAGTACGCGAGCGCATCCTGCGGCCGCTCGCGCCGCACGGCGGCGAGGGCGCGGCGCACGTCCTCCGGCCGCCGCTCGGCGATCAGGTCCTTCACCTGGTTGGGCCGGATGCGCCGGTCGAGCCGCACGAGCTGGCGCACGACCGCGTCGTCGAACGGCAGGTCCGCAGCCGGCCCGAAGCGCTCCACCCCGTCCCGGCCGCGCAACACGGCCGGCCGCGGGAAGCGCACGAAGATCGGCTGCGTGAAGTGGGGATGCCGCACCATCAGCTCCCCGATCGGCAGGGTGGCGAGCTTGATCTTGGTAGCGGGCGAGAGCACCTGGTAGCCGGGCGTCGCCAGCTCGTCCGAGTCCATCCGGCCGAACACGACCGTCCCCGCGTTCCCCACCACCCGCCGGTGCACCTGGGAGCGGAACTGCTCGGCCCCGAACAGCACCAGCCCGAGGTACCGTCCCCGCTCCGAGATATCGAGGAGCATCTTCTTGACGTACGTCTCGGGGCCGTCGGCGGGGGCGTACTTGTTCAATTCGTCCACGAAGACCACTACCGCGTCCACGCCCAGATCCCGGCGCTCGAGGTGCTCGCGCAGCTGCGAGACGACGCGTGCGAACACGAGGTCCTGGGCGAGCGGGTCGACGTTGGCGACGTCGACGACGTACACCGTGCGATCCTCGAACCGCCCCCACGGCAGGTCGCTCGACGGGCCGTCGTCGGTGACGAGGCCCTTCGCCCGGGTCGAGATGTTCGCGAGCCGGTTGCGGACCTTGCGGATCGTGGCGATGTGATGGGTGCGCCACGTGTCGCTCCGCCCCGCGAACTCGAGCCCGTCGAAGATGGCCCGGAACAGCCGCTCCAGATCCGCGAACGTGACGACCCGGTGCGCCCCGCCGAAGCCGTCCTCGAATTCCTTGTCCACCACGCGGTCGGACAGGAAATCGATGAACGCGTCGGCTTTGGCATCGATGTCATCGCGGTTGAGGAGCACCTCCGCGTAGTCGAGCACCTCGCGCAGCCCCCACACGAGCGGCTCCACGTCTCCCACCAGGTCGGCATGGGTGCGCAGGGTGTTCAGGTTCACGCCGTCGGCCTTGAAGGGGGCGTAATACCGGACGCGCTCGAACGGCCGCGCCGCGACGCCGAGCCGCTCGTAGCGCCGGCGGTCCTCGTCGTCGAGCGGGCCGGGCTGGTCGAGGAAACACAGGTCCGGGCCTTTCACGTTGAAGCACACCGCGGCGATCCGCCCCTTGTGCCCCGGGAAGTGCTGGAAAACCGACGCGAGCAGGAACTCGACCGCGCTCGTCTTCGTCGCGAGCCCCGAGACGCCCGAGAGGTTCAGATGCGCGGCTTCGGGACCGAGCAGGAAATCGGCGTCGAGGTAGACCGGCGCCTCGAGCCCGCCCGAGGTGTAGAGGCCGACCGGAATCGCGGTCGGCTGCGCGCCGCCCAGGTAGGCGTCCATGCGGAGCGCCTGCGCGACGTCGGCGTCCGTCGCCACAAACACGCGGCCGAGCGGGACGGGTTGGAGCGGCTCCGCGGGCTCCTGGCGCAGCACTGCCGCCGTCCACAACCGGATCTCCTGGCGCACCGTCGGGCTGTCGGCGGCGCGCGCGGGATCTCCCTCCGCGCCGACGACGTCGTGCAGCGGGGTCGCGAGATCGGAGTAAGCGAACCCGTCCGTCACAACCCCGTACACGATCCGCCCCGCTCCCAGCTCCCCGCTCCCTGCTCCCTCGACTTTGACGATCGCCCCGATCCCGATGGGGGTCTCGTTCGCGGTCCAGAAATGGAATTGATGCGGGGTCGCAGGCTTGAGCTCGGTGGCGACCACGCGGCCGACGGGGGTCGGGGACGGCGCGGGGGACGGGGGGGGCGGCGCGGTCTTGTCGATCACGTCCCGGTGCGCGGGAGACGGGACCCGGCGGCAGGGAGCAGGTCCCGGGGTGCGCGCGCTCTCAAGTACGTCTCCACGTCATGGATAGGATAAAGTAACCGATCCCACCGCCGGTCGGGGGTCGACAGCGGAGCGCGCTCGCGCCGCAGCCAGACCGAGATCCCGGATGCCTGGGCGATCGTGTCGGGATGGCCACGGGCCTCCACGCGCAGCAGGCCGTACAGCAGGTCGTTGCCCTGCCACGGCCAGAGGCGGACGTACCACGAGTGGATGTCGCGCCGCGCGCCCCGGCTGCGCGGCCGAAACACGCCCGTGCGATGGCCGTCCGGCAGCGTGAGCGCCCGTTCCAACTCGGCGCCCTCGAAGTACTCCGCACCGTGACTCTTGACGATCCCGAGAGCCCGAGGGTGCGTCGACAGCGCGGCGGAGTCGGAGAGCACGCCGTCGACGACGAGCCATTCGTCCGCGCCGAGGGCCGCGAGGTGCCGCTCCGCCAGCCGCCGCTCGAGCGCGGCCCGCGCCTTCTGAACTTCCACGTGCGCCGCCGGCAGGGCGCGCGCCGGTGGCCCGGCGGCCTCCGCCGGCACCTCGACCACGCGCACACCCGCGGCTTCGAGGGCGCCCCGCACGGCGTCCGGCACGCGATCGAGCCGGGTGATGGCGAGCTCCTCCGCATCCTCCGCCACCGTGCGCAGCCTGCGGTTCGACCCCCGGCGGCGGATCGCCGCCGCGACGTACGCCCGCACGATCGGTGTGACGCCGGCATAGGCCGCCACGCACCACTGCTCGATGCCGTCGAGGAAGCACGCGGCGCCCGGCGCGAGCGGTCGCGCATCCGCCAGGGGATGGACCCGGAGCTCGTCGTCCTCCACCGGATCGGCTCCGGTGAATTCCGCCACGTCGGTCCGGCCCACGCTCGCCTCGGGCACGTGGGAGGCCGGGACGGCGCCGGCCGCGACGATCGCGTCGAGCCAGGAGCGGGTCACGCTCGGCGCGTCCGCAGCGCCCAGCCGAGGTAGGTGACGCTCAAGTCATCGGTGAGCACGCGGCCGCCGCCGTCGCCGGCACGCGCCACCCCCTTCATCTCCTGCACGATCATGCCGTTCGCGGCCAGGCCCTCGGTCAGCTCGGCGGGCGTGATGAAGCGCTTGAAGTCGTGGAACCCCTCGGGCATGGTATGCTGCACGTATTCCTCGTCCCAGACGAGCTGGAGGAACGCGGCGATCGTGCGGTTGTGGGTGAGGAAGCCGAGGCCGCCGCCCGGCGCCAGCACCGTGGCAACGCCCGCCAGCGTGCGGTCGAGGTCGTCCACGTGCTCGAGCACGTCCACGGCGAACACGAGGTCGAACGTCCCCTCGAGCCCGCCGCCCGCGAGGTCTTCAGCGGTGCCGAGGCGATATTCGATCGCGAGTCCGGCGCGCCGGGCGTGCTCCCGCGCCACGGCGAGCGACTTCTCCGACGGGTCGACCGCGGTCACGCGCGCGCCCTCGGCGGCGAGCGCCTCGGCCAGGAGGCCGCCGCCGCAACCCACGTCCAGGGCCCGCTTGCCCCCGAACCCCCCGAACGCCTCGCGAAAATAGGCGACCCGCACCACATTGAGCTCGTGCAGGCTGACGAAGGGGCCGGCGTCGTCCCACCACACGCCGGGCAGGCGTTCCACCAGGCGATCGTACTTCTCCCGCTCGGACAGCCCGCCGAGCCGCGGCAGCTGGTCGCTCACGACGGCAGCTTGACGCCGATCACCAGGCCATCGCGGATCGGCGCCACGGCCGCGACGACGCGGGGGTCGCTCGCCGCGAGCCGGTTGAACGCGCGCACGCCTTCGGCTTCGGCCGAGTGGTCGCCCGGGTCCACCACCGCCCCGTGAAAGAACGCGTTATCGCACAGCAAGAGCCCTCCCGGCCGCAGCAGCCGCACGCTCCACTCGAAGTATTGCGCCAGCGGCGCCTTGTCGGCATCCACGAACACGGCGTCGAAGCCGGGCGCGAGCGTCGGCAGCACGTCCAGGGCGGCGCCCTCGATCAGCCGCACCCGCTCGGCGACGCCGGCCTCGACGTACGCCTGGCGCGCCAGCGCGGCGTGGCGCGCGTCGATCTCGATCGTCGTGAGCGTGCCCCGGGCGGTGAGCGCCCGCGCCAGCCACACGCCGGAATACCCGGCCAACGAGCCGAGCTCGAGCACGCGCGCCGCCGCGACGGCGCGGAGCAGCACGTACAGGAGCTTGCCCTCGTCGGGGGAAATATGGATCGGCGGGAGCTTCAGGGCGTCGTGCCGGGCGCGAATGGCGGACAGCACGGGGTCTTCGGGGGCGAACAGCTCGGTGACGTAGCGCTCGAGCCGTTCCTCCACGCTCAGGCGGTCGCCTCCACGTTCGGGAACGGCGGCACGTCGAGAAACCACAGGCCGGCGAGACGCGAGCTCTTGTCCACCTCCACGAGCAGCCGGTCGGCGACGCGCACGACGGCGGCCACGCGCGCCCGCCCCACGCGGATATGGAAGACGGACTCTGTCTGGTTCTTCTCCACCGTGAGCGCCGTGTCCACCTCGACGGCCGCGATGCCGGGCTGCGATCGGCGGCTTGGGAAGACCACGCGCGCCTCCTTGGCCGCCTCGGGAATCGCGAGGTCGTCGCGCGTGCGGATGTCGTCGGGCCAGGTGACGACGTCCACGCCGCGCAGGCATCCGCCGGCGACGTCGATCACGACGAACGACCCGTCGTTTCCCTCGAGGTCCACCGTGCCGTTCAGCCCGCTCGCCTTGCCCGCGCCCTTGCAGGCGACCGACAGGATGTCGGTCTCGGGATCCCAATGGTAGCTGACCTTGGGGAGCCGGCCGTCGAGCGGCTCGATGCGCGCTTCGAAGTTCATCGGGAACGGCACCTTCCAGCGTTCGCGGAGGGCGGATAATATAGGCCGCACTCCGGAGGGGGGCTAGCAGCATGGAACGGCGGGAATTTGTGGCGGCTGGCGCCGCCTTGATTGCGGATTGGCGATTGCGGATTGCGGAGTCCCCCCTGCCCAATCCGCAATCCGCGATCCGCGATCCGCAATCAGCCCAAGAACCCTCCCTGTCACCGGAGGTGTTCAGCCGCCGCCTCGCGCGGGCCCAGGCGGAGTTGGCGACGCGGCGGCTCGACTTCCTGATCGCGACGCCCTCGACCAACTACGAGTATCTGACCGCCTACAATCCCGGCCGGAGCGAGCGGCTGATCGCCCTGGTGCTGCCGGCGGGCGGCGTGCCCGTGGTCGTGTGCCCGTCGTTCGAGGTGGAGCGCATCAAGCGCCACAGCACGATCGCGGAGGTCCGCGGCTGGGAGGAGCAGGCCGATCCCTACCCGCTCGTTCGTGACGCCGTGCGCAGCCTCGTCACGAGCGGCCGGGGGAGGATCGCGCTGGAGCCTTCCACCGGCTACGAGACGTACCTGCGGCTCGCGGCTTCGCTGGGCGGCGGCTGGCAATTCGTCGACGGCGCGCCGGTCACCGAGCGGCTGCGGATCATCAAGGCGCCCGAGGAAGTCGCGCTCATCCGCCGGGCGATCGAGATTACCGAGGGGGCAATCGCCGCGACGTTCGGGCAGCTCGCCGGCGGGATGACCGAGCGCGACGTCGCGCGGTTGCTGTCGCGCGAGATGCAGCAGCGCGGCGCCGAGGGCGGCGGGCTCGTGCAGTTCGGGCCGGCGAGCGCGCTGCCGCACGGCGGTCCCGCCGCCGCGCCGCTCGAGCGGGAGACGGTCGTCCTCATCGACTGCGGCTGCCGGGTCTCAGGCTACGACTCCGATATCACGCGCATGACCTGGTTCGGCGACCACCCGTCGGACGAGTTCCGCAAGGTGTTCGACGTCGTGCACGACGCACAGACCGCGGCGATGCAGCTCGGCCGCCCCCGGGTCACGCAATGCCAGGAGATGGACCGCGCGGCGCGAAAGGTGATCGCGGACGCGGGCTACGGCCCCTTCTTCACCCACCGCCTCGGTCACGGCCTCGGCATGGACGGGCACGAGGTGCCCTACCTCGTCGAGGGCAACGCCACGCGCCTCGAGCCCGGCATGGTGTTCACCATCGAGCCCGGGATCTACCAGCTCGGGAAGTTCGGGGTCAGGATCGAGGACGACTGCTTAATGACGGAGAACGGCGTCGAGGTGCTGTCACACAGGGCGGCGAAGCTCTAGTCCCCCAGCTTCTTCGCAAATGCGACGATGCGGTCCAATGCTCGCAGCAGGTCGTCCGTCGCCGCCGCGTACGACAACCGCACGTAGCGGTCGTCTCCGAACGCGGCCCCCGGCACGAGTGCCACGCCGCTGGTGGTGACGAGCCGAGTGCAGAATTCCGTGCCGCTCAGTCCGCCGAAGGAATCCACCCGAAAGAAGAAGTAGAAGGCCCCCAGGGGGTCGACGAACTCGACCCCCGGCAGCTCCTGCCGGAACCGCGCCACCACGAGATCGCGCCGCTTGCGGAACTCGGCCACCATCCGCGCGACGTCCTGCTCCACCCGTTCGTCCCCGAGCGCCGCCGCGGCGGCGAGCTGCGCCGGATGGTTCGCGCCCGTCGTGGTATGCGACTGCAACGCCGCCATCGCTCTCGCCACCGGGCCGGGAGCGAGCGCCGTGCCTATGCGCCACCCGGTCATCGCGTACGCTTTGCTCACACCGTAGACCACGACGACGCGCTCCAGCAGATCGTCGGGCAGGTCGAGAAACGACGGCGCCGGCCCCGTGCCGTAATGGATGCGTCGGTAGATCTCGTCCGCGATGACCCACACCTTCCGCTCGCGCGCCCACTGCGCGATCGCCTTGATCTCGGCGTGGGTGTACACCGCCCCCGTGGGATTGCACGGTGAGCAGAGGATGAGGCCGCGCGCGCCCGGCACCACACGGTCGAGATCGCGCACGCTCACCTTCAGGCTCCACTCCGGCTCGCCGGACACGAGCACCGGCCGCGCGCGCGCGAGGTGCACGATCTGCGGGTACGACACCCACGCCGGCGCCGGGATGGCCACGACGTCCCCCGGCCCGAACAAGGTGAAGCACACGTTGAAGAGCGACTGCTTCGACCCGTTCGATACCACGATGTTGTCGGCGTTCACCGGCCGGCCGCCCGAGAGCAGCGACAGGTGCTTCGCGGCCGCGGCGCGCAGCTCGAGGATCCCCTCGTTCGCCGGGTAGTGCGTCTTCCCGCCGCGGATCGCGCGAACCCCGGCGTCCGCGGGGATCGACGGCGTCGGGAAGTCGGGCTCCCCGGCGCCGAGGTCGATCACGTCCTCGCCCGCCGCCTTGCGACGCTTCGCCTCCTGTGAGATGGCGATCGTCGCGGAGGTCTCAAGGTGCTGCAGGTTGGGAGAGAAACCGGAGGCCGGGCTCATGGGCGACAGGATAGCCACGGGCAGTCGGGCCACGCAACCGTTGCCTTTCCGTCCACCAGACCGTACCATCCCCCAGACAAGCCGCCCTTTGACAACAGAGGATCGTGTGACGGTTGCGGACGCGAAGGCCGCGCTCGACCGCGGCCGGCCGGTCGTGCTGGTACGGCCGCCGGCGGTGGAGCAGGCGGCGGAGCTGTGGGGGTTGATCACGCCGGAAACTCCGGGGCTCGGCCCCGGGGTCGGCCTACGCGCGCTCATCATCTGCGCCGACGACGCGAGCGCCGCCGAGTGGGCCGCGGCGGCCCAGGCCGCCGCTGCGCCGGGGTGGCGCGCCCACGCCGTCGCCGGTCTCGCCCGCGCGCGCCGCCTCCTCACGGACCGCCCCATGGAGATCCTCGCCGGCGCCGTCGCGAGCCTGGCGGCCCTGGTCGAACGAGCCGTCCTCAAGCTCGACCGGGTGGCGAGCGTCGTCGTGGCCTGGCCCGAGACGCTGGTCGCACCGGAGCACGCCGCCGCCCTCGACGCGCTGCTCGCCGAGGCGCGCGACGCACGTCGCATCGTCTTGAGCTGGAATCCCGGCGCGCTCGGAGACTTTCTCGAGCGTCACGCGCGCCGCGCCCTCGTCATCGGCACGCCGCCCGTGAGCGACACCGGCGCGCCCCTCCCACCGGTCTGCGCGGCCCGCTACGCGATCGTTCCGTCCTTCCGTCGTTCCGTCGCGGTTCGCGATGCACTCGACGCACTGAACGCGATGCGGCCCCTCATCTGGGATGGCGGCCCGATCGCTCCCGCCGCCGGGACGCCGCCACCGGACGCGGTGCTCTGCCTCCGCCTCCCCAGCCGCGACGAGCTGCGGGGGCTCGCCGTGGCGGGAGCGGGGGCACCGGTCACCGTGTTCGTCACCGCCGTGCAGCTCACCTACCTGCGCACCATCGCCGCCCCACTCACGCCGCTGCCCCTGCCCGGCGCGGCCGAGCGGGCGCTCGACCGTGCGGAGGAATTGCGCACGCGTGTGGCGGCCCTGCTGGAAACCGAGAACGTCGAACCCGAGCTCGCGCTGCTCACCCCGCTGCTCGAACGCTACGATCCGGCGGAGGTGGCGGCCGCGCTGCTGCGGATGAGCCACCGGCCGTCGGCGACGGGGGGGAGCCCTCCGGCCATCGCGGCGGCGCCCGGCAGAACCAAGATCTTCGTGAACGTCGGGAAGAAGGATCGAGCGGGGCCGAAGGATCTCGTGGGCGCGCTGATCCGCGAGGTCGGACTCGAGAAAACCGCCCTCGGCAAGATCGAGGTCCGCGAAACGTTCAGCGTCGTGGAGGTCGCGGCGGGCGAGGCGGAGCGGGTGGTGCGCGGGCTCACCGGCGTGACGATCCGCGGCAGGCGCGTCGCGGCACGGCTCGATCGCGAGCGCTAGCCCCAGACGCCGACGGGCCGCCCAGCGGGGCGGCCCGTGAACAGCAAGCCCGTCGCGCGCGCGACGGGCTTATTTGCGGTTATTGACGGCCATCTTCAGTTGCTTGCCGGCGCGAAACGCCGGGGCGATCGACGCCCTGATGGTGATCGTCTCGCCGGTCTTGGGGTTCCGACCCTGCCGCGACGCGCGCTTGCGCGCCTCGAAGTTGCCGAAGCCGGTGATCTGCACCTTCGCACCCTTCTTCAGCTCACCCGCGATGATGCCCTTGTCGTCGAACAGGGCGTCGATCGTCCGGGTGGCGTCGGCCTTGGACATCTTGGTCCGCATGGCCAGCGCCGCGGTCAGCTCGGCTTTGTTCACGGTTGCTCCTTGTGAGGGTCTAGGGCGTGAGAAACCCCTGCAGTATGCCCCTTTTCGCGGGGGGGCACGAGAAAACCCGCATAAAACCGCCACAATATGGGCTCCCTCGCCGAAAGTCCGCAAGATAGCTGCACTTTCCCGACCCACCCCCCCGGTTCGCAACCCTCCGCCACCCCGTTTTCAGACCCCCGTCGCCCGGCGCCAAGTCGCAAGCAGCTACAAGGTTACAGTCGCCAGACCGACCAGCTGGCACTGGCGACCGCTGTTAGCTTGGCGTCTTGCAACTCCGCTCGCACCTAGCGACCTGCGCACTGAAGGCTGCCCCATGTTTCACGGTACCCGTCCCGGTTGGATCGAGGTGATCGCCGGGGTCATGTTCTCCGGGAAGAGTGAAGAACTGATCCGGCGAGTCCGGCGGGCCGTGATCGCCCGCAAGCCGGTCCAGCTCTTCAAGTCCCACCTCGACGCCCGCTACGCCGGGCTCTACTCGGTCACCTCACACGACGGGGAGACCGCCGAAGCGACCCCCGTGGATTCGTCCGAAGAGGTCATGCGGCTGTGGCGGCCGGAGACGGCGGTGGTAGCGGTGGACGAGGTGCAGTTCCTCGACGACGGGATCGTGACTGTGGCCAATACGCTCGCCGACCGCGGCGTGCGCGTCGTGCTCGCCGGCATCGACATGGACTTCCGCGGCCTCCCGTTCGGCCCCGTGCCCACGCTCCTCGCCATCGCGGAGATCGTGGACAAGCTGCAGGCCATCTGCGTCGTGTGCGGCGGTCCCGCGAGCCGCAACCAGCGTCTCGTCAACGGCAAGCCGGCGGTGTGGAACAGCCCCACGATCATGGTCGGCGGCCGGGAGTCGTACGAAGCCCGGTGCCGGCATTGCCACAAAGTCCCGAGGGCGGATGAAGACCAGACGGCGCTGCTCTAGAAGCCGGGAGCCGGGAGCGGGGAGCAGTACCCTCGGGTGCAAACCCTGCTCCCGGCTCCCTGCTCCCCGCTCCCGATGCTGAACGTCGCTCTCACCGGCAACATCGCGGCCGGCAAGTCCAGCGTCGTGGAGCTGTTCCGGCGCTGGGGCGCGACGGTCATCGACGCCGACGAGCTGGCGCGCCAGGCGCAGGCGCCGGGGGGCGAGGTGCTCGCCGCGATCGTGCGGCGCTTCGGGGCGGACGTGCTCGCCCCCGACGGAGCGCTCGATCGCGCCGCGCTGCGCGCCAAGGTGATGGGCGACCAGGCGGCGCTCGACGCGCTCAATCAGATCGTGCATCCCGCCGTGCGGCAGCGCCGCGACGAGCTGCTGAGCGAAGCACGCGAGCGCGGCGACGCGCTCGTGGTCAACGACATCCCGCTCCTGTTCGAAGTACTCGACCCCGCGCAGTTCGACATCGTCGTGCTGGTGGATGCCGCGACGACGGTGCGGCGTACGCGGCTGCGCGCGATGCGTGGGCTCTCGAACGACGAAGCCGACCGGATGCTCGCCGTGCAGATGCCGGCGGAGCGCAAGCGCGCCCGCAGCCATTTCGTGATCGACAACGACGGCTCGCGCTCGGAGCTGGAGCGGGGGACGCGCATCGTGTTCGAGGAGTTGCGGCGGCGTGCCGCGCGCGCCGCCTTGGGCCGCCCGGCATCCACGCTGTTGCTCGCCGCCGCGGAAACACGTGATCACCCCGCGCTGAACGCGATCGCCGCGCGGTACACGGACGCGGGGCTCAGCGTGCGCCGCATCGCGGGCAGCGCCGCCGCACTCGATCACGCGCTCGCCAAGACCGCCACGCCGCCCGACGCGATCGTCGCGACGGCCGCGGCGGCGCGGGCGGCCGAGCAAGCGTGGGAGCGGGTCGGCCGGCCGGGCGTGCTCGCCTATCTCTCCGACGACCCCGATCCCGTCGCCGTGCGGCTCGACCTCCGGCCCTGGGGGTACGAGCGGCTCCGGTTGGTCGAGCCCGGCGCCGCGGGACTGAAGCCACGGCCCGACCTATTTCCCATCGCCAACCCGTTGCCTTGACAGAGGTTTCGCGCTCCGGTAACCTTCGCCCCGACCTTCGGCACCCCCGCGAGCGAGCGACCCCCGCATGGCGAACATCCCGGCCGATCTGCGCTACACGGAAAAGCACGAATATGTGAAGCAGGTCGGCGACGGATCGATCGTCCAGGTGGGGATCACCGACTATGCGCAGGGGGAACTGGGCGACGTCGTGTACGTCGAGCTGCCCAAAGTGGGCGCCGCGTTCAGCCGCATGGACGTCTTCGGCAACATCGAGGCCGTCAAGGCCGTGTCCGAGCTGTACGCGCCCGTGGCAGGCACGGTCACGGAGGTGAACACCGCCCTCGAGGGCGATCCGGCGCTCGTCAACCGGGACCCCTACGGCGCGGGCTGGATGATCAAGCTGCGCGTGAAGAACGCGGCGGAGCTGGAACAGCTGCTCGGGAGCAAGGCGTACCAGAAGCACATCGGAGCCTAGCGTCGCCCATCATCATGTCCACCGTCCGCGCCACGCTCGCCCCTGCCGATCGCTTCGAGACCCGTCACGTGGGGCCCAGCTCCGACGAAGCCCGGGCCATGCTCGGCACCCTCGGCTACGACTCGCTCGACGCCTTCATCGACGCCGTCGTGCCCGACGACATCCGGCTGCGCCGGCCGCTCGCGCTGCCGCCGGGCCGGACCGAGCGGGAGGTGCTCCAGGCGTTGCGCGGCCTCGCCGCCCAGAACCAGTTGTACCGGTCGTATATCGGGATGGGGTACCACCATTCCTTCACCCCGCAGGTGATCCAGCGCAACATCGTCGAGAACCCGGGCTGGTACACCGCCTACACCCCGTACCAGCCCGAGATCGCGCAGGGCCGGCTCGAGGCGTTGCTCAACTTCCAAACGATGGTCGCCGACCTCACCGCCCTTCCGATCGCCAACGCCTCCCTCCTCGACGAAGCCACCGCGGCCGCCGAAGCGATGCACCTGACCGAGGCCGTGGCGAAGCCGCCCGCCGGCGTGACGCCGATGTTCATGATCGCGGAAGGGTGCCACCCCCAGACGATCGCCGTCGTGCGGACGCGCGCCGAGGCGCGCGGCGTGCAGACCGTCGTCGCAGATCCGGCGAGCTTCGAGTTCCGACCCGGCGTGATCGGGGCGCTGCTCCAGTATCCCGCGACGGACGGCCGGATCGAGGACTACCGCGCGTTCGTCGAGCGGGCCCACGCGGCGGGAGCGCTCGTCACCGTGGCGACGGACCTGCTCGCGCTCACGCTGCTCGCGCCGCCCGGGGAATGGGGCGCCGACATCGCGGTCGGCAACTCGCAGCGGTTCGGCGTGCCGATGGGGTACGGCGGTCCCCACGCCGCGTTTTTCGCGACGCGGGAGGAGCACAAGCGTCACGTGCCCGGGCGCATCATCGGCGTGTCGAAGGACGCGGCGGGCCGCCCGGCGCTGCGCATGGCGCTGCAGACGCGAGAGCAGCACATCCGCCGCGAAAAGGCGACGTCGAACATCTGCACCGCGCAGGTGCTGCTCGCCGTGATGGCCAGCATGTACGCCGTGTACCACGGTCCCGAGGGCCTGCGGCGCATCGCCGAGCGGGTGCACATGCTCGCGGTGCTGCTCGCCCAAGCCGTCGTGCGGCTCGGCTACCGCGTCGTGCACCCGCAGTTCTTTGACACGCTCTGCATCGAGGTCGAGTCGTGGGCGCTGCCGCGTCTCATCGACGCCGCGCGGGCCCGCCGCATCAATCTGCGCACGATCTCCCCCACCCGCCTCGGGATCTCGCTCGACGAGGCCACCAGCCTGGGCGACCTCGCCGACCTGGTCGCGGCCTTCTCGCTCAACGAGGTCCTCCCGTTCATGGTGGAAGACCTGGGCGCGAAGGCGGACACCGCGATCCCCGAACGGCTGCGGCGCACCTCGCCGTACCTCACGCATCCGGTGTTCCACCGCTACCGCTCCGAGACCGAGATGCTGCGCTACATCAAACGGCTCGAGGCGCGCGACCTCTCCCTCACGGCGGCGATGATCCCGCTCGGCTCGTGCACGATGAAGCTCAACGCCACCACCGAGATGGTGCCGCTCTCGTGGCGCGAATTCAACCGGCTGCACCCCTTCGCGCCGCGCGAGCAGGCCACGGGCTACCGCACCCTGTTCCGCCAGCTCGAGGACATGCTGTCCGAGATCACGGGGTTCCCGAGCGTGTCGCTCCAGCCCAACTCCGGAGCCCAGGGGGAGTTCACCGGGTTGCTCGTGATCCGGGGGTACCACCGCTCGCGCGGCGAAGGCTATCGCACCACGTGCCTCATCCCCACCTCGGCACACGGCACCAATCCCGCGAGCGCGGTGATGGCCGGGCTCTCGGTGGTCCCCGTGCAGTCCGACGCGCGCGGCAACATTGACGTCGCCGACCTCCGCGCCAAGGCCGCCGAGCACCGCGACACGCTCGCCGCGTTGATGGTCACCTATCCATCGACCCACGGCGTCTTCGAGGCGTCGATCCGCCAGATCTGCGAGATCGTGCACGCGCACGGCGGACAGGTCTACATGGACGGGGCCAACATGAACGCGCAGGTGGGCCTGTGCCGGCCGGCCGACTTCGGCGCCGACGTGTGCCACCTGAACCTCCACAAGACGTTCGCCATCCCGCACGGCGGCGGCGGACCCGGCATGGGGCCGATCTGCGTGGCGGCACACCTCACGCCCTTCCTGCCGGACCACCCCGTGGTGCCGCTGCGCCGGGAGCAGCCCTGCGGCACGGTGTCGGCGGCGCCGTGGGGCAGCGCGTGGGTGCTGCCTGTCTCCTGGGCCTACATCGCCCTACTGGGCCGCGAGGGACTCGTGCAGGCCACGAAGATCGCGATCCTCAACGCCAACTATGTCGCGCACCGGCTGGCGCCGCACTACCCGCTGCTCTACAGCGGCCGCCACGGGCTCGTGGCGCACGAGTGCATCATCGACTGCCGCCCGTTCAAGCAATCCGCCGCCATCGAGGTGGAGGACATCGCCAAGCGGATCATCGACTACGGCTTCCACCCGCCCACGGTGTCGTTCCCGGTGCCCGGCACGTTGATGATCGAGCCCACCGAGAGCGAGTCGAAGGAGGAGCTCGACCGCTTCTGCGACGCCCTCATCGCGATCCGCGAGGAGATCCGCGAGGTCGAGCAGGGCAAGCAGCCGCGCGGCAACAACGTGCTCACGAACGCGCCGCACACCCTCGCGGACGTGATCGCCGACGCGTGGGACCGGCCGTACCCGCGCGAGCGCGCAGCCTTCCCCGCCGAGTGGACCCGCAACCACAAGGTCTGGCCCGCGGTCGGGCGCGTCGACGGCGCCTACGGGGACCGGAACCTGGTGTGTGTGTGTCCCCCCATGCAAGCCTACGCGCTTGCTGCTGACTGAAAAGGCGACGGAAGGACGGAAGGACGGAAGGGGGATGAAGTCCGAGCCGCCATCCCCGTTCCGTCCTTCCGTCGTTCCGTCGCAGTTACAATGGCACCTGCTGCTCGAGCCCGCGGGCCGAAGCGGGCCGGAGAACATGGCCCTCGACTCGGCGCTCCTGGCGGAGGTGAACCGCACCGGCCGCGCCTTCCTGCGGCTCTACCGGTTCGACCCGCCCTGCCTCTCCTTCGGACGCCACGAGCCTGCCCGGTCGCGCTACGACCGCGCCGCCATCGCCCGGCTCGGGATCGAGGTCGTGCGCCGGCCCACCGGCGGCCGCGCCGTGTGGCACGAGCACGAGGTCACATATGCCGTCGTCATGCCGGTCGCGGGCGTCGCGCGGCTGCGCGACAGCTACCGCGCGATTCACGCCCGGCTCGCCGCCGCGCTGCGCCGGCTCGGGGCCGATGCGACGCTCGCCTCCGACCGCCCTCGACCACCCTCGATCACCCTCGACCACCCCAGTCCCTGCTTCGCGACGTCGGTCGGAGGTGAGGTGCTCGTGGACGGACGCAAGCTCGTGGGCTCGGCCCAGTTGCGGGAGGGCACGGCCTTGCTGCAGCACGGCTCGATTCTGCTCGACGGGTCGCAGGAGATGGTGCGCCGAGTGAGCAGGGAGCAGGGAGCCGGGAGCAGGGAAACGACGCTATCCGCCGTCCTGAGGCGCCCGGTATCGTTCGCGGAGGTCGCTGCGGCCATCGTCGCGGCCTGGGACATCGGACCTTCCCCGTCTTTCCCCGTCCTTCCCTGTCCTTCCCCATCCGCCTTTCTCGACCCCGCCTGGACCTGGCGCCGCTAGGCGCGTAGTAGAATCTTTGGCGCCATGCCAATCAGACCACCTGACCGCCTGATCGCCCGGCTCCTGGTCGCGGGCGTGCTGCTCGGCTCGCTCGCTTCCTGCGCCCGGCGGGGCGCTTGCACCGGCGACTATTGCGGCACCGTGGTCATCGCCGCCGCCGGCGAGCCCGACATCCTGCTCCCGCCCGTGACTGAGCTCTCCACCAGCCGCGACGTGTACGACCAGCTGTTCCTCAAGCTCGCCGACCTCGGGATGTCGGGGAACACGATCGGCGACGAGGACTTCCAGCCGCAGCTCGCCGAGCGGTGGGAATGGGACGGGCCAGTCACGCTCGTGTTCCACCTCGACCCGCGGGCGCGCTGGCAGGACGGGCGCGCGGTGACGGCCGGAGACGTCGTGTTCACGTACGACGCGTACACGGACTCGCTCGTGAACTCGCCGTTCCGCTCGTCGCTCAGGTTGATCAGCGCCGTCACGGCGCGCGACTCGCTCACCGCCGTGTTCCGGTTCCGGCAGCGCTACCCCGAGATGTTCTACGACGCGGTATACCAGATGCGCATCCTGCCGGCGCACCTGCTCCGGACTATTCCGCGTGACCAGTGGCGTAGCGCGCCGTTCGGGCGCGCCCCCGTGGGCGACGGGCCATACCGGTTCGTCGCCTGGAAGGCCGGCGAGAGCCTCGAGCTCGCCGCGGATTCCACGTTCTACCTCGGGCGTCCCCACATCCGGCGCGTCATCGTGCGCTTCACGCCGAACCTTCAGGTGGTGACCACGCAGCTCGTCGCCGGAGAGGCGGATGTGACCGAACAGCTCGGCTCGCCCGACAACGTGAAGCGCGCGTGCGCGGCCCCCCAGCTCGCGTGCTATCCCTACAAGGGGGCCGCGTACGGCTACCTCGGCTTCAACCTCGCGACGCCCGGCGACTCGACCAAGCCCCATCCCCTGTTCGGCGACCGCGAGCTGCGCCGCGCGCTCGTCATGGCGGTGGACCGCACGCGCCTGCTGCGCAACGTGTTCGGCGATTTCGCCAAGGTCCCGCCCGGCCCGATCTCGCAGCTCGCCTGGATCTGGGACCCCGAGACACGCGAGCTGCCGCACGACAGCGCGCAGGCGGCCCGGCTGCTCACCCGGCTCGGCTGGATCGACTCGGACTCGGACGGCGTGCGCGACCGTGCCGGCCAGAAGCTCGCGTTCCGCATCCTCGTCCCCACGACGAGCGCGAGCCGTCGCCTGTACGCCCGCCTGTTGCAGGAGCAATTCCGCACCATCGGTGCCGAAGTCCAGCTCGACGAAGTGGATCTCGGTCTGTTCAGCGAACGGGCCCGAACGGGACGGTTCGACGCGGTGCTCTACACCTGGAACACGGATCCCACGCCCTCGTCCAGCATCCCGCAGACATGGACGCAGGCGGGGCTGGGGCGGTCCAACCACGGGCGCTACGTGAACCCCGCGTTCGACCGCTTGGCGGACCGCGCCGTGGGGGCGATGAACCACGCCGAGGCACGGCGTCTCTGGCGGACCGCAATCGAGGTCCTGAACCAGGACGCCCCGGCGATCTTCCTGTTCGCGCCCGATGCCGTGGCGGCGGCGCACCGCCGGATCACGGACGTCACGATCCGCCCGGACTCGTGGCTCGCGCTGCTCCGCACCTGGCGCATTCCCGGCGACCGGCTGACCGATCGAGACCGCGCGGAGCGCTAGGTGTCGGCGTGGATCGTGCGGCGTCTCGCCGCCGCGATCGCCATCGTCCTCGCGGCCGTCACCCTCACCTTCTTCCTCCTCCACCTCGCTGGCGGCTCGCCGTGCGGGCAGCGCGACGTCCAATCGGTGGCGCCCGAGGTGTGCGCGCGCCTGCGCGCCCAGTTCGGGCTCGACCGGCCCATCTGGGAGCAGTACGGCAAATATCTCTGGGCCGTGCTGCACGGAGACCTGGGCCAGTCGTTCTGGCAACGCCGTCCGGTGATCGCCGCGCTGGGGGACGCGATGCCGAACACGCTGGTGCTCGCGGGCACGGCGCTGCTCATCGACTTCACGCTGGGGCTCGCCCTGGGGGTCTACCAGGCCGCGCGGGCGCGCCGCTTCGGCGATATCGCGCTCGGGAACGCCGCGCTGTTCGTCAATTCGATGCCGACGTTCTGGCTGGGGCTCGTCCTGCTGCTCGTGTTCGGCCAATGGCTCCACCTGGTCCCCGTGGGCGGGACGCATGACCCGGTGCTGTGCGCCAGGCTCGACTCGCTGCACTGCGTCGGGGACCGGCTGTGGCATCTGGCGCTGCCGGCGTTGACCCTCGGGCTCGTGGGCGCGGCGGCCACGGCCCGATACCAGCGGGCCGCGATGCTCGAGGTGATCGCACAGGACTTCGTGCGCACCGCGCGCGCCAAGGGGTTGCGGGAGCGCCGCGTGCTGCTCGTGCACGCGCTGCGCAACGCGCTGCTCCCGTCCATCACGCTGTTCGGGCTGGCGTTCCCCTTCCTCGTCACGGGTGCCGTGCTCGTCGAGTGGGTGTTCGCCTGGCCCGGCATGGGTTGGCTGGCCGTGATGGCGATCGGCCAGCGCGATTACCCGGTGGTCACCGCGACCGCCCTCGTGGCGAGCGGGATGGTCACGGTCGGCAACCTGCTCGCGGACGTGGTGTACGCCGCGGCGGACCCGCGCATCCGGGTGCGCGGCGCATGACCGCCGGGACCTGGCTCGCCCTCGCCGGCGCCCTCGTGCTCGCCTTCGCCTTGGCCGCGGAGACGCGGCGCGCCGCCGCCGGCCCGGCGGGGCGGCGCTTCTTCCGCCACCCCACGGCGGCCCCGGGCCTCGTCGTGCTCGCCTTTTTCGTGACGCTGGCGCTCGCCGCGCCCCTGATCGCCCCGTATCCATCGTACCTGCAGCTCGACCCCGTGCACCTCGCCAACCAGCCGCCGTCCGGCCGCTTCCTGCTGGGCACGGACCCGCTGAGCCGCGACGTGTGGAGCCGCCTCGTCTACGGCGCGCGCTTCTCGCTCGGCATCGGCTCGCTGGCGATGCTCGTCGCCGTCTCCGTGGGCGCGGCGGTCGGCGCGGTCGCCGGTTACTTCCGGCGCTGGGTGGACGCCCTGCTGATGCGCCTCGTGGACGTGGGGCTCGCGATCCCGCGCGTCTTCGTGCTGCTCGTGGTCGTGGCGCTGTGGGACCGCGTGTCGCTGCCAGTGCTAGTGCTGCTGATCGGCCTCACCGGCTGGTTCGGCACGAGCCGGCTGGTGCGGGCCGAGGTGCTCAGCCTGCGCGAGCGCGAGTTCGTCGTCGCCGCCCGGGCGCTGGGTGGCGGGTCGGCTCGGGTTATCTTACGCCACGTCCTGCCCAACGCGGCGGCACCGATCATCGTCTCGGCCGCGCTTGGCATCGGCAGCGTGATGCTGCTGGAGGCGGGGCTGTCCTTTCTCGGGATCGGCGTGCCCTCTCCCAAGCCGAGCTGGGGCAACATGATCGCCGACGGCCAGGACCGGCTCGCCGCCGCCCCATGGACCAGCTTGTTCCCCGGCCTCGCCATCTCGCTCGTCGTGATGGCGCTCAACGCCGTGGGCGACGCGCTGCGCGACGCGCTCGACCCACACAAGGAGGCGGCGTGACGGAGCCCCTGCTCCGCGTGCGCGACCTGAAGACCTACTTCGTGACCGAGCACGGCTCGGGCACGGCGCGGGCCGTGGACGGCGTGTCGTTCGAGGTCTATCCCGGCGAAACGCTGGGGCTGGTAGGCGAGTCGGGCTGCGGCAAGACCGTCACCTCCCTCTCCATCCTCCGCCTCATCCCCGAGCCACCCGGCCATATCCGCCCCGGCAGCTTCATCGAGTTCGAGGGGCGGAACTTGCTGACGCTCGCGCCGCGCGAGCTGCGCGCCATCCGCGGCAATCGGATCGCGATGATCTTCCAGGAGCCGATGACGTCGCTGAACCCGGTGTTCACGGTGGGCGACCAGATCGCCGAAGCCGCCATCGTGCACCAGGGACTGTCGCGCCGCCGCGCGCGGGCGCGCGCCGTCGAGATGCTCAAGCTCGTGGGCATCCCCGACCCGGCCGAGCGCGTGGACCACTATCCCCACCAGATGAGCGGCGGCATGCGCCAGCGCGTGATGATCGCCATGGCGCTCGTGTGCCACCCGAAGCTGCTCATCGCCGACGAGCCCACGACGGCCCTCGACGTCACGATCCAGGCCCAGATCCTCGAGCTGCTCGACCGGCTGCAGCGCGACCTGGGCATGGCGGTCATGCTGATCACGCACGACCTGGGCGTCGTGGCGGGGACGGCGGACCGCGTCGTGGTGATGTACGCCGGCGAGGTCGTGGAGCAGGCCGCGACCGGGGAGTTGTTCGCGCGCCCGCTGCATCCCTACACCGAGGGCCTCATGGCGTCCGTGCCGCGGATCGACACGCGCGTCAGCCAGGTCCGGGGACGGCTGCACAGCATCCCCGGCCAGGTGCCGGCCGCGACCGCCTGGCCCGCGGGCTGCCGCTTCCACCCACGCTGCCCCTACGCATGGGACCGCTGCCGCCAGGAGGCGCCGCCGCCGCTCGACGCCGGCGCCGGCGAGCCCGGCGCGCACACGGTGCGCTGCTGGCTCCTCACCGAGCCGCAGCGTCGCAGCGCCCGCGCATGACCGCCCCCGCCCCCGCCCCCGCCCCCGCGCTGGTGGACGTCGCCGAACTCGTGAAGCATTTCCCCGCCGAGCGCGGCTTCTTCGGGCTGGGGCGGGCACGGGGCGCCGTGCGCGCCGTGGACGGCGTGTCGTTCGCGATCCAGGCGGGCCGGACGCTCGGCCTGGTCGGCGAGTCGGGGTGCGGCAAGTCCACCGTGGGGCGGACGATCCTGCGGCTCATCGAGCCCGACGCCGGTCGCGTCACGATCGACGGCCGGGACGTGCTGGCGCTCGGGACCCGCGAGCTGCGGGCGCTGCGCCGCCGCATGCAGATCGTGTTCCAGGATCCGTACGGATCGCTCAACCCGCGCATGACGGTCCGCCAGACGCTCGCCGAGCCCCTCGCGATCCATCGCCTGGCGAGCGGCGCGGACGCGGAGCGCCGCATCGCGGCGCTGCTCGAGGAGGTGGGCCTCGACCCGACGTTCGCGCGGAGCTACCCGCACGAGCTGTCGGGCGGCCAGCGCCAGCGCGTCGGCATCGCGCGCGCCCTGTCTGTCGAGCCGCAGTTCCTGGTACTCGACGAGCCGGTGAGCGCGCTCGACGTCTCGGTCCAGGCCCAGGTGCTGAACCTGCTCGCCGATCTGCAGCAGCGGCGGCGCCTCACGTTCCTGTTCATCGCGCACGATCTCGCCGTCGTGAAGCACGTCGCCGACGACGTGGCGGTGATGTATCTCGGCAAGCTCGTCGAGCGCGCGCCCGGGGCCGCGCTGTACGCGGCGCCGCGGCACCCCTACACCACCGCGCTGCTCTCCGCCGTCCCCGTGCCGGACCCGAAGGCGCAGCGCGACCGCATCGTGCTGGCCGGGGAAGTGCCGTCGCCCGCCGCGCCCCCACCCGGCTGCCCGTTCCATCCGCGCTGCCCTCATCCTAAGAAGAACGAGCGCTGCCGCACCGAGCCGCCGGCGCTGCGCGAAGTGGCGCCCGGGCAGCTCGCGGCCTGCCACTTCGCGGAGGAGCCGCTGTGAGCGCGACCCTCCTCGCCCTGCAGGCGCTCACGAATCTGAGCCTCGCGCCCGCGGGACCCGGCCTGCCGCACGGCTGGACGCTGCAGCGCGTCAAGGGTGCGGCCGCACCCACGTTCGCGGTGACCGGGGGGCACGCGTTGCGCATCGAAGCCGACGGCGCTGCGGCGTTCGCGAGCTACCGGCTGGGCTCCCCGCTCCGGCCGCGGGCGGGAACGCTGTCCTGGCAGTGGCGCACCACCACCCCACTCCGCAACGCGGCGCTGCGCCTCCGCGCCCGCGACGACGCGCCCGCGCGGGTGTTTCTCGTGTTCGCGGACGGGCGGATGCTGTTCTACAGCTGGGGCGCACGGGAAAGCCGGGGCGAGCACTTCCTCTCCTGGACCGGCGCAAACCGCGGCGTCCTGGTGCTCGAGGGCGCCGACGACGCCGACGGCTCGTGGCACATGGAGCGGCGTGATCCCTTCGCCGATTACCGTCTGGTCTTCAACGGCGCACCCAAGGCAATCGTGGCGGCGGGCGTGAGCGCCGACACGGACCAGCTGAGGGGCCGCGCGACGGCCGAGGTGAGCGAGCTGACGTGGGAGGCGCCATGACGTCCCCCCCCCATCCGCGTCTCGCCGCGATGCTGCGCGACGCCCAGTTCTGGGTTCCCGTCGCAGTGTTGCTGCTCGGTCTTCTGGTGCTGCAGTGGATCCGGTAGCGGCGGCCCGGCTCCGCCGGCTGCAGCTCGTCGGCGTGCTGAGCGGGTTCACGGCGGGCGCCTGGCTCGGCGCCGCCGAGGCGCCGACCAAGATGGTGTCGCTCGGCATCTCGCCCGTGGTCATCTCGCTGACGATGGTGCTGGGCGTGTTTCTCGCGCGCTGGAGCCTCCCCGCGCTGCTCCGCGGCACGTCCGCCGTGCGCGCCGACGTGCGCCAGGTGCCGCACCTGGTCGTCTGGGCAGCGCTCGCCGGCTGCCTCTGGGCCGTCGCCAACACGCTCACCATCTTCGCGATCAGGGACATCGGGTTGAGCATCGCGTTCCCGCTGTGGAACGCGAACAGCCTGCTCGGCATCCTCTGGGGCATCGTGTTCTTCAGCGAGCTGCGCGACGCGGGCCGGGCGCGCCGGCTCGGCGTGCTGGGCGGCGCCGTCGTGATGTTCGGCGGCGCGACCTTCCTGGCCGTCGCGTCCTCGACCCAGGCTGTCGCCGGCCACCCCGCGCGCGGCGTCGCCGCCGCGCTCGCGGCCGGAGCATTGTGGGGCACGATGTACATCCCCTACCGCAAGGCGTACCTCACCGGCATGAACCCGCTGTCGTTCGTCACGTTCTTCACGATCGGCGAGGTGGGCATGATGACGGCCATCGCGCTCGCCGACCGCGGCGGGCCGGCGGCGCTCCTCGCCGAGCTGGCCCGCGCGCGCGACGTGCTGTTCTGGCTCCTGCTCGGTGGCTTCGTATGGGTGGTCGGTGACCTGTTCCAGCAGTACGCCGCCAAGTACGTGGGCATCAGCCGGGGCATTCCGCTCTCCAACACCAACCAGCTGTGGGGCCTGCTCTGGGGCGTGCTGGTGTTCGGCGAATTGCACGGCGCCTCGGGGAGAACCTATGCGCAGGTGGTCGGCGGCTCGCTCCTGATGGCGCTGGGCGCGGGCGGCATCGCGCTCGCGTCCGCGACCGGACCCGAGCACCGCCGCTGGCAGGACGCCGCCGCGCGCGAAGGCGAGCGCTACGCCGTCGACCCCGGTTATACCCGCTCGGCGCTGGCCGGCGAAGGTGCCGCGGCGACGGCGCGCGGCCGCACGTGGCTCGACTGGCTCATCGTGACCGCGGCCACCGCCGTGTTCGTCGCTCTCGCCCGCGGGGCGCGCGTCCCCGACTTGGCACTCGACTGGCCCGCGATCACCGCGCTGGCGGTCGTGATGCTCGCGCTGCTCGGCGGCACCGGACTGTTGCTATGGCGAACCACCCGCTTCAACTGAGCAGGCTTACCCCCCGTGCGCGACCTTGGGCGCCGCCTTGAGAGCCAAGACCTCGCCCACGACCGCCACCGCATAGCCCGCCGTGAACACCCAGCCGCCGTACAGCAACGCTCCCGCGTGCAGCGTGTCGAGGAAATACGCGATCAGCGGCACGCCGACGCAGACCAGCAGCAACAGCGGGAGACGTTCGGTCTTGGTCCCCCGCCCCTGCTCCCAGTAGAGCAGCCCGCCGGTGATCGCGAGCGCGACGATCACGTGCAGCAGCACCGGCCATCCCGCGCGCCCCGCCGACGCCGTCGCGAAGAACCCGCCGGCGAGGACGAAGAACACCATGCGGAAGAAGCCGTGCAGCGCCTGGCCGTAGCGCCGGTGGAAGCGCGCCAGCGGCGGCACGAAAGCGTGAAGCACGTACGCGATGAGAATGAGCACCGTGGAGCCCTGTAACAGGATCACCGTGGCGTTGTCCCACACCGCGGTGATGACCCGGAGGCCGGGGCTGTACGGAAGAACCAGGCCGGCGGCGAGCAGGACCGCTCCGATCTTCTTGAGCATCGTCACCTCCGCACAGTCGGGATAGCCAGCAGACGGATCGCTCCGTCGCCCAAGGTAGCCTCCGCCACCCACTGTTCAAGACACGACGATGCCTCGTGGCCGATTGAGCGCACCAGGAGGTGGAAAAGAGGTTGGGCGGGGGCGCGAGCGCGATGGCAGCGGAAGATCGCGCGCCTAGCCGCGGAGTTTCGATGACGCTCTCGCTCCGCCTACGGATATGGTGGTGGAGGGCCGAGCAACTCTAGCTCTTCGTACTCCCCGGGCTTGCCGGGGTCAGTAGGAGGCCAGGCTGTCCGTGTCTAACCATCGCCTTATCAACTGTACGCTCACATCACCTGGCACACGTGGAAGCGCTCAGGCTGCCTCGACCAGGCCGCGGTGGATGATGTGAGGAGCGCCGTAGCGAGCGCCTGCCGCAAGTCGGCGGTGCGTGTACTACGTGGGGCGGTGCTCGCCGACCACGTCCACTTGGTCGTCAGCTTCCGCCCGGATACGCGGCTCAGCGACTTCGTGCGACTCGCCAAGAGCGTCGCGGCGGTGCGCTCCAACCAGCGCGTGATGGGCGCCGTTCGCTGGAGCCGCGGCTTCTTCGCGGCCACCATACACAAACGTGATCTCTCGCGAGTGATCGACTATGTCGCGAGACAGTTCGAGCGCCACCCAGATCGCGTCCCTCGACCCTTGAAGAAGCCACACTGACCCCGGGCGCAAGCCCGGGGATATTGAAAGGTCCGCACGTCTCACCGCACGACGACCGGGACCTCCACCCAAGCCGAGGGCTGGACCAGTTGGCGCACCAGCAGGGTGTAGCTCCCCGGGGGAGACGACACGACCCGCATGTCGCTACCGGTCACGCTGTCACCGGGGGCGAGCACCACGCTCTGGCTGTAGCCCGCGCACCTGACGTAGTTCATGACCAGCGCCACATTGCCCGCGAGATCGAGGCCGCAAATCCGGCTCTCGACGGCAACGGGTCCCGCCGACCGGTTCGTGACGACCGAGAGGATATGGACCTCTTGGCCCGAGTCGGGTTGCGCGGGGGTGAGCTGCACGGTCTGCTCGAGCCCCTGCACCGTGACCTGCCGGAGGCCGCCCGGTGCGAACGATTCGGTCGAGCGACATCCCAGGATACCGCTGAGCAGCGCCACGGCCGTGACAGGGTGAATGAGCCTCACGGACGCCTCCCTGGTGTGTGACTGCCTAGTAATACCCTCGGGAGGTTGGGTGGCGTCACCGTCGCGCGTGCGCCACACCGACTGCCCTAATGCACGCCGCCCATGAGCCGCCGCAGGGGCTTGATGAGCAACGCGAGCAGCACCGCCGCCCCGATCGCCGTCACGGCCACGGCACCGAACAGCTGGGGCAGCGGGTAGCTCTTGAACAACCCGGCGATCCACCCCGCGATCAGGTCGCCAGCCGAGATGGAGAGCAACCAGACGCCCATCAAGAACCCGACGATGCGCGCCGGGGCGAGCTTCGTGGTGAGGCTCAGTCCGACAGGGTACAGGCTCACCTCCCCGAGCTCCTGGAGGAAATAGACCCCGACGAGCCAGAGCGGGCTGACCCGCACGCCTGCGGCATTCTGAGCCGTCGTCGCTGCCGGGACGAGGAGAAGGAACGAGAGCCCGACAGAGACCAGCCCCAGAGCGAACTTGGTCGGACTCGACGGCTCGCGCGAGCCGAGGCGGACCCACAGCCAGGCGAAGGCGGGAGCGAGCATCATCGCGAACGTGGGCGGCACCGACTGGAACCAGCTCGCCGGAAAGGCGAAGCCGAGCACGGACAGGCGTGTGTAGCGGTCGGCGAACAGGTTGAGGGTGGACCCCGCCTGTTCAAAGGCCCCCCAAAAAATGCTCGCGAACACGAAGAACACGGCCATCGCCGCGATACGTTTCCACTCCACCTCCGTGAAGCCGAGGAACCCGGACGAGGAAGTCGGCGAGCCCACCGCAGCGTCCGTTCGGAGCGCGCCCGCTTTGGGCGCGATCCGCGCCATGGCCGGCCGGAGTCGGTCCCGACCGAGGACGTATTGGATCAGACCGAGTGTCATGCCCACCCCGGCACAGGCGAACCCAGCATGCCAGTCAACGCGCTGGGCGAGCCAGCCGGCGATGAGCGGTCCGATGACGGCGCCGACCTGGATCCCCATGTAGAAGATCGTGAACCCCGCATCGCGGCGCGCGTCCGCCGCCTCGTACAGCGAGCCGACGATGGCGCTCACGTTGGGCTTGAGGAGGCCCGTGCCGGCAACGATGAGCCCGAGGCCGACGAAAAAAAACGGCAGGGCATGGAACGCCAGGCTGAAGTGGCCCAGCGCGATCAAGATCCCGCCTACGAGGACGCTCTTGTACTGCCCGAGCAGCCAGTCGGCGATGAGTCCGCCCGCGATCGATGCCGCCCAGACGCTGCTCGTATAGACGCCGAAAATGAGCGTGGCGGGCTTGAGGTCGAACCCCAAACCACCCGCCGTCAGCGACGCGGTCATGTAGAAGATGAGGAACGCCTTCATCCCGTAGTAGCTGAACCGCTCCCACATCTCCGTGAAGAAGAGCGTGGACAGCCCGCGGGGGTGTCCGAACCACCCGGCGTCGGACGCCACGGTGGGAGGGGCGGCGCGGGGCGCGGTCATCAGTCGAACAGCTCGTTCTGCTCGACCGGCTCCGGGGCCTGCGGCGCGCGCAGGATCTCGCCCAACCGCTGCTCCCACTTTTCGACGTCGAAGTGATGCTCGTTGAGGAGGGCGCGCCGCAGCACGGGGGAGAACTCGTGGAACGCGGCGAGCAGCTCGGTGATCGCCTCGCGCAGCGCCTGCACCTGGAACCCGCCCTCCGTGGCCCCCATGTCCTCGAGGATGCTCTGCTCGGTGCGCGACGCGACGATCGGCTCGGCACGCCCCTCCACGAAGACGTTGGTCCGCCGCTTGGGCCCGCGCTCCTCTTCGATCGGCATCAGCCCGACGATCGCGTCCGAGCGCCAGTATTTGCCGTAGCCGAGAAAGACCATGCGGTCGCGCTTGATTTCCATGGTGCCTCCGGAGCGTCGTCCATCGCGCGCCGGCCGTGCGGCCTCGAAGGCCTCACGGAACCAGGCGAGCACCCGACGGAGCACGCTCATAGCTTCCGCCGCCTAGTCCTTCTTCATCTTCTTCTTGAGCTCCTTGAGCTGGCGCTCGGCCGCGGCCTCGCGCGCGGCGCGCTCCAGCTCGGACTTGAGCAGCTCGTCCTGGATGTCCGTGCCGGGCCGCGCGCCACCCGCCGCCTGCAGGTCGCGCCAGGCGCGCTCCACGGAGCGCTCCGCCTCCGTGAGGGGCCGGTCCCGCTCCGCGCGGACGAGTTGCGCCTGCATCTCCGCGAGCTCGCGCTCGTACAGGGCCCGCTCCTCCGCCAGCGCCGCGCGTTTGTGCTCGAGCACGCCCACGCGCTCGTGATGCTTGGCCGCGAAGCGCTGCGCCACCTCCACCGTCTCCCCGTCCTGGATCTCGGCCGCGAGCCGGCCGCGCCGCTCCGCGTCGGCGAGCCGCCGGCGCTCGTCCGCGAGGTCGCGCTCCGCGCGCGCCAGCGCTGCGCGCGTATCTTCGACCGCGAGCTTCGCCTCCACCACCGCCTCGCGCATCTGCCGCAGCAGGTCGCGCAGGTCTCCCGGCGGCGTCGCCGCGTCGAGGGCGGCGCGGAGCGCGTCCCGCAGGCGCTCGAACAAGGGCCGAGGCTAGCTCTTCCGAACCGTCTTCGCGAAAAACGGCGAGAACACCTGCTGCACCGCGCGCGACTTGCACTTGGGGCAGGTGGGCCGCCGGCGGCCGTGCTCCTCGATGCCCTCTTGCTGCGTGAAGCGCTTGCGGCACTTCGTGCAGCGATACTCGTAGATCGGCATGGCGGACTCTACGTTATTCCGCGCGAAAAGGGGGGTCAAGTTGACGGTTCGGCCGCGCGTCCCGAAGATTGGACCCATGTCGAGCCGCATGTGGCGACTCGCACTCGCCGCCGCCGTGGCCGCGGCGTGCCACGAGGGCCTCCAGCCGACCCCGACCTGCCCCCCCGGATTCGTGGGGATCTGCGGACTCGTGACCGTGTTGGTCCCGCTGCCCGACAGCCTGAAGGACACCACGGAGGCGGTGTTCATCGTCGCGTACAAGAACTTCCCGACGGCGCCCGAGAGCCTGTTCAACTTCCTGCCGCTACCGCCGCCCCCCATCCCGACGAGCCCCTCCACCTATCCGTACAGCCTGAAAGTGCCCAATGGTCAGTATCAGTGGGTGCTGGCGGTGTGGAAAAGGAAGGGAACGCTCACGACGCAGAGCGCGGACAGCCTGCTGCGGGAAGTCGGCTTTTACAAGGACGGCGGCGACACCACCACGCACGGCACCGGGATCGTGACCGTCAACGGCCCGGGGACGGACTCGATCGACTTCGTCATCGATTTCGGCAATATGCACCGCATCTGCACCTACTTTCCGCCGTGTCCCCCCTGAAACGCCTCGCCTGGCTAGTGCCTCTCCTGGCCGCGCCCATTTCCCTCGCATCCGGACAGGAGGTCGGGGTCGTGTACGGAACGGTCCGGGACACCGCAGGCGCAGCGATCCCCCGTGTCCAGCTCCGAGTGATGAACACGGAACTCCGCACTACGGTGGAAGCGAACGGTCATTATCGAATAGCCGCCATTCCGGCCGGACGCGTGGTCCTCAACGCCTGGTTGATAGGATATCGCCAGGCATTCGACACCGTTGAGGTCGTAGGTGGCGATTCAGTGCAAGTTGACGTGATCCTGACCCCGTCGCCACTGACGGTTGGCCCCATCGTCGTCACCGCCGCCAAGCGCTCGCAGTTCCTCGACCAGGCCGTGACGAGCGTCGCCCTGGTGTCGGACTCCGAAATCGCCCGTCGCGCCGTGAGTACCGTGGACGAGGCCGTGAACAAGGCCCCCGGCGTGCTGTTCCTCAACGGCCAGGTGAACATCCGCGGCTCGAGCGGCTTCGTCGAAGGCCTGGGCTCGCGGGTGTTGCTGCTCGTGGACGGCGTGCCCGCGAATCAGGGCGACCGCGGCGGCATCGACTGGGACATGCTGCCGCTCGACGAGGTGGACCGCGTCGAGGTCGTGAAGGGCGCCGGCTCCTCGCTATACGGCTCGGCGGCGTTCGGCGGCGTCGTGAACCTCATCACGCACGACATTCCGGTCGGCGTTCACGGCCGGGTGCGCGCCACGGCCGGCGCGTATGCCAATCCGCCGGAGAGTGTCTGGCAATTCCGCGACTACACCGGCGGGCTCGGCGGCCTCGACGTCACCGGCTCGTACGGCAGCCAGGAGCTGCGTGGCAGCCTCACCCTCGGCGGCCGTCACTCCGACGGCTACCGGGAGCAGGACCGGAGCGACCAGTGGGAGACCGGGGGCAAGGCCGAGTGGCATCCGGCGCCCGACACGCGCGTTACCGCCTCCGGCTCGTGGACGAGCCACCAGTACCAGGTCGGCGATCCCTGGTGCGAGCTGAATAAGTGCGACAATCGCGGGCTCGCGTTTCAGCCGTTCATGATCGACACGTCGAACCAGGGCAACTACACGCGGTCCGACAAGGGGTATCTCGCGGCGACGATCGAGCGCACGCCGTCCGCACGGTTCTCGTGGCAGGCGCGCGGCTCCTGGCTGCGCACGCATTTCACGGACCTGCATAAGGGACCGGACGACTTCGGGGTCGCCAACCGGTTCGGCGCCGAGCTCCGCGGCGAGGCGCACGCGGCGCGCGGCGGCGTCGTGACGGTCGGCGCGGAGGCCAGCTATTCCGACGTGACCTCGAACATCTTCACGGGCGTCACCGCCGCGACCAGCGACACCGTCCGCTCACACGACCAGACCGCGTTCGCCGCCTACGGCGAGGGCGAGCACCAGGCGGGCCGCGTGCGGCTCACGGCGGGCGCCCGGATGGATTTCATCGCGCGGGACGGGGGATCGGTGTCGAGCGTGCTCAGCCCGCGCGTCGGCGCGGTTCTCCCCACGCGGGCGGGGACATGGCGTGCCTCCATTGGAGCCGGGTTCCGCGCGCCCTCGCTAGCCGAGCTGTTCGTCTCGACGTCGGCGTTCGGGTACCGGGTGATCCCGAACCCCGACTTGCAGCACGAGACGGCGTGGTCGTTCGAGCTGGGCAACGCCGCCGCGCTCGGATCGCGGGCCCGCCTCGACGCCGCGCTGTTCTGGACCGAGGCGCGCCGGCTGATCGAGCCCGTGTTCACCCGCGATACGGCGGGCAATCCGGTGATCCAGTTCCAGAACGTTGCGCGCGCCCGGCTCCGCGGGCTCGACCTTTTCCTCGTCGCGACGCCGTTCCCCTGGAATCTCACGACATCCCTCTCGTATACGTTCCTCGACACCCGCGACGACTCGACGGGCTTGGTGCTGGCGTTCCGCCCCAAGCATCTCGCCACCCTGAGCGCCGATTACGGCTGGCGCTCGCTCAGCGTGGGCGCGGACTTCCGCTTCGTGAGCCGCATCGAGGAAATCGAGCTGGCCGGCCCCTACGCCGGCGATCCGCGGGTGGCCGCCAAGGTCCTCGACCTGCGGGCGGGCTGGGAGGGGGGCCCGGTCTCGGTCCGACTGCTCATGAACAATCTCCTCAACTACATGTATAGCCTGACGCCCGGCACGCTCGAGCCGGTGCGCACGATGTCCGTGATTCTCGCCTGGAAGTATTAAATTGGGGCGATGCCCGGGACCCGCACGCTCGCCGCGATGACCGCGCTGTGCGCTCTGCAAGGCGCTCCGATCGACGGCACCTGGGAGCTGACGCGCGTGTTTCGTTCCGGCGCCGCTCCGGCCGCGACCCGCGCCGTCGCGCTCGACTCCACCGTCTACGTCCGCATCACCCTGGAGTCGCACCCCGGCGGCTGGATCTCCGGGCGGCTGTACCGCCGCTACCACGGCGAGCCCGACCGCAGCAAGGTCGAAGCGGGCCCGCTGCGCGGCACGGGGCGCTGGATCATCGGGGTGGAGATCGAGAAGCCGGCGTGGGCCCGCGCCCGCACGGCGGCGTGGGTCGTGGGCGACACACTGCGGCTCGGCACCTCGCTCGTCCCCGACGCCGACTCGATCGAGCTGCGGCGCGTGAGCCCCGACGCCCCCTACCCCGCGACCATCCTGGAGGTCGTCACCGGCCGATGACCGTCCTCCGCTCGACGCCGTTGCGCTCGACGGTGTTGCTCTCGACGCCGCTCCTCTTGACGTCCTTCGCCGTTTCATGCGGCGGCGACCGGTCGCGCTCGCCCACCTGCGGGATGGCGCAGCTGATCGGGCCGTCCCTGATCCAGGACCAGCTGCGCATGTTGCCGTACGTGCTCAGCGAGGCGCCGCGTGGGCTTCCCGGCTCGCTCCCCGCCCGCGTCGCCGGAACCGCCCAGCTGAGCACCGTCACGATCACGTCCGCCGGGGGGCGACTCGCGATGACCTATCAGGGCCAGAACTTCCCGCCGTTCCCGACGGAGACGACCGTGTACGCTCTCCTGGTGGTGGACGACTCGAGCCAGCGGGCCGAAGGCGTGCTGCTGTATGAAGGGCAGCGGCCCCCCAAGACCTATCCCGAGCTCGGGTCCGTAACGGGGAGCAGCCGGACGATTCCGCTGTACGGCGTCCGCGTGGACTGGGCGAGCGTGTCCAACCCGCGCTGCCCCCTGCTCGGCCCGCCGGCCGCGACGACCCCTCCCCCGAGCCGGTGACCAAGATCGTCGCCGTCAGCGCCACGCGGCGCACCGACGCCGGCCGCGAGCGCGTCGCCCTGAACACGGCCTACGTGCGGGCGCTGGCCCGCGCGGGACTCGTGCCCCTGATCGTGCCGCCGATCCTCGACCCCGACGCCGCGTGCGCCGCCCTCGACGGCGTGCAGGGTCTGGTGCTCACCGGCGGCGAGGACGTCGATCCGGCACACTACCACGCCGCCCCCCACCCGAAGCTCGGCGACACCGACGCGGCGCGCGACGCGGTCGAGCTCGCCCTGATCGCCGGGGCGCGGCGCCGCCGACTTCCCATCCTCGCTATCTGTCGCGGCATTCAAGTTCTCAACGTGGCGCTCGGCGGCACCCTCTACCAGGACCTGGCGACCGAGCGGCCGGGGAAGATCGACCACGCCGACACGGCAGCGCGCCACGGCCTCGCGGTCGAGTCCGGCTCGTTACTGCACCGCACCATCGCGACCGTCGCGACTACGGTGAACACGCGGCATCACCAAGCGATCCGCGATCTCGCTCCGGGATTGCGCGCCACCGCGTGGGCGGAGGACGGGGTGATCGAAGGCGCGGAACCAGGCGCCGCCGGCGAGCCATGGCTGCTCGCCGTGCAGTGGCACCCGGAGGACGATGTGGAGGACGCGCTGTTCCGCGGCTTTGCCGGAGCCGTAACGTGAGCCTCCCCTTCCCGTCGGCGGAGTGGGTGAGCGCCTACGGCAGCGCGATTAACGCGAGCGCAGGGTATCGCGCCGCTTCGACGGAATGGACGCACGGCGCCGTGGCGCTGGTCGTGAATCCCCAGCCGGCGATCGGCCTGCCGCAGCCGGTGGGGATCTGGCTCGACCTGGAGCGCGGCGCCTGCCGGGAGGCCAAGGTGGTGTCGCTGAGCGAGGCGGAGCAGGCGCCGTTCGTGATCTCGGGCGACTACGCGCAGTGGAAGCGCGTGATCCGGAAGGAGCTCGGGCCGATCGCCGGGATCATGCAGCGTAAGCTCCATCTCAAGGGCTCGCTGCCCATCGTCGTGCGCTTCGTCAAGTCGGCGGAGCAGCTGGTGGAGGCCGCGACGACGGTGCCGACGCGGTTCTTAGACGAGTGATCTAGAGATTCCGAAGTATCTTGTCCGGGGTACTCACGTTGGGGAAGAACACGGTGTCCGAGAGCCGATTGAAGGCCACGCGCAGCGTGGGGAACCGCTCGGCCGCGGCGCGGTAGATGCCCGCGACGCCGAAGCGCTCCGCGAGGCGATGCTCGGAGGCGAGTTGGTAACCCTGGCGCCCCAGCTCGTCGTAGTACGGCAGGTCGGGTCCGCCGCGGCGCGAGCGCCGGGCCGCCACGTAGTCGGGGAACAGCCCGGCGAGCCAGAGACTGTAGTTGCCCAGATGCACGCGCAGCAGGAACCCGCGCTCGCCGGTGTCGTCCAGGCCGGTGAGATCCGCCACCAGGTCGACGAGATAGGCGTAGCGCTCGTCGTCGGCGCGGCGGATCCGCGTGTGGCGGTCGTGATCGCCGAACTCGAGCACGAGGGCAGCGAGGTATTCCGCGAGCTCGCGGTCGTCGACGCCTGCAGCGAGCAGGGCGTGGCGCACCGCCACGTACGCGAACAGCAGCGGCGACGGCACCGCCAGCGTACGCAGGGCCAGCAGGGCCTCGAGCAGGCCGGGCTCGTCCAGCAGCCGGTCGGGGCCGTCCTCAAGCAGCAGGCGCTCGTAGCGCGCCCGTCCCCCCACGTCGCCGCGCGCGAGGGCGAGCGCCACCAGGCGAAAATCGGATGCCCGCAGACGACCGCGGACGTTGGCCAGGATCATGCGCAAGCCTCCTTCTAAAGCCGCCCCCCCCCGCCCCCGCCCCCCCGCGTCGCGGGCACCTGCCGCCGCGCCCGCTCCGGGGCCCCGCGCCGCGGCCGACCTCCTCACGCGCCTCACGACGCTGGCGCAGGAACTCACCGGGGCGTTCCGCCCGGCGACGGTGGTCGAGCTGCTGGCCCGGGCGCTGCTCGAACTGCTCAAACCCGACCGGCTGGCCGTCGTCCTACTTGACGCCGAAACGAACCGGCTGGCGGTGACGTACGACACCGACCCCGCGCCGAGGAGCACCGACGACCCCCTGCTGCAGCTCGCGTTGCGCCGCGGCCCCCTCGCGTTCGCGAAGGACGTCAAGGAAGAGGCGCGTCGCCGCGGGGCCACGCTGGTCGACGAGCCGCCGGGCTCCTGGATCGGCGCGCCGCTCGTGGCGGGCGGCCGGACCATGGGCGCCGTCTCCCTCGGGAGCGACCGACCCGGCGCCCTCGGCAAGGCGGAGCTGATGCTCGTGTCGACCGTGCTCGCCGAGGCGGCGATCGCCCTCGAGAACGCCCGCCTGGTCGAGCTCCTCTCCTCCGCGAAGCGCGAGTGGGAGAAGACGGTCGACGCCATCAGCCAGGCCATCTGCATCGTGGACGCGCACGGCACCGTGCGCCGCGCGAACCGCGTCTTCGCCGAGCTGATCCAGGTGCCCGTGACGGCCATCCCCGGCCGACCCTGGCTCGGCCTCGTGCCGCCGGCGTGGGCGGACCCGGTGGCCCGCGCCATCGCCGAGGCCGCGCCGACCTCGGTGGAGATCCGGTTCGGCGAGCGCATCCTGCTGCTCGCCATGATCCCCATGGCGGAGCCCGGGTCCGCGGTCCTGGTATTCGAGGACCAAACGGAGCGGCGCCGGCTGCAGGAGCAGCTCATACAGTCTGAGAAAATGTCGGCGATTGGTCAACTGATCGCCGGCGTGGCGCACGATCTGAACAACCCGCTCGCCTCGGTCGTGGGCTTCAGCGACTTCCTTGTCGAGGCGGGAGAGGTGCCGTCGTCGCTGGCCGAGCCGCTCCAGGTGATCCGCCAGGAGGCGGAGCGCGCCGCGAACATCGTGAAGAACCTGCTGTCGTTCGCCCGCAGCCAGGAGGGCGAGCGCAAGCTCCAGCACATCAAGCCGATCCTCGAGTCGACCCTGGAGCTGCTCCGCAATCAGCTGATGGCGCACAAGGTCGAGGCGACGCTCGAGGTCGAGGCGGGACTGCCCGAAGTCGAGGTGAACGGGAACCAGATCAAGCAGGTGTTCGTGAACGTGATCAACAACGCGTGTCAGGCGGTCGCGGGCGACGCCGCGTCGGGGCGGATCTGGATCGCCGCGCGGCGTGCCCGCGACGGCCTCGCGGTCAGCGTAACCGACTCGGGGCCCGGCATGACGGAAGAGATCGCCGCACGGGTGTTCGAGCCGTTCTTCACCACCAAGGGCGAGGGGGAGGGGACGGGCCTGGGATTGTCGATCTCCCAGGGGATCGTGAAGGAGCACGGCGGCCGCATCTCGCTCATCACCAAGCCCGGGGCCGGCGCCACGTTCACGGTCGAGCTTCCGATCGGAGCGCCGGCCCCCCGGGTCGAGGCGGAGCCCGCGCCGGCCGCGACCGGACGGGCGCTGCACATCCTGGTGGTGGACGACGAGCCGCACATCCTGCACTACATGCGGGCCACGCTCGAGAGCTGGGGCCACACCGTCGAGGTGGCGAGCGACGGGGCCTACGCGCTCGAGCGCGCGCTGGCCGAGGCGTTCGACGTGATCATCTGCGACCTCCGGATGCCCCACCTCTCGGGACGCGACATGTACGCGAAGCTCGCCCGCCAGGACCCCCGCGCGGCAGAGCGGATCATCTTCGCCACGGGCGACACGGTGCGTGGCGATACGCTGCAGTTCCTGGAAACGCTGGGCCGCCCCTACCTCCACAAGCCGTTCACGCTGGCCGAGCTGCGCAACGCCCTCGGCCACGCCGCCCAGCAGCCGGCCTGAGCCTCCCCGGTGCGGGTCCTCCACGTCGACGCGGGGCGCGAGTACCGGGGCGGCCAGAACCAAGTGCGGCTCTTGGTGCGCGAGCTGGCGCGCGAGCCCGCGGTGGAGCAGCGGCTCGTCACACGGCGCGGCAGCGAGCTGGCGAGGCGCACCGCGGCCGAAGGCGTCGCCGTGCGGGAGGTCCCCTGGACGCTTGGGCTGGACCCGCGGGCCTGGTGGCGCCTGGTGGCGGAAGCGCGGGCGTGGCGCCCCGACGTGATTCACGCCCACAACAGCCACGCCGTCACCCTCGCGGTGTGGGCACGCGGCTGGCTCCGCCGCGCCGGCGCCGCACCGCGGGTCGTCGCGACCCGGCGCGTGGTGTTCCGCGTCAGCCCCCGCAGCGCCCTGCACCGGGTCGACGCGGTGGTCGCGATCTCCGAGGCCGTCCGCTCGACCCTCCTCGCCGCCGGGTTCCCCGCAGGCACCGTGACGGTCGTCCACTCCGGCATCGATCCCGCCGAGGTGCGCCGGGCGGCCGCCGTCCCGCTCGACGTCCGCTCGCGGCTCGGCCTGCCCGACGGAGCGCCGCTCGCCACCAACGTCGCCGCGCTCGAGCCCCCGAAGGATCAACGCACATGCGTGCGGGCCGCGCGGGCCGCGCGGGCGCTTCGCCCCGACCTCCACTGGGTGATCGCGGGCGACGGCCCGGACCGCCGGGCGCTCACGGCCGAGATCGCCCGGCTCGGCGTCGCGGATCGCGTCCACTTGGTGGGGTACATTGCGGAGGCGGACTCCCTGATCGGCGAGGCGGACGTGTTCGTGATGTCCTCAAAGGACGAAGGCCTTGGCAGCGCGGTGCTGCACGCGCTCGCGCTGGGCAAGCCGGTGGTCGCGACCCGGGGCGGCGGCCTGCCTGAGATCGTGCCTGCGGAGTGGACCGTGCCGGTCGGCGACGCCGAGGCGCTCGCTCGGAAGGTGGTTCAGGCACTCGACCACCCTTCCCCGTTCCCCCTTCCCCCGCAGTTCACCGCCCCGGCCATGGCGCGGGGCGTCTTGGCCCTGTATCGCTCGCTCGCCTAGATTGCAGGGCTATGATCTACGTGTGCGTTCCGGTGCATAACGAGGCCCGCACGGCGGGGCTGGTGCTCTGGAAAGTGCGCCAGGTGTTCACCGCCTTCCCGCGAGAGTACCAGCTGCTGGTGCTGGACGACGCGTCGACGGACGACACGGGCGAAGTGCTGGCGTCCTACGCCAAGGTGCTGCCCATGACCGTCGTGACGCACCGGGAGCGCCGGGGCTATGCCGCGAGCCTCGAGGAGCTGCTCCGCCTCGCCCTGCAGCGCACCGACCGGCCCAAGCGTGACTGCGCGATCACCCTGCACGCCGACTTCTTGCATTCGCCCGAGGCCATGGATGAGATGGTGAAGCACCTCGAGTCCGGGGCCGACCTCGTCGTCGCGGAGCTGGTGGAGCAGCGCGGCTCGGCTTCGCGGACGCTGCGCTTCGCACGCCGCTGGACGCCGCGCCTGCTGCCGCTGCCGGGCCTCAAGGACACCGTGTCGGGGTTCGTCGCCGTGCGGCTCATGGTGCTGCGGCAGGCGCTGCGCCGCGACGACGCGCCCCTGTTGCGGACCAACGGCTGGTGCGCCAACGCGGAGTTGCTCGCCCGGCTCGCGCCACACGCGCGCCGCACCGACCCCGTGCCGGCGGCGGCGCGCTACGACCTCACCCAGCGCCCCTCCCGGGTGAAGCCGTGGCACCAACTGCTCGATGCCTGGCGCGCCCGCCCGATCATCCGCGCGGCCCGCCTGACGTCCACCGCGCTGCTGCTCGCCGTCACCCCCGCCCTGACGGGCGGGGCTATCCTGGGCGCCCAATCGGACACCGCCAACGCGGACACGGCGCGCGCCCGCGTCGACGTGCTGGCCCCGATCGGGGCGCTGGTGGCGGCCCCAGCCGCAGTGCCGTTCCCCGTGGGCGAGCGGCTGGTGTATGGGGCGCGCTACGGGCCGTTCAGCGTCGGCACCGCCACGATGCAGGTCGCCGGGATCGACACGATCCGCGGCGTCGAAACGGTCCACTTCGTGTTCCTGATCGACGGCGGCGCGCTCTGGTATCACATCCACCAGGATCTCGAGTCGTGGGTCGGCCGCGCCGACTTCCACTCACGCCGGTTCGTGAACCAGACCGAGGAGAAGGGTAAGGCCTGGGAGCGGAAATTCGACATCTACCCCGATTCCGGGTTCTACCGCGAAGCCGGTCGCGACAGCACGTTCCCCACGGTCGCCGATCCGCTGGACGACGCCGCGTTTCTCTACTGGATCCGTACCGTGCCGCTCGAGAAGGGAAAGCGCTATGAGTACCATCGTTACTTCCGCCCCGAGCGCAATCCGGTGATCGTCGAAGTGCTCGGTCGCGAGCGCGTGGGCGCGGCCGGGCGAAAGTGGAACGCGATCGTGGTGCGCCCCCGCATCCCCAACGGCGGCGGCATCTTTGCCGAAAAGGCCGACGCGCGCATGTGGCTCTCCGACGACAGTACCCGGGTCATGATCGCGTTGCAGTCGAATTTCTCGTTCGGCACGGTGCAGCTCAAGCTCAAGGAGTACGTCGACCCTCGTCCGGGGCATCCATGACCGACTATCGCGAGGCGGACTTCTCGCGGTTGCGAACCGTCCCCATCGCGCAGCGCCCCAACAAAGTCGATCCGTCGCTCCTCGCCCACCCGCCCCGCCCCGATGGCGACCCGAGCTTCGCCGCCTTCTGGGACTCGCTCCCCGACATCCTCGCCGCGCGAGACCTGCGCTACGTCGCGGCGCGGCTCGCGCACGCGGCGGGACGCCGGGCCGTCGTGCTGATGCTCGGGGGCCACGTCGTGAAGGTCGGGCTGGGACCGCTGCTCCGCGAGCTGATGCACCGTGGCGTGGTCACGCATCTCGCGTTGAACGGCAGCGCCGCGATCCACGACTTCGAGCTGGCGGCCTACGGCGGCACGAGTGAGGACGTAGCCGCGGGGCTCACCGACGGCACGTTCGGGATGGCGGAGGAGACGGGGCGCGAGATGAACACGGCCATCGCGGCCGGCGCGACGGCGGGGCGCGGCATGGGCGAGGCCCTGATGGAGTACCTGCAGCGGCGCGGCAAGCTCGCGGCCCCGGAGGTCTCCGTGCTCGTCGCAGCCAGCGAGCGGGGGATCCCCGTGACAGTGCACGCCACCGTGGGCGCCGACATCATCCACCAGCATCCTGCCGCTGACGGCGCGGCGCTCGGCGCGACGAGCCATCGCGACTTCAAGCGCCTCGCGGCCTCGCTGCCGGCGCTCGACGACGGCGGCGTCGTCCTGAATCTGGGGAGCGCCGTCGTGATGCCCGAGGTGTTCCTCAAGGCGCTCACGGTGGCGCGCAACCTCAACGGGGGAAAACCGACGGGCTTCACGGCGTGTGATTGCGACATGCTGCGGCACTACCGGCCCCGCGTCAACGTCGTGGAGCGCCCGACCCTCGCCGGCGGACGCGGCATCCAGCTCACCGGCCACCACGAGATCCTGATCCCGCTCCTCTGCTGGGCGGTGATCCGCCAGCTCGATGCGCGGTAGCGCTCGAGGTGCGCTCGGCCTTCCGCTCCCCCTTCCCCTCCTCCTTGCCGCCCTCGTCGTCGCCGCCTGCGTCAGGCGCACCCAGCACCTCGCGCCGGCGGCCGGCGTGGCGGCGCTCGGCACACCCGAGCTGATCCAGGAGATCGTGCGCGAAGCCCTCGTCCTCGACGCGGCCGGGGACCGCGCGGCCGACACGCTGTACGCGCCCGAGGCGCTCGTCGTGGCCAACGCGCGGACGCGGTTCGCCGCCCCCCGCTTCGCGGGCGTCGGCTACGGCGGCCGAGTCACCGTCGCGGCGTCGTCGGTGACCCTGGAAGGCCGATTTGCCTGGATTCTCGCGGACTACCGGTGGATCGGTTCGCAGCGCAGCCAGGTGGAAGCCGGCCGCGCTACCTTCATATGCGAGCAGCAGCCGCGGGGGTGGAAGATCATCCACGCCCACTCCAGCCAGCTGCTGCCGTGGGACCGCTAGCCCTGGGCGTCGGCCGGGCGGCCCTTGATCATGTCGCGGATCTTGTCCGCGGTGCTCGGGCTCACGAGCCGCAGCACGAAGTACAGGACGAAGCCGATGGCGGCGAGCTTCAGGATCCACAGGGCGAGCCCGAAGAGGCCGCCGAGGATGCCGAAGAGAATGTTGAGCGCGACGAACGCCAGCGCGGCAAAGATCGCGAAACCGAGAATGCTCCTAAACATGGGCGCTTCCCTCCGTGGTGCCCGACGGTCGGGCCCTACGGCGCAATCTAGCAGCGGGTTTCAGGGGGGCGCCAGCGCATGACCGCCGTCGACGTCGCGATCGTCGGCGGGGGCGCGGTCGGCGCCGCCTGCGCCCGCGCCGCCGCCCTGCGCGGGCTCGAGGTCGCGATCTTCGAGCCGGGGCCGGACCCCGCGGCGGCGTCCCCGGCGTCGGCCGGGATGCTGGCGGCCCAGATCGAGCCCTTGGACGACGTCCTGATCGGCTTGTCGGTCCGCGGGCGCGACTTGTACGAGCCGCTCGCGCCAGCGCTCCAGGAGACCACGGGGATCGATATCGGTTTCTGGCGCGCCGGGATCGCCTCCGTCGCCTTCGACGACCAGACCGCGGACCGGCTCAAGGAGGACGTCGCGCGCCAGCGCCAGGCCGGGCTGCGCTGCGACTGGTTGGACGGCGGCGAAGTGCGGGAGCGCTGGCCCGGGGCCGCGCCCGAATGCCTCGGCGCCCTGTTCGCGCCCGAGGACGGTGCCGTGGACCCGCAAGCGGTAGCCCGGGCCTGCCTGGCCGACGCGCGTCGCCTCGGCGCCGCGTTCCAACCCGAGAAAATCGAGCGCCTCCAGATCGCCAATGGGCGCACCACCGGCGTGATCTCGCCGCGCGGCGTCACCGCAGCCGAGCACGTCGTGATCGCCGCCGGTGTCTGGTCGCCGCAGATCGCGAGCCTGCCGCGCCCGCTCGCCGTCGAGCCGCTGCGCGGGCAAATGGCGGCGACCGCGTGGCCCGACGGCACGCCGCCCGCCATCCTGTATCACGAGCAGGGCTACGTGCTCGCTCGCGGTGTCGACGCGGTGCTCGGCTCCACCATGGAGCGGGCCGGATTCAGCGCCGCCGTGACCAATGAGGGGCTGGCGCAGATCTTCCGGGGAGCCGTCAGGCTGCTGCCGGCGTTAGTCAGGCAGGCGGTCGCGCGGACCTGGGCCGGCCTGCGGCCGGTCACACCGGATGGGCGTCCCATCCTCGGGCGCGATCCCGAACTCGCGGGCCTGTGGTATGCGACGGGGCACGGTCGTAACGGCATCCTGCTCGCAGCCCTCACGGGCGAGATCATCGCAGACCTTCTGACGACCGGTGAAACGAATGTGGACATCGCGCCGTTGGGCGCGGACCGTTTCAACCCCTAAACCGTTTCAAGCCGCAAGGCGCAAGACTTGCGGCGTGCGGCTTGCGACTGGTGGCTGATGTATAGGACCTGCGCCTTCTGCAACGGCAAGCTCGACGGCGACGGCGGGCCCTCGGGACTCGGGGTGGGACGTCGTCTCGCGTTCGACGAGTGGAAGGGCCGGCTGTGGGTGATCTGCCCGAAGTGCTCGCGCTGGAACCTCGCGCCGCTGGACGACCGCCTCGAGCGGATCGACGCGCTGGCGCGTGCCGCACGCGATGGTCGCGTGGCGGCGGCGAGCGAACAGGTCGCGCTGATCCGGTGGCAGAGGTACGACCTGGTGCGCGTCGGCAAGCCGCCGCGCCTCGAGTTCGCCACCTGGCGGTACGGCGAGCGGCTGCGCGCGCGTCGCCGGGAGCAGCTGAAATTCGTCGTCCCCGTGACCGTCGCGGCGGTGGGGCTCGCTGTCGCGGTGAACGTCGCCGCCGGCGGCTCCGTCGGAGTGTTCGTATGGAACGTGCCGAACGTGGCGCGGGCGATGTACCGCGGCATGGTCGGGCGGCGGCGGATCGGCCTGGTCGAGCCCCCGATCTGCGAACGCTGCGGCACCGTGCTCCAGCTTCGCGCCCGGCACGTGGCGTACGCGCGCGTCGTCCGTCAGACGCAAGCCGACCTCGCCCTGCTCCTCTCTTGCCCGACCTGCCGTTCGGAAGGTGCGTTGCTTATCGGGCCCGACGCGCAGGCCGCCCTGCGCCAGGGCCTCACCTATCTGGCGCTCGCCCGGCGCGACCACCAGCGGGCCGAGGACGCGGCCCGGCTCGTGGAAGGCGCCGGCGGACCGGGTCAGTTGATTCAGGACGTGGCCCGGCGCGAGCTGACGCTGCGCAGCCTCGGACCGGAGCGGCGCCTCGCGCTCGAGATGGCCGTGGACGAGCAGGCCGAAGTCGCCGAGCTGGAACGACAGTGGCGGGAAGCCGAGGAGATCGCCGAGATCGCCGACGGGATGCTCTCCACCGAGTCGGAACTGGATGCCGAGCTCCGCCGTTTGAAGGAGCGGAAGGCCGGCGCGGGCGATCAACCGTCTAGTTGAATTTCGGCCTTTTCCACCTCTCCCGGCGCCGCTATCTTCTCCAAGCCTCATGGCGACCGCGCTCACACAGCTCACCACCCGCAAGCCGGCGTGGCTCAAGGTCCCCGCTCCGGGAGGGCCTAACTACCTGGCCCTGAAGCACCTGATGCGGGACCTGCAGCTCCACACGGTGTGCGAGGAGGCGCACTGCCCGAACATCGGGGAGTGCTGGGAGCACAAGGCCGCCACCTTCATGATCCTGGGCGATGTGTGCACGCGGAACTGCGCCTACTGCGCCGTCGCCCACGGCACGCCCGCCCCGCTCGACCGGCACGAGCCCGTGCGGCTCGCCCAAGCGGTCGAGCGCATGGGCTTGAAGCACGTGGTGATCACGAGCGTGGACCGGGACGACCTGCCGAACGGCGGCGCCGAGATCTTCGCCGCGGCGATCGCCGAGATCCGGCGGCGCCTGCCGGCGACGTCAGTCGAGGTGTTGATTCCCGACTTCAAGGGCAGCGAGCGGGCGTTGCGCCTCGTGGTCGCCGCGAAGCCCGACATCCTCAATCACAACCTCGAGACGATCGAACGGCTGTACCGGTTGGCCCGCCCCGGGGGCCGCTACGCCCGCGCCCTCGAGCTGTTGCGCCGGGCGAAGGCGATGGACCCCGCCATGCTGACCAAGTCCGGGATCATCTGCGGGCTGGGCGAGGAGTGGGACGAACTGCTCGGTGCGATGCGGGACGTGCGCGCCCAAGGCGCGGACATCCTCACGTTGGGCCAATACCTCCGACCGTCCGGTCAGCACCTTCCGATCGCGCGGTATTACACGCCGGCCGAGTTCGCCGAGCTGCGCCGGTTGGGACGCGAGATGGGGTATCGTCACGTGGAGGCGGGGCCGCTGGTGCGCTCGAGCTACCATGCCTGGGAGCAGGTCGAGCGCGCCACCGCCGCCGGGTAACCTCGATGGCCACCGCCACCGCCCAGACCGCCCCCGGACACGCCGACACCGAGCTGGCGCGGCGCATGCTGCGCCAGATGCTGCTGATCCGCCGCTTCGAGGAGAAGGCCGCCGAGGCGTACGCGCTCGGCAAGATCGGCGGGTTCTGCCACCTCTACATCGGTCAGGAGGCGGTCGCCGTGGGGTCGCTCGCGGCGCTGCGGGACGACGACTACGTCATCTCCTCGTATCGCGAGCACGGCCAGGCGCTGGCGCGTGGCATCGCCGCCAACGCGGTGATGGCCGAGCTGTTCGGCAAGGCGACGGGGTGCTCGAAGGGCAAGGGCGGCTCGATGCACCTGTTCGACGCCAGCCGGCGGTTCATGGGCGGCCACGGGATCGTCGGGGGTCATGTGCCGCTCGCGGCCGGGATCGGCTTCGCGATCAAGTACAAGGGGGGCGATCAGGTGTGCCTGTGCTACTTCGGCGAAGCGGCCGTCAACATCGGCGCCTTCCACGAAACGCTCAACATGGCCTCCGTCTACAAGCTCCCCGTCGTCTTCTGCTGCGAGAACAACCGCTACGGCATGGGCACGGCGTTCGAGCGGGTCGCGGCTGTGACCGACGTCGTCGAGCACGCGTGCAGCTACGACATGGCCGCGGAGCTCGTGAACGGCATGGACCCGCTGGCGGTGTACGCGGCGACGGAGCGGGCGGTGGATCGCGCGCGCAAGGGCGGGCATCCCACGCTGCTCGAGGTGCGCACGTATCGCTACATGGGCCACTCGATGTCCGACCCGCTGCACGGGGTGTATCGCACCAAGGAGGAGGTCGAGGAGCAGAAGAAGCGCGATCCGATCTCCCAGCTCGCGCTCAAGCTCACGGAAGACGGCGCGCTCGACCAGGCGGCGCTCGACGCGCTCGACGCCGAAGTGCGGGCGGAGGTGGAGGAGGCGGTGCACTTCGCCGACGAGAGCCCGGACCCCGATCCCGCCGAGCTCGGCACTCACGTGCTCGCCGACTGATGCCCACGCTCACGTATCGCGACGCCCTGAACCAGGCCCTGCGGGAGGAGATGCAGCGCGACCCGAACGTGTTCCTGATGGGGGAAGAGGTGGGTGTGTACCAGGGCGCCTACAAGGTGAGCCGCGGGCTGCTGGAAGAATTCGGTCCGATGCGGGTCGTGGACACCCCGATCGCCGAGCTCGGGTTCGCGGGGATCGGGGTAGGCGCGGCGATGGCGGGCTTGCGGCCCGTGATCGAGTTCATGACATGGAACTTCGCCGTCCTCGCGCTCGACCAGATCGTCAACTCGGCCGCGAAGATCCTGTACGAGTCGGGAGGGCAGATCCCGATCCCCATCGTGTTTCGCGGCCCGAACGGAGCCGCGTTGCAGCTCGCCGCGCAGCACTCCCAGGCATGGGACGCGTGGTTGTCGCACATCCCCGGGCTCAAGGTGGTCGCCCCGGCGACGCCGGCGGACGCGAAAGGGCTGCTCAAGTCGGCGATCCGTGACGCCAACCCCGTCATCGTGCTCGAGGGCGAGATGCTTTATAACGTCAAGGGCGAGGTGCCCGAGGGAGAGCATCTCGTGCCGATCGGGCAGGCCGAGGTGAAGCGGCCGGGCGGGGATGTCACCGTGATCTGCCACTCGAAGACCGTCGCCGTCGCGCTCAAGGCCGCGGAACAGCTCGCGGAGCACGAGGGCGTCTCGGCGGAGGTGCTCGACCTGCGCTCGCTCCGCCCGCTCGACGAGGCGGCGATCGTCGGCTCGGTGGCACGCACCAACCGCGCCGTCGTGATCGAGGAGGGCTGGCCCCACTGCGGGATCGGCGCCCAGGTGGTGGACGTGATCCAGCGCGACGCGTTCGACCAGCTCGATGCGCCGGTGCTGCGGGTCACCCAGGCCGACGTGCCGATGCCGTACAACAAGCAGCTCGAGCGGCTCGCGAAGCCCAGCCCCGACCGCGTGGTCGCCGCCGTCCGCCGCGTCCTGTACCTCGACTGAGCCTCCCGCCCCCCGCCCGGTCTCCCCCATGCCCACGAACGTCTACATGGAAGCCCTCTCGCCGACGATGGAGGAGGGCCGGGTCGTGAAGTGGCATAAGAAGGAAGGGGACCCGGTGACGACCGGGGACACGCTGGCGGAGGTCGAGACCGACAAAGCCGTGATGGACCTGGTCGCGCGTGCCGACGGGGTGCTGCGCCAGGTGGCGGTCGCCGAAGGCGAGACGGTGGCCGTGGGGAAGGTCGTGGCCATCATCGCAGCGCCCGGCGAGGCGACTGGCGCGACACCTGGGCCGGCTCCCCAGCCGGCGGCCGCACCAGCGACACGGAGCGGGGAGAGGGGAGCGGTACCCCTCGCAGCGCCCGTCACGCCGCCGGACGCGACTCGCGTCAAGGCTTCACCGTTGGCGCGGCGCATCGCGAAGGAGACGGGCGTCGATCTGAAGCTGCTCACGGGGTCGGGCCCGGGGGGCCGCGTCGTGCGCCGGGATCTCGAAGAGGCGGGGAGAAGGGAGAAGGGAGATGTTCGCCCCGCGGCAGTACAACCCGCCGCGGCCCCGGTCGTACCTCTCCCCTCTCCCGTCTCCCCAGCGGTGGGGGGGCGTGGGGGAGCGTACGAAGACGTCCCGTTGACTCAGATCCGCAAGACGATCGCGAAGCGCCTGGTGACCTCGCTCGGCCCTGTGCCCCACTTTTTCCTCACGACGGAAGTAGACATGGAGCGAGCCGCCGAGGCGCGCGACGCGCTGAACCGCCAGCTCGGCGACCAAGGCAAGGTCTCGTTCAACGACGTCATCCTCAAGGCGACCGCGCTCGCGCTCACCAAGCACCGCGCCTGCAACGCCTGGTTCCAGGACGATCACATCCGCTACTGGAACGAGGTGCACCTCGGCATGGCCGTGGCCGTGGAGGACGGGCTGATCACGCCGGTCCTCCGTCACGCGGACGCGAAGTCCCTCGCGGAGATCAACCGCGAGGCGCGCGAGCTCGCCGACAAGGCCCGCAGCCGTCGGCTCCAGCCCGCTGAGTACACGGGCGCCACCTTTTCCGTCTCGAATCTGGGGATGTTCGACATCGATCAGTTCACCGCGGTGATCAATCCTCCGGAGGCGGGGATCCTCGCCGTGGGTACGATCACGCCGAAGCCCGTGGCCGTCGACGGCCAGGTCGTGACGCGCCGCCGCCTGCGCCTCACGATGAGCTGCGATCATCGGGTGATCGACGGGGCGACGGGAGCGGCATTTCTGAAGACGCTGAAACTGATGCTGGAAAACCCGTTGGCGATGCTTTTGTGAACGCGGAACGCGAAACTCGGAACGCGGAACAGCCGCACAAGCGTCGGCCCGCCTGTTCCGCGTTCCGCGTTCCGACTTCCGCGTTTGAGGAGGGGTCCGTTGGCTAGTCAATTTGATGTGATCGTGCTCGGGGGGGGCCCCGCGGGCTACGTCGCGGCGATCCGCTCCGCGCAGCTCGGCATGAGCACGGCGCTGATCGAGAAGGAGAAGCTCGGCGGGGTGTGCGTGAACATCGGCTGCATCCCCACCAAAGCGTTGCTGCACTCGGCGTACGTCGCCAACCTGCTCCGCGAGGCCAAGGAGTTCGGCGTCGAAGCGGGGACGCTGAAAACCGATTACGGCGTCGCGATGCAACGCTCGCGTCGGGTCAGCGACCAGAACTCGAAGGGCGTCGAGTTCCTGATGAAGAAGAACAAGATCACCGTCGTGAAAGGCAGCGGCACGCTCCAGCCCGGCCGCAAGGTGAAGGTCGGCAATGACGTGTACGAGGCGAAGAAGGCGGTGCTCATCGCGACGGGCACGCGCGTGAAGGGCCTGCCCCAGATCGGGCTCGACATCAACAAGACGACGGTGATCTCGTCGGACGAGGCGCTGTTCCTCGAAAAGGCGCCGCCTTCGCTGGCGATCGTCGGCGCGGGCGCCGTGGGCATGGAGTTCGCAAACATCTTCCACGCGTTCGGCTCCAAGGTGACCCTCATCGAGGTGCTGCCCCGCCTCCTGCCCCTCGAGGACGCCGAAGCGTCCGACGCGCTCACGAAGAGCTACAAGAAGCGCGGCATCGACGTGCTGGCCGGAGCGAAGCTGACGAAGGCGACCGTCGGGAAAGACAAGGTCGTGCTGGACGTCGACGTGAGCGGGGCCAAGCAGAGGGTCGAAGCGACCGCGGTGCTGATGGCGGCGGGGCGCGCCGTGAACACCGAGGACATCGGTCTCAAGGAGTGCGGCATCCAGCTCACCGACCGCGGCTTCATCAAGGTGGACCAGAACCTGCAGACCAGCGCCCCCGGCTATTTTGCCATCGGCGACGTCGCCGGCCCGCCGATGCTGGCCCACAAGGGCTTCCGGGAAGGCGTGAACGTCGCGGAGCTCTTGGCCGGCAAGAAGCCGCACGCGATCAAGTACGACAACGTGCCGAGCGTTACCTACTGTCATCCCGAGGTCGCGAGCATCGGCCTGACCGAGGAGCAGTGCAAGGAGCGCAAGGTCGATTTCGTGGTCGGGCGGTTCCCGTTTTCCGCCAACGGCCGGGCGCGGGGCACGGGCGAGACCGAGGGCTTCGTGAAGATCATCCGGGACAAGCGCTACGGCGAGATCCTAGGGGCGCACATCGTGGGCGCCCAGGCGTCCGAGCTGATCCACGAGCTCGCGGTCGCGCGCGAGAACGAATACACGGTCGAAGAGGTCGAGCTCGCGATCCACGCCCACCCGACGATGTCCGAAGCGGTGGCCGAGGCGGCGCTCGACTCGCTCGGCCGGGTCGTGCACCTGTGAGCGAGATCCGCAAGGACCCGGTCGCGATCGGGCTGGGCGCCCTCGCCTGCGGCGCGGGACTGGGCGGCGCGACCATCACGGTCGCCCAGATCCTCGTCAAGCTGCTGCAGGGACGGCTCGACGCCGCGCGCTACCGCGAGGCCGCCGCCGACCCCCTCCTCGCCGCCCTGTTCGCCGGGGTGGCCGTCGCCGCCCTGTTCGGCGGGCGTCGCAGCGCGCCGCTCGAGAACCTGTGGCAGAGCGGTGTGATCGCCGTGCTCGCCGCGGTCGGCGCGCTGCTGGTCGGCTTCCTCGCCGCCGTGGCCGATCGGTTCCTCGGACTGGCGGGGTTGATCTTGTGGGGAGCCTTGAGCGTCACGGTGGGCGTCGTAGGCAGCCGCTGGGCGATCACCGGGAGCCGGGAGCCGGGAGCAGGGAGCGGGAAGGCGTGAGCGAGCGCGTGGTGGAAGTGGTGCAGGCAGGCGTGGTGCCGTACGCCGAGGCGCTCGAGTGGCAACGCGCCGTGGCTCAGGCCCGGATCGAGCGGCGACTGCCACACGACGTGCTGCTGCTGCTCGAGCATCCGCCCGTCGTGACGCTGGGACGCAATTCCCACGAGGCGCACCTGCTCCGCGGCGGCGACGTCGACCTGTTCGAAGTGGAGCGGGGCGGCGACGTCACCTATCACGGACCGGGCCAGCTGGTCGGATATCCAATCATCGACCTGGCGGGCTACCGCCGAGATCTCCACTGGTACCTGCGCAGCCTCGAGCAGGCGCTGATCGACGCCCTCGCCGAGCTCGGCGTCACCGCCGAGCGGAACACCGGCTACACCGGCGTGTGGACCCGCGGCAGAAAGATCGCGAGCATCGGCATCCACGTGAAACAGTGGGTCACGTGGCACGGCTTCGCGCTGAACGTCACGACCGACCTCACGGCCTTCGATCGCATCGTCCCCTGCGGCATTCCGGGCGTCGTGATGACGTCCGTAGAACGGGAGCGGGGAGCAGGGAGCGGGGAGCAGGACCTGTGGGACCGAAGCATCGCCGCTGTGATCCGGGGATTCGAAAGAGCTTTCGGCGTCGAAGCACGAGTTGCGTCAAGGGGCGACGTCGAGGAGAGGCGTCGAGGAGAAACGTGTCGTACGTCTGCCCTAGACGTCTCCCCTCGACGGTTTTCCTCGACGCCTCTATGACGGATCGCCTTCCCCCCGGCCAAGTCCTCACCAAAAAATGGCCGGTGCTGCACTACGGCAACGTTCCCCAGGTCGACACGCGCAGCTGGACCTTCGAGGTAGCGGGGCTCGTCGAGCGGCCGTTCACGCTCACGTATGACGAGCTGCTCGCGCAGCCGCGCAAGACCGTGAACTGCGACATACACTGCGTCACGCGGTGGAGCCGGCTCGACAACACGTTCGAGGGGGTAGCGGTGCAGCTGCTGCTGGAGCGTGGCGGTGTGAAGCCGGAGGCGCAGTACTGCCTGGTATCGGCCGAGCAGGGGTTCACGACCAACCTCCCGCTCGGAGACCTCGACCGGCCGGACAACCTGATCGCCCTGAAGTGGGGCGGCGAGTGGCTCATGCCCGAGCACGGTTGGCCCGCCCGGCTGCTCGTCCCGCACCTCTACTTATGGAAGAGCGCGAAGTGGGTCCGGGGCTTCACACTGCTCGATGCTGACGTGCCCGGGTTCTGGGAGCAGAACGGCTATCACATGCGGGGCGATCCCTGGACAGAAGAACGGTACGGCGGGAGGGGCTTGACCAAACATGATATCAACCGACTGAGAAACCTGAGCAAGAAAGGCGTCTAGGGGAGACGTCGAGGAGAGACGTCAAGGGAAGTCGTGAGACTACGAGTCTCCTTGACGTCTCCCCTCGACGATGTTCCTAGACGCCTTTCGATCCCAACAGTTCGTAGAAGCGCCGGAACACGCGTATCCCGTCCCACAGCTGCTTCAGGTCCAGCTTCTCGTTCGGCGCGTGCAGCCGGTCGTCCGGCAGCCCGATGCCGGTGAGAATCACCGGGGCTCCGCCCCGGCCGAGGGCGGGCACCACGGGGATCGACCCACCGGCGCGCGCGGGAATGGTGCCCCGCCCCACCACTTCGCGAAATGCCTGATCGAGCAGCGCGAACGCCGGGTGAGTCACCTTTACCGTGGCCGGGTCCGCGCCGTGCAGGAACGTCACGCTCGCCCGCACGTATCTGGGCGCGAAGCGCTTGACCGCGGCGGCGAGCTGGCGCTCGACGGTCTTGAGCTTCTGGTCGGGGACGAGGCGCAGGCTGACCTTGGCGGTCGCCGCCGCCGGGATGACGGTCTTCGCGCCGTCCCCGGTGAAGCCGCCCGTGATGCCGTGAATCTCGAAGGTCGGCAGCGCCCACAGGCGCTCGAGCACGGAATACGCCTTGAGCCCCGTGAGCGCTTTTGCCTGGACGCGGTGCCTCAGGAAATCGCTTTCCTTGAACGGCAGGCTCCGCCACGTGGCGAGCTCGGCTTTGGCGGGCCGGCGTACGGCTGAGTAGAGACCGGGGACATGGATCTTCCCGTCCGGGGTCTTGAGCCGGTCGAGCAGGCGCACCAGCTCCTCATGCGCGTTGGGCGCCGCGCCGCCGAACTCGCCGGAGTGGAGGTCCGACTTCGCGGTGCGGACCGTGATCTCGGCGTAGCACAGCCCGCGGAGCGTGGTGTACACGGCGGGCCAGCGCGGCGCGATGTACGCCATGTCGGCGATGAGCACCGCGTCGGCGCGGGTCCGCTCAGGCTCCCGCCGCAGCAGCTCGAACAGCACGCGGCTGCCGTACTCCTCCTCCCCTTCGATCAGAAACCGGAAGTTGACGGGCGGGCGGTCGCCGCCGGCCTCGATCGCCTTGAGGAGACAGAACACCTGCCCCTTGTCGTCGGCGGCGCCGCGGGCGAACAGCTTGCCATCGCGCACCGTCGGCTCGAACGGCGGCGTGGTCCACTCGTCCAGCGGGTCGGGCGGCTGGACGTCATAATGCCCGTAGATGAGCAGCGTCGGCGCTCGGGGCACCTCGGGCCCCACACCCCACACCACCGGATGCGTGCCGCTCGCGAGGAACTGCACCTCGCGACAGCCGAGCCGTCGCAATTCACCAGCGACCCACTCGCCGGCCGCGCGGCAGTCGGCGTTGTGCGTCGGGCTCGTCGACACGGAGGGGATGCGCAGGAAGTCGGTGAGCTCGCGGAGCAGCCGGTCGTTGTCCATGGCGCGAAAATCTAGACGGGTAGACGGGTAGACGGATAGACGGGTACCGCGATGTCCTACCCGTCTACCCGCCTAGCCGTCTAGCCGTCCAGTCTTATATTCGCCGCCATGCGGACGACTGCGTCTTACGAGCTGTTCCCGGACGCGCCGAGCGAGCGGGCGATGGCCCGCGCCCGGTACCTCGCGCGAGAGGGTCGCGTCGCCGAGGCCGAAGCCGCCTACCGGGAAGTCCTGGCGGCGCATCCCGATCTCAAGCCGTGCTGGGCCGAATGCTTCGAGTTGCTGCGGCGCGAGGGACGCAAGCACGACGCCCTGCGGCTGGCCGAGGGTGCGCGGGCGCAGTTCGGCGACTCGGCGTTCGCGCTGGCCTTGAAGGGCGCGGCGCTGATCGAGCTGGAGCGCTACCGCGACGCGCTCGGCACGCTGGAGCAGGCCGTCGAGGCCGATCCCGACCTCGGCGTGGTGTGGCATGAGCTGGGGTACACGGCGTTCCGGCTGGGCGATCGCACCCGCGCCCTGCTGGCGCTCGACCGCGCCTTCGCGCTCGAGCCGCACACCGAGACGCTGCGGCTGCGTGGCCGGATCCTGCGCGACGCCGGGCGCTACCAGGCGGCCGAGGTCGCCTACGAGGGGGCGGCGCAGGCGGCGGAGCACCAGGAGCAGCGCGCAGCGGCCGAGCGCGAGATCGTCGTCACCCGCCGCTATGCCTTCTATGCCCCGCGTCGCCCGGACGACCTGACCGTGGCCGAGCGCTGGTTCGCGGAGACGGGAACCGTGGTGCTCGCGCCTGACGAGGGAGCGGACGCGCCCGACGACGCGACCCTCGCGACCGCCTTCCTCGACCTGACGCGCGACTCCGGCTGGCGCTTCGGGCAGGTCGTGGCCCTCGGCCCGGCGCTTCCCGTGTGGCACACGATGGCCGGAACGCTCGGCGCGCCGCTCGTGACGCGCACCGGATTCGACCCGCGCAGCTGCCCGTTGGTCGTCGCCCAGCGCCCGCAGCCCGCGGACGCCGGCTGGGCCACCCTCACTGCGGCCGTCTCGGAACACGCGTGCGGGCTGGTGTTCGTGCTCGAGCACCCCGCCGAGATGGCCGCGGAGTCGTCCCCGCCGTCCCCCTCCCCCTCCCCCTCCCCCTCCCCCCCCCTCCCACGCGACGGCGCGGACGTGATCGGCGTGCTCACGGACGGCGGCGGGCGACGCGCGCGCCGCACCAACGTGGCGCATGCCCTGTCCGAGGCCCAGCACCCGGCGGGCCGTCTGGCCGGCCGCCGCCTGACGTCGGACTGACTTCCCCCGGAGGTCTTCCCCCGTGACCGCAACCGGCCGCTCCGGCAGCGCGCCCGCCCGCACGACGATGTCGGGTAAGTTGATCGTCGAGAGCCAGTTCGAGCGCGCCGCCAACCTCATTGGCCTGGACCAGTACATGCGCCGTATCCTGATGCGCCCGTTCCGCGAGGTGCAGGTGGAGGTGCCGGTGCGCATGGACGACGGGCGTATCGAGGTCTTCACCGGCTACCGCATCCAGCACAACGGCGCCCGCGGCCCCTGCAAGGGGGGCATCCGCTACCACCCCGAGGCGGACCACGACGAGGTGCTGGGGCTCGCGGCCATCATGACGTGGAAGACGGCGCTCATGGACATCCCGTTCGGCGGCGCGAAAGGCGGCGTCACCGTGGACCCGAAGAAGCTCTCGAAGCTCGAGCTCGAGCGCCTGACGCGGCGTTTCACCCAGCGCATCTCGATCGTGCTGGGCCCGTACCGCGACATCCCCGCCCCCGACGTCAACACCAACGCCCAGGTCATGGCCTGGATCCTCGACGAGTTCTCGAGCCGCCACGGCTACACCCCCGCCGCCGTCACCGGCAAGCCCGTCTCCCTAGGGGGATCGCTGGGGCGCGAGGAGGCGACGGGGCGCGGTGTGATGTATGTGATGATGGAGTACGCCCGGGATTTCGGGATTCCGCTCAAGGGCAGCCGCGTGGTCATCCAGGGATTCGGCAACGTCGGGGGGCACCTCGCCCGACTGCTCCACGCGGAGGCGGGGGCGAAGGTCATCGCCGTGTCGGACGTCTCGGGCGGCGTCGTGAACGAGAAGGGCCTCGACGTTCCCGCGCTGCTCGCCCACACCGCCGCCGGCAAGCCCGTGGTGGAGTGGCCGGGGGGGGGCGGCCGGGCGATCGCCAACACCGAGATCTGGACGATTCCGTGTGACTGGCTCGTCCCCGCGGCGTTGGGCGGCGTCATCACCCGGGAGACCAACGCGCGCACCATCGACTGCAAGGTCGTCGTGGAGGGCGCGAACGAGCCCACGACGCCGATCGCCGATTTGATTCTCGAGGAGCGCGGTATCCCGGTGATCCCCGACTTCCTCGCGAACGCGGGCGGCGTGACGGTCAGCTACTACGAGTGGGCGCAGAACCTGCAGCAATACCGCTGGACCCACGAGCAGGTGAACCGGGAGTTGCAGGCGACGCTCACGAAAGCCTACGTGGGCGTGCGGGACCTGGCGAAGCAGAAAGGCGTGACATTCCGGACGGCGGCGTACGCCATTGCACTGCAACGAGTGGCTGAGGCAGAGAGACTCCGGGGCAATTGACAACTGCGACGGAACGACGGAAGGACGGAAAGTCGCCTTTTCGTCCGTCGCCTTTCGTTTTTAGTCCGCCGGCTGCCCCGGTCTCGAATACAGCGCCTGATACGGATCCTTCCCCGGCTGGGTAAACACGCGGACCTGGATCGCGCGGATGGTCTCCTTCAGGTCCGCGTTGGAGTGCACGTAGATCTCCTCGAACAGGTTCAGGTTCATGCGGTAGAGCCGTTGCGCGATCACGACGGCGTTGTTGAGCGGCGCCGTGGCGAACCAGCGCCAGTCGTAGGTCTCGAGCGACTGGCCCACGGCGCCGGTGAGCTGGGCCCGCGCCCACCCGAACAGCACGCCGCGCGCCCGCTCGAGCGCCGCTCCCGCGAGGTTCTGCGCATACGCCGAGTCGAGCCGGCGCGCGAGCTCGGCCCACAGCAGGTCGAGGATCCGCTCGTCGCGCCACCGAGCCGCGGCACGCTTCGCGTCGAGCGCGTCGCCGCGGGAGCGGAAGAATGCTTCGGCGCCGCGGTAGCCCACGAAGCTCGCGAAACTCTCGTTGAAGGGCGTCTGGCTCTTCACGTACAGCGTGTTGTGCGCCAGCTCGTGGATCACGGTCGCCACGAGCTCCATGGTGTCGCGCTCCAGCGCCGTGGACAGCAGTGGGTCGGAGAAGTAGCCCAGCGTCGAGAAGGCGCCCGCGGGGCGCAGATACGCGTCGTACCCCTCGCGCTCCAGGTCCGCGGCGACCTGCCGGGCCTGGCGGAAGTCGAAGAAGCCCTTGTAGGGCACCGTCCCCACGATCGGAAAGTGCCACGTGTACTCCCGCAATCGGTCACGCCGCGAGGCCGACAACACGAGGAGCAGCGTGTCGCGGCCCAGGTCCGCATAGGTCGTGTAGGTGTCGCCCACGATGAGCTTGAGAGAGTCGGCGGCGTAGGCGCGCGCCGCCAGCACGAGCCGCAGCCGCTGGGACAGGGGCGCGGGCGTCTTGGGATCGGCCACGAGCCGCGCCATGGACCGCCGCCGGAGCAGGATGCCCGCCTCTTCGACGCCGGCGCGCGCCAGGTAGCGGGCATCGGCGCTGAAGAGCAGGGCGAGCGCCAGCAAGGTTGGCACGGCGATCAGCACCCACACGCCGAGCCGGCGCGCCACGCGGCCCCAGTTGGGCGGCCGGCGCTCCCTCACGGCGTCCATCGCAACCCTAAGCGGTGCGTGTCGCCGGCGGGCGCGTCAAACCCGCGGTACGCATAGTCCAGGTGGAGGCGACCGAGCTCCACGGTGCCGCCGAACGTAAACGGCGACGCCGTCGTGGCGACCGAGTGGCCGACGTAGCCCGTCCGGCCGACCAGGCCCACACCGTGCGTCACCACGCCTGCCTCGAGGCCCACCACGATGAACGCGCTCCCCGTGTCCGGCCATTGCCCTTCCACGGTCGTGAGCAGGCGGTACGTCCCCTGGGGGTCCACGTAGTTCATCGTGAAGCCGGCGCGGGTGCGGCGCGGCAGGTGCATCCCGCCGCCCAGGTCACCGCCGATGTTTTGCACGCTCACCCCCAGCGCCATGATGTCGAACACCGCGATCGCGAGTCCGGCGTCGCCCGCCCAGGCGTCCGACGTCGCGCTCCCCCCGAGTCCCTGGCGTGCGTACTTGGCCGACGCGCCGAGCGCGATCACGCCCGTGCGGAACACGAGGGACGACACCCCCAACAGGTCCGCCGCAGAGAGCGACGCGTCGCCCAGCGCCTGCGCCCCCACCCCCCAATCGAACCGCCCGACCCGCAGCGCCATCGCTCCGGTGCCGAAGGTCGTACCGCCCAGATACTGCTCGTAGGACCCCTCGAACGCCAACCGGCGGACGGTGGCGATCGCCGCGGGGTTCGCGAACAGCGCGCCGGCGTCGCCGACGAGCGCCACGCCCGCACCGCCCAGCCCGGCCGACCGCGTCGATCCCGGCAACGCGTTGAGCGCGGACTGCGCGGCGAGAGACGATACAAGAAAGACGTCGAGGAGAATCGTCAAGGATAGGCGTCGAGGAGAGACGTATCGCGGCGCGACGCTTCCCCTCGACGCTTCTCCTCGACGCATGGCCCTTGACGCCTTTCGATTAGCGGATTCGGATGACGTTCAGCCGCGCCACAACTGCCAGCGGGAGGAGCGCGCTCGGACTGCTCCGAAACGAGAGGGTGAAGGCGGGCGCGCTCGGGCCTTGGAACGCCCGGTGGTAGACCCCCGAGCCCGAGCGGAGCCACCCGCTGACGTCAACCGCACTCCCGGCACTTGTGCTGGGCACGAGCGGGTAAGACCCGTACTCGGCGCGAAAATGCCACGACGTGTACTTGAGCTCGGGCGGGGCGGTGAACCCGGGCAGGTCGGACACCCAGTTGGCGAGCGCCCACCGGGTGATGATGGTCGTGTAGTCCTGCCCCGTCTGCGTGGCGACATTCACCGCGCCGTTGAGGGGCGTCTGGTCGAGCTTCCGTGGCAAGGAATCGCCGTACTGGTCCACAAGGTATCGTACGAACAGCCAGCTCGCTCCCACCTCTGCCAGGGTGCCCTGGTCGAACTCGATCAACAGGGGCGAGTTGCCGGGGGCTCTGAGGTATTGCTGCGCATCGTACACGTTGTTGTTCACGTACTGCAAGAACGTAGCCGTATCCCCCGGGAGGTAGCTGCGGCCGGCCAGCTCCTCGGCGTACTTCGACAAGCCCTCGTCGAGCCATCCCTCCTCCGCCTGTCCCGCGCGCACCAGCACATGCTGTCCGTAGTTGATCATGTGCTGCAGCTCGTGCACGAACGTGCCGGGTAGGATCCGCTTCACCTGCGTCCGGCTATGGCGGCAGCTCAACGTGCCGGCCGAGTCGGCCACGATCGAGTAGAACACCTCGCCGTGATTGGAGATGGACGCAGGGGCGGTGAGCTCCAAGTCCGGCGAGTAGAAGAACCCGGCAATGAAGCCCGCGGACTGGCACGTCGCCGCGGATACCAGCTTATTCACGACGCCTGTCATGAGCACGATCACGACCGAGTTCGCGTCGATGTCCGATACGGCGCCGAAGGTCGCTGTCGCGAGCGAATAGAGGCGCGAATCGAACACCTGCTTGAGCGTGTCGAGGTCGGCCGAGTCGAGGCCGGGTTTGGGGGCCAAGGTATCGACGTAGATCGCGATATGCGTGCCCACCGTCGAGACCCGCGCGGTCACGGCCTGGAACTTCGAGCAAGTGAGGTTCGCGCACACCGTGAACCTCCGCAGGCTGCCCGGGCTCGGCGGGCCCGCCGGCTGCGGCGCCGCCGGGGTGGGCGCCGCGGCGGCGGCCGACCGGGCCAGCGCCGCCACGCCAGCTGCGCCGCTGCGCGCCAGGTGGCGCAGGTAGCCGTCAAACTGGACGGCCGCCACGCGCGGCGAGGAGGACGGGATCACCGCCTGGACCAGCGGCGGGGCGGCAGCGAGGGTGACTGTCTGCAGCTGAAACCGCGCCGAGTCTCCAAAAGTCCCCGCGGCGGATTGCGGCACGAGGAGATATTCGATCGAGTCCACCACCGAGGGATTCGCCGCGAACGTCACGCACCCCGAGTCGGCCGCGGGGTCGATCGCGAGGTACGCTGCCGTGTCCAAGTTGATCGCATTGGCGCTCGCCGTGCAGGGCGGGAGCAGCGGCGCGAGCCTCGGATCCTTACTGCACGCCGCCGCCCCGAGCAGCGACGACACCCCCACCACCCACCGGCGCTTCGGCATCATGCGCGTCCTCCGTTAGTTCCCCGGCCCGGCCGAGCGCCCGGCGCAAGCAGATCGGCCCTACGATTTCGTGCACTCCTATCATCGCCACGATCAGGGCCTCGAGGGAGACCCCCCACTCTGGGAACGCCCGCCGGGCGAGCCCCGCTAGCGCCAGCGCCGTTCCCGCCTGCGATATGAGCCCCGGCCACCCCTCCCGCGCCAGGACCGGCGTCACGCCGCTGCGGCGCCCGGCCCACAGGACGCCGTAGCGCAGGCTCACCGCGCGTACGCCCACGAACAGCAGCGCCCAAGGCCACACGTCGGCCAGCACGCCGAGGCGCAGTCCGGCGCCGCTGACCGCGAAGAACACCGTCGTCGCGGGCACGAGGCATCGTTTCAGCTCGGAACGCAAGCGCTCGCCCGCGCCCGCCCGCGCGAAGTTCTCGACCCAGAACCCGGCGGCGAGCGCGACGATCAGGATCTCCAGGTCGAGGAGCCGCGCCACCTCGCTCGCCAGGAACGCCACCGCCACGAGGAACAGCACGGTCTCGCGGCGCACCAGCCGCAGGTAGCGCTCCACCGCGACCCCGAGCGCGCCGCCCACCGCGACCGAGCCCACGAGACCGACCAGCGCGGTACCGCCGGCCGCCACATTCAGCGCGCCGCCGCTCGCGAGCGGCTTCGCTGCCGCGAGCACGAGCGCGAACAAGAGCATGACCGCCACATCCTGCGCGACCGTGACCGCGAGCAGCGCGCGGGCGACAGGACCTCGGGCGTCGAGCTCGCCCAGCATCCCCATCGTAATCGCGGGAGACGACGCGGCCGCGAGGGTGCCGAGCACGAGCGCCACGGCGAGGCCGTCGCCGAACGGCTGGTGCATGGTGATCGGGAGCCACGGCGTCACCGAGAGCGCCACGAGCGTGACGGCGACGAACGGAAACGCGACCGCGCCGGTCGCGACGCGCGCGAGCTCCCGGCGCTCCACCTTGCGGCGCAGCGTGTCGAGCCTCAGCTCGGCGCCCGCGGCGAGCGCGATCAGGGCCAGCCCCGCGTCCGCGATGACGCGGAGCGCGGCGACCTCGTCGCGCCGCACGAGGCCGAGCCACGCCGGCCCGACCGCGAACGCCACGATCAAGTATCCGGTGAGACGGGGCAGGCGCGCGCGCCGGGCGAGGTCGCCGCCGACGTGGGCGGCGAGCAGCAGGAATCCGAGCGCGAGCGTCGCGCGCGCCTCGAGCGGCCCGCCCGCCGTCACCCGATGAAAAAGGGCCATCATCAGGCCCAGCGCGAACAGGCTCGCGACCCACCGCATGCGGCGCAAAATATCCGGCCGAGCGGCATTTTGACAATGCGAGTGAGCGCCGGTATTTTCCGCAGGTGCCCCCCCCGCCCACCCAAAATTGGATTGAGGCCGTGCGCTTCGGGGACGATGGACTCGTCCCCGTCGTCGCTCAGAGCGCGCTCGCCGGCGAAGTGCTGATGGTCGGCTACGCCGACCGCGAGGCGCTCGAGCGGACGCGCGCCACCGGTCAAGCGCATTATCACAGCCGCTCGCGCAGCGCGCTGTGGCGCAAGGGCGAAACCTCAGGCCACACGCAGGCCGTCGCCGAGGTGCGCGTGGATTGCGACGGCGACGCGGTGCTGTACGTGGTGCGCCAGCGCGGTCCCGCGTGCCACACCGGTGCGCCGACCTGCTTCGGCGCGCCGGCCGGCGGCACGCTCGCCCGGCTCGCCGGCACCGTGGCCGAGCGCGCGCGCACGCGTCCGGCGGGCTCGTACACCGCCCAGCTGCTCGAAGCGGGCGTGGCGAAGATCGCCCAGAAGGTGGGGGAGGAAGCGGTGGAGACCGTGGTGGCCGCGACCGCCGAAGACGACGCGCGGCTCGCCAGCGAGGCGGCGGATCTTCTCTACCATCTGGTCGTCCTCCTCGAGGCGAAGCAGCTCCCGCTCGATCGCGTGCTCGAGGAGCTCGAGCGCCGGTCCCGCTAGGGGAGCGACATGGCGTTCGTCCACCTCCACACCCACAGCGAGTACTCCCTCCTCGACGGCGCCAACCGCATCCCCGACCTGCTCGATCGGGTCCAGGCGCTGGGGATGGACTCGCTGGCGATCACCGACCACGGCAACCTGCACGGCGCGTGGCAGTTCTATACCGAGGCCAAGGCCCGTAACGTCCGGCCGATCCTGGGGTTCGAGGCCTATCTCGCGTTCGGCAGCCGCTTGAAGCGCGAGCGGCCGACGGACGCTCCCGCCGTCTACTCGCATCTCGTCCTGCTCGCGCGGAACCGCCGGGGATACCACAACCTGGTCAAGCTCTCGTCCATCGGGTTCCTCGAGGGTTACTACCGGCGGCCGCGCATCGACCGCGAGGTGCTGGAGCGCCACCACGAAGGCCTCATCGGCCTCGCCGCGTGCCTGTCGGGCGAGATCGCGCTGTACCTGCGGCAGGGGAACTACGAGGCGGCGAAGGCGAGCGCCCAGTACTTCGCCCGGGTGTTCGGGCCGGACGGCTTCTGGCTCGAGGTCCAGAGCCACGGCATCGCCGACGAGCGCGTGGTGGCGGCCGGCATGTTCCGGCTCGCGGCGGAGCTGGGCCTGCCGGTGGTGGCGACGAACGACGCCCACTACCTGAAGAAAGAGGACGCCGAAGCGCACGACGTGCTGCTCGCCATCGGCACGGGAAAGGACCTGGACGACCCCAACCGGTTCCGGTTCTTCGGCCAGGAGAGCTACGTAAAGTCCGAGCCGGAGATGGCGGCGCTGTTTGCGGATCACCCCGAGGTCCTGGCCGAGACCGCGCGCGTCGCCGAGGGATGCGAGTTCGACTTCGAGAAGCGCTACTTCCTGCCGCAGTACCCGCGGGCGCCCGAGTTCGCGTCCGACAACGACCTCCTGGTGCACCTCGCGCGCGCCGGTGCGGCGGTGCGCTACGGCGACCCCCTGCCCCGCGCCGTTCAGGAGCGGCTCGACTACGAGCTGGGCGTCATCTCGCACACCGGCTACGCCGGGTATTTCCTCATCGTCTACGACATCGTGAAGGCCGCGAAGGACCGCGGTATCCCGGTGGGGCCGGGGCGCGGCTCCGCCGCCGGGTCGCTCGTGGCGTACGCCCTCGGCATCACGGACATCGAGCCGCTCACGTTCGACCTGCTGTTCGAGCGGTTCCTGAACCCCGAGCGCGTCTCGATGCCGGACATCGATCTCGACTTCTGCTTCGAACGCCGGGGCGAGGTCATCCAGTACGTGCGGGAGCGCTACGGCCGCGAATCGGTGGGCCAGATCATCACCTTCGGGACCCTCAAGGCGCGCGCCGCGTTCCGCGACGTGGCGCGCACGCTGCGGATCGAGCCCGGCGAGGTCGACCGGTTCACGAAGCTCATCCCGGCGGGCCCCGGCGTCACGGTCACGCTGGCCGATGCACCGGAGCGGTCGCCGGAACTGCGGCAGCTGGCCCGCCACGACGAGCGCGTGCGCAAGGTGCTCGAGCTGGGCACCCGCATCGAGGGGCTCGCGCGACACGCCTCGGTGCACGCCGCGGGCGTCGTGATCGCGCCGGGCCCGCTCACCGACTACGTGCCCGTGTGCCTCGCCCCCCAGGAGCCGGACGCCATCATCACGCAGTACGACATGGTGGCGCTCGAGCAGGTCGGGATGCTGAAGATCGACATCCTCGGCCTCAAGACGCTGACGGTGATCCACGACGCGCGCCGCATGGTCGAGGAGCGCCACGGCACCACCCTCGACCTGGACGCGCTCGACCTCGAGGACGCGAACGTCTACAAGCTGCTCGGCTCGGGGCGCACCGCGGGCGTCTTCCAGTTCGAGTCACCGCTCGCCACCGACTGCCTGCGGAACATGAAGTGCGACCGGTTCGACGACCTGGTCGCCACCAACGCGCTGCTCCGGCCGGGACCGCTCGACTCGGGGATGCACCTGGTCTTCATCCGTCGCAAGCGGGGCGAGGAAACGGTGCGGTATCCGCACGACGCGCTGCGGGAGGTGCTCGGACCGACGTACGGGGTGATCGTCTACCAGGAACAGGTGATGCGGATCGCCAACGTCCTCGGCGGCTACAGCCTCGCCGAGGCCGACGTGCTCCGGAAGGCAGTGGGGAAAAAGGACAAGGAACTGCTCCAGCGGGAGTTGGGTCCCTTCGTCGAGCGCGCCGTGGCGCGCGGACACGACCGCCGCACGATCGAGGACATCGCCGCGCAGATCGAGACCTTCGGGCGCTACGGGTTCCCCAAAGCGCACTCCGTCGCCTACAGCGTCCTCTCGTTCCGGACGGCGTGGCTCAAGACGTACTATCCGGCCGAGTTCATGGCCGCCCTGCTGTCGTCCGAAATCGGCAATACCGACAAGGTGGTGCAGTACATCAACGAGGCGCGCGAGCTGGGCCTCGAGGTGCTGCCGCCTGACGTGAACGAGTCGGGCTTCAAGTTCACCGTCGTCGGCGACCGGCGCATCCGGTTCGGGCTGGGGGCGATCAAGAACGTGGGCGCCGGCGCGATCGACTCCATCATCGCGGGCCGGCAGGCCGGGGGCCCGTACCGCTCGCTCGTAGACCTGTGCGACCGCATCGACCTGCGCCTCTGCAACAAGCGCGTGATCGAAGCGTTGATCGACGCCGGGGCGTGCGACTCGCTCGGCGGCGACCACCGCGCCCAGCTCGTCGCCGCGCTGGACACGGCATTTGGGGAGGCCCAGGCGCGCCAGCAGGAGCGCGTGTCGGGGCAGCACGCGCTGTTCGGCGAGGCGACCCCCGTCCCCCGTCCCTCGTCCCCCCTCCCGGACGTCGTCCCCTGGACCGAGCACGAGCGGCTGACGCGTGAGAAGGCGGTGCTCGGGTTCTTCATCTCCGGCCACCCCCTCGCCCGCTACCGGGTGGAGGCGGAGCTGTTCGGGACCCGCACCACGGCGACGCTGGGGCAGTGGGGCGATCAGAAGGTGCGGATTGCGGCTGTGGTCACCCTGGTGAAGCGCCAGATCTCGAAGAAGACGAGCGCCGAGTACGCGCGGCTCACGCTCGAGGACTTCCACGGCACCGCCGAAGCGCTGGTGTTCCCCGAGGCCTGGGCGAAGCTCAACGACGTCATCCGTCCGGACCAGGCGCTGCTGCTCACGGGCGGCTACAGCGCCCGCGACCGGGGCGAGGAGCAGGCGCCCTTCATCGTGGAGGCGGCCCAGCCGCTCGCCGAGCTGAAGGCGACCGGGGCCATCGGCCTGACGCTGCGCTGGTCGACCGGGGAGCCACCGGCTCCCGAGGCGACGCGCGCCGCCGCCGCGCTGTGCGCGTCGCATCCCGGAGCCGCGCCGGTCCTGGTCGAATACGGCGGCAACGGCGCCACGGAGCGGCTGCGCAGTCGCTCGCTCAAGGTGGAGCTCGACGACGCGCTGCTCGCCGCCTTGCGGGAGCTCGTCGGCCCGGAGCACGTCGCCCTGGAAGACGCGCGCCGGCTCAAGCCGTGAGCGGGACCTGACCGATGGCGACCCATACGCTGGACTTCGAGCGGCCGCTGCTCGAGCTGGAGCGCCAGATCGAGGAGATGAAGCGCGTCGCGAGCGAGACGGCGATGGACGTCACCAAGGAGCTCGCGCCGCTCGAGAAGAAACTGGCCGAGCTCCGCGCCGAGATCTACAAGAACCTGACGCCGATGCAGCGGGTCCAGGTCGCGCGACATCCCAAGCGCCCCTACACACTCGACTACGTGAACACCGTGTTCACGGACTTCGCGGAGCTGCACGGCGATCGCCTGTTCCGGGACGATCCGGCGATCGTGGCGGGGTGGGCCCGGCTCGACGGCATGAGCGTGATGGTGATCGGGCACCAGAAGGGGCGCGACACGAAGGAGAACCTGCGCCGGAACTTCGGCATGGCGCACCCGGAAGGGTACCGCAAGGCGATGCGCCTGATGCACCTGGCCGAGAAGTTCCGCGCGCCCGTGATCACGCTCGTGGACACGCCGGGGGCCTACCCGGGGCTCGGCGCGGAGGAGCGGGGCCAGGCGGAGGCGATCGCCCGCAACCTCGTCGAGATGGCGACGCTGCGCACCCCGATCATCACGGCGGTCGTGGGCGAGGGCGGCTCGGGCGGGGCGCTCGCCGTGGGGCTCGCCGACCGCGTCCTGATGCTCGAGAACTCGGTGTACTCGGTGATCTCCCCCGAAGGCTGCGCCGCGATCCTCTGGAAGGACGCGAGCCAGCGGGAGCGGGCCGCGGAGGAGCTCAAGATCACGGCGGAGGATCTGCTGACGTTGGGGGTGATCGACGAGATCATTCCGGAGCCGCCGGGCGGCGCCCACGCCGACCCGGACGCCACCGCGGAGGTGTTGGGCGAAGCGCTGCGCCGCCACGTGCGCCCGCTCCGGAAGACGAGGATCGAGAAGCTCTTGAAACGCCGCGAAGAGAAGTATCTTTCGATGGGCGCGCTGACCGAGAAATGACGCGTTGACGGAAGTCATCGAAGTCCGGTTCAAGGGGAACCGGAAAGAATTCTTTACCTGGCCGTCGGACGAGCCGCTCGCCCTGCACGATCCGGTGATCGTGGAGGTCGAGCGGGGACAGGACTTCGGCCGCGTGTCGGCGGTGGGGCCGGTGGCCGCTCGCAAGTGCGGCGGCGGCTGCAGCGGGTGCAGCCTCGCCGCAGCCGCGGCGTCGCCCCCCGCTCCCTCTCCTTCCCCCTCCCCCGAGCGCCGCATCGTACGCCGCGCGACGCCCGACGACGCGACGCGCGCCGACCGGCTGCACGGGGAAGAGGACGCCGTGCGGCGGCGCGTGATGGAGCGGGTCACGACGCACGCCCTCGCGATGAAGGTCTCCGACGCCGAGTGGCAGTGGGACAAGAAGAAGCTCACCGTGTACTTCACGGCCGAGCAGCGCGTCGACTTCCGCGTCCTGGTGCGCGATCTCGCGAGCCTGTTCCACACGCGGATCGAGCTGCGCCAGATCGGCGCGCGGGACGAAGCCAAGCGCCTCGACGGCGTCGGCCGGTGCGGGCGGCAGTTCTGCTGCTCGAGCTGGCTGCCCGAGCTCCGGCCCGTGAGTCTGGCGCTCGCCAAGGACCAGCACCTCTCGCTCAACCCGTCGCAGATCTCCGGCGGGTGCGGCCGGCTGCTGTGCTGCCTCCGCTACGAGCACGATTTCTACGTGCAGACCCGCAAGCGGTTCCCCAAGGAAGGCAAGGCGCTGCGCACCGGCGTCGGGCTGGAGCAGGTCCTCGCGGTGGACATCTTCCGGGAAACGGTGACGCTCCGCAGCGAGGCCGGAGACACGCGCGTCGTGGCGCTCGAGAAGCTCAAGACCGAAGTTGAGCGGTTTGCCTAAGTTCTACCTCACGACGGCGATCGACTACTCGAACGGCGACCCGCACCTCGGGCAGGCGCTCGAGAAGATCGGCGCCGACTGCATCGCGCGCTACCGCCGGCTGCGCGGCGACGCCGTCCATTTCCTGATGGGGATGGACGAGCACAGCCAGTCCGTGATCCAGGCCGCGGCGCGGGCGGGCGTCACGCCGGCGCAGTGGGTGGGCCGCATGGCCGACACGTTCGCCGGGTACTGGCGTCGCCTGCACTGCAGCAACGACGACTGGATCCGCACCACGGAGCCGCGGCACGCCCGCGGCGTCACCGCGCTGCTGGAGCGCATTCAGCAGCGCCAGCCCGGCGACCTGTTCGTGGCGGACTACGAAGGGCTGTACTGCACGGGCTGCGAGGAGTTCAAGACCGAGGCCCAGATCGTCAACGGGCACTGCATCGAGCACCCCACCCTCGAGCTGATCCGCACGCGGGAGCGCAACCACTTCTTCCGGTTGAGCGCATACCGCGACGCGGTGCTCGAGCGGATCCGCTCTGGGGCGCTGGCCGTCGAGCCGCAGATCCGGCGCAACGAGGTCGTGCGGCTGCTCGAGGACGGGCTGCAGGACATCTCCATCTCGCGCCAGCGGCAGGCCTGGGGGATCCCGTTCCCGGGCGACACGGAGCAGACCGTGTACGTGTGGTTCGACGCCCTGACCAACTATCTCTCCGCGACGGGATTTCCGGACGCGGGCTACGAGCGGCTGTGGCCCGCCGACCTGCACGTGGTCGGGAAGAACATCACCCGCTTCCATTGCATCATCTGGCCGGCGATGCTGCTCGCGGCCGACCTCCCGCTGCCGCGCGCCGTGCGGGCGCACGGTTTCGTGTTGTGGGAGGGGACGAAGATGAGCAAGACCGCCGGCACCGCCGTCACGCTGGGCGAAGCGATCGACCGGCACGGCGCCGACGCACTGCGGTATTTCCTGCTGCGGGAAGTCGGCTTTGACAACGACGGCGAGTTCACCTGGGAGCGGTTCGACGCGCGCTACTCGAGCGAGCTCGCCGACACCCTCGGCAACCTCGTGAAGCGCTCGCTCGACATGATCCACCGCTACCGCGGCGGGGTGGTACCCCGCGGCACGGGCGCACTGGATGAAGCCGCGCTCGGGTTGATCGGCGCCTACCAGCGCGCGATGGACGCCGCCCGCCTCGACGAGGGTGCGGCGCACTGGATGCAGCTCGCCGCGCGCGCCAACGGCTACATCCAGGAGACGCTGCCGTGGGAGCTCGCGAAGGCAGGCAAGGACGCCGAGCTCGATCACGTGCTCGCGAGCCTCGCCCGCACCGTGGGGCGGCTCGCCGTCCTCGGCCTCCCCTTCACCCCCGCCGCCGCCGCGACCGTCTGGGGCCTGCTCGGCGGGAGCGGGCCGGTGGAGGGCGTCCGGCTCGGGGAGCTCGAAACCTTCGACCCGGCAGGCCGGCAAGTCGCGAAGCCGCCTATCCTTTTCCCCAAGCCCAAGGCCGCGCCGGCGTGATGCCCGAAGAATCGTGACCTGGCTCACGGTCCGCCGTGTTGACGCCTCCGAGCCCGATCCCTACCTTAGACTTCCACTCGGGAACCTGACCCCGACGCCCTGTCCGGGTTCTCCTTAGGTCGGTAGATGCCGCGCCGGCGCTGCTTGGCGCCGGGGCGAACGTTTGATACGAGGTCGCCGCAGGCCGATGCGCAAGAAAGCGGAGCGACGCTGGACCGTCATGCTGGTGCCTCACGGCTCGGGAGCCTCCCGCGCCGTGGAGGTGTCGCAGACGTTCGTCAAGGCGCTCGTCGGCATTGGCAGCGTGGTGGCCCTGACGTTCCTCGTGCTGGGGATCGCCGCGATCTCGCGCGGCGTGAGCATCACGCGCAGCCGCGCGCTCGAGAACGAGAACCGTCTCCTCGCGGACGAGATCCAGCGCATGCGCGAGCGCATGGTCGGGCTGCGCGACACGCTCAATCAGTTCAGCGAGCGGGAGCAGGAGCTACGCCTGCTCGCGGGTCTGAACCCCACCGACAAGACCGTCCAGCAGGCCGGGATCGGCGGGCCGGCCGGCACGTGGTCGGAGCGTGACAGCCTCGCCACGTTGGGCGCGAACGGGCAACAGGCCCTCGCCGCCCGGGTGGACCTCGATCAGCTCACGCGGCGCGCCAGCATTCTGACCCGCTCCCTCAACGAGGCGTACGACTCCCTGTCCCGGCACCAGGAGCGCATGGCGGCGACGCCGTCCATCATGCCGACCAAGGGCTGGCTGACGAGCGCGTTCATGCGGGAGCGGGTGCATCCGATTCTCCACCTCGCGCGCCCGCACGAGGGCATCGACGTCAGCGCGCCGATGGGGGCGGAGATCGAAGCGCCCGCGGCCGGCGTCGTGACCGACGTCAGGTGGGAAGAGGGCTACGGCAACATGCTCACCCTCGACCACGGCTTCGGGCTCGTGACGCGCTACGCGCACTGCTCGAAGATCCTCGTGGTGCGGGGCCAGCGCGTGAAGCGCGGCCAGAAGATCGCGCTCGTCGGCTCGACGGGGCTCTCCACCGGCCCCCACCTGCACTACGAGGTGTGGGTGAATGGGAAGCCGGTCGATCCCGTGAAGTACGTAATGCCGGATGCGATTGTAGATTGATAGACGGATAGGCGGATAGGCGGTTAGAGGGTTGGTAAGAAAGAGGGGGCTCCGGCGACGGAAGCCCCCTTCATCATTTCTATCCGCCTAACCGACTATCCGCCTAACCGCCTATTTCGAGAAATCGACTTTCGGTACCGTCGCCGCCCCCGGCGTCTGCAGCTCGAAGTACTCCCGCGGACCCTTCCCGATCACCTTCGCCGTCAGCACCTGCGGGAAGCGCCGAATGTACGCGTTGTAGCGGTTCACCGCGTCGTTGTAGTCCTGGCGCGCGACCGCGATGCGGTTCTCCGTGCCCTCAAGCTGGTCCTGGAGCGCGCGGAAATTCTCGTTCGATTTGAGCTGGGGATAATTCTCGGCGATCGCGAGCAGCCGGCCGAGCGGCGCCGTGAGGGCGGCGTTCGCCTCCGCCATCTGCTGCAGGTTGCCGCTCTGGACCGCCCCCGCGAGCTTGGCGCGGGCTTCGGCGACCGCGGTGAAGATCGTCTGCTCCTGTTTGGCGTAGCCCTTCACCGTTTCGACGAGGTTGGGGACGAGGTCGGCGCGCCGCTGCAGCTGCACCTTGATCTGCGAAGCTGCCGCGTTCACCTGCTCGTCGTAGGTCTGAATTGTGTTGTAGCCGCAGCCCGCCGTGAGCACGAGGGCGATCGGCAGCAAGCGCTTGAGGGCGTTCACGGGTGCTCCACTCCTCTTTATGAGAGACGGTTGACGAACTGGGCGGTCCGGGCCACCGCGTCGAGGTAGGCGGCGGTGAGCGCGTTTCCCGCTTGCCGCAACGCCTGACCGCCGGTGGCATGCGCGACCAGCGGAGCGAGTCCGTCGGGCGGGAACCCGACCAGCGCACCCGCCGCGCGCACCAGGGACGCCACGTCCGCGGGCGGCGTCTGGCCGGCGAGCCGCAGCGCGGCGCGCAGCATCGTGAAGAAGCCGCCGGCACTTCCAGCCACGGCGCGTGCCAGCTGCTTCGGAGGCAGCGCGACGTAGGCCTGCCGCAGCCGCACCAGCTTCCCCATCAGCTCCTGCTCGAGCTGCCGCCGGACGTCGTCGCGGCGCACGGTCACGCCGGGCCAGGGATCGCGCCCGGCGAGCACACGATGCGCCTCCCGGATATCCTCGTACTCGATCGGGAACGCGTCCGCCGAGCTGCGCCACTCCGTCTCGGTGAGGATGAGCGGCGCGGGATGCCCGGCGCCGACCCACCGGCCCAGGACCGGCCGGAGCCGGGCGAACAGTTCCTCGTCCACGGCATCGCAGATGAGCAGGGTGTTCACGTCCGAGCGCTCGCGGACGTGCGTGCCCCGCGCCGCCGAGCCGTAGAGCAGCAGCGACACGAGACGCGGACCGAGCGCGCCGCTGACCGCGTCGCCCAAGGTTTCGACCGTCAGTACGGCTTCGATGCGGAGTCTCCAGGCCACCTAGAAACGCCCTCCTGCGCCGCCACCAGAGAACCCACCCCCGCCGCCGAACCCGCCGAAGCCCCCGCCCCCGCCCCCGCCCCCGCCCCAGCCCCCGCTCGAGCCTCGCCACCCGCCGCTGCCGCCGAAGGTGGCCCCGAAATAGAACGGCAGCAACAGGACGCGCCCCCGCGTGAGGATGATCAACAGCACTGCGGCGCCGATGAGCCACGACAGGGGGATCGGCAGCCCGCCCGAGTCGTCAGCCGGAGGTAGGGGGGGCGGGGGGGGCGGAGGCTGGCCCGACAGCGTCACGCCGAACTGCTGCGCGAACGCCTGCGCGATCAGATCCACGCCGCGCGCCAACCCCGCGGCGTATGCTTCGCGCGCGAGGTACGGCGTCATGGCATCCCGAATCCGGCCGACGCGCGCGTCGGGCAGGAACCCCTCGGCGCCGCGCCCCGTGGCGATGAACACGCGGCCGGTTCCCGCGCGATGGTTCTTCAGGGGAACGAGCAACACGACGACGCCCAGGTTCTTGGCCGGGTCCCCGGCTGCGGCTTTGGCCCCCACGCCCCACTGGCGCCCGATCTGGAGGGCGACGTCCGAGGCCTCGCGATCGCCGATGTCGGACAGCGTGACGACTGCGATCTCGCCCCGCGTCTTATCTTTCACTTCACGGATCACGGCGTCCATGTGCGCGATCGATGCCGGGTCGAGCACGGCGGCGAAGTCGTTGACGTAGCCCGAAGGCACGGGAATGGCGATCTGAAGCAGGACGGCGAGGGCGGGGAGCATGGCGCCCTAATAGTACGCAGGCCGGGCCCGCAGGGTGTCGCTGCTTGACCGCCCCGGGCGGGCCACCCATCTTTCGCAAGCGGAGCGATTCACCCCTCACCGGCTCCGAGGTCGCTATGAGCCCACGCCGCGTGATGTTCGATTCCCTCTCCCGCACTTCGTGGACCGGGCTGATCCTCGTACTGGGCTGTGCCAGCGGTGGCGGCGGCAACGTCGGACACAGCGACCGGCTGCAAAACGGCGAAGGCCAGTACGTCAGCGAGGAGCAGATCGCCCAGTCCGGCGCCCGCACCGCGTGGGAAGCGCTGCGCCTCACGGTGCACAATATCACGTTCAACGAGACGGGGCGGGGCCAGCCGACCCGGATCACGAGGCGGGGCCGGTCGAGCATGGTGCTCGACGATGGGCCGCGCATCCTCGTGGACGGCGTGGCGCTCACCGACTACACCCTCCTCGCGCGCATGCCAGCGTCCGACCTGCAGAGCATCGAGGTCTTGAGTCCGATGGACGCTACAACGCTCTACGGCACGAACTACGTGGGCGGTGTGATCCGAATCCACACGCGGACGGGCAGCTAGAGCGGCCGCCTGTTGCCACCGGGAAAGAAAAAGGGGGGAGCCACATCCGGCTCCCCCCGCTTGCTTCGCGCCTACCACGGGTGTCACGCCGCGCGGTTCAAGCACCCCGTGAAATTGGGGTTGTTGCGCTCGTCGCGGGGGACGGGCAGGTTGACGTCCGGACCATAGAGACCCCCCTTGAAGTACGCGCCGGTCGGGAATACCGTCTCCGATCCGCGGCCGTATTGACGAATCAGGCGTCGCAGATCGCCCAAACGGTGCCCGGTGGCGAATAGCCAGAAGGCGCGCTCTCGGAACGTCAAGTCGACGCGCAGGCTGTCGTTGGGCGATCCGCCGGGGTCGGCGAGCGGCGCGAGTCCGGGGACGCCGCCGTTGGCGCGCAGGTTATTGAGCGACGCGAGCCAGGTGGAGTAGTTGGCGTTGCGAAGCTGATCTTCCGCCACGATCAGCTGCGCCTCGATCCCGTCCGCGACCACGACGGGCGAGTTGTTCGCGGGGTACTTCTGGAGGGCCCAGAGGTCCGTCGTCCCGTCGAAGCCCTTGCCCTGCAACACCGTCACGACGCGCGGATCGGTCGCCGCGCGGAAGTTCAGGCCGTTGATCCCTTCCTGGTCGGCGACCGAGAATCGACCTGTCCCGCCCACGGACGCGCCGCTGTTGAAAACGTGCAGGCCGTTATACTCGCGGTTGCTGAACGCCGTGTGGGTGGTGACGTATTTGAAGCTCAGGGGCACCAGGGCCGCGACCGCGGCGGCGCTGTCCCACCCCCCGACGCTGGCCGGCTGCGCCCGGTCGAGCAGGGCGCGTGCCTTTCCCACCTGCGCGAGGTATATGATCTTGCGCGCCGTCAGCGAGTCCGCCTTCGTGGTGTCGATCCCGAGCGTCAGGACGGAATCGAACCGCTGCGCTGCAGAGTCGAGGATCTGCAGGGTCGTGAGCGGTATGCCGGGGGCGCCCGAGAGCGAGCCGAACGGCACGCCCGAGCAATAGTTTTCCGCCGCGTACACCTTGGTGAACCCCGACAAGGCAAGCATCTCGCCGATCCGCGAGGCGGGCGTCGGTGCGTAGGCCTGCAGCCGGCCGGCGGCGACTTCGAGCGACACCCGCGCCCGCTGCAGGTTGCGGAACACCAGGGTGAGTGTCCCGTTCTGCTCCGTGATGCCGCGGGAATCGTACTCGATGCGTGTCGGGAACGTCTCCGAGTCGATGTACTCGTCGGTCATCACCCCGCTCACGAGGATCTGGCCTTCGGTTCCACCGTTGTCGCCGTCGTTCGCGAACGCGAAGTCCCCGATCGCGCCGGCATACGCGGCGGCCGCGCCCAACGGACTGTTCAACTGGCTCGGATCGATGACGTTCGGGATGTTGACCGCCAGGATGTCGTGGGTCGAGCACGCCTGCGGCAGGAACGACAGCAGTACCAGCGCGCCGCCTACCACCAGGCACCGGGAGACGGTGGTCCGCACCATGCTCTGCGTTTTCTGCGTGTGAGTCGTCATGGTGGCCTCCTCAGAAGCCCACGTTGAGACGGAACGTGAAGGTCTTGATGGGCGGCGCCGTCAAGAAGTCGATCACTTGATCGTTCTGCCCGTTGCCGTTTACCTCGGGGTCGATGCCCGGATAGTTGGTCCACTTGACGAGGTTCCGGGCGGTCGCGGTGAGGCTGAGCCGGTTGCCGCGGAACGCGCGCGCCCACGCCTCGGGCGCGTTGTAGGTCACGGACAGCTCCCGAACAGCGAGGAACGTGCCGTCCACGATGTAGCCGGCGGCCGTTCGCCCGTAGGCCAGCGTGCGCCCCGCCACCGCCGCCGCCTGGTCGGCGAGCGACGCAGTGCGATCGTTGATGGCCCCGCAGTTGTTGGCCGCACTGGACGTGCAGCGGAAGTAGTCTGTGAAGTCGTTGGCCTTGTACCCGCCGCGGTAGTCGAGCTGCCCACCGATCCGAATGCGATCGCGCAGCAGGTTGATTCCGGCATTCAGTGAGATGTTCGTGGTCGGAATGGACGAGCCGAGGAACACCGCGGCGGGGCCCACCTGGACCTCGCTCGGCTCGATGATCCCGTTCCCGTTTGCGTCCTGGAAGCCGAGGATCGGCCGGTCCCAGTACCCGAACAGCGGGTAGCCCGGGACGTGACGGATCTCGCCCAGGGTGATCTGCTGCACCTTTGTGCCGAGTGTGAGGAGCTTGTTGCTGTTGTGGGAGGCACTCAGCGCCGCATCGACCCTCACCGACGGGCCGAGGTCGAGGTTGACGCTCACGAGTCCTTCCACACCTTTGTTCAGGGTCGAACCGACGTTTTCGAAACGATTGGCCGGACCGCCCTGTGACGGGGGCAGCGGCACTTGCACGAGGGCGTCGGTGGTCTTCTTGTGGTAGTAGGTGAACTCGACGTGCACACGGCTCTTCGCGATGTCGGCGTCGAGGCCGAGCTCCAGCTCGGACGAGCGCTCGGGCTTGAGCGAGTCGTTGCCCACGGCCGCAATAATCAGGCCGGGCGTGTCGGTGCCGTTGATGGGCGCGGTGACCGGCTGGTAGTAGCGCAGGGCGTCAACCGATCCGGGCTGCACGCCGGAGGCCCCGTAGGCGGCGCGCAGGCGCAGCGAGTTGACCCAGTTCCCGGTCGGGAAGAACGGCTCCTCGGAGATTACCCAGGATCCCTGTACCTTCGGGTAATACACTGCCTTGAACGAGCTGCCGAACGCGCTGTTATCGTCGGCGCGCAGGCCGCCGGTGATGAAGCGGCGGTCCCTCCAGCCGAGCACCTCCTCGACGTAGGCGCCCAGCGTGATCGACTCGATCGTCGATTCACTGTCGATCTGGATTGCGCCGGCCCCGGTCTGCTGGCCGCCTGGGGGGAACAGCTTGCCGAACGCGAAATTCCCGAACGATAGGTCCTTGAGGTACTGCACACCCACCGACGTCCGCGAGCTGACGTCGGGGGTCACGTTGTGCACCGCAGAGACGTTCGCGTCCACCGTGTAATGGGCGAGCTGGAAGCGGTTGTCGTTGCGCCGCCCCTGGCGAAAGTCGCTGAAGCTGGGGCCCTGGTTCAGCTGCTGGAACTGGATATCCATGCGGTCGGTGTAGTCGAGCCCGATCGTGGCGCGGCCCGTGATTGCGCCCGTCGGCCGCCAGCTCCCCTGCACGCTGCCCGTCAGACGGGTGATATCCTGCTGGGTAAGGATCGACATGACGTCGCCCGGCAGGAAGAAGCCCCACTGCCGGCCCTGTGACGCCCCGGGGGGCAGCGGCTTCAGACTGTCCTGACTCCGCTGGTAGGAGGTCGGCCACCCCTTGCCGAACAGGCCACTGCCAAGAATGCCGGTGATGTTGTTGTCGTTCTGCGGCAGCCGAGTGCTGCTCTGCACCAGCCCGGCCGAGATCGTCACGTCGGCGGTGCTGGACAGGCTCGTCTGCAGATTCGCCCGGGTGCTGACGCTCTTCAGCTCGTTCGGCCGATACTGGATGTAGGGCAGCGTATCCACCGACCGCTCGGCGGTGAGGCGGGTGTAGTCGGTGCCGGGCATCCGCAGCACGCCGAGCTCGTCGCTGTACTCGCCCGAGAGGTAGTACCGCGCCTGGTCGCTTCCGCCGGAGAGCTGCACGCCGACCCGCCCCCGATAGCCGGTGCCGTACGGCGTCGTAGCGGGATTGCGGAGCACGTTAAACCTTGTCAGGCTGTCGATCCCACAGTAGGGACTCGCACCCACCGACTGAATCAGAATACACTGCTTCACCGTATCCCCGACGACAGTATGGCCCCAGCTGAAGAAGTTGTCGGGATAGTTGTTGTCGTCGTTGAGGACGCCCAGCTCCGAGTACACGGACCACTGCGGCCGTCCCGTCACGCCTTGCCGGGTCGTGATGCGGACGACGCCGTTCCCGGCTTGGGTCCCGTACAACGTGGTGGCCGCCGGGCCCTTCACCACCTCGATAGACTGAATGTCTTCGGGATTGAGGTCGTTGACGCGCGAGGTGGCCTGGCCGCCCGTGCCGATCGACAGGGTGGCCCCATTGTCCCGCGCCCCCGCCTCTACCTTGGCACCGTCCACGTAGTACGCTGGCTCGTTGCTCAACGAGAGGCTCGAGAGACCGCGAATCCGAATCCGGACGCCGGTTCCGACGCTGCCGCCGGCCTCGAGCACCTGCACGCTCGGCGCCCGGCCCGAGAGGAGGTCGGCGAAGTTGGCCGGCTGCGCTTGCTGCACGACATCCTGTGCCTTGATCACCGCCACCGGGTTCGCGAGTTCGCGCCCCCGCTGCTCGCCCGTGGTGGTCACGGTCACGATGTCGAGCGAGACCGCGGCCTGCGTGAGCGCGAAGTCCGCGGTTGCCACCGCGCCCTCACTCACCGTGACCGCCTGACTTTGCGCCCCGTAGCCGATGGTCGACACCCGGACCAACCGGTTTCCTACGGGGATCGCTGGCAGACTGTAGCCTCCCGCGGCGTTCGTGAAGGTCGAGCGGTTGGTGTTGGCCAGCAGAATCCGGACCCCGGGCAGGGCAGCTCCCGTCGCCCTGTCCGTTACACGGCCCGCGATCGATCCCACGCCCTGCTGCGCCCAGCCCGATCTGGCGACGACGCCGAGCAAGATCGCGGCGACCACACACAGTCGTCGAATGTTCAAAGTGTTCATCGCGATGTCCTCGCAGAAAAGTTCACCTGAGTCAGGTCGTCAACGTGCAACACGACAAACGCACGAGCCGGCGGCCGGCCCCGGCTCGCGGATCCGAGACCGGTCCACACCGGCCTGCCGACTACATCGACGGGCGGACGAAGAGCGAGGATAGCGACGAACGGACGGAACGCGGCGCATACGATCCCCCCGAAGCGCGACTGAGCCCCCGGCGCTCGCGCACCAAGGGATTACGCTGCACGGTTTGTGATCACTGCTTCACGCGCGCCGCACGGTAGGTGTGGCGTGGGCCAAGCGCGCGTCGACGGCCGACCGGAAGGGTCCTGCGACTGCACGTACTACGCGGTGTGATAGCCCGGATTCGCGCGAGGCGCAAGAGGGAAAGCGCCCCGCAGTCGGCGTCGCGCGGCGCCTGATTGTCAGGAATCCGTCAAGGCGTGTCGCCGTCTTCTACTTGCAGGTCGTCCGATCCGTGACGAGCGGCGCCACGAAGCTGCCGCGGATCGCCAGCACGCCCAGAGGGTCGGTGTACAGATCGGTGCGCTGTGCCGTGTACGTGAACCAACCGCTGATCGCCATGCCGTTCGAGATCGGGACCATCTGGGTGAGACCGATGGTGCCGACCGGGCGCGACAACGCGATGATCGACGGGCTCTGGGACGTCCACAGCGCCCACGGGCGCGGCGGGGCGCAGAACGCCGGGGACGAGGGCAGCAGATTGCCGGCCTCGCTCGGGCTCAGGTAGTCGATGGGATACGAACCGGTCGCGATGACCGAATCGGGCAACGTGATCTGAATGGTTTGGAGCGACACGCCGCTGGGGTGCGTACCGGAGAGGCGAAACGCCAGTTTGTCGTTGGTGCGCCTGTAGTTCGCCGCCCTCACGGAGCCCCCGACGTGCGTGATCACCGTCCCGAGGACGGAGAAGAAAAACTTGCCGCCGCCGGTAGTGTCGGTGAGGCTGACCACGTACACGGCGCCCGTGTCGGCAATCGTGTCCGCGTGCACGATGTAGGCGACCGGCCCACCTACGGTGAGCGCGCTCAGTCGTCCGCTGGCGGAGTCGATGCTGTAGACCGAATTCGAGGGCGCCTCGTACCACACCACGGCCGCCGGTGGGCTATTCTGCTTCTGGACCGCGACCGGCACGATGAACGTGTCGCCGGGCATCACGTAGATGGTGTCGAGCAACAGGGTGAGGTCGAGCGTGTTGGAGACCACCACGAGCGCGCCGCCCTGCGTGTTTTGCACGGTCGCGACGATGAACGCGAGGCCGCGCCGGCGAGCGGTCATCCGGCCGGTCACGCTATCCACGGCGAGCACCGCCGTATCGCTGCTCGCCCACCTGATCTCCGTGGCCGCGGGAGTGCGCGACCGCCCGGCGCCGTCATAGTAGGTGACCGACGGACGGGGCGCCTGATTTCCGACGAACAGGGAATCGATGATGGGATCGAGGACGAGGTACGGCAACCCCGCCGGCGCCGTCTCCAGACGGCAGCCGGCATACGCGAGCACAGCGCACAGCCCCGCGACCACGCGCAGCAGTCTCATAAGAGCGAAGCGCAATGATACGCGTGCCCGCTCCAAAGGGCTAGCGCGGCACATGGACGATCACCTCTCGCTGCCCCGGGGTGAGGGACACCGACGTCTGGAGCCCGCCCGGCCAGCGAACCCACAAGGCGACGGGTCGTTTGCTCGCTTCCATGCCGAGCACCTGCACCGCGCCATCCTGCGACCAGTAGCCGGATCCGCCGTGGATTTCCCGCGCGGGACCGCGCGAACCATCATCGTAGGCGATCCGCAGCAACGCGCCGATCCCGTGCGGGTTCCCCGCGCCGCCGCGGAGGCGCACGCGCAGCCCGGGACGGGCGTGTTCGTTGTGATAGAGCTTGGTTTCCCCCCCGTTCTGCGACACAACGAGATCGGTCCGGCCGTCCCCGTCGTAATCGGCGAAGGCCGCCCCGCGTTGATCCCCGTACACCATGATGCCCGAGACCTGGCCGGGGACCGGCTCGAGCGTGCCGTCGCCCCGGCCGCGCAGGAGCAGCCCGCGACCAGCATCGTAGCGAGGCGTTCCAATCTCCGTGGGGAAGAAGTTCTGCGAGAGAAACAGGTCCTCGTGGCCGTCACCGTCGAAGTCCGCCACGCCCGCGTAGAACGCCGGGGCGAACTGCGCCTCCGCGGGCAGCGGCACCGCCTCGAACCTCCCCCCTCGGTTGAAGAAGACCTCGTGGTCGAGCGTCACAGCCTCGAGGCGCTGAGCGCGCGCGAGCGCGGGACCGAGGACGTCACCGAGGGTCGCGTTCGCGTATGCGGCGAACGTCCGGGTGCGGAGGCGGACCGCCGGCAGCGCGGTCATGAGCCGGCCGAGCGGCGTGAGGGGAGCGATCGCGTGCAGCCGATCGTCGTATTGGGCCTCGACCATGTCCCAGCGTCGGGACCCGCTGAAATCCCCAAAGTAGAGGAAGAGCGGGTGCGCGGCGTCGACGTGATACTTGGTATTGCGGCCCCAGCTGGTCGCGACGATGTCGAGACGCCCGTCCCCGTCCAGGTCGCCCGTTGTCACGCCGTTCCAGCGACCCACGATCTTGTCCAGTCCCCAGTCAGCGGTAGCGTCGCGGAAACGGCCGTGGTCGTTGAGGAACAGCCGGAGCGATCCCCACTCCGGCGCGACGATGAGATCAGGCCAGCCGTCCCCGTTTACGTCCGAGAAGACGGCCGCCGAGACCATCCCGACATCCTGGAGCAAGCGCGTGTTGACCTCGTCCAACACGAAGCGACCGCCCTCGTTCCGAAACAGCCGTGACGAAACCGGCTCCGGATACGCGCCCGGCGCGACGCGCCCGCCCACGAACAGGTCCAGGTCGCCATCCCCATCAACGTCCGCCACGGCGAGCGGTCCAACACTCGGCACATCACCAGGGATGAGCGGCGTCGTGCGGCCGGTGCCAGGGGTGATCGCCAACACGCTGGGCACGCCGGCCGCCTCCCCCGGCGTGAGCGACTCGTAGTTCGACTGCCCCACGAGCAGCGTCGTGCCACCCTTACCGTCGGGCAGCGGCAGCGCCGTGGTCTCGTCATAGCGAGCCGGAGCCACGTGCAGATCGACCCGGTTGAACCGGCCGCGATCATTCCGATAGTAGGCGAGCACGCCGCCGCGCCCCGACGTGATCAACAGGTCCTCCTGGCCGTCGCCGTCGACGTCGTACCACGTCACCCCAGGTCCGAGCTGGCTCAACGCCTGGGGGAGGAGCGGCTGACGAGTCCAGTCGTTGTACGGCGTCTCTACATGGCGGTGGCCGAGTAGGGTCGAGACATCGCGGAACCACGGCGCCTCGGGGTGCGCCGGCACAGCCGCGGGCCGCGCGGTGGCCGGGCCCGGAGGCGGCTCGATGATTTCGTACTCGCGGTTGGGCTTCACCGCGCGCAGCACGGAATGCCCGCGGCGCCGCCAGTCAACCTCGATGGTGAGGTCTTGGGCCGTGCCGGCGGCGAACGTGTACAGAGGGTCGGACCCCGAGAGGTACGTTCCCCCGAGCACGACCTCTTTCTGTTGCACCGGTACCGGGCCGCCGAGCACGCGAATCTTCGAGCCGGCACCCGCGGTGTTCGGTGCCGCGCCGCGCAGCCGTACGGCCACACGCGGCGCCCCGGCGTCGTTCCTGAACACGGCCGCGGGCGAGTTGAGCCGGTTTACGACGACGTCGAGACCGCCGTCCCCGTCCAGGTCCGCCGTCGCCATCCCGTGCGAAATGGCGTCATCGCCGCCGAACCCCCACCGCTCACCAACATCCGAGAACGTCAGGTCGCCGTTGTTGTGGAAGGCGACGCTCCTGAGGGCCAGCTTCGGGAAGAGGGCAAGCTCCCGCCGCCAGGCAGCCCCGGTGAACGTCGTCCGGATCCGCTCCCACGTATCCGCGTCCATTACGTCCCACAGATGACCGGTGGTGGCGAGCACGTCCTCGTAGCCGTCCAGGTCCACGTCCAGGAACAGCACGTCCCACGTCCAGTCAGAGGCCTCGATGCCTGCGTAGGCCGCGATCTGCTCGAATGTCCCGTCGCCGCGGTTGCGAAGCAGCGTGTTGCGCTGCCACTGGGGGCGGTCATCGATCTGTCCGATGAGCTTCGGGAGCGGCGTGTGCGTGGGGATCTCCGCCTTGCGGCGCGCCCCCCGGCCCAGCATGTCCACGACCAGGATGTCCACGTTGCCGTCCCGGTCCACGTCGGAGAAATCGACCGCCATCGAGGAGTTGCTCGTGTTCCGCACGGCGAGACGCGGCACGGCCCGGAACGTGCCCGTGCCGTCGTTCAGCCAGAACAGGTCCGGATCCTCGAAGTCGTCGCACACATAGAGGTCCGGCGCACCGTCACCGTCCACATCCGTGAACTTGGCCGACAGGCCGAAGTATTCCGGCGCCGTGGCGAGCGGCTTGCCGGTCTCGTCCAGGAAGCGGCCCTTAGTCCAGGGCACGAAGGTGAAGTGCCCCTTCCCGTCGTTCAGGTAGAAGGCGTCCGGATCGGCCCGCTGCTGCATCGAGACCAGGTTGTACTCGGGCCGGTCCACCACGCGATAATCCTTTTGAAACTTGGGCACGACCTCGAAGCGCTGCCCCACCTGTCGGACCACCTGGTTGAACGCCCGCTCCTGCGGCGGATAGATGTCCAACGCGGACCGGGTCTTGTAATTGGCGACGTAGAGATCGAGGTGGCCGTCGCCGTCCACGTCGGTCAGCGTCATCGTCATACTGGCGGCATGCGACGCGAGCCCCGCCTCGGTAGTCCGCTCCGTGAACACGCCGTGGCCGTCGTTCAGAAACAGGGCCACGCCCCCGCCGAGCGTGCTCACCAGCAAGTCCAGGTCACCGTCGCCGTCCACGTCGGCGAAGACCGCCCCCGTCGAATGCCGCCCGGTCATGGCGACGCCGGCCTTGGCGGTGATGTCCTCGAACCGCCAATCGCCCAAGTTGCGGTACAGGGCGTTCGACCCTTCGTTGCTCGTGAGGTAGATGTCGGGAAGCCCGTCGCCGTCGACGTCGCCCAGCGCCACGCCCCCGCCCTGCGCCAGATGGCGGTTCCAGAGCGCGCTGTCGAGGGTGACCGAGTCGACGAAGCTGATGCCGGTCCGCGAAGCGGGCAGCTCAGTGAAGCCCGGTCCTCTCCGGCTCGAGGGCACATGCAGCTCGCGCCAGCGGTACCCCACGTCCTCGTGCCATGGCTCGGGGGGCGGGGCGGCGCGGCGGCAGCCCGAGCCCAGCGACACCAGCGCGAGGCCGGCCGCCACGACGGCGCGGCGTCTCACCGTTGGGCCCGCGTCCTGACCCGCGCCATCACCTTGTCGGCGATGCACTCACCTTGGGCGAGACCATTGCTCAACGACATCGGGTAGTGCAGGCCCGCATAGAGCCGCGAACGCGCCACCTCGTCGGCCGCCGCCCGGAACGACGCGAAGCGCCGAACCGGCCGGCCGATGTTCACGTGGGTGGAGTCCGCGAACGGCCGATCCCCGAACAACGCGGTGAGCACTCCGGCCGCGGCCCCCGACTGGACCGCGTGCCCCGCCGTGTACTCCGGGAAGGGTGGGGTGGGGATCAGGGTGCGCCACTGCGGATCGATGACGCGGCGGATGTAGGTGACGGGCCGCACCAGGCTGAAGCTGAACTTCTCGTGCCAGCAGGAGATGAACGCGTCCGCCATCGCCACCGTCGTCAGCACGAACAGCTCCGCCGAGCGGTCGGCATCGAGGTGCAGCTCGCCCCCAAGCTGGCTGGCGATCAGCAGCCAGTGGCCAGGCGGGGTGCCCGATTCGCCCGGGTTGTCGGCCCAGTACAAAGCGATCTCGCGCTGCTCGGGGGTTAACGTCCGGCCGGTGTCGTAGACTGCCTTGACCTGCCGTAAGAACTCGGACCCGGGCGCTTCCGAGAACGGCACTGGAGGAGGCGGGGCGCACTGGTCCAGCGAGGTGAGCACGAAGGGGCGCAGCCGGTCCCAGTACGGCTCGGTGACGCCCGTGGGGTTGAGGCCGGGGAGCGTCTTGATACGCGAGGACTTCGGGCGCGTGACGATGAGCGAGCGCTCGGCCGCCGTACCTACCGCGAGGGTGTCGGCGGGATTGCCCAGCGTCACGGCCTCCGAGACGGCCGAGAGCGCCGTCGCGATGTACTGCGACGGCTCGCCGGTGTTGACCCAGTACTGCCGCCCCCGGGGCGGCTTCCAGGTCAGCCCCCGAGTCTCGGCGAACCGGTCGGCCGCCGCCCAGTCGAGGATGGCGCGGCCCAGCGCGGCGCCGTAGGCGACCGAGCGATCGCGCATCGCGGGCGACAGGCCGGTGGTCGCGCGCGCGGCGATCTGCGAGTCGCCCAGCTGGGCGATCGCCGCCTGCGTCGCGGGAAGACCCTCGCGAAACAGGCCATTGAGCGCGGTCGTCTCGGCGCTCACGGCGACGGTGGGCCAATCATAGCGCTCACCCGGTCGGGGGGCCGGGAGGTCATGCAACCCGTTCAGCTGGCCGGCGAGGGACTTGAGCTGGGGGGACCCTGGCCTCAGCCCCTCGTACAAGGCGACGGCGCCGTACGCGAACACGCGCGCCGCCACGGGCGGCGAGAGACGCTCTGCACGCACGAGCGCGTACAGGGCGCGCATCCATCCCGTCACCAGCCGCGAGTCCGCCGACGGCGGCGCGCTCCGGCAGCCGCCGCCGGTCACCAGCAGCGCGAGACCGCACGCCAACGCGACGCGCGACATCACCTTGGATTCGATCACGGAGACTCCGCTGATAACTGAACAGGCGCGCCGCGAAGCGACGCGCCTGTTGGCGTCGATCGGCTGCCACCAAGCTAGCGCAGCAGGCCCTTCAGAAGCGTGTTCGCGAGCATTCGACCCCGCTGCTCCCGCTGGATCTCGGCCCACATGCGTGGCGCGTTCTGAACCAGGGCCGCAGCCACTGGGGCCGGCGGCGCCGGCGCGGGGGTACTGTTGAGCGGGTTGCTCGCGCCGCCCCACGTGTAGAGAGGCAGTCCCAAGACACCCAGCTCCTGCGCCGGGACCGGGAACTCGTGCGGTGTGAGCGGCTCAAGGCCATCGATGCGCCGCTGGTTGTAATATGGTGCCACGTTCGAGCTGTATAGCTCGACATCCTGCTCATACTGCAGGTCTGCGAGGAGACCATTAGCACTGGGGGCGGGTGACAGTCCCCCCCGCGTGACGCGCGTTTTGTTGATCAGCACTGCCGCCTGGCCCAGATTGGGCGTCGGACCCCGAATCAGCGCCTCTGCAAGGATGAGGTCGTTTTCGGCCGCGAGGACGACCGGGGCCGTTCCGACCCCGTTCGCCACACCCGGCGGATTCATCGGGGCCTCGGCGACGTCTATGTAGCGGATGTTCCCCAGGGCGCTCTGATGCCACGAGCCGCGGGCGGTGAACTGAATCTCCTTGTCGTAGCTCCAGGCGAAGTCCGTTCCCGCATTCGCGGTCGCAGAGTAGGTTTCTGCGGCGGAGTCGACGCCGCCGGGTCCCGGGCTACCCTTGTGTTGCCCCACCGGTCCGAAGGTCCCGTCCCCCAACCGCTTGTCGAACGACGTCACACCCCAGACCGGTTGGCTATCGGCCACGGCTCTCCAGGGGTCCGGCTGGGTGGTCGGATCCATCAGATGCGCGACGCGGGTGTGGACCCGCATCGTGGTCATGTCGTTGGACCAATTCTTCAGGCCGTCGCACCAGTTGACGCAGCCGTCGCCCTGGAAAATCCAGTCGAACGGCGCTGCTGCCAGTCCGCCGCTCGTAATCGAGGAGCTAATGCCGCTGTCGGCATACGACGCGACCCTGGCCCAGTCCACAACCCCTCCGGCCGCGATGTCTCTGTTCTCCGCGGAGTCGCGCGCGAAGTATGCCAGCAAACGGGCCGCCATCGTGTTGGCGATTTGGGCGACGCTGATGTTGTCGTACGCGACGCCAGGTTTGTTGAAGAAGCTCGCGTCGACGGTGAAGGTGTGCGTTTTCGCCAGCTGGATCGCCTCGTCGAACCTCGCCAAGGCCGAGTCCCGCATGGCCGTCCGACCGGCAAACTGGAGCGTCAGGAGGTCGGTGTTGTAGTCGACGACGAAGCCCTTGTCGTAATTCAGCGCGAGCTCGCCCAGGCACAATGCCTGCACCAGCACCGCCATGGTCTCCACCATCTTCGACGTCGTCGTGTCCGACTTGAAGACGCCATTTACCCGCGTCGCTTTGACGACGTCGTTAGCCGAGGACAGGGCTGCGTAGTACCCGTACCAGTACGTCTCTATCTCAAGCCGCCGCGTCGAGGTCGGATCGTTTTGCCACTCGACCCGCTTGTAGGTGGCGATCTTGGTCCCGCAGGTACCGAGAGAGTCGTACGGGGCGGGCATCGGCCCCAGCGGGGCACCGTAGGTGCAGCCTGTGTAGAACCGGATCTGGAAGTTGTTCCACGCCGCCACACCGCTGCGGGCCATGACGCTTAGGGTCGTGCCCGGATCGATGTTCTCGAAGGTATTGAACCACGTCTGCATAGCCCCCACGCCGAGCGACAACACGCTCCCCGGGTCCGACAACAAGCGCTTGGAGTCCGGTGCGTTGGGATTCTCGATGTTGAGCGTGTCGCATCCAGCAGCGAGGATCAGGGCCACACAGAGGCCCGATACCCGCGGAGCTTTCTCAATCAGGCTCATAGTCGTGCTCCTCACATGTCGGTCCGCGGGTTCAGAAGTTGATCTCCGCAAAGCCGGTGAACGTCCGGAAGTTCGGGTACGAGAAGCCGTCAAACCTGAACGTGAAGGCATCCCCTGAGAGGCCCGCCACTTCCGGATCGTATCCCGAGTACTTCGTGAAGGTGAAGAGGTTGCGCCCGATCACGCCGATGCGAAGGCTATTGATACCGAGACCGAGCTTCGACAGCGTGCTGCGATCGAAGGTATAGCTGACGTTCAGTTCCTTGATCTTCACGTATGTGCCCGGCTCGACGAAGAAGTCGATCGGGTCGATGCCGTTGTAGAAAAACTGGTAGTACTCGATCGGTTTCTTCCCTGTGCTGTACGGGCAATGCGTCGGGTCCGTCGTGCCGGTGCAATCCACCGACGGCTTCTTCGACTGGTCGTAGACGCGGTCGCGGTACTCGAAGAACGGCCACTGGCGCGTGCCGTTGTAGATCTTGCCGCCCTGCACCCAATCCACCAGTCCATAGATCGAGAAGTTCTTGTACCGCAGCGTGCTCGTGAAGCTGAGATTGAAGTCCGGGTTCACGTCCGCGATCTTGACGCTCGACTTCCCGTTCTTGTCCACGTAGGCGATGGGCCGTTCGTTGATCGTGTGGAAGGCGCTCTTCTGCACGACGTACCCGTCCTCGTTGACCACGAAGCTATCCGGGCAATAGGCCCCCGGGCAGGTCGGCGACTTGCTCGGATCGTCGTACAGCTGCGAGATGCTGGTGACCGTCTTGGTTCCATAGATGACCCCGAGCTCTTCCCCAGCTGCGATCAAGAAGGCCTTGGTCACCTCGTTATTGCCGCCGTAGCTGGGGCCGATGAAGTATGCCAGCGACTTCCCGTCCGCGTAGTTAGCTTGCGTGATCTTCTGGCGCGTGCGGTCGGCGGCGATGTTCACCCGCCAGGACAAGTCGGGCTGGTCCGCCAGGATCGCGCTCAGCGACAGCTCGTGGGTATGTCCCAGCAGGGTAGCGGCGTTCTGCCATTGCCGGGAGAAGCCGGCCACCGGATTGATCGGCACCAGCAAGATCTGGTCCTTTGTCTCCTTGCGGGAGTACGAATACTCGAGCGAGAAGCGCGAGAGGAGATCGATGTTGACACCGAGCTCCATCTCCCCGGAGCGCGCCGGCTTGAGGTTCGTGTTCCCGAGTACGTACTTTTTCGGCTTCCCACCCACGATTTGATAGGTCTCGTACTGGGCGTCGTATGTCGGCCGCAAACCAGCGGTCCCGTACGACGCGCGCAGCTTCAGCTCGTCGACGCCGTTGATGTGGAAGTCCTGCGACAGGCGGTACGCTCCTGAGACCCGGTAGTACGTCTGCCAGCGGCTCTCCGGGCCGAACAGCGACGACCCGTCACGCCGCACCAGGCCGTCCAGCAGATATCGATCCTTGATGTCGAACGTCGAGATCAAGTAGTAGTTCTCGTTCCGGATCGTCACGTCCCGGGAAGCGGGAAACACCGACGTGGGATCGATCGCGTTAAACTCCGGCGTCTTTATGACGGCGAACGCGTTGCTCGTGACACTGAAGTTCGTCGCCTCCTGGTCCTCGTACACGAAAGCGGCTTTGGTCGTGTTCCGCACGTTCCACGAGCCGAGCTGGAAGGTGCGCACGCTCGTGAGCGTCGCACCCGTGTTGAAGGTTCGGCCGCCGCTGTCGGTCTTGACGAGACCACCGGGCGTGAAGCTGCCCTTCGCATCGAGGAAGCCATCCGGCGTCAGGTTCGTGTAATTGGACGCCTCCTGGTCGTAGTTGTAGTTCCCCTCAAGCGAGAGCCAGTCGAGCAGCCGGTAGGTCGCGCGGCCGTACCCGCTGAAGCGGGAGCGGTCGGTGTTGATTTGCTGGTTCGCCAGCGTGTACAGCGGATTGGATGCGTTCGTGAGGTTGTAGGGGATGAACGCTCGGTACGACGACCCGTCCGCGTTTGTCGCTAAGAGGTCAATGTTGGGGTCGACGAACGTCACGGCGAAGAACGGCGAGCCGGGGCCCTGCGTGAGCTGGTTATTGTTCGACTTGCCGAAGAAACCGCCCACCGACAGGTCGAGCCGGGGCGTCAACGCCTGATCGACGTTCACCCGAACGTTCTGCCGGGTATAGCCTTTCAGCAGCTTGATGACCCCGTCTTCTTTGGTGTTCTCGAACGACACGCTATAGTTCGTGTTCCCCTTGCGCTGCCCGATCGAGACGTAGTTGGTGTAGGTCGGGCCGTGCGTCAGGAGCTCAGCTTGGTGGTCGAACACGGTCGTGTACGGAACGTCGGCGATATGGTCGTCCTTGACCTCGGGCTTCGCAGTGAGGGAAATCGGAGTGCCAGTGGCCGAGTCGACGTAGACGCCGGCTGCGTTCACCACATACGGGTGCGCGAGCGACACGGGCAACGACTTGGGACGGAACGACTCACCGTACTCGTTGCGCACCGTCACGACGAGCTGGCCGTCCGCAATGTTGGACCCCCGCTTGGTGAAGATTTGCACCACGCCGTTCGCGGCGTCCGAGCCGTACAAGGACGACGCCGCCGCGCCCTTGACGATCTCGACCCGCTCAATGTCCTCCGAGTTGATATCGGCGAGTGTTTGCCGCGTGATGGTCCCGTCCACGATGATCAGCGGACCGGGCACTGCAGTAGCAGCACACGTAGCGGAAATCCCGCAGGCCGAGGGCGTGGGGATCGCGGTCGCACCACGCAGCCGGAGCATCGGCTCACTGCCCGGCGCGCCGCTGCCCTGGATCAGACGCACGCCCGCCGCCTTGCCTTCGAGCGAGCCCAGTGCCGTGACCGCCGGCGCCTGCTCCAGCTGCGAGGCATCGACGTGGGCAACAGAGAACGTGAGCTTCTTCGCCTCCATCGCCTCCGCCACGCCCGTCACGACGAGGGCGTCGAGCGTCATCGGGTCGAACTTCAGCTCGAAGTCCTGCGTCTGGGTCCCCGGCGTGAGCGTGATTTGTTTGAGCCCGGGCGAGTAGCCGATGTAGCGCGCGCGTAGCGAGACGGTTTGGCCCTTCGTCCGGTCCGCCGGGACGGTGAGGGTGTAGCTTCCCGCATTCGTGGTCGCCACGGCGGTACCGAGCTCCTCGATCAGGACGATCACCCCGCCCAGCGGCTCGCTCTGTCTCCCCGTGACTTTGCCTGTGATCACCGCGGATTGCGCCTGCGCGCGACCGGACGCCGCAACGCACAACGCGAGCAGCGCGCCAGCGCAGACGGTTGCGCTGAACGAACGACGCCTCATAATGAAGCCCCCCTTGGCAAGAAGTTCTGCTTCTTACTCCCGACGGCTCGGACGGGGGCCGAGCAGTAAAACTCGGGTTATAGTGCACGCCCTCCGGGAAGTGCGCAATACCGGCCATACCCTAATGCTTTCGGGGTGCCACGACGGGGGTTACATTGTGCCACAGGCCCAGCGGAAGACGCGATGCCCACTATCCGGTCCCGGGCGGGCCCCCCTGCCGCGGGAGGCCACACGCCGGCCCTCGTAGCGGCCCTCCTGGCCAGCTTGGCGGTCGGGCAGGCGACGCTGAGCCCGGCGCCGGCTCAAGTGGCTGGCGGTGGCCAGCGGGATACCAGCGTCGTGATCGGGCAACTCGCTGCCCGCGAGACTCACGAGCCCATCGGCGGCGCGCGCGTGGTGGTAGTCGGCACCGCGCTCGCCACGACCACCGACTCCCTTGGCCGGTTCACGCTCAGTGGTGTTCCCGGTGGGGAGGTCTCCGTGGAGATCCGCGCGGTCGGCTACGCGTCTCGCGCCTGGCGTGTCACTGCGCAGCCGGGGCAGACCGCTCCACGCCGCTTCGAGCTGGATCCGCTCCCCTACGAGCTGCCGGGGGTCCTGGTCAAGGGAAAACAGCCGCTCGCGTCCCGTCGCTATGCAGACTTCGAGCGCCGACGCCACTCCGGCATGGGCTCGTTTCTCACCCAGGAGCAGATCGAGCGTCTCCATCCGACCACGCTCGTCGACGTGCTCGTCACGGTACACGGGGTCCAGCAGATGTGCGTCTACAACGACTGTGTCCCGAAGATGGTGCGATCGCCGCCGGGGTGTTACCCGCAGTACTACCTCGACGGCCATGAGTCGACGCCCTACTTCGCGCGGCACACGCCACCGCTCGACGTGAAGGGAATCGAGATCTACCGCGGCTCGTCCGAGACCCCGGGTGACTTCCTCGGCACCAACTCCGGCTGCGGCGTGATCGTCATCTGGACCAGGTCCTCCCCCTGAGGTCGAGCGGCTCGGCCCTATCGGTTCCGTCTCTGGTCGCTTCTTTGCAGCACCGCCGCCGCAGCCTCCGGGTAGATCCCGATCGCATGGCTCCGAAAATACAGGGCGAATTGTCTCGTCGGCGCATTGATCTGGATCGCCTTGGATTTCCGGTTGGGCATGTGACAGTCGATACAGTCGGTTAGCATCCGACCGCCGATCTCGGCCGCCATCGGGTGGCCGCCGGTCTGATGACACGCCAGACATTTCTGTGCGAACGCCGTCACATCTCGCTCCGGTCGATGGACGTCGTGGCACGTGGAACAGGACATGCCCGGGCTGGAGCGATAGCATTTGCTGCGCCGCAAGAGCCCGACCTGATTGCCGTGGACGTCCGGCGTCGGCACGTCCCGATCGGATGGAGGGACCAAGTAGTCATCCAGCTTCTCGCCCGGCCGGTACGAAAACGGCGGTGCGCGCGGTGTGCCCTCGCCCGAATGGCACAAAGCGCAGGTGTCCACCTTCCGATCTCTCGAGAAGCGCGCCGGGTTGAGAATGTACTTGCCGCTGCCGTCCGCCGGATGGGATGAGTGATACGCGACGTGTGCTCGCCCGTCGCCGTGGCATTTCTCACAAGAGATCCCCAACGCATAGTCGCGGGCGTATCTCACCACACCGCGGTCCGTTTGCAGGGTGAACGACGTGGTGTGGCATTCCAGGCAACGCGGGACGATGAGTCGCCCAAAGTCGATCTGGCCATCCGTATAGCCGGGGCTGTTGATCCACGCATCGATGCCAGTCAGATAAGAGACCGGCAACTCGAACAAGAGCCCACGTCTCCAATAGAGAAAGGATTGCCCGCGCCGCCCCGACCCCACGACCAAATCGATGCGCTCGCTCGTTGAGCGGCCCTGAGTCGAGTCCACGGCGGTCTGGTAGAAAGCGCGGTCGCGCCGCTCCATTTTGAAGTAGAGCCCCTCCGAACTGGTGCGCAGCAGGTTATGTCCCCCGGAGAAGCGTCCCCGGATGGATTGCGTGGTTGCCTCGGCGGAAGTGTGGAAGTGCGCGGTCTGCACGAAGGTCGCGAAGACGTTCTGGTGGCACGCCTTGCACAATCCGGCTTGAGGCCGGAATGGCTTGGAGGCGCGATGAGACGGCGGACCGGCCCCGGCTCCCGCGGTCACCAGCAAGGCGAGCAGCGCGCGAGACATCGTCATGGTCCCCCCAGAATAAGATTTCATTAGCTTTGGCGCCATGATCCAACGTGTCTTGGCGGGCGCCGCGCTGCTCGCGCTGTACAGCGGCGCGGCGCAGCTCGACCCGCTCGTCGCGCGCTCGCGGGGCCGTCTAAACGCCCCGGTCACGGTCTACGAGATGTCCGACTTCCAGTGCCCCTACTGCAGAGCGTTCGCGCTCGCCACGCTCCCGCTGTTGGAGCGCGAGTACGTGACGACCGGGAAGGTGCGCTTCGTCTACATCAACCTCCCGCTCCCCAGTCTCCACGCCAACGCCACCGCCGCCGCGGAGGCCGCCATGTGCGCCGCCCGCCAGAGCCGGTTCTGGCCGATGCACGATCTCCTGTTCCGGCATCAGGACGGCTGGGCGAAGCTCGCGGACCCCCGCCCCATGCTGCTCGCGCTCGGCGACTCGGCGGGCGCGGATCACGCCCGGCTCGCGGCGTGCTTGCGCGCGCACGCCACCGCGACCGAGGTCCAGGCCGACGCCGAGCGAGCCCGGCGCGCGGGAGCGGTGAGCACCCCCACGTTTTACATCGAGGGCGGACTGCTCGAGGGAAACGCTCCGGTCGAGGTGTTCCGGGCCGTGCTCGATTCGGTGTACCGGAGCAAGACCGGGGCCTGATGGCGCGCCCTTCCTTCATATACCGGCTCGGCCTGAGCCTCGCGCGGCGCGCCCTTCCTCTCGCGGCCCGGTTCGACAAGAAGGTCGCCCGCGGGCTCGAGGCGCGCCGCGAGGTGGTGGAGCGGCTGCGCGCGTGGGGGCGCGCGCACCGCGAGACCGGGCGGCCGCTCGTGTGGGTGCACGCCCCCTCGGTGGGCGAGGGGCTGCAGGCGAAGCCGGTGCTCGAGGCGCTGCGCGCCGAAGCGCCGCAGTGGCAGCTCGCCTACACGTTCTTTTCGCCTTCCGCCGAGCGCCTCGCCCGCAGCCTCCCCGTCGACATCGCCGACTATCTGCCGCTCGACCGCCCGCGCGACGTTCGGGCGGCGCTCGATGCGCTGCAACCGTCGGCGCTGGTGTTCTCGAAGCTCGACGTGTGGCCGGAGCTCGCGCTCGCGGCGGCGCGGCGCGGCGTGAAGCTGGCGTTGATCTCGGCCACCGTGGCGCCGCACAGCTCGCGGCTCAGGTGGCCGGCGCGCGGCTGGGCGTATCCGGCGTACCGCGCCATGGACCGCATCGGGGCCATCAGCGAAGCGGACGGCCGGCGCCTCGAGCTGCTGGGCGCGCGTCGCGAGGTGATCGAGGTGACGGGGGACACTCGCTACGACTCGGTCGCCGAGCGCGCCGAACGGTTCGACCGCACGCGCGATCCGTTCGCCCGGCTCGCGATCGCACCCGCCGGAACGTTCACGATCGTCGCGGGATCCACCTGGCCCGCCGATGAAGCCGTCGTCCTGCCGGCGTTCGTCGACCTGCTGGCGCAGGTACCCACGGCCCGGCTGGTGCTCGCGCCGCACGAGCCCAACCCCGATCACCTCGCCGGCATCAGCCTGCTCGCCGCGCGGCTCGGCCTCCCCCGCCCCGTGCGGCTGTCGCAGCTCGAGCAAACGGCTACGGCGCAGGTGATCGTGGTCGACCGCGTCGGCATCCTCGCCGACCTGTACGCGCTGGCGGACGTCGCCCTCGTCGGCGGCGGCTACCACCGCGCGGGACTGCACTCGGTGCTCGAGCCCGCCGCCTTCGGCGTCCCGGTGGTGATCGGCCCGCACTGGCAGATGAGCCGCGACGCCGCGCTGCTGCTCGAGCGCGGCGGCGCGGTGGCGCTGCCGGCGGCCGGGCGGCAGCCGCTGCACGCCCAGTGGCTGGTGTGGTACCACGATCCGGCGGCCCGGAAGAAGGCGGGGGAGGCGGGCAAGCGCCTCGCTCGAGAGGGACGGGGCGCGGCGGAGCGGACGACGGCGCTGGTGAAGAAGCTGATCGTGGGTATGTAGGGGCACGGCATTGCCGTGCGCCTACACAAGATCGGCGTGCCCCTACACCAAATTGCCGTGCCCCTACCGCGGAACGACCACCCCTTCGAAGGTCACCGAGCGGGGCACCACGACCCCGAGCGTGAGCCCGGTGATCAGCAAGTCGCTCCAGCGGCTCCGAACTCTGATGCGCAGATTCGTGATTCGCGCTCCCGTCCCCACCTGACCGGCGAGCACGTCCTCGAGATTGGGCTGTGACACGGGCACCAGCCCCGCGAAGAGATAGACGGGATGCTTGGTGATTCGGAACGGCGTCCCCGCGTCGGGCGAGGACGCCGCGCCGGCCAACGACACCGGCACGCCGAGGTGGGTGGAGTCGAGGGTGAGGGCGCAGGCGCTCACGGCGAGAGCCAGCGCGAGGATCGACGCTCGCGAGACGACAAACCGGGTCACAGGGCTCCTGGAAAACGAACGGGGCGCGCCGGGAACGGCGCGCCCCAAAGCTAGCGCCTGCAAACGGGGTTGTGAACCACGCTCACATGCCGAGTGGCAGCTTGATCGCGACGTGCGCCCCGACCCCGAACACGCCGACGCTCCCACCGCCCTTCAGCTTCTCGTTGTCGTAGGCGAGATGCACGCCGAGCAACCCGAAGCTCAGGTTCGCCCCGATCGCGTACCCGAACTCCGTGCTCGAGCCGTTACCCGAGCCGAAGTCCCGGTATCGCACGCCGGGCGAGAAGTACGGCTCGACGCTGAAGCCGGGCGTCGGCAGCGGCACGGAGATGCCGGCGGCGCCGGTGACGACGGTTTGCGCGGCCGTGCTGTTCGCCGAGTCGGAGCGCGCAGCGCCCGCCTGCAGGTTGACAGCTACCGGTAGCAAGCTGCCGCCGATCAAGCGGAACTCCGCGTTACCTCCGTATGAGGTGATGCGATCGGGCCCGAGCGAGTCGGACTTGTACGTGGAGAGGCCCGCGGTGAGGGTCAGCGTACCGAGGCCGAGCGAGACGCGCCCGCCGAAGGCGTTGCCCGATCCGTAGCTGTCATTGGGCTTGCCGTAGTCGGCGTAGATCGTGAGGCCCGTTCCGCCCTTGGGACTGTTCCACACCGGCTCGCCGAGCCACTGGGCCGCCACGGGGGCAGCGGGCGCGGCCAGCAATGCCACCATTCCGAGAATCAACACTGCGCGCTTCATAGGCACCCCTTCCACGTCAAGAAGGAATCGATGCAGGAGCCGAGCCAACGGTAGTGACCTCAGGCCCGGCAAGTCAATCGCGTGTCGGTCTAGTGCACCCACACGGCGCTGATCGACACGCCCGTGAGCGGCGCGTCGCCCAAGCCGCCGGAGACGCGCGCGTCGAGCACGCGGGAGAGCCGGAAGTCCGCCCCGATGCCGAAGGCGAAGATGAGGTCCGAAGGCTGATCGCCCACGATGAAGGCGAGCGTCGGCTGCACGTAGGGGACGATGCTCACCGTGGACCCCTGCGGATCGATCCGCCGGCCGAGCGACAGGCCCACGGGGATGTTGAGCTCGGAGCCGCCGCTCACGAGGTCGGCGCCGGCGCCGAACACGATGGCGCCGTCGAGCGGGAAGTCGACGGTGTGCGTGATGACCCGCTCCCGCGCCTCGATGCCGGCGAGGACGACCGTGCTCGCGTTGCCGCCCGGATCGAAGAAGCCGCCGCGCAGCCCGATGTCGAATTTCCCGCTGGCGTAGCGATACACGCCCTCGAACCCCGTGCCGCCGCCGTCGGGGAAGCTCAGGACCCCGCCGAACTCCGAGCGCTGAAACGCCCGGTAAGGCGCGTTGAACGACGGCATCCCGGTCGCCTGCGCGCCGGCTGCGGTCGCGATCGCGCTCGAGACCGCGGTGATCAACACCGCAACGTTGTTCCGCATGCTCTCTCCCGTCAGGATCGATTCGGAAACGACGTGACACAGGTACCCGAGGGGCCCGGGAGCGTTCCGCGCCGCCCCCTTCCCCACCCCCGTTACAAGCGAGGCGGCCCGTCCACACCGTGGACGGGCCGCAGACATCCCCGGGTGACGCGGCTCACACCGCGCCCGGCCGCGGGGCTAGTGCCAGAAGGACAAGCCGAGCCGCACGCCGATCGAGAACTCGCTCGGCACCGTGCTGGTCTTGAAGGCGTACGCGATGAACGCTTCAGGGCGGAACACCGCGCTCTCGTACGGGAGGCGTTTCCCGAGGCCGCCATTCAGCACGAATTGCGTCGCGGTGCTCGCACCCGAGCCGGCCTTGGTGATGTTCAGTCCCACCCCGCCGGTCACGTACGTGGCGCGCATCAGTCCGTGCGTGCCGGTGCCCCGCTTCAGCTGGTGGAGGATGTTGACCCCGGGTGAGAAGGCGACGAAGCCGCTGTTCGAGTCCCACAGCAGCGAGACCCGGCCCTCGAACATGTTCTGCGACCGCGACAGGAAGCCGATCCGTACGTCGACCGGCGCGGCCAGCCGGACACCGCTGCCGCCGCCGCTGCCAACACTGACATAGTTGAACGCGAGATCAACGCCGAGCTCATGCTGCGGGCCGGCCTCCGGCGCGGCCCGCCGCTGCGCCGCGGCGAGGGCGGGCAACATCGCACCAAGCGTCACCAGCACCACACTGCCGATCAGCTTCCGCATAGGACAAGCCTCCCCAGGGAAGAGTGACGGGCGCCGTGCCGATCAAAAGCCGCACATCGCTAAGGGCGACCCCGCGATCTGTCAAGACTCTTCGACCCGATCGGCCACAATCCGGACCGCGTCGCCCCCCCCGCCCGCCCCCACGACCTGGAGGAAGCCACCCGCGATGGTGAAGCGGCTCGACGCGCTCCCCTGCCGCACCGCGAGGACGCCGGTCCCGAGCAACGCGAGGAACGGTGCATGGCCCGGCAGGATGCCGACCTGGCCGTCGTACGCCGGCGCGACCACCGCGTCGGCGGCCCCATCGAATACCGCCCGCTCGGGGGAAACGACCGTGACGTGCATCACTCAGGCCGTGGCCAGACGTTTCGCCTGCTCCACCACTTCGTCGATCCCCGCCACCATGTAGAACGCCTGTTCCGGGAGCTGATCGAATTCCCCCGCCACGACGCGCTCGAAGGAGCTGATCGTGTCCTCGAGCTTCACGTACTTGCCCTCGAGCCCCGTGAACTGGGTGGCCACGAAGAACGGCTGCGACAGGAAGCGCTGTACCCGGCGGGCGCGCGCCACGAGCTGCTTGTCCTCTTCGGACAGCTCGTCCATCCCGAGGATCGCGATGATGTCCTGGAGGTCCTTGTACCGCTGCAGGATCCGCTGCACCTCGATCGCCACCTTGTAGTGCCGCTCGCCCAGGTACTGGGCGTCGAGGATGCGTGACGACGACGCGAGCGGATCCATCGCGGGGTAGATGCCGAGCTCGAAGATCTGGCGCGACAGCACGACGGTCGCGTCGAGGTGTGAAAACGCCGCCGCCGGCGCGGGATCGGTGAGGTCGTCGGCGGGCACGTAGATCGCCTGCACCGACGTGATCGAGCCCTTCTTGGTCGACGTGATCCGCTCCTGCAGCTCGCCCATTTCGGTGGCGAGCGTCGGCTGGTAGCCCACCGCGGACGGCATGCGGCCCAGCAGAGCCGACACCTCGGAGCCGGCCTGCGTGAACCGGAAGATGTTGTCGATGAAGACGAGCACGTCCTGGCCCTCCACGTCGCGGAAATATTCGGCGACGGTGAGCCCCGACAGGCCCACGCGCAGCCGCGCGCCCGGCGGCTCGTTCATCTGCCCGTAGATCAGCGCGGCGGAGGCGAGCACGCCGCTCTCCTTCATCTCGAGGTAGAGGTCGTTCCCCTCGCGGGTGCGCTCGCCCACGCCGCAGAACACCGAGCGGCCGCCGTGGCCCAGCGCCACGTTGTGGATCAGCTCCTGGATGATGACGGTCTTCCCCACCCCGGCGCCGCCGAACAGTCCGATCTTGCCGCCCTTCACGAACGGCGCGATGAGATCGATGACCTTGATCCCCGTCTCGAACACCTCGGTCTTGGGCTCCAGGTCGACGAACTTCGGGGTCTCGCGGTGAATGGGCCACCGCTCGGCGCTCGCCGGGATCGGGTCGCCCTCGTCCACGGGCTCGCCCAGCACGTTGAGGATGCGACCGAGCGCGGCTTTCCCCACGGGCACCGTAATCGGCTGCCCGGTGTCGACGACGTCCATGCCGCGCACCACCCCGTCGGTCGAGCTCATCGCCACCGCGCGCACCTGGTTGCGCCCGATGTGCTGCTGCACCTCGGCCACGAGACGGATCGCCGGCGCGCCGTTCCCGGCGTGGTCGATCAGCAGTGCGTTGTAGAGCTCGGGCAGCCGCTGGGGCGCGAACTCGACGTCGAGCACGGGGCCGATGACCTGGACGACCTTGCCGATATTCTGCTTCGGCTCGGCGGCGGGCTTCTTGGTCTTCTCTTGCGTTCGTGTCGCCATGTTGATCCTCGTTGTCCGTTGTCCGTCATCCGTTGTCCGTGGTTCGAGACGGATGACGGATAACGTGATGACTAGCCCTTTAGGGCTTCCGCCCCCCCCACGATCTCCGCGATCTCCTGCGTGATCTGCGCTTGCCGCGCCCGGTTGTACGTGCGATTGAGGACGTCGAGCATGTCGCCCGCGTTGTCCGTCGCGTTCTTCATCGCGGTGCGCTGCGCCCCGTAAAACGCCGCCGTCGTCTCCACCAGCGCCCGGTAGACCTGATTGCGGACGTAGAGCGGCAAGAGCTCGGCGAGAATCGCCTCCGCAGATGGCCTTAGGATGTAATTCGCACTGCGACGGAAAGACGGAAGGACGGAAGGTGGACTCGCCATCCCCTTTCCGTCCTTCCGTCCTTCCGTCGGTGGCGTGACCGGGAGGATGCGGAGCACCGTCGGCGGCGTGGACACCGCGCTCCGGAACTGCGCGAACACCACTTCCACCGCGTCCACGCCACCGGACGCGAACTGCGCCACCAGCGGGCCGACGAGCTCGGCGGCGTGCGTGGCGGTCGGCTTGTCGCCGATGTCGGTACGCTGCGACGCGAGCGGCCGCTTGGCGAAGCGGAAGTAGGTGATCCCCTTCTTGCCGACGACATGCAGGTCCACCGGGGTGCCCGCGCGGTCGAGCTCGTCGAGGCGCCGCCGCGCCTCGCGGATCAGGTTGGCGTTGAAGGCCCCGCACAGCCCGCGATTGGAGGTGATGAGGAGGAGCGCGACGCGCCGCGCGGGACTCTCCCCTCCTTCCGGCGGCTGGCGCAACAGCGGGAAGCGCTCCGCCAGCTCGGGATCGTAGAGATCGCCCATCACCTCGGTGAGCGCCGCCGCGTAGGGACGCGCGGCGGCCACGCGGTCCTGCGCGCGCTTCAGCTTCGACGTGGCCACCAGCTCCATCGTCTTCGTGATCTTGCGCGTGCTCTGCACCGAGCGGATGCGCCGGCGCAGCTCGCGGGGCTTGGCCATCAGTGCGCCGCGATCTTCTTGTACTCGTCGATCGCCGCCCGCAGCCGCCCGGTGAGGTCGTCGGTGAACACCCTGCGGGTCCGGATCTCGTCGCCGATCTCCGGGTGCTGCGCCGTCATGAAGTCGAGGAAGCCCTGCTCCCAACCCTTGATGGCCGGGACGGCGACGTCGTCCAGGTAGCCGTTCGTCACGGCGAAGATGAGCATGACCTGCCGCTCGACCGGCATGGGCTGGTATTGCGGCTGTTTCAGCACCTCCACCACGCGGGCCCCGCGCGCCAGCTGCTTCTGGGTCGCCTGGTCGAGCTCCGAGCCGAACTGCGAGAACGCCTCCAGCTCCCGGTACTGCGCCAGGTCGAGCCGCAGCCGCCCCGCCACCTGCTTCATCGCCTTGATCTGCGCGCTTCCGCCCACGCGCGACACCGAGATCCCCGGGTTGATCGCGGGGCGCACGTTCGAGTAGAACAGGTCGGTCTCGACGAAGATCTGCCCGTCGGTGATCGAGATGACGTTGGTCGGAATGTACGCCGAGATGTCCCCCGCCTGCGTCTCGATGATGGGGAGCGCCGTGAGCGAGCCGCCGCCCATCTCGTTCGAGAGCTTGGCGGCGCGCTCGAGCAGCCGGCTGTGGAGGTAGAACACGTCCCCCGGGTAGGCTTCGCGCCCGGGCGGCCGCCGCAGCACGAGCGACAGCTGGCGATACGCGGCGGCCTGTTTCGAGAGGTCGTCGTACACGCACAGCGTCGCCTTTTTCTCGTCGTACATGAAGTACTCGCCCATCGCGCAGCCGGAGAACGGTGCGATGTACAGCATCGGGGCGGGCTCCGAGGCGGAGGCGACGAGGACGATGCTGTAGTCCATCGCGCCGTGCTCCTTCAGTTTTTCCACGACCGACGCGACGGTCGAGCGCTTCTGCCCGATCGCGATGTAGATGCAGATGACCCCTTCGCCCTTCTGATTGATGATCGTGTCGATCGCGAGGGCCGTCTTGCCGGTGCCGCGGTCCCCGATGATCAGCTCGCGCTGCCCGCGGCCGATGGGGATCATCGAGTCGATCGCCTTGATGCCGGTCTGCAGCGGCTCCTTCACCGGCTGCCGCTTGATGATGCCGGGGGCGACGATGTCCACCTTGCGAGTCGTGGCCGCGGGGATCGGTCCGAGACCGTCCACCGGCTGGCCCAGGGCGTCCACCACCCGGCCCACCAGCGCCGGCCCCACCGGCACCTCGAGGACGCGCCCGGTACGCCGCACCTCGTCCCCTTCGCGCAGCACGAGATAGTCGCCGAAGATCACGGCGCCGATGTTGTCCTCTTCCAGGTTCAGCGCCTGTCCGATGACCTTCTCGCCCGTCTCGGACGAGGTGAACTCGAGCATCTCACCCGCCAGCGCGGACGTGAGCCCGTAGATGCGCGCGATGCCGTCCTTCACTTCCAGCACCGTGCCGACCTCGCGGACGTCGATCTCGGCGAGGTCGGCCGCCTGGATTTCCTTGAGGAGGATGTCTTTGAGCTCGCCGGGTCTCAGGATGGAATCGGTGGCCATGGCAGCACCGTTAGGAGATTGTGAAAAATATCACATGCCGTCCCTACACCGCCACCCCTCACCGAATTGCGGATTGGCGATTGCGGATTGCGGATTCGCCATACGAACTCGGCAACGTTCGGGAACTTGGTCCATCCATTCCGCAATCCGCAATCCGAAATCCGCAATGTCATATCCGCGACCGCGTCCTTCCTCTAATGAATCGCGCCAGCACGCCGTCCGGGCCCACGGCCCGTAGCTCCTGCGGCGTCGCGCCCGCGACCCGGCGCGCCGCACCGGCGAGGTGGCTGGGCGAGGCATATCCGAGAATGTGCACCACCGCTCGGACGGTATAGCCGGGGTTGCCGAGCAGGTCGGCCGCGCAGGCGGCTCGCGCCAGGTCGATCACACGCTTCAGGTTCGGCGCGCCGCCCGCCGCGAACTCGCGCGACAGGTGCTCCCGCGTCACGCGCAGCGCCGCGGCGACCTGGGCCGTCTTGGTCGGCCCGGCGGCGCGTCGCAGCACCTCGTCCCAGGCCGCGAGCTGCAGCCGGTCGGTGAGCCGCAGCAGCCGGGGCGCGTCCGCAAGGGCCGCGCGCCGGGCCACCTCGGCGGTGCGCCCCGCCACCCACTCCCCCGCGACCGCGTTGTCCACCCCTTCCACCAGGATGCCGGCGAACCCCGCCGCGTGGCACGCCGCGAGCAGCGGCCCGTCGTCGGGGCGAAACGCCGACAGCACGAACATCGGAATGCGGGGGAAGCGCCCCGGCAGGGCGAGCGCGGCCTCGGCGGGGGAGACTGCCTTCACGTCGAGCACCACGGCGTCCACGAGCCGCTGCTGCAGCAGCCGTTCCACGGCGCCCAAGTCGCGGCACAGCCGCACCGTGCCGGCGCCGCGCGGATACCCCCGCTTCACCGCGCGTCGTGCCTCGCGCCGCGGATGAAACACCGGGACCACGGCCGTCACCCCGCGTCCTCCGCCTCACGGGTCAGCGCGTGCGCCATCTCGCCCGCCTGCTCGAGCACGGCGCGGGCGTTCTCGTAGGAGATGGTCTGCCGCGCATCCTCGAGCGGGTACCACGCGACGTCGGTGATGCCTTCTTCCGCCTGCGGCACCGGGTCTCCCTGCTGCGACTCGAACAGGAAGAAGTGACAGTACTTGTGGATCGTCTTGCCGCGGAACCGGAAATACCAGTCGATGACGCGGACCGGCCCGTGCAGCGCGAGGTCCTCGAGTCCTGTCTCCTCGGCGACCTCACGGCGCGCCGCGTCCGCCGGAGGCTCACCCACCTTCAGATGGCCCTTCGGGAATCCCCAGTTGCGATACGAGTCGCGGATCAGGAGGAACCGCGGTACGCCGTCGGGGCCGCGCCGGAACAGGACGCCGCCAGCGCTCGTCTCCCGTTGAGCCCGCCCCCGCTTCTTGCCCCGCTCCATCAGAACACACTGAACGAGAAGTATTTCCGCGGGTTCGCCTGGATGTCGGACAGGAGCTGCCGCAGCTGGATCATCGTGAGCGTGGTCTCGCGGTACAGGCTCGAGTCCGACACGAGCAGGCCGAGCGTGCCGTTGCGGTTCGCGATGCGCGACATCACGCTGTCGGCCGCGGTGAGCACCCGCACCAGGCTCGCCTGGTTCTTGTGCGCCGCGTCCATCAGGTCGCGGAAGTCCTGCGACGCCGTGCGCAGGTTGGCGCTCGTCGCGGCGGAGTTGTTGAGGATCGTCGCCAGCTGGCCCTGGTTCGTCGCCGTGTCCACTCGCCCGAGGGTGGCCTGTAGGGTGGTCGCCGCCTTGGCCAGCACGTCCGACCCCTGCCGCAGGTTCGACCCGACCGACCCGATGACGTCCGCCTGCTCGTTCGTGACCTTCGCCAACCGGTCGGCGACCTGGCCGAAGTCCTTGATCGAGCGGCGCAGCTCAATCACCGCCTCGGAGTCGAACGCGGTCTGCACGCGGTTCGCCACCGCGGCGATGTCGGTCGCGATCCGGCTCGCCTGGGCGGTGAGCTGGCCGATGTCGGGGAGGGTCGCCCCCGGCCACTTCCCGCCCCCCCCCGCCTGCGCTTCGGCGATCGCCTGCTTGATGTTGGGATCGTTGGGCAGCTGATCGAGGGCAACGAGCGACGCGGCCCATTCCCCGAAGAGCGACGCCGAGGCCGCGATCACGGCGGGCTTGGGAGGCGCTTGGACGCCGGCGTAGATCTTCAGGTCCGCCTCCACCCAGTTGCCCGACGCCAGGCGGATCGCCTCGACCCGCCCCACCCGCACGCCGCGGAGCACCACGGGGTCGCCGGCGCTGAGGCCCCCCACCGTCCGGAACCGAGCGGTGTAGACCGCCTCGGTGCGGCCGAGGTGCGCGCCGGAGAGCCAGAGCGCACCGCCCACGACGATGGCGAACGCCGCGATCACCACGAGGCCGACGGCGAACTCGTTCTCGCGCTTCACGCCGGACGTCCCTCGATGAACTGCCGTACCACCGGGTCCTCCGTCTCTCGGATCTCCGCCACGCTGCCCGCCTGCCGGACCTTGCCCTCGTACAACATGGCGATGCGATCCCCCACGGTGTAGGCGCTGCGCATGTCGTGCGTCACCACGAGGCCAGTCACACCGAGGTGCTCGCGGGTGCGCACCATCAGCCGGTCGATGACCGCCGAGGTGACGGGGTCGAGCCCGGTCGTCGGCTCGTCGTACAGGACGTAGCGCGGCCGCAGCGCGATCGCGCGCGCGATCCCCACCCGCTTGCGCATGCCGCCCGACAGCTCCGCCGGGAGCTTCTCGTCCGTGCCGGTCAGGTCCACCAGCGCCAGCGCCTCTCGCACCCGGTCGGCGATCTCGTCGTCCGACAGATCCCGGCGCCGCAGCCCCAGGGCGACGTTGTCGAACACGGTCATCGAGTCGAACAGCGCCGCGAACTGGAACACGAACCCGACTTCGCGCCGCAGCGCCGTGAGCGGCGCGCGCTCGAGCGTCGACACCGCGCGGTCGTCAACGATGACGTCGCCGGCATCCGGTCGCAACAGGCCGACCACGTGTTTCAGGGCCACGCTCTTGCCGGTGCCCGAGTAGCCGATGATCACGACGGTCTCGCCGTCCCGCACGTCGAGCGTGAACCCGGCGAGCACGGGCTTCCCATCGAAGGCCTTGTGGAGGTCCTGAAACCGGATCATCGCAGCAGCACCAGCGCCCAGAAGGCGTCGAGCACGAGCAGCAGCACGGCGGAATACACGACGGCGCGCATCGTGCTCTTCCCGACCCCCTCGGCCCCCCCGCGCGTCCCCAGGCCCACGATGCACCCCACCAGGGTGATCGTGCCCCCGAAGCTGGCGCTCTTGAACAGCCCGAACCACGTGTCCTTGAAGCGATAGAACAGCTTGAGTCCCTTGATGAATTCCTGGGTCGAGAGGTCGAGCAGGACAAGGCTCGCGAGCCAGCCGGTGAAGATACCGGTGAGGATTGCGAGGGCGACGATCACGGGGAACATCGTCACGCCGGCGAGCACCCGCGGCAGCACGAGGAAGCTCTGCGGGTCGTAGGCGAGGGTCTCGAGCGCGTCCACCTGCTCGGTGACCCTCATGGTGCCGAGCTCCGCGGCCATGCTCGCCCCCACGCGCCCGGCGAGCGCCAGGCTCACGAGCACGGGGCCGAGCTCGAGCATCATCGTCTTGCCGACGAGCGTGCCCACGAAGTAGAGGGGAACGGTGCCGGTGAAGGTGTAGGAGGCCTGGAGGGCGAGCACGACGCCCGTGAACGCGGCGATGAACAGCGCGACCGGGAGCGAGTCCACGCCGACGCGTCGCATCTGGACGAGCAGGAGCCGGCCCCACACGGCGACGTCCGGCACGGCGCGCGCGGCGTCCCGCACGAAGTGGCCGAAGCGGCCGACGGCCATGATGGCGTCGACGGCCGCTCGGCCGATCGATTCGATCACGGGCTTAAGCTAACGTTGCACGTTACACGTTGCACGGTCCACGGCGGCGGCCGGAAAACGAAACGACCGGCGATGTGGCACCGGTCGTTCGTGCAACGTGCAACCTGTAACGTGGAACGTCGTTTACGCTGCGAAGCTCGCTAACGCCTTGCCGACATCACCATCCCGCAGCCGCTTCAGCGCCCGATCGCGCAGCTGGCGCACCCGCTCGCGCGTCACGCCCAGCATGCCGCCGATCTCCTCGAGCGTGTGCTCACGCCCGCCGTCCAGGCCGAAGTAGAGCCGCAGCACCTTGGCATCCCGCCGCTGCAGCGTGTTGAGGGCGGACTCGATCTCGTCCGACAGGAAGCGGTCCATCGCCTGGTCTTCGGTGTCGGGCAGGTCCTCGGCGATGAAGCGCTCGATCAGCGACCGGTCGCCGTCGGGATCGAGCGGGGCGTCGAGCCGAACGTCCCCCGTGTTGAGCGCGGCGAGCGACTGCACCACCTCGAGCGACAGCTTGGTGGCGTCGGCGATCTCCTCGGGCGTGGGCTCGCGGCGCAGCGTCTGCCGCAGGTACTCGGCCGTGCGAACGATGCGCGACAGGTCCGCCGTCCGGTTGAGCGGCACGCGCACGGTGCGCCCCTGGCGCGCCAGCGCGGCGAGAATCGCCTGCCGGATCCACCAGACGGCGTAGGAGATGAACTTCACGCCCTGGTCGGGGTCGAACTTGCGCGCCGCCGTGAGCAGCCCGACGTTGCCCTCGCCGATCAGGTCCGTGAGCGGGAGGCCGCGGTTCTGGTACTTCTTGGCCACGGAGATGACGAAGCGCAGGTTGCGCTTGACGAGCTCCTGCATCGCTTCCTGGTCGCCGGAGCGGACCTTGCGGGCGAGCGCGATCTCCTCCTTCTGCGTGAGGAGCGGCGTCTTCGACACCTCGTGGAGGTACTGATCGAGGATGTCGCGTTCGTGCTCGTGGTTGCCGAGCCCGGAGAGCAGACCCCGGCGCCGCCCGCGCTTGCGCGCGGGCTTGGCCACCGCCGTGGCGACGGCCGGCGCGGCGGCGGCATGACGCGCCGCCGCCCGCGGCTTCGCCCGGGCGGGGGAGGTGGGCGTCTTCCGTCGAACGTGCTTGGTCATAGCTATGTCTCGGATCGCCCGTTTATACCGGCGACGGGGCGAAAAGTTCAAGTGAGGGCGCAACTTCGCTTGACACTGACACAACGTCCCGATAAGATGCCGTGTTCCCGCCGGGACGTGTTTGCGGGGGCCCAATATAAGGGGGGCGTAGCTCAGTTGGGAGAGCGCGTGAATGGCATTCACGAGGTCAGGGGTTCGATCCCCCTCGCCTCCACTGGCTAGACGGTTAGGCGGTTAGGCGGTTAGAACCCGAGGGCGTAGAAACAGCCCTACTGAGCGGTTAGATTTGGGCGGCGCGCGGGAATAGCTCGCGGGAATAGCTCAGTTGGTAGAGCACAACCTTGCCAAGGTTGGGGTCGCGGGTTCGAGTCCCGTTTCCCGCTCTCTAGTCGGATAGGCGGTTAGGCGGATAGACGGATAGCAGCGACGGATCGCACGGAGCGGGTTTTCTATCCGCCCATCCGGCTAACGCCTGAAAAACGACGCGGGGTGGAGCAGTCTGGTAGCTCGCCGGGCTCATAACCCGGAGGTCGTGGGTTCAAATCCCACCCCCGCTATTGAGACAGGTTAGGCGGATAGGCGGGTAGCCGGATAGAGGAGTTGCGGGCCGATTCCACTATCCGCCTATCCGGCTATCCGCCTAACCGTCTCTGGCCGGGCGGTTAGCTCAGTTGGTTAGAGCGCCACGTTGACATCGTGGAGGTCACTAGTTCGAGTCTAGTACCGCCCATCGCGCCCATAGCTCAACTGGATAGAGCGCTTGACTACGGATCAAGAGGCTGGGGGTTCGAGTCCTCCTGGGCGCATATACTAGACGGGTAGACGGGTAGACGTCGAGACGGGTAGGTCCGGACGTGAGCGATCGCCCTACCCGTCTACCCACCTCGCCGTCTGTCCGTCTAGGTTTTCGGGGCGTAGCGCAGCCCGGTTAGCGCGCCTGGTTCGGGACCAGGAGGTCGGTGGTTCAAATCCACTCGCCCCGACTAAACGGAGAGTGAGTAGTCAGACGGGAGGCAGATTCCAGACGGCGAGCGGTTCCTAGAGGGCAGGTGAGAGCAGCCCTACCCGTCTACCCGTCTCGCCGTCTACCCGTCCAGCAGTTTGCGCCAGTAGCTCAGCTGGATAGAGCGTCGGCCTCCGGAGCCGAAGGTCGTGGGTTCGAATCCCGCCTGGCGCATTGAGTTACTACACGGTAACAGCGACGGTAACAACGGAGCCGAAGGTCCGTCACTGACGAACAGAACGACGTGATGATGACGGGTGCGTGCCTCCGCCCCAGTGCTTCATTCCGGCTGCCTCAGAACTGGTACCTCACCCCAACCTGAGCTTGACGGCGCAGGTAGTCGCCAACCGGCTCCGCGAAGTCGAGCAGGCTCTGCTTGCCCTGATACTCGGAGTGGTTGGCCCAGTTGAAGAGATTGAACACATCCACCGTGACGAGCAGCAGCCCTCGCGGGAGCGAGAACGCTTTGCCCAACCGGATGTCGACCGTGCGGTACCAGTAGTCCCATCCGTCCCGACGCCATGTCCGGATGCCGTCGGGCCAGTCGTCGTTGAGGGCTCCATTCTTGTTGACGTCGGTGCCGACGGTCACGCCGAAGGGGGAGGGGCTCGCGGCGACGGCGATGGCGGAGAGCTCGAGGCCGAGCGGCAGCTCGGTCAACCCGGAGAGCACGAGCCGGTGCCGCTCGTCCCCTGTACTCCGCTGCATCGAGTAGGACGTGGAATCGGGGTAGTCGCTCGTGGACGTGCCGCCGAACTCCGACTCCGCCCAGCCCAACGTGTACGCTGCGCTGACCCGCGTCGGGCCGTGGTCGAAGGTCACCGAGGTCAACACCGCACGGAACTTCGCGTCCCCGAAACTGCCCCACAGGTTGATGTTGCCGTAGCGGCTCGTCAGCGGCCGTTGGTTCGTCACCGGGTTCGGCTGGTTCGCCATCACCGTCACCGGCAGGTCGGTCATGTGCTGGTGGAGGTAATCGACGTTGAGCACGAGATGGTCGGACAGCCGGCGTCCGATGCCGACGGACCACTGGTGATTCGCGGGCGTTTCGAGCCGATCCGGTAGCAGCACGAGGTTCGGCGTAGCCGCAGCAGGATTGGCGGCGACCCGGCTCCGCAGGACCGCCGGGTCCGTCGTCCCCGGATTCTGAAACGTGTACGTGCGCCAGCCCCACGAGATCTTCTCACTGAACGCCCCGAACACCGGCACACGGTCGTACATCACGCCATACCCGGCCCGCAGCGAGGTGCGGCCGTCGCCGAACACGTCCCACGCCGCTGCGACCCGCGGCGCGAAGTTGTCGAGATCCGTCTCACGGTCCCCGGAGTTCAGATAGCGGTCGCCCACGACGCGCTGTAGCACGGTGTCGCTCGCCCACGGCGCGGTTTCGCCTTGATTCAGCGTGCCGATCTCGGCATCGTACCGTACGCCCGCCGTCAATACGAGCGCTGTAACGGGCCGCCACTCATCCTGGATGTATGCGCCGACGAGCCATCCGTCGATCGTGGCGCGCGCGTCGTTCGTAGAGCTTGGATCGATGAAGCCGACACCGATCCGGCCGCGCTGCGGCATGGTGCTCGTGTCCGTCTGGAAGAGGAAGAACCCGTCCTTGCCCGTCGGTTGATAGCCACGCCCCCAAACGCGCGTCAGCTCGACCCCAGTCTTTAGCACGTGCTGGCCGCCAAACCGGCCCACCGTGTACGACGTCTTATCGCTGAGCCCGATGTGCCGCTCGGTGATCGTCACCGGAAACTCAGTGCGTCCCACCTGGATGCTAGGATACTGGAACGTCGGACCCGGGACCAGCGGAGAATCGTCCTGGTCGTTGTAGAGCACGTGGAGGGAGATTTCGTTGACGAGCGCGGCCGACACATAGCGGTCGCGTAGCTGCGCATTGCTCACGCCGTAGCTGGAGACGACGCCTGCGTCACGCGACAGCTTCGCGCCGAAGTTGGATTGGGTCGAGAGATGTCGCGCCGTCCAGATCGCATCCAGCGTGTGCCGCCCCCGTAGTGCGGTGAGACGTGCCATGCCCATGTAGTTACGGAACGGCGCTCTGAATGTCCCGGCGTATCGATCCCAGATGGCCGGGTTTGTCGGCGGGCGCCCGGGGACGACGTCGATGAAGTTGTCGGTGATCTGTCCTTCGTAGCTGACCGAAAAGAACATCCGGTCCTTCAGCAGCGGCCCGCGCAGGCTGCCGCCAACCTGCTTCCGCTGGTAGTCCGGCTTTGTCTGCTGGAAGCTCCCTTGGGCGACGAGGTTTCGATCCTGATCGAAGCCGAAGAGCGAGCCGTGGAGCGTGTTGCCACCCTGATGCGTCACCGCGCTGATCACCCAGGATGCGCCACGCGTGAACTCGACGTCGTACGGGTTCAGGGAGACGCGGTACTCACGAATCGCGTCCTGCGGGAGGAGCGAACCGGTTTGCGGCATGCTGACAAGCGCCCCGGTCGCCAGCCCTTTCCACTCGAGCCCGTCTACGTAGAGGTTCACGAAGCGCGCCGTGGAGAGCGCGCCGGCCGCCGGGACCGACCGTCCCGCTTCCGGTGCGAAGATCCTCACGCCCGGTGCGATCGATGCGAGCGCGAGCACGTCGCGGGTGTTAAGGGGGAGGCGCTCGATCTCCCGCTCGAGCACCGGCGTGGAGACGTCAAGCCGCTCCACCGGCAACGACGGCCCCGCCTGGACGACGATCGGGTCGAGCTCGACCGCTCCGGGCTCGAGCGCAAAGTTGAGGGTCGCTTCGTCCCCGAGGATGAGCTCGACGCCCGCCCGACGCAGCGCGCCGAAGCCCACCGCGCGAGCGGTCACATCGTAGACGCCGGGGGCCAGGCCGAGCAGACGGTATGCACCACGGACATCCGCGAGCGCCGAGCGGGCCGAGCCGCTCTCGCGGCTCCACGCTACGACCTCGGCCCCTGGCAGGACGGCGCCGTCGCTTGCGGTGACGGCGCCTTGCAGCGTCGCCGTGGTTGCTTGCGCCGCGAGCGACGACGCGACGCATGCCGCCAGCGACGACGTGAGAAGGAACCGGCTCACTGCAATGCTGCGACCTCGAAGCACCGCACTACCCTCGAAGCACCGCACTACCTCGGGTCTGCTCGTGCGTCTCATCTAGCTCCACGAACGGCCGCGCGCAAGATCGGCGAAGGATGCTACTGCAACACCCGGGTCGGGGTAGGGCGGTCATCCGTGGTCCCGTCACCGAGCTGACCGCGGGAATTCCCGCCCCAGCAGTAGGCTGCTCCCGCGGCCGTGAGCCCGCACGAATGGAAGCCCCCGGCGCCCACAGAGGTGAAGCTCATGCCGCCCGCCACAGGCACAGGCGTTGATCGCTGGATCGTGGTTCCATCGCCGAGCTGACCCTTGAGATTCCATCCCCAGCAGTAGGCGCCCGCGGCGGTGATCCCGCAGGTGTGCCCATTCACGCTGCCGCGGCCCACCGCGGTGAAGTTCATGCCCCCTGCCACGAGCACGGGGCTCGACCGGTTGCCCGTGGTCCCGTCGCCGAGCTCGCCCTCGTTATTGTAGCCCCAGCAGTAAGCGGCGCCTGTGGCCGTGACTCCGCAGTTGTGTAGGGCGCTGACACCGAGCACAGTGAAGGACACGCCGCCCGTCACGAGCACGGGGCTGAACCGGTCGCTCGTGGTCCCGTCGCCGAGTTGGCCGTAGGCATTCTGTCCCCAGCAATAGGCAGCGCCCGCGGGCGCGAGCCCGCAGGTGTGGTCGTTGCCGGCTCCCACGGCGGCGAAGGTTACGCCGCTCGTCACTAGCACGGGGGTCAAGTGCTGGGTTGTCGTCCCGTCGCCGAGCTGACCGCTAGAGTTCAATCCCCAGCAATAGGCAGCGCCCGCCGCCGTGACCGCGCAGGTGTGGTAGGCGCCCGCGCTCACCGCGGCGAACTTGAGAGCTCCTGCTACGGGCACGGGGCTCGAGCGGTTGCTCGTGGTCCCGTCGCCGAGCTGGCCCTCGTTGTTGAAGCCCCAGCAATAGGCCGTGCCAGCGCCTGTGACCGCGCACGTGTGGTGGCCGCCGGCGCTCACGGCGGCGAAGTTGACGCCGCCCATCACACGGACTGGGCTCGACCGGTCGCTCATGGTCCCGTCGCCGAGCTTGCCGAAAGAATTGGCTCCCCAGCAGTAGAGGGCGCCCGCAGCCGCGAGCCCGCAGGTGTGCTCGAACCCTGTGCTCACCGCCGCGAAGGCCAGAGGCGCCGGCTGAGTTGGACCCTGCTCGCCGCCGCAGGCCGCTAGTAGCAGTGCCACCGTTACCCCCACCGCCCTCCTTCGCCTCATCGCAGTCGAAGTCGGAAGCATCGCTCCCCCCTGGAAACAGTCAACGCCGATTCAAACGCCCATCGTGGACCGACTATTGGGGCAGCCCTAACGCGCGGGCGACGTTGATCCGCCCATGTCCGTAGTACGGGTCCACGCCCGGCTGGCCCAGATCGTCGGCCGACTGAAGAATCCGCTCCCGAATCAGGGCGGTATTCCGGTGACCAAGCTGCTGCACGAGCAGCGCCGCCAGGCCCGAGGTATGCGCGGCCGAGAAGCTCGTGCCGATGCCCTGGTTGAGGCACGTGCCGGCCGACGGTTTGGGGCACATTGGCGGGATGCGACACGCCGCTGGACTCGTGCTGCTCGGCGTGGTCAGACACGGCACCCAGACTCTCGTGTTGGTGAACCGCTGACCGCCTGGCGCGGCGACGCTCACCACCGAGCGCCCGTAGCCGGTGTACAGGGCCGATGCGTCCACATTATCCCAGGGCCCGTTGACACTCTGGGCGGCGGTGGGTCCGGTGGCGGAGACGCAGAGGGCGTTTGGCGCCTCACATGGCAGGCTCACTCCGTCTCGATTGTGGTCCCGGTCGAGCGTGTCGTTCCCCGCGACGCCGACGACAAGCACGCCCTTCCGCCAGGCATAGTTGAGCGCCCGCAGGTAGGCCGCGATGAGTCCCGGGTTGCCGCTCTTGTGGAAGCCCATCCCGCCACTGACGTTCATGATGTCGGCACCCTGGTCGGCCGCGTAGACGACGCCCGCGAGGCCGGCGCTCACGGTACTCATGGTGAAGCGGTTGGCCACCTTCACCGCGATGAGCGTGACGTGTTGCGTCACGCCCGCGAGCAGTTTCGCATTGCTCGCGACGGTGGCGGCCATGGCGGTCCCGTGCCAGAACAGGTCGGTCACCGGATTCCGTCCGGGGTACAACCTTTCAACGACACTGTCCTCGGCCGGGACGAACGACTTGGAGCGCGACATGTCCACGAGCCCTTGCAGCTCCGGATGCAGGTAGTCGATGCCCGTGTCGAGGATGACCACGACGACGTCGCGTGATCCGACAAGCCCTGCGTCCCACGCCTTGTCGGCCCCGATGGCGCGCATGTTCCATTGGCGCGGGTAGAGTGTCGCGTCCTTCGGGGACGCGGTGGCTTCAGCGAGGATCGCCTCGGCGGCGATGTCCGCCGAGTCATCGTCGAGCACGTCTTCCCCGGCTGCGATCTGGAATTCGACGTCCGGCTCCACGGCGCGCACGTCCGGGTCAGTCGCGAGCTGGGCCGCGGCTCCTTCCGACAGGCCGTACACGATGCCGACGCCAATGCTGTCGAGCGACTGCTCGACCGTTCCGCCGACCCGCTCGACGCGCTCCTGGAAGTCGGCGGGCACGCGCTCTGCCGCGAAGAGCACGATGTGACGGTCACCGCCTGACGGTGAGTCGCCGGCGCTAAAGGAAGCCTTGGGAGCCGCGGCTTGCGTTGGGATTGGCCGGTCGGTGCAGCCCAGGAATAGAAGCCCGGCTAGGACGAGCGTGGTGTTCTTCCTGATCGGTGACATTGGAGCCTCCCAGTAAGTAGTCTCTTGGTATCGACAGAGCGAACTTCCTACGGCGTAGCGAGATACGGCGACCGTAACGCCTCCGCGATTGCGAGCGGGTCCAAGGCGGTTACCTTAGGAGTCGAAGTTGCGTCGGTCGTCTTACCTGCCTCTCTCGTGCGGCTTACGGCGCGCGTAAGGGCCCCAACCACCGGCGCGGGAGGCAGGATGGGGTCGACCATCCGCTTACGGACGCTTGGCTCGCTGCAGCTCCAGGGTGCGGAAGGAGACGAGCTTCGCTCGCTCCTTGCCCAACCCCGACGCGTTGCGCTCCTCGTTTACCTCGCCCTCGCAACCCCACGAGGCCTGCACCGCCGTGACAAGCTGCTCGCCCTCTTCTGGCCGGAGCAGGACGAGCCGCGCGCCCGCAACGCTCTCAGCCAGGCGGTCCATTTCCTCCGGCGCACGCTCGGCGCCGAAGCGATAGTCAGTCGCGCCGACGAGGAATTGGGTGTCAACCAGGAGATGGTCTGGTGCGACGCGATTGCGTTTGAGGCGGCGCTCGACGCCGGAAAGGCCGCCGAGGCCCTCGAGCTCTACCGAGGTGCGCTGCTCGAGGGGTTCCACGTTTCCGATGCCGCGCCGGAGTTCGGCCGCTGGCTGGACGACGAGCGCGCGCGCCTGTCGCGCCGCCACGCGCAGGCCGTGGAGGAGACGGCGACGGCGCGTGAGGCGGCGGGTGATTTCGCTGGCGCCGTGCTCTGGTTGCGCCGTCTCGCGGCGCACGATCCCTTCAGCTCGCGCGTGACCCTCAGGCTGATGCGCGCTCTCGCCGCTAGCGGAGATCCCGCGGCTGCGATCCAGCAGGCGCGCGTGCACAAGACGCTGCTGCGTGAGGAGCTGCAAGCGCCGCCGGATCCACAGGTCACCGCCCTCGTCGGCGAGCTCCAGTCCCGCGGAGGCGGCGAACCCGTCCCGCCGGCACGGGCTCTCGAGCGAGCCGAGGTTGCCCCTGTGCCGACGCCGGTCTCACCTGGGCCCGCCCCCGAGTCGGCGCACCGCACCGGCAACCGGCGGCGCATGACCCGCGTCGGTCTCGCGTTCGTCTCGGTTCTCGTCGCCGTCGCGGGTGGCCTGGCGCTCTCACACGGACGGGGCGTTGGCGGCACGCCCTCAATCTCCTGTCTCGCCGTTCTGCCGCTCGAGAACCTCTCGCGCGATTCCGCGCAGGAGTATTTCGCCGACGGGGTCACGGATGCGATCATCACGGAGCTCGCCAAATACGAGGGGCTCAACGTCATCTCGCGGACATCGGTCGTGCGCTACAAGCGTGCGCGCAGGCCGCTCACAGAGATCGCACGCGAGCTGAACTGCGACGGTGTGGTCGAGGGAACCGTCATCTCCGCGAGAGGACGGGTCCGCGTCGACGCACAGCTGGTGCACGCGCCGAAGGATCGCCACCTCTGGGCCGAGTCCTACGAGAGCGACATGAGCGACATGCTCGCGCTCGAGCGCCAGATTGCCGAGGCGATCGCCCGGCAGGTACACGGCATCGCGGTGGCGGGCGACAGCTCACCAAAGCGCACGGCCCGCCGTGTGGACCCCATGGTCTATGCCCTGTACGTGAGAGGTCGTGATGCGTTTGCCAGCCGCAATCCGGCGGGGTTGCGGCTGGCGCTCGCGCTCTTCGGACAGGTGATCGCCCGCGACTCGCAGTTCGCACTCGGCTACACCGGTATGGCCGATACCTATCGGATGCTTGTCGGCCTCGGGTACGCGCCGGTCGGCGCCTACAAGGACAGCGCTCGGATCATGGCTGCCCGGGCGCTGGGGCTCGACAGCACCCTGTCGGAGGCGCACGCCTCCCTGGCGGGGATTCTCACCGGTCAGGGCAAATGGACGGAGGCAGAGGCCGAGTTCCGCAAAGCGATCGAGCTGGAACCCGGCAACGCGCTCGCCCACCACTGGTACGCGATTCTTCTCGTGACGCTGGATCGCCGCGACGAGGCGGTCCGCGAGATTCGCCGGGCCAGGGAGCTCGACCCCCTGTCCCAGCCGCTGCAAGGCGCGAAGATCATGATCGAGACCTACGCCGGCGTCAGGGGGAAAGCCGGGCGCCCCGGGGAACGAAAGATGTTGAGCGATCCGACGCACCCGGGGACAATCGCCACTCGTGCGGTGGGTCTGGCGCAGGTGGGACGCTGCCCTGAGGCGTATACCGAGATCGGGCGGGCCCAGGACCTCGCGCCCGACAACACGAGGATACTGGTAAGCCTCGTCGGGGTGCACCTGCTGTGTGGCAAGCCGGCGCGAGCGCGCCACCTCCTCGATGAGATCGAGCGCCGCCCCGACGCCCAGGGATCAGGGATCTACATCGCGATGGTGTACACGTTCCTAGGCGACACCGATGCGGCTTTCGCCTGGCTCGAGCGGGCCCACTGGGGCATGGAGTCCCGGATGGAACTCCGGATTTCTGAGCGACTCAAGCCGCTACGCGCCGATCCCCGATACAGGCAACTGCTGGACCGGATGGGACTCCCATAACGACGAGGATCCGGGAGCGTGTAGTCGACCCCGCAAGGCACGTAACGGGGGTCGCTGCGCCAAGACACGAATAAAGAAGCGACGCGTGGTAACAACGGTGGTAACAACGGGGGCGTCGCGAGCCGACGCTGGCTGGCGCAGAGTCGGCGTAAGTGCCTGAGACGACACCGGCCAGCGTTGGTGGTCGCTGGCCGGTGTTGCCTCCGGAGCCGAAGGTCGTGGGTTCGAATCCCGCCTGGCGCATACAGAGTCACGCGAAGCCCCGCCATGCATTTGTCGATGGCGGGGCTTCGAACTCTTCGCCGTTGCGTCCACAAGGACCGAGCGGCTAATGTCTGGGCCCGTGCTCTCGGACCCCGACCGATGACCCCCGAGCAATTCCGCCACGCCGGCCGCCGCACGATCGACTGGATCGCGCACTACCTCGAAACGATCGAGCGGCACCCCGTCCTCTCCCGCGTCGCCCCGGGAGAGATCCGCCGGCGCCTGCCGCCACGCGCGCCCGAGCGCGGCGAGCCGTTCGACGCGATCCTCCAGGACCTGGACGACGTGATCCTGCCGGGCATCACGCACTGGCAGTCCCCCAACTTCTTCGCCTACTTCCCGGCGAACGCGTCGCCCCCCGCGATCCTCGGCGATCTCGTCTCCTCGGGGCTCGGCGTGCAGGGAATGCTGTGGGCGACGAGCCCAGCCTGCACCGAGCTCGAGACGCACGTGCTCGACTGGCTGGTGGACCTGCTCGACCTCCCCGACCGGTTCAAGTCGGACGGAGCCGGGGCGGGGGGCGGGGTCATCCAGGACACGGCCTCGAGCGCCTCGCTGTGCGCGCTGCTCGCCGCGCGCGAGCGCGCCACCGGCTTCCAGACCAACGAGACGGGCGTGGACCGCGCGCTCACCGCCTACACGTCCACCCAGGCCCACTCCTCCCTCGAAAAGGCGGCGGGGATCGCCGGCATCGGCCGGCGCAACCTGCGGCCCATCGAGGTGGACGCCGCGCAGGCGATGCGCCCGGACGCGCTGGAGCGGGCCATCGCCGCGGATCGGCGCGCCGGACGCACGCCGTGCTTCGTGTGCGCCACCGTGGGCACGACGGCGTCCACCGCCATCGACCCCGTGCCCGCGATCGCCGAGGTCTGCCGTCGCTACGGCGTGTGGCTGCACGTGGACGCCGCGCACGCGGGGAGCGCCGCGCTCTGTCCCGAGCTCCGCTGGATCCACGCCGGCGTGGAGCACGCCGACAGCTATTGCTTCAACCCCCATAAGTGGATGCTCACGAACTTCGACTGTGACTGCTTCTACGTGGCGGATCGGGCGGCGCTGATCTCGACCTTCAGCGTCACCCCCGAGTACCTGCGGAACCCGGCCACCGAGTCGGGGACCGTGTTCGACTACCGCGACTGGCAAGTGCCGTTGGGGCGCCGCTTTCGCGCCCTGAAGCTGTGGTTCGTGATCCGGCAGTACGGCGCCGAGGGACTGCGCGCCCACATCCGGCGGCACGTGGCCCTCGCCCAGGAATTCGCCGGTTGGGTGGCCGCGGACGACCGCTTCGAGCTGGCGGCGCCTGTGCCCCTGAACCTGGTCTGCTTCCGCCACGTCGGGGGCGACCCCGCGAACCAGCGTCTGCTCGACGAGCTGAACGGCTCGGGCAGCCTTTATCTGACGCATGCCCGCCTCGACGGCCGGCTGGTGCTCCGCCTGGCGATCGGGGGAACGTTCACCGAGCGGCGGCACGTGGCGGGCGCCTGGCAGCTGATCCGGGACCGGGCCGGCGCGGCGGCTGCATGAGATCGATCATCGGCGTCGCCGGAGCGATCCTGCTCGCGACCGTGCTGTGGGACGCCTTCGAGACGATTATCCTGCCGCGGCGGGTGAGCGGCCGCATCCGGCTCACGAAGCTCTTCTACAGTGCCACGTGGCACCCCTGGCGTGTCACCGCCCTGCTGCTGCCGCGGCGGCCGCGCGACGCGTTCCTCAGCTTCTACGGCCCGTTGTCGCTGATCCTGCTGCTCGGCTTGTGGGCGACCGGCATCGTCCTCGCCTTCGGGATGCTGCAATGGGCCGCCGGCTCGGCCCTGATCATGACGGGGGGCGGACCCGGGTTCTGGACCGATGTGTACATGAGCGGCACCACGTTCTTCACCCTGGGGCTGGGCGACGTCGCGCCGCGGACCGGCCTCGCCAAGGCCATCACCGTGATCGAAGCGGGCACGGGCTTCGCGTTCCTGGCCGCCGTGATCGGCTATTTCCCCGTTATCTACCAGGCCTTCTCGCGCCGCGAGGTGGCGATCTCGCTGCTCGACGCGCGGGCTGGCTCGCCGCCCACGGCGGGCGAGCTGTTGTGGCGCTATCGCTGGGACAAGAACGGCGACGCGCTGGCGGCCTTGTTGCAGGACTGGGAGCGCTGGGCCGCCGACGTGCTCGAGAGCCATCTCTCCTATCCTCCGCTCGCGTACTTCCGGTCTCAGCACTACAACCAGTCGTGGCTCGGCGCGCTGACGACGATCCTCGACTCGAGCGCCATGGTGATGGTGGGTCTGGAAGCCGGGTGCGCCCGCCAGGCGGCGCTGACGTTCGCCATGGCCCGGCACGCCGTCGTGGACCTGGCCCAGGTCTTCGACACGCCGCCCCGCGAGGCTCTGCAGCCACGGCTCACGGACCCCGACCTGGCGCGGTTGCGGGCGCGCCTGGCGGAGGGCGGCGTGCGCCTCCGCGACGAGGCGGACGACGCCGCGGGGCAGCGGCTGGCGGAGCTGCGACGGATGTACGAGCCGTATGTCGCCGAGCTGGCGCGCTATCTGGCGGTGACCCTGCCGCCGTGGATGCGGGCGGTCGAGCGCCCGGACAACTGGCAGACGAGCAGATGGGAGCGCCCGTTGCAGCCACCGCGCCGCGCGCCGCCCCGCGTGGACGACGATCACTTCTGAATCGAACGGCCCCCTAGAAGGCCACCGTCAGTCCCGCTCGCGCCAGGCTCTGCTCGATCGGTGCGTCGATCTCCCCGGTCCCGCCCGGGTTGGTCTTGCGATCGATGCGCTGAAACTCGTAGCCGGCGGTGCCGTGTAGGCGGCCGGCGAGCCGCACGTCCAGCTCGAGCCCCAGGTCGATCGAGACCGGGGCGCGGCCGCCGCCCGAGAAGTGCGGCGCCGCGAGGTAATCGGCCCGGAACGACATCGTCGCCCCGGCCCCGATCTCGCTGAACGCGCGCGCGCCCACACGTACCGCGCCCACCGACTGCGCGTCGAACTCGGGATCCGCGCCGCGGTGGGTAATTCCCGCCTCGAGGCTGGCGTAGGCCGCAACATCGTAGGCGAGCCACGCGTCCACCTGCGTGGCCGTGAAGCCTGTATCGGCACTGCTCCCGCTGGTGGGATCGAAGCTCACTCGTGACACCGCCGCCGCGGCGCTGAACCGGCGATACCGCGCTGACAGGGCGCCGCCGATGCCCGTGCCCTGATAACGCAGCCCCGACGTCACTTCGCGGTAGCTCGCAAGCACGAATTGGGGCCCGAGCGTGACCTGCTGGGCGAGCGCCGGCCGCGCGCCGAGCGCCAGGGCCAGGACGACGAGGGCCGCGCGTCCCCCCGTCCCCCTCACCGCCCGGCCCCCGACGGCTTCGACAGCGGGGCGATGGTGAGCTGCACCTGCTGGCGCCGCGTGACGTTCTCCTTCGCGATGTCCTGGTTGCGCCGTGCGATCTGCTCGTGCAGCAGCTTGTTGTAGAGGATGTTCCCCTGGGCCGGCCGGGCCGCGGGCTTGCGCAGCATCATCACGAACCCCGTGACCAGCGCCGCGCCTCCCACGATGCCCAGCTCGCGCTTCGAGCTGGACCCGAGGCTCGCGCTCTCGAGGCCGAGCGTGCCGACGAGCGCGCCCCCAGTATAAAGGAAGGCGAGCCCCACCGGCCGCCAGCTCTGGGGCGCGATCTCGGTCTCGGGGAGCTCCTGGTACCCGGGGAGGCTGGTCAGGTGGGGCAACGTATCGACGGTGCCGTGGACGATGCGCACCGGCTGCGACGCCGAGAAGCTGTTCTGCCCCGCGGTCGCGTCCACGACGATCAGCCAGTCGCCGGCGGGAACGGGATCCCCGTTCGGCAAGCGTGCCGGCCAGCGCACGTTCACGGTCCCCGTCACCACTGCGGAGTCGACGAGCAGCGAGGCGGCGCCGCTCACCGCCCGCGTGCGGACCCGGGCGGGGCTCGTCACCGTGAAGCGGATCGGAAGGCTTCCCTGGCCCCCCACGAACCGGGCGCTGTCCACCTTCAGCTGGCGCACCACGAGCACCTGTCCCAGGGCCGAGTAGAAGAGGCTCGTGATCTTGGGCGAGATACGCCGCGGGTCGAGCTCGCGATCGGGGTCGAGCAGGATCGTCTGCTTGAACGCGTCCACCGCCTTCACCTGCGAGTCGGTGGCGCTGTAGGCGAACCCGAGCAGCTCGTAGGCGCGCGCCTGATCGGGGCCGCTCATCCGCTCGAGCAGGGCGCGCCGCGCCAGCGCGATCGCTCGGGCGAAGTCGACGTTGTCGTACGCCTGGAGCGCCTGGCGCAAGGTGGCGTTCTGGGACGGGGCCGGCGCCTGCGCCAGAACAGGTTTCGCGAAGCCCGCCGCGAGCACCAGGAGCAATCGGCTGCGCCGCATGCCTCAGCTCTCCGGGAGGAGGGTGTAGACCTTGGGCACGGTGTTGCCCGCATCCACCTGAACGGCCTCGGTGACCGTGCGGTAGCCCTCGCGCAGGATCCGAATCGTGTGCCGGCCCGGCTTGACGGGCCACCGCACGACTGGGGTCGGCCCTGCGTCCACGCCGTCGATGTAGACCTCACCGTAGGGATTGGCGTTCACGGTGATGAATCCCTGCGCCTGCTCGACCGGGGCAGGCGAAGAAGGCGGCGGCGCGGCCGGACGCCGGGAGCGGAGGCGCTCGGTCGCGGGCAGGCGCACCGTGTCCGCGATCCGCACGGTGTCCACGGCAGGGGGGGAAGCTGCCTGGTCGGACGCGGTGCCACGCCCGAGCGCGAGATACCCCGCCGCGGCGATTCCCGCCACGACGACTACGCCGACGACAAAGCCCGTCCGCGACCTGGGCTTCGCCGCCGGCGGGCGTGCACGCCGGGCGCTCCCCGGCGCAAGCGGCGTCGTCGGAGCCCCGGTGATCTCCGTCGGGGAGTCAGCCGTGACCCGTACGCGGGGGCCGGCGGCCTTGCGTCCCTTCTTGGGCGCGACGACCGGCTGCTCCGGCCACACCGCGGTGGCGAAGTCCTCCATCGTGGGGAAGCGCAGGTCGGGGTCCTTGGACATGGCGCGCGCGACGGCCGTCGCCAGGAACGGCGGCACGGCGGCGTTCTTGCTGCTCGCGAGCGGTGCCTCCTCGAAGATCTGCTTGTAGAGGACGGTGTGCACCGAGTCGCCGGTGAACGGCAGCTCGGCGGTGATCATGCGGTAGCCCACGACCCCGAGCGAGTACTGGTCGGCGCGGCCGTCTACGGCATGCCCTTTCGCTTGCTCGGGCGCCATGTAGTGGGGCGTCCCGATGATCATGCCGGTGGCGGTGAAGCCGGTGGCCGCCTGCAACGCCTTGGAGATCCCGAAGTCGGTGAGCATCACGCGCCCGTCGTGGTCGAACATGATGTTCGCCGGCTTCACGTCGCGATGCACCACGCCGCGCTGATGCGCGTGGCCCAGCGCGCAGGCGGCCTCCCACAGGATCCGCTGGATGTCCGCGATCGCGAGCGGCTCTTTCTTTTCCAACAGGTCCTCGAGCGACGTGCCCGCGATGTACTTCATCACGAAGTAGTTGAGCCCGCCCTCGCTCTCGACCCGGTAGATTGGGATGATGTTGGGGTGGTCGAGCTTGGCGGCGGTCTTCGCCTCCTGCTGGAAGCGGCGCACCACCTGGTGGTCCTGGGCCACGTCGGGCGGGAGCACCTTGATGGCGACCTCGCGCTCGAGCGCCATGTCGTGGGCGAGGAACACGGAGCCCATCCCGCCCTTGCCCAATAGGCGCTCGATCCGGTACTCGCCCTCGATCAGCCGTTGCAGGCGCTCGCGGAGCGCGTCGATGCTGCCGGTGTTGGGCGAGCCCTCCGCGCCCGAGACATCCGCGCCGCACGAGAAGCAGTACCGGCTGTTCTCCGGTATCGGCGTGTGGCAACGGTAGCACTCGACGGCGCCGCTGTTGGTCATCGTAAAGAACTGCCCGGACGGAGGGGCACGGAGCGCGGGCCGCCCTTCCTGATCAGAGCCTCGAGCCGCGCTCGTCGCGCCGCGCTTGTCTGGAGCTGGGCCTGGCTCAGCGCCGTGACGGAGCTCGCCGGGAGGGTCTGGCAAGCCTGGTTCAGCGGTATCACGGTCGAGATGCCGATGCAGATCGAATAGCGCGTCGGGACGCCCGCGAAGTCCACCACAACCGCGTAATAGTCTTTCGGCGCCAGCGACAGGGTCATATCGACCGTGGAGCCGGCCGTCGCAGCGCTGCCGACGATGGTCATCGCCGTGTCGCCGGGTGCCGGCACGTTCAACACGTACAGGTCGATATCGCTCGAGTCTGTCGCCGCGAACGGCCGGGCGGCAGTCCGGAAGCGAACGAGTTGGGCGAGCGAGCCGGGAACGTTAAATCGGAACCAGTCCACATCGTGCGGGTTCTCGATGGCGAGCGTGTCGAGGTAGGTGTTGTTGGGCAGCCCAGCGAGCAGGATCGGCTTGGTGTCCGCCGCATCGCAGTAGTTGTCTTCCTCGTGCGCGTCGCGCGGAATTCGCGGGTCGGATAACGCGTAGCCCTCGGCGACCGTGAGCGAATAGCGGCCGGGCTGGCCATAGATGGTGATCGCGTCTACGCTGCCTGCCGGAAAGTCGTGAAACGCCACAAACGTGGACTCTGCGGCCGCCTCCTTCGGGCGGAACGCGGCTCCCTTGCACGCATGGAAGGACGGGCCAAAGGTCCAAGCGCCCCGCCCGAGAAAGTAGCTCGTGTCGGCGGCCCGGAAGCCCAGGGAGTCGGTGAGGAACGTCAGGAACGTCCCGGGAACACTCGAGTTGAGCGCGATCGTCAGGTCGCGCGTCTGGGACTGCTGCAAGCGATACCAGTCCGCGCCCACGGTGACGTCGCGCGGCAGCACTTCGAACGACAGTGCGGGGTTGAAGAACAGCAGAAAGTTCCAGATCGTCCCCGGAAACGGCCGCGAGGTCTCGAGGTCCACGCTCGCTGGCGCGATCTCGTTCGGCTCGTACAGGTCCCGTCGAATTACTCGGACGGTGTCGCGCGTGAATCCGAACACCCCATTGCCGATGAAGAACAGGGAATCCGTGTGCGCTGGCGGCGGCACCCAGAACCGCGCCTGGGCGTAGCCGGTCGCGTCCCGCAGCGGGGGAATGAAGAACGCATACGGGATCAAGACCGCGTTTCCCATGCTCATCTGGAAGATGGAGTCCACTCCAACGCCATACACCGTGGCGGTCTCGCCATACGTCACGGTCTGGGGCCGGACGCTGTCCACCTCGAGCGGTGCGGAGACCCGCAGGATGGTTTGCCCAGGGAGTGCGCTCTTGTCGAAGTTCGCGGCCGCCGCGCGAATGTCGACGGTCCCCGACTTCACGCCGGTGATGTGCCCCGCATTGTCCACTGTCGCGATCTTGGGATCGCTGCTCGTCCACACGAACGCGACGTTGGGGATCGCCACGGAGTCGCCCGGCCCGCGCACTTGCCAGGCGGTGGCGATGGCGACGGTGTCGTTGCCCCGGATCAGGATTTTGAGGGGGGTGATGCTCACGTGCACCGAGCTGTCGCGCTCGGTGGGGAACACGCATCTCCCGACGGTTACACACGTGAACAGCAACGTCAGGGCGCCGAGGCCGCGATGGTGTGGCATTCGCCCAGTCCGGCGGAGTTGGCCCTCAATCTAATATGCTCAGAGCCGCCCGCGGCGCTTCAGGTCGAGGTAGCGCGCCACGACCGCCTGCGCCGCACGCTCGGGCGGTACGTCCAGCACGAGCACACCGGCCCGCCGCATGTAGCCGAGCGCCTCCTCGCGCGCGCGCAACAGCTCCTCGGCCGCCGCCTTCCGGAACGCGTCCCGCTCGGCCGTAGGACGCAGCGCGGCGACGTGGTCGAGCTCCGGGTTCCGGAGCGTGACCGCGAGCGGCAGGTGGCGCGGCCGCAAGGACGCGACGTTCGCCACCAGCGCGTCGGACGCGAAGCGGTCGATCACGTCCGTGAAGAGCACGGTGAGCGCCCGTTTGCGATTGCGGGCCGCGAGATAGCGGAACGCGCCCGGGTAGTCCGACTCGACGAGCGTCGGCTCGACGACGGCGAGCACGTCGAGCGCCCGCTTCAGGCCGACCCGGCCGCGCTGCGGCGCGACGAAATGCTGCACCCCGTCCGCGAACGCCATCACCCCCACGTTGTCGTCGTGCTGCGCCGCGGCATAGGCCAGCTCGAGCGCCGCCTGCACGACGTAGTCGAGGCGCGACACGCCGGCGATGTCCGCCGTCAAGAGTCGCCCCGTGTCGAGCACGAGCAGCACGTGCTGGCGTCGCTCGGCCTCGTACTGGCGGGTGATGACCTTGCCGCGCTTTGCCGTGGCCTTCCAGTCGATGTGCCGCAGATCGTCCCCGGGCACCCACTCCCGCAGCGACTCGAACAGCCGGCCCTCGCCCAGGCGGCGCAGCGGTGTGATCCCCTGCTCGCGGCGGCGTCGCGCCTGGGCCACGGAGGCCCGAAGCCGGACCGACACGAGGGGCGGATACACGGCGGCCTCCCACGGCAGCGCCACCACGCCGCGGCGCAGGCCCAGGCC
>Ga0209469_1000003_pt1 | contig 161887 bp, 158 predicted proteins | sample GraSoiAngelo_123_FD_185880 | JGI IMG/M metagenome (GOLD analysis project Ga0209469, IMG submission 185880) | Grasslands soil microbial communities from the Angelo Coastal Reserve, California, USA - 14_0927_02_40cm (SPAdes) (version 2) | ecosystem: Environmental > Terrestrial > Soil >... | reverse complement strand
GATCGTCGACGAGTACCTTCGCGGCGAGGTCGGCTTCCGCGGCGTGATCGTCTCCGACGACCTCGAGATGGGCGCCGTCGCGGAGACGTGTCCGATCGGTGAGGCGACGGTGCGGACGGCGGAGGCCGGCCACGACCTCCTGCTCGTCTGCCACACCGAGCCGGCGCAGCGCGCGGCGGCGACGGCGCTCGTGGAAGCGTACCGCTCCCGGCGGCTGCCGCGCGCGGGGCTCGAGGCGGCCGCGGCGCGCGTCCGCGCGCTGCGCGAGCGGCGGAGCGCGCGGGTCGAGGGCGGACCGCCCGCGCCGGAGCGCGACGGCGCCCCGCTCGCGATGGCCATGGCCAGCCGCGCGGTCACCGAGCTCACGCCCGGCCGCGAGGCGTTCGCCCGCGCGCTGAACGGCCGCGTGCTCGTCGTCTTCCCGCGCTTCTCCGAGCTGGCCGCGCGCATCACGATCGAGCCGGAGGTGTGCGACGAGGCCGGCTGGGTGCGCGCGGCCTTCTTCCCCGCCGGGGTGACGCCGGAGCCGCGCGTGGTCGGCATCGAGCCGTCGGCGGCCGAGATCGAGGACGCGGCCGGACGCGCCGCGTCGTCAGACGCCACCGTGCTCTTCCTCTACGACGCGCACCTCTATCCGTCCAACCGCGCGCTGCTCGAGGCCGTGCAGGCGCGCGCGCGGCGCCTCGCCGTCGTGCTGCTGCGCGATCCTTACGACGCCGCGCTGCTGGCGCCGGGCGTGCACGGGATCACGGCCTTCGGCTGGCGGCGCTGCCAGCTCGAGGCGGTGGTGGCGCGCCTCGCCTATCCCTGAGGGGTCGTTCGCGCGGGCAGCAGCGGCGTCAGCGCGAGCGAGATCGCGATGGTGCCGACGGTGCCGACGATCACGAGCCACGACCACGGAAAGCTGATCCGGCCCGTCTCCGCGAGGTAGAGCAGCGTCAGGTTGATCAGCGTCATCATCACCATCGCCACGACGTTGGCGACGTCGGCCACGCGGCGCCGCGAGAGCAGGCCGAGCAGGAACACGCCGAGCAGCGAGCCGAAGGGGACGCCCGCGATCTTGAACACGAGCCAGAGGATCTGCTGCCGCCAGCCGAGAAACACCCACGCGATGATCCCGAGCACGACGCCGGAGACGACGACGCACGCGCGCGAGACGCGGAGGTAGTGGTCCTCCGAGCGCCCGCGCGCCAGGAGCGGCCGATAGATGTCGGTGACGAACGATGCGGACAGCGAGCCCAGCGGCGAGTCGATCGATGCGAGCACGATGGCGGCGAGCATCAGGCCCCGAAGCACCGCGGGCATCGTGTGGCCGACGAAGTACGGCAGCACCTCGTCGTTGCGCGCGATGGCCGGCGCCCCCTGCTGCGCGTAGAAGGCGAAGAGGCCGGCCCCGAGGCTCAGGTAGTTCGCCAGCGTCAGCAGCGTCGCGAGCGGCGTGAGGGCGAGCGTGCGCTGGCTGTCGCGCCGCGTCTCGACCGTGAGGAGCCGCTGCATGAGGTCGTGATCGGTCCCGAAGGCGGCCATCGAGCCGATGAACCCGTTCAGCACCGCCACCCAGACGATGTTGGGATCGGTCGCCAGCCGCGTCCAGAAGTCCGGGGCGCCCGGCGCGGGGCCCCAGTCGACGATGCGCAGCCGGCCAGCGGCCTCCGTGAGTTGCACGATGGCCGCGACGCCGCCGTCGATCTGGGAGACGAGGAAGCCGAGCGTGAGGGCGCCGGCCCCGAGGAACATCAGCGCCTGGAACACGTTCGTCCACACCACGGCCGAGACGCCGCCGGTGGCGATGTACGCGATCGACACGACCACGGTCACCACGATCGTCGTCTCGATCCGCCAGCCGACGAGCAGCGAGACGGCGATGGCCGTCGCCGTGAGCCGGGCGCCCGAGCCCGTCAGCCGCGTGAGGAAGAAGAAGAGCGAGCCGGTCACCTGCGTGGCGCGGCCGAAGCGGTCGCGCAGGAATTCGTAGATGGTCGTGACGTCGTGCCGGTAGAAGGCGGGGATGAACAGGAAGGCGACGGCCAGCTTGGCCAGGCTCGAGCCGATGAAGAACTGCACGTACTCCCAGTTCTCGCTGTAGGCGGTGGCGGGCACCGAGATGATGGTGACCGCGCTGATCTCGGTGGCGAGGAACGACAGGCACGCCGCCCACCACGGCACGCGGCGGCGCGCCAGGAAGAAGTCGGTGGTGTCGCGCTGGCGGCCGGTGAACGCGAAGCCGATCGCGACGAGGACGCCGAGCGAGACGATGAGGACGGTGTAGTCGGGCCAGGTCAGCGACGGAGCCGGCGTGCCCGACACGCCTCATCATACATACATGGGGGCCCCGACATGGCCCCTGCTCATCAAGCGAAGGGGGGGACGCCCCCCTTCGGCCTCCCCCCGGCCAAACGCTCCATCGCAGGCTCGCCTCGGCCGTCGAACGGCCTGCGGCTTCGCACTGCCACGCGGCCCGGCGGAGCCGTGGCGCTCGTCGTTTACCGGGACTTCGGGCCTCTCGCGCGGCCGGGCGGCGCCGGCGGATAATGCGTCACTGTCAGCCATGTTGCGAAGCCAACACCGTTCGGCCGGGATCGTGGTGGGCGTGGACGCCGGCGGCACCTGGGTGCGCGTCCGCGCGCTGGCCGACGCGCGCCCGGTCGCCAGCGTCGCGCACCCGGCGCGCGCCGTACCGGAACTCGCGACGTTCTTGCACAACCTGTGGCGCCGCCGCGGGTGGACCCGCGCGCGGGTGGACGCGCTCGTCGTCGCCTCGCGGGGCGTGTGGCTGCCGCGCGAGCGGCGGGCGCTGCGGCGGCGGCTCTCCGGGCTGGCGCGGCGCGTGAACGTCATCGCCGACGTCGAGGCGGCGTGGCACGCCACGCTCGGCGCGGAGCGCGGCGTGCTGGTCGTGGCCGGCACGGGCTCCATCGCGCTCGGCCGCGACGCGCGCGGACGCTGGGCGCGCGCGGGCGGGCTCGGACCACTGCTCGGCGACGAGGGCTCCGCATTCTGGATCGGCCGCGAGTGGCTGCGCGCGACCGCCGACGAGCGCGCGCGGCGCCGCTTCGCGACGGCGCCGCAGCCGGTGAGCACCGTCGCCGCGCTCGCCCCGCGCGTCGTGGCCCGCGCGCGTCGGGGCCACCGCGTCGCGGGGCGCATCGTGAGCGCCGCTCAGGCGCACCTCGCCGCGCAGGCGTCGGCGGTGGCGCGCGCGCTGCGGCTGCCGCCGCCCGTGGTCGTGGGCGGGGCGGGCAGCGTGATGGGTGACCGCTGGTTCGCGGCGGGCGTGCGCAGCGCGCTCGCGCGCGCCGGCGTGCGGGCGCACTGGCGCGAATCCGGCGGCGCGCCCGTGGACGCCGCCGCGCGCCTGGCGGCGGCGCTCGCCGCGGGCGGCCGATGAGCACACGCGGGATCGAGGAGCGCCACGGGTCCCCCGGGGCGCTCCGAGCGCTGGCCGGGGGAGTCCGAGGGGGGCGTAGCCCCTTTCGCTTGAAGGATCTGGGGGGCCATCTCGGGCCCCCCACGTAGAACGATGAGCGCGGCGCGCCGGCTCGTGGTCACCGTCTGCCCGCGCGAGCGTGGCGTCGTTGTCCTGCCGGTCGAGCGCGGCGGCCGCGCCGCGCGGCTCGACGCCACCGGGGTGCTCGGCGCGCTGCGCGCGCTCGTGGCGCGGCGCGGCCTCGACGACCGCGTGCACGTGCGCGACGGCTGCGCGGGCGGCTGCTGGGGCGCGGGCCCGAACGTCGACGTGCGCGTCTACGCGGCCCCCGCGCCCGGCGAGCGTCCCGACCACGTGGCGCTCGGCTGGAAGACCTATGTCTACTCGTTGCCGACGCTGGCGAGCCTCGCCGACGTCATCGACGAGAACCTGCCCGGCGCGCGAGCCACCAGACGAGCGGCCCGCTGAGCGCGGCCGCGAGCCCGGCGAGCGTGTTGCCCCAGCCAGCCGTGGCCATCGCCCCCAGCGCGAACAGCGCGGGCGGCACCGTCACCGCGAGGGCGCCGGCCCGCCCGCCCGGCACCCGCCACGGCCGCGGCAGCTGCGGCGCCGTGGCGCGCAGGGTGAGGAAGGCGGCCAGCTCCACGAGCAGCGCCAGCGAGTAGAGCCACACGTTGAGGACGATCAGCGCCTTGAACGAAAACGCGGCGCACGCCGCGTAGGCCGCCGCCGACACCAGCACCGCCGGCCACGGCGTGCCGAAGCGCGGGTGCAGGGCGCCGAGGCCACGCGGCAGCACGCCGGCGCGCGCGAGCACGTAGGGCAGCCGCGAGTTCGTGAGGAGCAAGGCCATGAAGAGGCCGGCCGTGCTCAGCACGGCGCCGGCGGCCACCGCGTGGCCGAGCCACGCGCCGCCGACGCGCGCCGCCAGCGCGGGCAGCGCGCCGGTGGTCCACGTCGTCCAGTCGGCGGCGCCGCTCGCGAGCACCACGCCGACCGGCAGCACGTACGACACGCCGACGAGCGGCACCGCGAGGAGCAGCGCACGGCGGAACGCGTGCTCCGGGGCGCGCGTCTCGCCGAGCACGGTTGAGGGCGTGTCCCAGCCGGCGTAGTTCCACATCACCACCGCGAGCCCGAGCCCGAGCCCGCTCGCCAGCGTGGGGCCCTCGATCGTGAACGGCGTCCACGGCGCCGCGGCCATGCGCGGCAGCCCGACCGCGACCAGCAGCGCGACGGGCGCCAGGGCGGCGACGGCGAGCGCGACGGCGGCGCGACCGGTCGGCCGCACGCCGAGCAGGTTGAGCGTCGTCAGCGCGACGATGAAGGCGAGCGCGAGGAGCCAGCGCTCGAGCGGCGCCAGCGTCGGATGCCAGTACCGGAGATACTCGACGAACAGCGCCGGATAGACGGCGACGTCGACGAAGCTGTCGAGCCACGACCACCAGCCGACCTGGAAGCCCCAGAACGGCCCGAAGGCGCGCGTCGTCCACGTCACGTAGCCGCCCTCGTCGGGCATCGCGGAGGCCAGCTCCGACATCGCGAGCGAGACGGGCAGGCTCCAGAGCAGCGGCGTGAGCAGGAGCAGCACGAGGGTGAGGCCGGGACCGAACGACGGCACCGTGTCCTCGATGCCGTAGGGGCCGCCGCTCACGTTGAAGAAGACGATGGCGGCGAGCGACACCACGCCGAGCTCCCGCCGGAGGCTCACCTCACGGCGGCGATCAGCGCGGGGAGCTCCTGGAGCCACTCGCCGATGGGGCGCGCGGCGTCCACGGTGATCTCGAGCTTGCCGTTCGGCAGGCGGCGCACCCGGCCGGGCGCGGCGGGCCCGAGCGGGATGACGAGCGACTCGCGGTGGATGCCGAGGGCGTCGGTCACCCCGAAGATCGCGTCGATCTCCTTCATCGTGACCACCTCAAGCACGGACGCCGACCTCGCTCGCGCACGCGGTGATCTGCCGCCACGTCTCGTCCTCGACGCCGACGCCTTCGGCGCGGCGCGCGCGCTCGGTGCGCGCCTCCGGCTCGCCGGGCACCAGGATCTCGGAGGCGCCGGCGGCGGGCGAGGCGCCGCGGACCCACGCGAACAACGCCGCCACCTGAGCGTGGAACTCGGCCGGCGGCAGGAAGCGCGTGGGATCGAGCGCGACGATCAGGGTGCCGTTCGCGAACTTTCCCTTCTCGGCGCTGGCCGCGCCCGTGCCCGACAGGATGCCACCGAGGATCTCGATGGCGAGCGAGAGGCCGTACCCCTTGTGCGCGCCGGCGGTGAGCAGCGAGCCCGGCGGCTCGCCATAAAACTCCTTCGGATCGGTCGACGGCTCGCCGCGCCCGTTCAGCATGATCCCGGACGGCACCGTCTCGCCGCGGTTGAACTTGACGCGCAGCTTGCCCTCGGCCCAGACGCTGGAGGCGAAGTCGTGCGACATCGCGATCGCGCCGCCGGGACCGGGAATCGCGATGGCGTGGGGATTCGTGCCGAGGCGCTTGCCGCTGCCGCCCCACGGCGCGACGTTCAGGCCGCTCTTGGCGTTCGCCCACAGCATGCCGACCAGACCCTCGGCCGCGAGCGTCTCCGCGTAGTCGGCGAGCCGGCCCACGTGGCTCGTGCGCCGCAATGCGACGGCGGCCAGCCCGTGCGTCCGGCCGCGCTCGATGGCCAGGGCCGTGCCGCGACGCGCGACGACCTGACCGAAGCCGTGGTCGCCGTCGAGCACCGCGATGGTCGGCGTGTCGACCGCGAGCTGGATCTTGGGGGTCGGGTTCAGGTGCCCGCTCTTCAGCGCGGCGCAGTACTGCGGCACGCGGATGACACCGTGCGAGTCGTGGCCGCGCAGGTTCGCGCGCACCAGCAGCATCGCGATCCAGTCCGCGTCGGCGCGCGGCACGTGGCGCGCGGCGAAGATCTCGGCGGTCAGCCGCTCCAGCTCGGCGGCGGGGACGATCGGCATCGGGCGTTACACTACTCGACGCGATGCCGGAAGAAAAGGTCCTGGCGTCGAGACCCTCGGACCGCGCGTCGAGTGGGTGCCGGTGGGTCCGGCGTGCCCGTGCACGGCGCGATGGGCGGCGCGGGCGCCGGGGTGTTCGCCACCGCGCTGCGCGCGCGCTTCCCCGACCTGCCGATCGAGGACGAGGGCCGGCTCGCCGATCCCGACGTCCGCGCGCGCTTCCTCGACCGCGCCGCCGCGAGATCGCGGCGGCATCGCGTGTAGACTAGGCGGCCGTGACCGATCCGTCCGCTCCGCTCGCCGGCCTCAGGGTCCTCGACCTCACGCGCGTGCTCGCGGGCCCGTACTGCACGCGCCTGCTCGCCGACCTCGGCGCCGACGTCGTCAAGATCGAGCGGCGCGAGGGCGACGACACGCGCCGCGGCTACGTCCAGCTCGAGCCCGGGCGCGAGGATCAGGCGACGTACTTCGTGCGCATCAACGTGGGCAAGCGCAGCGTGGCGCTCGATCTCACGCGCCCGGAGGCGCGTCCGGTCGTGCTCGATCTCGCCAGGGCGAGCGACGTGGTGGTCGAGAACTTCGTGCCGGGCGTGGTCGCGCGGCTCGGCTGCGACCACGCCACGCTGGCGGCGGTGAAGCCGGACCTCGTCTACTGCTCGATCTCGGGCTTCGGCCAGTCGGGGCCGTGGCGGACGCTGCAGGCGTTCGCGCACATCATCAGCGCGGTCTCCGGCCTCATGCACCTCGAGCGCAACGCCGACGCCGAGCCGCGCGTGAGCTATCTGCAGGCGGCCGACGTGCTCGCCGGCACCCACGCCTTCGGCGCGATCTGCGCGGCGCTCCTGCGTCGCGGGCGCACCGGCCGCGGCGCGCACCTCGACGTCTCCATGCTCGAGTGCCTCGTCGCCGCCGAGGACATCACGTACGGCGCGATGCTCAACGGCGGCGCCGAGTACCCCGGGCCGCGCGCCGGCATGCTGATCCACCAGATCGACGGCCACTGGTTCACCGTGCAGAGCGTGGGCGCGCCCGACCTCTGGGCGCGGCTGCTGGCCGCGATGAAGCGTCCCGACCTCGGCCAGGACCCGCGCTTCGCCACGCCGCTGGCGCGGCGCCAGAACTGGGCCGAGCTGCGGCCGTTCATCGTCGCCTGGGTCGACGCCTTCCCGTCCGCGCAGGCGGCGCTCGAGGCGTGCACGGCGGCGCGCATCCCGGCGGCGCCGGTGCTCACGCCGGCCGAGGTCATCGCGCACCCGCACCTCGTCGAGCGCGAGTTCTTTCCCGCCGTCCCGCATCCCGCGCGCGAGGGCGTGCGCGTCACCGGCGTGCCCTTCGTGGTGGACGGGCGACGCCCGGCGCCCGCGGGCCCCGCACCGTACCGTCCCGGCGAGCACACACGCGAGGTGCTGAGCGGCCTCCTGGGCTACGACGCGCAGAAGATCGAGGCGCTGCGCAAAGCGGGCGCGATCGAGACGGTTTAGACCCGAGACCGAGGCGCGCCACGGCTCCGCCGGGGCGCGACGAGCGCTGGGGGGTGTGGGGGGCCATTTCGGGGCCCCCCACATTCAACAGACGGCGGCCTCGGCGGCGGCCTCGCCGGAACGCACACAGTCGGCGATGCCGACACCGCGATAGGCGGCGCCCGCGAGGTGCAGACTCGGCAGCGCAGCGGCGCAGCGCTCGATCGCCTCGACGCGGGCAAGATGGCCCACGCGGTACTGCGGCATCGACGCCGGCCAGCGCGACGCGCGCACCAGGACGGGCTCGGCGGTGACGCCCAGCGCGGCACCGAGCTCGCGCCGCGCGCGGGCGACGAGACCTTCGTCGTCCTCGCGCAGAGTCTCCGCGTCCAGCGCGCCGCCCATGAAGCAGCGGATCAGCGCGTGGCCGGCCGGCGCGCGCCCCGGATACTTCACGCTCGAGAACGTGGCGGCCAGGAGCGCCTTGCCCTCGCTGCGCGGCACCACGAAGCCGAAGCCGTCGAGCGGGTGCGGAACGTCGGCGCGGCGATAGCCGAGCGAGACCGTCGCCGCGCCCGCGTACTCGATCTCGCCCAGCAGCATGGCCAGCGCCGGATCCACGTAGCGCAGCAGGCGCGCGCAGACGTGCGCCTCGGCGGCGAGGATCACGCGGTCGGCGTCGAAGCGCACGCCGTCGGCCGTCGTCACCCGCCAGCGCGCGCCCTCGCGCTCGAGGGCAGCCACGCGCTGGCCGAGGACGACCGCACTGTCCGGCAGGCGGTCGGCCAGCGTGCTCACGAGCGTCTGCATGCCGTCGGCGAACGTGACGAAGAGGCTCCACCGGGCGCCGCTCGTGCCGGACAGGGGCGCCTGCGCGAGCCCGCGCCGGAGCCCGAGGATCACCGAGCGGTGACGGCGCTCGACCTCGACGAAGCGCGGCATCGTCGCCGCCACGCTGAGCTCCTCCGGGTCGGCCGTGTAGATGCCCGCGACCAGCGGCTGGGCGACGCGCTCGAGCGCCTCGGCGCCGAGCCGGCGGCGCACGAACGCGCCGAGGCTCTCGTCGTCGCCGCCGCCCAGCGCGCCGCCGCCGCGCGGCAACACGAGATCGAGCGCCATCCGCGCCTTGCCGCGCCAGGAGAACAGCGACGACGTCGCGAACGGGGCGAGCCGCGTGGGCGCCAGCAGCTGAAAGCCGTCGGGCAGCGGGTGCAGCCGGCCGCGGAACCAGACGAAGACCTTGCGGAAACGATCGTCGGTGCGGACCAGCCGGTCCTCGACACCGAGCCGCCGGCAGAGCGCGAGCGCCCACGGCTTCTCGGACAGGAACGAGTCGGGGCCGGCCTCGACGAGGAAGCCGTCCGCGCGCTCCGTCACGATGGTGCCGCCGAGCCGCCGACGCGCCTCGACGACGCGCACGTCGAGATCGACGCGCCGCTCGCGCGCCAGCTCCATCGCGCGGTGGGCGGCGGCGAGCGCGGTCACGCCGCCGCCGACCACGACCAGCTTCACGCGGCCTCGCGCACGAGCTCGGCGAGCATCTCGACGAACTCGGGGTGATCGTTCACGGCCGCCGCGCGGTGGTAGGCGACCCCGTGCTGCGCGGCGACCGCGCGCGCCTCGGTGTCGAGGTCGTAGAGCACCTCGACGTGATCGACGACGAAGCCGATCGGCGCCAGGACCACGCGCCGCTCGCCGGCCTTGGCGAGGTCGCGGATCGCCTCGCCGACGTCGGGCTCGAGCCACGGATCGCGCGGGCCGCCGCTCCGGCTCTGGTACGCGAGCAGCCAGCGCGCGTGTCGGAGCCGGCGCGCGACGGCGGCCGCCGCCGCGCCAAAGTCGGCGACGTAGGGAGAGGTGGCGGCCATCGCGCGCGGAATCGAGTGCGCCGTGAAGACGAGCGGTGTGCGCTCGCGCGCCTGCGGCGGTATCTCGCCGAGCGCAGCGGCGGCGCGGTCGGCGGCCGCGGCGATGAAGTGCTCGTGCTCGAACCACGGCGGCGCGTAGACGACCTCGGGCGCGCCGGCGACGCGCGCGCGCGCGGCGGCGACGTCGGCCGCGTAGCGCTCCCACGACGCCTCGGAGCGGAACGCCGACAGGATCAGCCCGACCGCGCGGCGGCGGCCATCGGCGGCCATCGCGGCGAGGGTCTCGTGCAAGAACGGATGCCAGTTGCGCATGCCGACGTAGACCGGGAGCGGACGGCCCCCGCGCACGAGCGCCGCGCGCAGCCCGGCGGCTTGCGCTTCCGTGAGCGCGTTGAGCGGCGAGCGCCCCCCCGGCATCGCCTCGTAATGGCGCGCCACCTCCTCGAGCCGCTCGCGCGGAATGTTGCGGCCGCGTCCGACGTTGGCGAGGAACGGCCGGATCTCGGCGGGCGCCGTCGGCCCGCCGAAGGCGATCAGCAGGACGGAGTCGATCGCGCTCGAGCTTGTCCTACCGAAGGTAGGGCTCACCGCGAGGAGAGCTCGTGGACCATCTCCACGAGCGCCTTCACGTGCTCGACCGGCGTGGACGGGAGCACGCCGTGGCCGAGGTTGAAGATGTGGCCCGGCCGGCCGCCCGCCCGGCGCAGGATGCTTCGCACCGCGGGCTCGAAGGCCGCGGGCGGCGACAGCAGGGCGCCGGGGTCGAGGTTGCCCTGCACGCCGACGTCCTCGCCGACAGCGCGCCAGCCCGCGTCGAGGTCCACGCGCCAGTCGAGGCCGATCACGTCGCCGCCCGCCTCGCGCATCAGCGACAGCAGCCCGGCGGTCCCGGTGCCGAAATGGATCACCGGCGTGCCGGGCGTGAGGGCCGAGATCACCGCGCGCGTATGCGGCAGGACGAACTCGCGATAGTCGTCGGGCGACAGGGCGCCGACCCACGAGTCGAAGAGCTGCACGACGGCGGCGCCGGCGGCGATCTGCCCGTTCAGGTACGCGGCGGTGGCATCGGCGAGGATCGTCATCAGGCGACGCCACGCCGCGGGCGTTTCGCGCATGAGCCGCTTGGTGGCGAGGTAGTCGCGCGAGGCGCCGCCCTCGACGACGTAGGAGGCGACGGTGAAGGGCGCCCCCGCGAAGCCGATGAGCGGCACGTGCGCGGGCAGCGCGCGCTTGACCAGCCGCACGGTCTCGAAGACGAACCCGACCGCGCTCGCGACGTCGACGGGAGCGAGCCGCGCGACGTCGGCCTCGCTGCGCACGGGACGGTGGATGACCGGTCCCTCGCCCTTGGCGAATTCGAGCCCCACGCCGAGCGGCTCGACCACCAATAAGATGTCGGCGAAGAGAATCGCCGCGTCGACGCCGAGCCGCTCGATCGGCTGCAGCGTGACCTCGGCCGCGATCTGCGGCGTCCTGGCGAGCTCGAGAAACGCGTGACGCGCGCGCAGCGCGCGATACTCCGGCAGGTAACGTCCTGCCTGACGCATGAGCCACACCGGGGTGAAGGGCGTCGGCCGTCGGCGCGCGGCGAGCAGCAGCGGCGGGTCGGGCACGGCCGAAGCATCGCAGGCGCCCGGGCTGGAATCAACTCACGGCGGGGTTTATGATCCTCCGCCATGGCCTACCTATCCGGCAAGCAAGCGTTCCTCCAGATCCTCAAGACCGAAGGCGTCTCCGTCATGTTCGGCAACCCCGGCACCACCGAGCTGCCGCTCATGGACGGGCTCGCGCGTGAGCCCGGCATCCGCTACGTGCTGGCGCTGCAGGAGGCGGTGGCCATCTCGATGGCCGACGCCTACGCGCAGGCGCACGGCGGGCTCGCCGCGGTGAACGTGCACGTCTCGCCCGGCCTCGGCAACGCGATGGGCATGCTGTACGACGCGTACAAGGCCCACTCGCCGCTGCTGCTCACGGCGGGCCAGCACGACCAGTCCTTCACGGTGACGGAGCCGATCCTCTGGTCCGATCTGCCGCCGGTGGCCACGCCCTTCGTGAAGTGGGCGACGGAGGCGCGCCGGCTCGAGGACCTGCCGCGCATCGTGCGCCGCGCGGTGAAGACGGCGCTCGCCCAGCCGAGCGGTCCGGTCTTCCTCTCGCTGCCCGTGGACGTCCTCAACGCGGAGCGCGACAACCTCGACTTGCTGGCGCCGACGCGCGTGGCGCCGCGGCTGGTCGGCGACCGAGCGGCCATCGACGCGGCGGCGAAGCGGCTCGTCGCCGCCGACAAGCCGCTCATCGTTGCCGGTGACGCGGTCGCCCACAGCGATGCCCTCGCGGAGCTGGTCGAGCTCGCCGAGCTGATCGGCGCGCCCGTGATGCTCGAGGGGGTGTCGTCGACGTGCAGCTTCCCGTTCACGCACCCGCTCTACGCGGGCTCGATGCCGCGCCTGGGCCCGGGCATCAAGGGCCTGCTGTTGCGCCACGACCTGCTCTTCTCCGTGGGCGGCGATCTCTTCACGCTCTCGCTGCCCTCCGACGTGGATCCGATGCCGCCGGGTCTCGACGTCGTCCACCTCGACGTGGACCCGTGGGAGCTGGGCAAAAATTATCCCGCCGCCGTGGCGATCCAGGGCGATCCGAAGGCATCGCTGCCCGAGCTCATCGAGGCGGTGCGCCGCCACGCGGGCAAGGCCGGTCACAGGGATGCCGGCCGGCGCCGCGAGGCGCTGGCGGCCAGACACGCACGCGAGCGTGACGATCTCGCGCGTCGCGCCGCCGACGAGGCCAGGAAGTCGCCGATGGGGCCGCTCGCCCTCGTGCACGCCGTGTCGCAGGTGGTGCCCGACGACGTCGTCGTGGTCGACGAGGCGATCTCGTCGTCGGCCGGCATCCGCAACTTCTTCCGCTGCGCCGACGCGAAGTCCTTCTTCAGCCTGCGCGGCGGCGGCATCGGCTGGGGCCTGCCCGCCGCGCTCGGCGTGAAGCTCGCGCTGCCCAGGCGGCCCGTGGTCGCGCTCGTCGGCGACGGCAGCGCCATGTACACGGCGCAGGCGCTGTGGACGGCGGCGCACGAGTCGCTCGCCGTCGTCTACGTGATCTTCAACAACGCGTCGTACCGCATCCTCAAGGAGCGCACGAAGGCGCTCAAGGGCTTCTCCGCCGAGGACGACAGGTACGTGGCCATGGACCTCGTCGACCCGCTGATCGACTACGTCGGTCTCGCGAAGTCGCTCGGCGTCGTGGGCGAGCACGTGGAGAAGGCCGCCGACGTGGGCCCGGCCGTGGGCCGCGCGCTGGCGAGCGGCGCCCCCGCGCTGATCGACGTGCGCATCGACCCCTCGTTCACGTAGGAGCCGCCCATGGCCATGAGCTTCGGCATTCACATCGGCCACATGGGCGGGCCGCTCGAGGAGATGCGGCGCCTGTGGAAGTTCGCCGACACGGCCGGCTTCGACTGGTTCTCCGTCTCCGATCACTTCCAGGAGTCGCCGCCGCGCGGCGGCGACTCCGACTGCTTCGAGGCGATCACCACGCTCACCGCGGCCGCGGTGGAGACGACGCGGGTGCGCCTGGGCGCCCTCGTCTACTGCGTCGCCTACCGCAACCCGGGACTGCACGCCAAGTCGCTCACGACCATCGACCACCTGTCCAACGGCCGCGTGGACTGCGGCCTCGGCGCCGGCTGGCACGAGGCCGAGGCGAAGGCGTATGGCTACCCGTGGCCGCGCATCGGCGTGCGCGAGGACATGCTGGAGGAGTACGCGCAGGTGATGCGCATGCTCTTCGACACCGAGTCGCGCCGCTCGAACTTCTCGGGCACGCACTTCCGGCTGGAGAACGCGCCGAACAATCCCAAGCCGCTCCAGCCGCGCGTGCCCATCTGGATCGGGGGCCGTGGGGAGAAGCGCACGCTCCGCGCCGCCGCGAGGTTCGCCGACGGCTGGAACGCGCCCTACATCGGACCCGACGAATGGATCCACAAGGGCAAGGTCCTGGATCAGTGGTGCGAGACGGAGAAGCGCGATCCCAGGACCATCCTGAAAACCGTGAACCTCGGCTTCTACCTCGGCGCCGACGCCAAGGGCGCGGCGCGCGGAGAACAGATCTTTCAATCGCACTTCGGCAAGGACCCTCGCGACGGCTTCCTGCGCGGCACCCCGAAGGAGACGCTCGCGATGCTCACGCGCTTCCGCGACGCGGGCTGCGTGCGCGTCAACATCGCCTTCCGCGAGGGACCGTACGACTGGGACGCGCTGCACGCGTTCGCTGAGACGGTGTTCCCCGTTTTTGCAATCCGGCCGCCGAGTTAGCGCGCACGCCGGCTGAATATCGCCCGCTCGACAGGCGTCAGACGTTTCGAGGACAATGAGCGCATGAGAGTCGTGCTGACCGCCGTCGCCCTCGCCCTCGTGGTGGCCACCCCGCCTCTCGCCTACGCCGCCGGTCGCGAGCCGCGCAACGGCAAGCCGTACGCGTGCAACCCCCGGGCGGAGTGCCTGGCGCGTGCGGCCGGCCTCAAGGGGCGCGCCGCCGCTGCCGCAAAGAAAGACTGCGGCCGGATGCCGACCCAGGGCACCTGCTTCTCGCCGGACGACACGCAGGCCGACCGCGGCGGCCGCACCGACTTCGACCGCGCCGACGACAACGACCGTAAGCGTCGCTAGCCTCGCCTGTTTCTAGGCTCGCCCCGGACGGCGGGGATTAGATCACAGGCTCGCCTCGCCTGTCGGCTGCGGCTCGCACCGCGGCCCCGCGAATCCAACAGGCCGCACCGCGCCGCGCTTGCGGCCGCCCCGTCCCGCGGTATACCGTCGAGACCTATTTCGCGACCGCGAGAGGGCCGGCCATGACGAAGGAAGACAGCGCGCTGATCCGCGGACTCGAGGGCGTCGTCGCCGCCGAGACCCGCCTCTGCGACCTCGACGGCAAGAACGGTCGCCTCGCCTACGTCGGCTACGACATCGACGAGCTGGCGCGCAAGGCCACGTTCGAGGAGGTCACGTACCTGCTGCTGTACGGCGAGCTGCCGAAGGCCGCTCAGCTGGACGCCTTCACCGTCGCGCTGACCGCCGCCCGCGAGATCCCGCGCGAGCTGACGCAGGCGTTCAGGCTGATGCCGAAGGCCACCGACCCGATGCGCGTGCTGCAGGCCGCCGTCGCGACCCTCGGCATGTCGGACCCCGACACGACCGACAACTCCCACGCCGCGAACGTCCGCAAGGCGATCCGCCTCACCAGCCAGATCGCCACCGCGATCTGCGCGCACCACCGGGTCCGCAGCGGGCAGGAGCCGGTGGCGCCGGCGGCCGGGCTCGGGCACGCGGCGAACTTCCTTTATATGCTGACCGGCCAGCGCCCGGGGGGCGCCGCCGTCAAGGCCTTCGACGCGAGCCTCACCCTCTACGCCGAACACGAGCTGAACGCGTCCACCTTCACCACGCGCACGATCGTCTCCACCCAGTCGGACATGCACTCCGCCGTCGCCGGCGGCGTGGGCGCCCTCAAGGGTCCCCTGCACGGCGGCGCGGGCGAGGCGGTGATGCGCACGCTCATGGAGATCGGCGAGGTCGCCAGCGTCGACGCGTTCACGGAGAAGGCGCTCGCCGCGAAGCGCCGCCTCATGGGCTTCGGCCATCGCGTGTACAAGGCCGGCGATCCGCGCGCGGCGATCCTGCGCGGCATGGCCGAGCAGGCGTGCCGCGAGTCGGGCCAGTTCCAGTGGTATCAGATCGCGGTGAAGCTCCACGAGCGCATCGGTGGCGCAAAAGGCCTCATTCCCAATGTCGATTTCTATTCCGCTCCTCTCTTCTACTCGCTCGCCATCCCGGTGGATCTCTTCACACCGGTCATCGCGGCGGGACGCATCGCGGGCTGGAGCGCCAACATCATCGAGCAGCACGACGACAACCGACTGATCCGGCCGCGCGCCGAGTACGTGGGGCCCGGCCGCCGCGCCTTCGTGGACATCACAAAGCGTTGAAAGCGCACGGGACCGGGGACCTTCTTGAACGGGCCACCCACGGCCTTAACCGTGTAAGCGGACCCCGCGACAACACATGCCCCAGAGCCTGACTCGGAAGCTGATCGACGCCCACCTCGTGGCCGGCAAGGCCGTGGCGGGAGAGGAGATCGGCGTCCGCGCCGACCAGATCCTCCTCACGGACACCAACGGGATCCAGTCGTGGCTGCAGTTCGAGGCGATGGGCTTTCCACGCGTCGTGCCGCCGCGCGTGGTCACCTACATCGACCACCAGGTCTTCCAGGTCGACTCGCGCAATTCCGACGACCATCGCTACATGCAGACGGCTTCGCGCAAGTACGGCGCGGTGTTCAGCAAGCCGGGCAACGGGATCTGCCACCAGGTCCACATGGAGACGTACTCGATTCCCGGCCAGATGGTGCTCGGCAGCGACAGCCACACGCCGCTCTGCGGCGCGGCGGGCATGCTCGCGATCGGCGCCGGCGGTCTCGACGTCGCGGTCGCGATGGGCGGCGGGCCCTACTTTCTGACCATGCCCACGGTGGTGCGCGTGTGGCTCACCGGACAGCTGCAGCCGTGGGTGACCGCCAAGGACGTGATCCTCGAGCTCCTGCGCCGCTACTCCGTCCGCGGCGGCAGCGGCAAGATCTTCGAATACGCCGGCCCCGGGGTGAAGAGCCTGCTCGCCGCCCAGCGCATGACCATCGCCAACATGGGCGCCGAGCTGGGGCTGACGACCAGCGTGTTCCCGAGCGACGAGGTCACACGCTCGTTCCTGACGCGGCTCGGGCGTGGGGACGACTGGCGACCGGCGCAGGCCGACGACGACGCGGAGTACGACGCGCAGATCGAGCTCGACCTCTCGGCCGTCACGCCGCTCGTCGCGCTGCCCGGGTCGCCGGACAAGGTCGTCCCGGTGGAAGAGGTCGCCGGCACGGCCATCGAGCAGGTGATGGTCGGCTCCTGCACGAACGGATCGTGGCACGACATGGCGTCGGTGACGAGCGTCGTCCGCGGCCGGCGCGTGCATCCGTCGCTGTCGTTCGTGCTCTTCCCGGGCAGCCACCGGATCCTCGAGACGATGGCGCGCGAGGGGCTGCTCGCCGACCTCCTCGCGGCGGGCGTGCTCGTCTCCGAGCCGAGCTGCGGCTCGTGCGCGGGCCTCGGTCACGTGCCCGCGACGGGGAGCAAGAGCCTTCGCGCGTTCAACCGCAACTTCTCGGGGCGCAGCGGCGTCAAGGACGACGAGGTCTACCTCTGCTCGTCGCTGGTGGCGGCGGCCTCGGCGGTGACCGGCGTCATCACCGACCCGCGCACGCTCGGCGCGGAGGCGCCGGTGAGGCTGCCCGAGCGCTTCGCGACCTCCGACGTCGGCTTCGTCCCGCCCGACGGTCTCGGCGAGGTCGTGCGCGGCCCCAACATCAAGCCGGTGCCGCTCGGCGATCGGCTCGCCGAGCGGCTCGAGGCGCCCGTGCTGCTCAAGCTCGGCGACAAGGTCTCCACCGACGACATCTCACCGGCGGGCGCGGCCGCGCTGATGTTCCGCTCGAACGTCCCCGCCATCGCAGAGTTCTGCTTCAAGTACGTCGATCCGCAGTTCGTGGCGCGCGCCAGAGCGGCGGGGCCGAGCCTCATCGTCGGGGGCGAGCTCTACGGCCAGGGCTCCTCGCGCGAGGTCGCCGCCATCGCGCCGATGTTCCTCGGGGTGCGCGCGGTCATCGTGAAGTCGTTCGCGCGGATCCACCGCGCGAATCTCGTCAACTGGGGCGTCGTCCCGCTGACCTTCGACGATCCCACCGCCTACGACGGGATCGAGCGCGACGACCGGCTGCGCGTGGACGACCTGCGCGCGTCGGTGGCCGCCGGCGCGCGCGTCCGCGTGGTGAACGAGCGGACGGGCGCCGCGTTCACGGCGTCGTGCGTGCTCACGCCGCGCGAGCGCGAGATCCTCCTGGCCGGCGGCCTGCTCGCCCACACCAAAGGTCACCCGTGAGCCAGCGGAAGATCCGCGCCGTCTACATGCGCGGCGGCACCAGCCGCTGCCTCGTGTTCCGCGAAGGCGACCTGCCGCACCCCGGCCCGGCGCGCGATCGCATCTTGCTGGCCGCCCTCGGCAGTCCCGACCCCTACGGCCGCCAGCTCGACGGCCTCGGCGGCGGCATTTCCTCACTGTCGAAGGCCTGTATCGTCGGCGCGCCGTCCCATCCCGAGGCCGACGTCGACTACACCTTCGCCCAGGTGGACGTGCGATCGCCCGTCGTGGAATACCACGGCAACTGCGGCAACTGCTCGTCCGCCATCGGTCCCTTCGCCATCGACGAGCGCCTCGTCGCCGCCCAGGAAGGCGAGACCATCGTCCGCGTCCACAACACGAACACGAAGAAGGTGATCGTCGCCCACGTGCCCACCCGCGACGGCGAGGCGGCCATCGAGGGCGACTTCGAGCTGGCCGGCGTGGCGGGGCGCGGCGCGCGCATCGCGCTGGACTTCCTCGAACCGGGCGGCGCCGGCACCGGCCGGCTGCTGCCCACCGGATCCGCGCGCGACGTCATCGCGGGCGTCGAGGCCTCGTGCGTGGACGCCACGAACCCCCTGGTGTTCGTGCGCGCGCGTGACGTCGGACTCACCGCCGGCGAGACACCGTCGGCCGTCGACGCGAACGCCGACGTCATGGCGCGCCTGGAGAAGATCCGCGTGGAGGCGGCCATGCGCATGGGCCTCCCCACCAGCGCCTCCGCGCCGAAGATCGCGTTCGTGGCCGCCCCCGCGGACTACGTCGCGCTCGACGGCGTGCGCCACGCCGCCGGCGACTACGACGTGCTCGCCCGCGCGATCTCCATGGGCAACTGCCACCGCGCGTTTCCGCTGACCTCCGCCATGTGCCTGGCCGTGGCCGCGCGCATCGAGGGCACCCTCGTGCACGAGGTCGCGCGCCGGCACGCCGGCGACGTGCGCCTGGGCCACGCGTCCGGCGTGCTGCCGCTCGACGCCAAGGTCGCCACGCGAGACGGCGCGCCGTGGGCCGAGCGCGTGACGGTGTATCGCACGGCGCGCCGGCTGATGGAAGGCTTCGTCCGCGTTCCATGACGCGCGCGCCGGCGCTCTGAGCGATGGGGCGCCTCTACTTCATGGCCGACGGCGACGAGATGGTGCGGCGCCGCGCGCGCATCCCGAAGGGCTTCGTGGTCGAGGCGTGGGCGGACCGCCGCGGCGGCAGCGCATTCTGGGTGGGCGAGGACTCCAAGCGCCTGCTCGACGAGGCGGGCGAGGCGCCGATGCCCGCGCGGCTCTCCGTCCCCGACGACGGCGTGCCCGTCTTCTACGGCCCGCGGCTCTGCGACGTCGAGTCGCTGCCGCGCGAGGAGTCGCTGCGCGCGCGCGTGCTCTCGATGCAGGGCATCGCGGTCGCCTGGATCACCCTCGACCGCTTCGGCGAGCGCGTGTCCTACGAGCCGAAGTCGCCCGCCGATCCCGTGTTCCACCTGCGCCGCCCCGGCGGCGGCGCCGGGCACGTGTGGCGTCGCTTCGAGACGAAGCGCGAGGCGATCGACTTCATGCGCGAGGCGTACGGCGCGGAGTCGGAAGGCATCGAGTGGGCGGAGACGCTCCCCATCGGCGACTTCGACGCGCTGCTGAAGCGGTTCTCGGAGAAGGGCGGGTGAGCCGTGCGGCGCGGGCGCTGTGGCTCGCGGCCGCGCTCGTCGCGCTCGCGAGCGGCGAGGCGCTGGCCACGTGCCCGCCCTTCACCGGCGGCAGCGGTAACTGGCTCGAGCGGTTCGCGGCGAGCCGGGGCGGGCGCGCGGCGCCGCCCTCCGATGCCGAGCTGCACGACTGGCTCCGCCGCGAGAACATCCCGCCGATCGGCGTCGTTCCGCCGAGCGGCCCAGCCCCGCTGTCGGTGCGGGCACGCTGGCTGTACGACCCCGTCGCCGATCCGGCGAAGATCGAGCTCGACGCCGGCGACGGCCGACAGCAGACGCTCGGGCCGGGCTACGGACACATCGATCACACCTACGACCGTGCCGGCCGCTACGACTTCACGGTCTGGGTCCACGAGCGCGGCGGCGGCGTCCAGCGCTACTCGTCGCCCGTGGAGGTGCTGTCGCCCGCCGCGTTCGAGGCGGAGCTCCAGTCGCACTGGGACACCCTGAAGACCCGGCTGGGCCGCGGCGACGTCGCCGGCGCGCTCGACTGCATCCATAGCACGCGACGCGCGGAATACGCGCGGCTCTTCGACGAGGTCTTCGTCATCGCCGTCTACCACATGCTCCGGACCGACCCGCCGCACGGACGGCTGTCCTACGACGTCCGCTTCGTGATCGACGGTGACGGCGTGTGGCGGCTGCGCTCGTTCTGATGCGCTCCGCCGCGCGCGCGGATCGCGCCGCATGAGCGCGCGGGAGCGCATGGATCGCTTCTACCGCGCGGTGCGCGCCGTCGCGCGGTTCTGGCTCTGGTTCTTCTTCAAGGCGGTCGACGTGCGCCACCCGGAGCGCGTGCCCCGCGAGGGGCCGGTGCTCCTCTGCATCAATCACCCCAACAACTTCATCGACTCGTTCGTCGTCGGCGCCGCCGTGCGGCGCAAGGTCCACTACCTCGCCACCGCCGCCCTCTTCCGCAACCCGCTCGTCGCGCGCTTCCTGCTCGCCGCCGGCGCCATCCCCGTCTACCGCAAGCAGGACGATCCCGGGAAGATGGACAAGAACAGCGACACATTCGCGGCGTGTGCGGCCGGCTTCGAGCACAACGCGCTCATCGCGATCTATCCCGAGGGCACGACCCACGCCGAGGCCCGCGTGCAGCGCATCAAGACGGGCGCCGCGCGCATCGCGCTGGCGTGGGAGGCCGCGCACCCGCGCACGCTGAGGGTGCTGCCCGTCGGCCTCACCTTCGAGGCGCGCAAGTCGTTCCGCGCGCGCGTGCTCGTGTCGTTCGGGCCGCCCCTGCCGCTTCACGCGTACGCCGACGCGTACCGCGAGGACCCCGTGAAGGCCGTGGACGCGCTCACGCGCCACCTGCAAGAGGCGATGGAGGCGGAGGTCGTCAACGTCGAGCGGATCGACGACGCGCGGCTGCTGCAGTCGATCGAGGCGCTCTACCGCGACGTCCTCGCGCGCGCGGTGATGGAGGCGCGTGGCGTCGGCCCCCGCGACGTGGACCTGGTGCGGCTCTCGCGCTCGATCGTCGAGGCCATCGGCTGGTTCAAGGCGCGCGAGCCCGAGCGCGTGGAGGCGATCTGGCTGCGCATCCGCGCCTACCGCGCGCTGCTCGCGCAATATCACCTGCGCGACGAGACGGTGCGCGCGCGGCTCGAGCGGTTGCCGGCGCGGCGACGGATCGTCTCTTCCTGGGACGCCATCGTGGGGTTCCCGTTCTTCCTGTACGGCACGCTCGTGAACCTGCTGCCGTATCTCGTGCCGCGCTGGCTGGCGCGGCGAACGGCGCGCAAGGAGACCGACTACGCCACCGTGCGGCTGCTCGCGTCGATCGTCGCCGTCCCCGTCTTCTATGGCCTGGAGACGTGGCTCGTCTTTCGCGCCGCCGGCGGCCTCGCCGCCGCGCTCTTCGCGCTCTCCCTGCCGCTCTCGGGGATGATCGCGTATCGTTATCTGGCTGGCGCCGGGCGGTTCGGCAGTCGCCTCCGGTTCGCCGTGCTGACGGCGACGCAAGCGGCGGCGGCGCGGCGGCTGGTGGTCGAGCGCGAGGCGATCGTCGCCGAGCTGGAGCGCGCCAAGACCGAGTGGCTCACCGCCACCAAAGGGAGCAGCTTTTGAGCGTCCACCTGCTGGAGGAGATGTCCACGCCCGCCGTCGACGCCCTCGACCGCGCGAAGACGGTGGTGCTGCTGACCATCAGCCCGCTGGAGACCCACGGGCCGCACCTGCCCGTCGGCGTGGACGCGTTCACCGCGCGTCACTTCGCCCAGACGATCGCCGACCGGCTCGTGGCCGCCCGGCCGGGCTGGTCAGCGGTGCTGGTGCCGACGCTGCACCTCGGCTCGTTCACCTTCGACAGCGTCGGCACCGTGACCGTCCGCCAGCGCGTGGTGCGCGACGCGCTCGTGGACTACGGCAGCGCCTTCGCGCGCGCCGGCTTCCGCTACATCCTCATCGCGAACGGTCACGCCGGGCCCGGCCACCTCGCGGCGCTCGACGAGGCGGCCGCCCTCGTCTCGCGACGCCACGGCATCACCATGGCGTCGTTCACCGGCCACCTCGCCTGGGAGTTCATGCGCGGCCACTACGCGACGAAGATCGAGGCGGTCCTCGGCCGCTCGATGAGCGACGAGGAGCGGCGTGCGTTCGCCGAGGACGCGCACGGCGGCTGGTGGGAAACGTCGCTGATGCTGCTGCTGCGGCCCGACCTGGTGGACGAGTCCTATCGCACGCTGCCGCCCGCCCGCTACTCGTGGCCGGAGCGGATCCTGCCGAACTACGCGCTGCGCAAGGGCGGCCTCGGCTACGTCGGCCATCCCGCGCTCGCCGATCCGGCCTTCGCGCGCGCAACGACGGACGTGCTCATGACGGAGGCGATGGCCATCGTGGACGGGCTGCTCGACGGCACGCTGTCGCACTCGGCGCGGCGCTCGCCGTTCTCGAGGGTGCCGCTGTTCCGCACCAACTTCTGGCCGGCGACCGCCGGCGTCACCGCCGGGCTCGGCGCGCTCGCCGTCGGTGTCGCGGGCTTTCTGCTGCGTCGCCGTCCCCCGCCGGCGTGAGCGACCTCGTCCTGCTCGACGACCCGCGCGACGGCGTCGCGCGACTGACCCTCAACCGTCCCGAGGCGCTCAACGCGCTGAATCGTCCGATCGCCGACGCGCTCGAGGACGCGCTGGGTCGCGCGGCGGCGATGGACGACGCGCGCGTGCTGCTCGTGGCCGGGCGCGGACGCGCCTTCTGCGCGGGCAACGACATCGCCGAGATGGGCGAGATCGCGGGCCCCGAGGCGGAGGCGCTCGCGCGGCGCTGGGCGGCGATCATGGAGCGCTTCGCCGCGCTGCCCCAGGTGACGATCGCCGCCGTGGACGGTCACGCGCTCGGCGGCGGCCTGATGCTCGCCGTCGCCCAGGATCTCAGGATCGCCTCCGACCGCGCGCGCTTCGGCCTGCCGGAGGTCACGCTCGGCTTCAACCCCGCCTACGGCATCGCGCGGCTGCTCGACGTGCTGGGCGGCGGCCACGGCCGCGACCTGCTGCTCACGGGACGCACGCTGCACGCCACCGAGGCGCTGCGCATGGGCCTGGTGAACCGCGTGGTGGCGGCGACGACGCTGGCGGAGACGGCCGTGGCGTGGGCGACGGAGATCGCGAAGTCGCCGCGCGAGGGCCTGGCCGCGACGAAGGAGATCGTGGCCGCCATCCGCGGCGGCCAGCCGGGCGGCGACCCGGCCGCGTATGGGGCGGCGCTCAGGACCGGCGCCGCCGCCCGTGAGCGCATCCGCGCCTTCGTCGAGCGCAAACGGCAGCACGGCTGATTTCCCATCAATGGAGACTTCGACGGCGTTCAGCGGCGACTACTCTCCGCGCGAGCTCTTCTTGTCCTGCATGTTGCGGTCGGCGTCGCGGAGGAACTCCTCGGCGGTGTCGGGCGGGGACTGGCTCCACGCGAGCCCGGTGGAGCACTCGACGGAAACGGGCAGGCGGCGCTGGACGCCGAGCGCGGCCAGCTTGTCGCGCACGCGGGCGGCGACGATCTCGGTGTCCTTCGGCTGCGCGTCCAGCAGCAGCACCGCGAACTCGTCGCCGCCGTAGCGGGCGATGAAGTCGGTGGTCCGCGTGGACTCGACGAGCGCGTCGGCCACCGTTCGCAGCACCTCGTCGCCGAGCGCGTAGCCGAAGCCGTCGTTCACCGACTTCAGATTCAGCACGTCGAGCGCGAGCAGGAGCAGCCCGGTCTTGCGGCGGCGCGCGCCGGCCGCGAGCCTGCGGTACTGCTCGTGGAACGCGCGGCGGCTGGCGAGACCCGTCAGGGGGTCGGGCGCGTAGCGCGCGAGCTTGCGGTCGGCGTCGTACAGCCGGCCGGCCACGACGCGCAGGAGCGCGTTCGAGAGCTCGCTGGAATCCTCCAGCACGGCCAGGAAGTCGCGCTGGCGCAGGACCAGGCAGTGCGTGCGGTCCACCGCGATGACGGTGGCCGAGCGCGGCTGGTCGCGCAGGATGCCGAGCTCGCCGAAGATCTCCGCCTTGCCGATCTCACCCAGCAGCATCTCCGCCTGCCCGTCGGCGGTGGCCTCGACCACGCGCACGCGGCCCGAGAGCAGGACCCAGAGGTTTTCAGGCGGCTCGCCCTGGCGCGTGACGATGTGGCCGGAGGGATAGACCTGCTCGCTGGCGCGCCGTACGAGCATGTTCAGCTGCTCGGGCGTGCACTTTCTGAACAACGGCACGGACGCCAGGATGCTGGCCAGGAGCGTCTGCGTCGTCGCGTGGTCCTCGATCGTCTCCGGCCGCCCGGGCGACTCCTCGCCCTCGGCCTGGCCGTCGAAGGAGACCACCGTGCGCGCCAGCCACGAGCGCACGCGCGCGCGGAGCATCGGCGGGCTGTACGGCTTCGCGAGGTAGTCGGTGGCTCCGGTCGCCGCGCGGTCGGCGGCGGCGTCGGGCCGGTCGGCGAGCAGGAGGATCGGAAAGTTCGGGCGGTTCAGGCGCGCGCGCAACGCCGGGATGAGGTCGATGCCGTCGGCGGGCGGCAGGTCGGCGTCGACGATGGCGAGGTCGGGCAGGTGCTCGGTGCCGCGCGTGAGCGCCGCGTGCATGTCGGGCACGGGCAGCGCGACCATGCCGTCCTCCGCCAGCACGTCCTCGATCGTCATCACCTGTGTCTCGTCGGAGGTGACGACGAGCACGCGCGCGCCGGCGACGAGCCGCCGCCGCAGCGCGGAGATGTCGGACACCGGCGCGGAGCCGCCGTCGCCGCTGATCGTCAGCTCGATCCCCTCGCGCGCGGCGAAGACCTCCATGCGCGAGCCCGCCGCCTGCGCGCGCGCCCGGGCGCTCGCCTCCAGGCGCTCCATCGCCGCGTCGTCGTGGGTCGGGTCGTGGTGGAAGAGCGCGACGCGCTTGGCGCCAGCGGCCATGGCGACGTCCACCGCGTACTCGAAGGTCGAGTGGCCCCAGCCCACGCGCTGCAGAAACTCCTCCTCGGTGTACTGCGCGTCGTGGATGACGAGGTCGGCGCCCTTCATGAACGCGACGTGGCGCTGGTCGCCCGGATGATGGAGGATCCCTTCCTCCGGCTTCCAGAACGGCTCGTGGTCGGTGCAGTAGGCGACGGTGGCGCCGCCGCTCGTCATGCGGTACGCGATCGTCGGTGCGGTGTGGTTGAGGTACTGCGTCTCCACGAGCACGTCGCCGACGCGGAAGAAGCCCTCCTCGAGCTCGGTGAAGTGGATGCGCGAGCGCAGGTCCCGGAGCTTGACCGGGAAGTACGAGTACTCCATCTGCCCCGCCATCGCCTCCTCGAGGCTCTGCTGGAAGCCGAGCGGCGCGTAGACGTTCAGCTCGACGCCGGGAATGAACGCGGGGACGAAGAACGGAAAGCCCTGGATGTGGTCCCAGTGCGTGTGGCCGATGAAGAGGTGCAGGTGGACCGGCGGCTTCAGCGTCTGGGTGAGGTGGAGGCCGAGCTCGCGCGCGCCGGTCCCGCAGTCGAGCACGATCACGGTGCCGTCCGCCCCGCGGACTTCCGTGCACGACGTGTTGCCGCCGTAGCGCGCGGTGTGCTCGCCGGGCGCGGCGATCGAGCCGCGAGTACCCCAGAACCTGACGTACACGCTGCCTCCAGCTGTCGTGACGTGGAACGCGGCGAATATAGCACCAACGCGCGGCGGCGGGCTACAATGCCGCCCGGCGAGGCCGGTCGGACCACCAAGGAGGGATCGCATGCGCTGTACCCGCCGCCACTTTTTAAAGCTGTCCGCTGCGGGCGCCGCCGCCGCGGCCCTCCCGCTCGACGTCGCTCCCGTCCTGGCGCAGAGCGGACCCGTCCGGCTCGGCATCCTCGTCGCCAAGGCCGGCGTGCTGGCCCCCGTCGGCGAATCGGGGCTGCGTGGCGTGCAGTTCGCCACCGACCGCATCAACGGCGCCGGCGGCATCCTCGGCCGCAAGCTCGAGCTGGTGATCGAGGAGGAGTCGAGCCCGAAGGACACCGTCGAGCGCTTCCGCAAGCTCGCGCTGCAGCACAAGGTGGACGCGGTCAGCGGCGCGATCTCCACGGGCGTCGGGCTCGCGCTCGGTCCCGCCGCCGAGGAGATGAAGACGATCTGGCTCTCGTGGGACGCGACCACGCAGAAGGGCGTCGAGGAGTCGATGCCCAAGCCGAAGTACTCGTTCCGCTCGACGGACAACGAGTGCGAGGCGGTGATGGCCTCGATCCTCACCGCCCGGCACTGGAAGGGACGATTCAAGACGGTGGCCGGCATCAACCCCGACTACTCGTACGGCCGCGACAACTGGGCGGCCTTCCTGGCGATCATGAAGAAGTACGGGATCGAGGCGCAGGTCGTGAGCGAGCTCTGGCCCAAGCTCGGCGCGACGGACTTCACCTCGCACGTGGCGACGCTGGCGCAGGCCAGGCCGGACCTGATCTTCTCGTGCTTCTGGGCGGGCGACACGCCGATCTTCATGAAGCAGGCGCACGCGGCCGGGCTCACCAGGTCGACGAAGCTCGTGCTCACCACCGGCGGCGGCGTCCACGAGTCGCTCAAGAAGGACTTCACGCCGGAGGGCGCCCTCCTCGGCTACAACTGCTTCTACTTCGAGAACACGAAGGCGAGCGCGCTGGCCAGGGAGTTCACGCGCTGGCACCACGACAAGTTCAAGGAGTGGCCGAACTACGAGTCCGACCACGGCTACTTCACGGTGGCGGCCTTCAAGGCGGCCGTCGAGCGCGCGGCCAGGGCGGGGGGCGGCAAGTGGCCGACGCAGGACGCCATCATCCAGGCGCTCGAGGGCGTGGAGGCGGAGTCGCTGTCCGGACCGCGGCGCTACCGCGAGGACCACATCATGGAGGCGACGTTCTTCCAGGGCTTCACCACCCACAAGAACAAGCACGACTTCGTCACCATCGATCCCGTGGAGTCGATGGGCACGAAGCAGATCCAGAAGCCGTCGGGCGTCGGCCTCTACGACTGGATCAACGGCTGGAAGGTCTGACGCTCGTCGGCATCCTGCTGGGCGGCGTCTTCCACGCCGCCGTGCTGTTCCTGGTGGCGGCGGGGCTGCAGCTGGTCTTCGGAGTCCAGAAGATCCTGAATCTCGCGTGCGGCTCGTTCTACGCGCTGGGGGCGTACGCGGGGGTCTCCGCCGTGCGCGCGGCGCTCGCCGCGGGGCTGCCGGCGCCGCTCTTCTTCCCCGTCCTGCTCGGCGCCGGGCTCGCGCTGGCCGTCATCGGCCCCGCCATCGAGCGGCTGCTGCGCCCGATCTACGATCGCGACGAGTCGTTCCAGCTCCTGCTCACCTTCGCGCTCGTGCTCATGTTCGAGGACGTGATCCGCTTCGTCTGGGGCACCGCGCCGCACCAGCTCGGCAACGTCTACCTGACGTACGGCCAGGTGCGCGTCGGCGCACTCACCGTCCCCACCTACAACCTCGTCGTCATCGCCTGCGGCGCGGCCATCGCGGCCGGCATGGGGTGGTTCCTCGCGCGCACGCGCTTCGGGCGCATCGTGCGCGCCACCGCCGAGAACCGCGAGATGGCCGAGGCGATGGGCGTCGACATGGCGCGCGTCTACTCGCGCGTCTTCACCCTGGGCGTCGCCCTCGGCACCGTGGGCGGCGCGCTCGTGATTCCCGCCACCGCCGCCGTCAACGAGATGGGCATCGACCTGATCGTGGAGGCGTTCGCGGTGGTCGTCATCGGCGGGCTCGGCAGCATGCGCGGCGCCTTCGCGGGCGCGCTCATCGTCGGCGTGGTGAAGGCGGTGGCCATCGCCACCTGGCCGGAAGTCGAGATGCTCGCCATCTACGTGATCGTCATCGCCGTGCTGGTCCTGCGGCCGGCGGGACTCTTCGCCCGGGCCACCGCGTGATCGTGCGCGCGCTCGGCCTGGCCGCGTGCGCGGCGCTGCTGCTGCTGCCGCTGGCCGGTCTGCCCTACACGACGACGCTGCTGCTGCCCGCCTTCGGCTACGCGATCGCGCTCCTCGGCCTCAACCTCCTCTTCGGGACCACGGGCCTGCTCTCGTTCGGCCACGCCCTCTTCGTCGCGCTCGGCGGCTACACGGCGGCGGTGCTGACGAGCCGGCTCGGTGTGCGCAGTCTCGAGATCGTCCTGCTGGCGGCGGCGGCCACGGCCGTCGTCGTCGCCGGCCCCGTGGGCCTGGTGTGCGTGCGCTACGTGAAGATCTACTTCGGGATGCTGACCCTCGCCTTCGGCATGCTCTTCTACTCCTTCCTCTACAAGTTCTACGCGCTGACCGGCGGCGACGAGGGCATGCGCGTGCTCCGCCCCGTCCTCCTCGGCCGGCCGCTCGAGCACCTCGACACGGTCGCGTTCCTCACGGGACCCTTCTACTATTACGCGCTCGCCGTGCTGACCCTGGCCGCCCTCGTCATGCGCCGCCTCGTGGCCTCGCCCCTCGGGCTCTCGCTGCGCTCGATCCGCGAGAACGCCGCCAAGGCGGAGTCGCTCGGCGTCAGCGTGCGCCGCTACCGGCTGGCCGCGTTCGTGGTGGCCGCGGTCTTCGGCGCCGTCGGCGGCGCCCTGCTGGTGGTGCCCACCGGCCTCGCCGATCCGCTGCTCGCCTACTGGACGCACTCCGGCAACCTGGTCTTCATGCTGCTGCTCGGCGGCTTCGACCACTTCTTCGGCCCCGTGCTCGGCGCCGTGGTCTTCATCCTGCTGCAAGACCAGGTGATGTCGCTCACGTCCTACTGGCGCTTCCTCTTCGGCGCGATCCTGGCCGTCGTCGTCATCTTCTTTCCGCGCGGGCTCATGGGCCTGCTCGATCCGCGGCGGGCGCCCGCGCCGTGACGCTGCTGGAGGCGGCGGACGTGAGGAAGTTCTACGGCGACACCTGCGCGCTCGACGGCGTGAGCCTGCGCGTGGACGCGGGCGAGTTCGTCTCGATCATCGGTCCCAACGGCGCCGGCAAGACGACCCTCGTGAACGTGCTGACCGGGCTGGCGCCGCCGTCGTCGGGCCGCGTGAGCTTCAAGGGCGTCGACGTCGTCGGCGCCACGCCCGTCCGCCTGGCGCGACTCGGGATGGCGCGCTCGTTCCAGCTCGTGACGATCTTCCCCGGGCTCAGCGTGGCCGACACGCTGGCGGTGGCCGCGCTGTCGCGCCTGGGACGCAGCGCCCGGCCCTTCACCGCCCTCGCGCGCGACGCCGAGGTCCGCGCGGCCGTGGAGGAGGTCGCCGTGCTCTTCGGCCTGGCCGACAAGCTCGGGCGCCTGGCGCGCACGCTGCCCCAGGGCGACAAGAAGCTCCTCGACGTCGCGAGCGCGTTCGCGCTCCACCCGGACGTCATCCTGATGGATGAGCCGACGAGCGGCGTGAGCACCGCCGACAAGACGGCCGTCATGGAGACGCTGGTGCAGGCGGCGCGGCGCATGGGCATCCGGGCCATCGTCCAGGTCGAGCACGACATGGACATCGTGTTCGGCTACTCCGATCGCATCGTCGCGCTCCACCAGGGGCGCGTGCTGGCCGACGCGACGCCCGACGCGATCCGCGCCGACGCCGATGTCGTGGCCACCGTCGTCGGACGCCCCCGCTAGCCATGCTCGCCCTGCGCGACGTCGACGTCTACATCCAGGCGAGCCACATCCTCCGCAAGGTCTCGCTCGAAGCGGCGCCGGGGGAGCTCGTCTGCCTCGTCGGCCGCAACGGCGCCGGCAAGACGACGACGCTGCGCGCGGTGATGGGCTACCTGCGCCCCGCCGGCGGCACCATCACCCTCGCCGGGCAGCCGATCGGCGGCCTGCCGACGCACGCCATCGCCGCGCGCGGGGTCGGCTACGCGCCGGAGGAGAGCGCCGTGTTCGGCGACCTCACGGTGGCCGAGAACATCGAGCTGGCGACGTGGACGCGCCCCGGCGGGCGGCCGGCCGCCGAGCGCGTGGCGCGCGCCTACGACGTCTTCCCGCGGCTGCGTGGCTTCGCGACGCGCGGCGGCACGCAGCTCTCCGGCGGTGAGCGCAAGATGCTCTCGATCGCCCGCGCGCTGGCGCTGGACCCCGCGCTGCTCCTGCTCGACGAGCCGTTCGAGGGGCTGTCGCCCGCCATCATCCCGCAGCTCGGCGAGTCGATCGCCGCCATCGCGCGCCTGGGTCCCGCGATCGTGCTCGCGGCATCCAACATCCACCACGTGCCGGTGTACGCGAGCCGGCTCTACGTCATCGAGCGCGGCGAGATCGTCTTCGCCGGCCTCCCTCAAGATTTGCGGGGCCGGCCCGATCTGGCGCGTATCGTCGGGCAGGCCTTATGATCACGCCCATGGCCACGCTCCCCCTGCTGCCCACCTCGGTCGTCGGATCCCACGGCAAGCCCGGCTGGTGGTTCACCGCTGTGAAGGCGTGGGAGGGCGCCGAGATGGGCCCCGGCGACATGGACGAGATGTTCGACGACGCCGTGCACACCGCCATCCGCGACATGGAGACGGCGGGCATCGACATCATCACCGACGGCGAGGTGCGGCGCACCGACGGGTACGTCGACACCTACTACAAGATCATCAAGAACATCGCGCCGCTGCCGGTGCGCCGGAAGGCCGGGCCGTGGGGCTACGACCAGCAGCAGCGCTACGAGGCCGTGGGCCGCATCGAGGTGCCGTCCACCGGCTTCGGCCTCGTCAAGGACTTCCAGTTCCTGCGCGCGAACACCGAGCGCGCGCTGAAAGCCACGTGCGCGGGCCCGCTGACATTCGGCTCGCGGATCCATCCCGGGAGCGCCTACAAGGGTGTGGTCGAGGTCGCCGAGCGTTTCGCCGAGGTCATCAATGCCGAGCTCAAGGGGCTCGCCGCCGCCGGCGCCGAGCTGATCCAGCTCGACGAGCCCGCGCGCGGCAACGTCTCGGGCGAGGAGATGGCGCGGCTCTTCAACCTGGCCACCGACGGCGTGAAGGCGAAGCTCGCCTTCCACATCTGCTTCGGCAACCGCTTCGGCCGCTCACGCTTTCCGCGGTCCTACGAGCCGTACTTCCCCGGCGTGCTCAAGGCGCGCGCCGAGCAGTTCGTGCTGGAGTTCGCGAGCCGCGAGCTGTCGGAGGTCGACCTCTGGAAGACATACGGCGACGGGCGCGAGCTGGGCGCGGGCGTGGTGGACGTGAAGGGCTTCCAGGAGGAGACCGCGGACTCCGTGGCCCGGCGCATCCGCCGCGTGCTCCAGGTCTGCGCGGCCGAGAAGCTCACGCTGAACCCCGACTGCGGCTTCGGCTGGTCGCCGCGCTACATGTGCAACCAGAAGCTGACAGGGCTGGCGGCGGGGGCGGCCCTGGTCCGTGCGGAGCTGACCGGCAAGAAGTGACGCGGGAACCGGGGATCGCATCGCGGGGTTTGGGCCGTGTGCGATGCTGGTACCCGATGGAGGGACACCCCATGACAGGATCCCGCTCGTACGACGCGGTCATCACCGACCCCGCGAGCCCGATCTTCCGCTACGCCAAGCGTGCGTACTTCATCGTCGATCGCCGGGGTGTCCTTCGCGACATGAAGGTTCAGCAGAACCCGCTCGAGCTGCTCAAGCCGGAGGAAGTCCTGCGGGCGCTCAAAGACTCGGGGGCGAAGTGAGGTCCTCCATCGTCGCGCTCGCCGCCGCCGTCGCCCTGACGGTCGCGGCGGTCGCGGCCGCCGCCCCCGATTTCGCGAGCCTCCAGATCCAGCCCTACGAGCCGCCGAAGCCCGCGCCCGCGTTCTCGCTGCCCGGGCTCGACGGCACGCCGCAGACGCTCGAGTCGCTGCGCGGCAAGGTGGTGCTCCTCTTCTTCTGGGCCACCTGGTGACCGGACTGTCGGAAGGAGTTGCCTTCCGTCGACGCCCTCTATAAGGAGTACAAGGCCCGGGGTCTGGAGGTCCGCCTGATCGACTTCCGCGAGAGTCCCGACGTCGTTCGCAAAGCGGTCGCCGAGCGCGGCTACACCGCCCCCGTGCTGCTCGACGAGAGCGGCGACACGACGGGCCGCATGTATGGCGTGTGGGGCCCGCCGACGGTGTACCTGCTCGACCGCCAGGGCCGGCTCGTCGGCCGCGCGGCGGGGCCGCGCGCGTGGGAGTCGCCCGCCGCGCGTGCGCTGATCGAGGCGCTCCTCTCCGCGCCGCGCTGATGGCGAAGGCCGCGATCCGGCCACCGGCGACCTCACGCGCCTGCTCCGCTTCGCGCCCGGCGTCCGTACCGCCGAGACCATCGCGCACGACTTCTGGGAGGAGGTCCTGATCGTCGAGGGCAGCCTCGAGGACCTCGGGCTCGGCCGCACGTTCAGCGCGGGCATGTACGCGTGCCGTCCGCCCGGCATGCGCCACGGCCCGTACGCCTGCCCGGGCGGAGCGCTGCTGTTCGAGACACGGTACCGCCGCTGAGCGGCTCGGCGACTCGCCCGCCGCCACCGGCGCTGCTACACTCGCGTCCGTGGCCCTGCCGCTCGACGGAATCGTCGTCGTCGACCTGACCCAGAACGTCGCCGGTCCGTTCTGCACCCAGACGCTCGGCGACATGGGCGCCGACGTGGTCAAGGTCGAACGCCCGGGACGCGGCGACGACGCGCGTGCGTGGGGCCCGCCCTTCTGGGGCCGCGAGAGCGCCGTCTTCATCGCGTTGAACCGGAACAAGAAGAGCCTCGCGCTGGATCTCAAGAGCGAGGGCGGTCTCGAGATCCTCAAACGGCTCGTCACGCGCGCCGACGTCTTCGTTCAGAGCCTGAGATCGGGCGTCATCGAGGAGCTGGGACTCGACTTCGCGGGCGCCGCGCGGCTCAACCCGAGGCTCGTCTACTGCTCGATCACCGCGTTCGGGACCGAGGGGCCGCTCGCCGCGCTGCCGGGCTACGATCCGCTCATGCAGGCCTACGCGGGGCTGATGTCGATCAACGGCCACCCGGGCCAGGAGCCCGCGCGCGTCGGCACGTCGATCGTGGACATGGGGACGGGGATGTGGGCCGCCCTCGGCATCGTCGCCGCGCTGCGCGAGCGCGATCGCACGGGACGCGCCATGGAGGTGACCACCGCGCTCTTCGAGACGGCGCTCACGTGGGTCTCGTATCACGCGGCGGGGTTTTTCGGCGACGGCGAGGTGCCGCAGCCGCAGGGCTCGGGCACGGCGATGATCGCGCCCTACCAGGCGTTCCCGACCGCCGACGGCTACGCGATGATCGCGGCAGGCTCCGACGCGCTCTTCCGCCGCCTCGCCGACGCGCTGGGCGATCCGGATCTCGGCGCCGACCCGCGCTTCGCCGACAATCCCGCACGCGTGTTGAACCGCGCGGCGCTCGTGGAGGCGATCGCCGCCTCGACGCGCCGGTTCAAGACGGCGGACCTGCTCGAGCGGCTGCGCGCGGCCGGCGTGCCGTCGGCGCCGATCCTCACCGTGGACCGCGTGCTGGAGGAGCCGCAGACGGCGGCGAGCGGGATACTGGTGGCGGCGCCGCACCCGCGCGTGCCCGACTATCGCGCCGTCGGCCTGCCGATCCGCTGGGACCGCCACCGCCCGGGCGTGCGGCGCGTGCCGCCGCTGCTCGGCGAGCACTCGGCCGACGTGCTCACGTGGCTCGGCTACACGCTCGACGACGTCCGCAGTCTCCAGACGCGAGGAGTCGTGCAGTGACCTATCGGCACCTCCTCGTCGAGTATTCGCCGGACCGCTACGTCGTCACGGTCACGCTCAATCGCCCGGAGCAGATGAACGCGATGAACACCGCGATGGGCGAGGACCTGCTCGCCTGCTTCGACGCGCTCGCGCGCGATCCCGACGCGCGCGCCGTGGTCTTCACGGGCGCGGGCGACAAGGCGTTCTGCGCGGGCGGCGATCTCAAGGAGCGCAACGGGATGACCGACGAGGCGTGGCGCGCCCAGCACGTGATCTTCGAGCAGGGCGCGCTGCGCGTGCTGCGCTGCCCGGTCCCCGTGATCGCCGCCGTCGAGGGCTTCGCCCTGGCCGGGGGCTGCGAGCTGGCGATCCTGTCCGACTTCATCGTGGCCAGCGAGACGGCGGTGTTCGGGGTGCCGGAGACGACGCTGGGCATCTTCCCCGGCATCGGCGGCACCCAGCTGCTGCCGCGGATCCTCGGCGCGCCGCTCGCCAAGGAGCTGATCTTCACGGGCCGGAGAATGAAGGCGGACGAGGCACGGGCCTCGGGACTGATCAATCATCTCGTCCCGACCGGACACGCAAAAGCAAAGGCGACGGAGATCGCGGGAACGATCGCGAAGAACGGGCCCATCGCCGTGCGCCAGGCGAAGAAGGCGATCGCGTACGGCAGCGAGACGGACCTCGAGACCGCGCTGGTCCTGGCCATCGAGGCGTACAACGCCACCGTGGTGACCGAGGACCGGCTCGAGGGCGTACGCGCGTTCAACGAGAAGCGGAAGCCCGAGTTCAAAGGGCGCTAGAGGACGGAGATGGCGACGATATCGCTCGCACTGACCGATGAGCAGCGCGCGCTCGAGAAGGGCGTGACGGAGATCTGCAAGCGCTACCCCGGCGAGTACTGGCGCGATCTCGACGCGCGCCGCGAGTACCCGGAGAAGTTCGTCGACGAGCTGACGCAGGCCGGCTACCTGGCCGCCCTCATCCCCCAGGAGTACGGCGGCGCCGGGCTGCCGATCCGCGACGCCGCCCTGATCCTCGAGACGATCCACGCCAACGGCGGCAGCGCCTCCGCGTGCCACGCGCAGATGTACATCATGGGCACCGTGCTGCGGCACGGCAGCGAGGCGCAGAAGCGGAAATACCTGCCGAAGATCGCCACCGGGGAATTACGCCTGCAGGCCTTCGGCGTGACCGAGCCCGACGCCGGCTCCGACACCACCCAGCTCAAGACCACCGCGCTGCGGAAGGGCGACCGCTACGTGGTGAACGGCCGCAAGATGTTCATCTCGCGCGCCATGCAATCGGATCTCATGCTGCTGCTCGCGCGCACCACGCCGGCGGAGCAGGTCAGGCGCCGCACGGAGGGGCTGAGCGTCTTCCTCATCGACATCCGCGGGATCAAGGGCCTGGAGATCCGGCCGCTGCGCATGATGATGAACCATTCCACCAACGCGCTCTTCTTCGATGACATGGAGATTCCCGCCGACAGCCTGGTGGGCGAGGAGGGCAAGGGCTTCTCGTACATCCTCTCCGGCATGAACGCCGAGCGCATCCTCGTGGCGTCGGAGTCCATCGGCGACGGTCGCTGGTTCACCGAGAAGGCCGTCGCGTACTCCGGCGGGCGCGTGATCTTCGGCCGGCCGATCGGCGCCAACCAGGGCGTGCAGTTCCCGATCGCGAAGGCCCACATGAGCGTCGAGGCCGCCGCCCTGATGCGCGACAAGGCCGCCGCCCTCTTCGACGCCGGCGAGCCGTGCGGCGCCGAGGCGAACATGGCCAAGTTCCTGGCGGCGGAGGCGGCGTGGGAGGCGGGCAACGCGTGCATCGACTGCCACGGCGGCTACGGCTACGCGGAGGAGTACGACGTCGAGCGCAAGTTCCGCGAGGCCCGGCTCTACAAGACGGCCCCGGTGAACCAGAACCTCGTCATGGCCTACGTCGGCGAGCACGTCCTCGGGATGCCGCGCTCCTACTGATCGGCGCCGCGTGCCCCTCTATCTCGAGGACTTCGCGCCCGGACAGGTGCGCGAGTCGCCGCCGCGGACGCTGACGAAGGACGAGATCGTCGCCTTCGCGCGCGAGTACGACCCGCAGCCGTTCCACACCGACGAGGAGGCGGGCAAGCGCTCCGTGTTCGGCGGTCTCATCGCGAGCGGCTGGCAGACGGTCGGGATCATGATGCGCCTGCTGTGGGACACGTTCCTCAAGGACACGGCGTCGCTCGGCTCGCCGGGCTGCGACGAGATCCGCTGGCTCAAGCCCGTGCGGCCGGGCGACACGCTGCGCGCGCGCTTCACGATCACCGAGGTCGTGCCCTCGCGGAGCAAGCCGGACCGCGGCATGGTGCGCACGTTCACCGAAATCCTGAACCAGCACGGCGAGATCGTGATGACCGTGCGCGGCCTCGGCCTCTTCGGACGACGTCCGTAATGGGGGGCCCCGATATGGCCCCCCATACCCCCCAGCGCTCGTCGCGCCCCGAGTGAATCGGGGCGCTCCTCGAACCGTGGCGCTCCTCGATTTCCGCTCCTCGATTTCCCCGCTCCTCGATTGTGCTAGGCGAGGAACGCGCGGAGCATCCAGGCCATCTTCTCGTGCTTCTCGAGGAGGCCCGTCAGGAAGTCGCTGGTCCCGATGTCCTGGTACGTGTCGGCCACCGGCCCGATGTCGGCGCGGAGCGAGCGGATGACCGCCTCGTGGTCGGCGAGCAGCGTCGCGATCATGTCCTTCGCGGCCGGCACCGCTCCCGGCGCCTCCGTCAGGCGCGCCACCTTCACGAACTCCGCCAGCGTGCCATACGCGCGCCCGCCGAGCTGGCGCGCGCGCTCCGCGACCTCGTCGACGAACTCGTTGAGCTCCTCGTACTGCGCCTCGAAGAACTTGTGCAGGTCGTTGAACTGCGGGCCGGTCACGTTCCAGTGGTAATTGCGCGTCTTGGTGTAGAGCAGATACTCGTCCGCCAGCAGGGTGTTCAGGATCTCCACGAGCGTCTGACGGGCGCCTTCGGGGATCGCGATGTCGATTTTCATGACCTTGGGATGTCTCCTCACGGGCCGGGGTTTCGGCTTCGGCCGTGGTAGAGTTTTGACCACTTCGAGCTGGGAGGCGACACCATGCGGCTGCCCGAGCGCGTGACGATGTGCGAGGTGGGGACCCGCGACGGGTTCCAGATCGAGCCCGACTTCATCCCGACCGAGCAGAAGGTCGAGGTCGTGAATCTCCTGTCCGCGGCCGGCCTGCCCCGCATCGAGGTGACGTCGTTCGTCCACCCCAAGGCCGTGCCGCAGCTGCGTGACGCCGAGGAGGTCATGGCGCGCATCACGCGCCGGCGCGGCATCCGCTACGCGGCGCTGGTGCCCAACGAGAAGGGCGCGGTGCGCGCCATCGAGGCGGGCGTGGACGCGATCCACACCGTGCTGTCGGCGAGCGAGAGCCACAACCTCGCCAACGTGAACATGACGATCGCAGAGTCGCTCGACCGGCTCGGCGCGGTGATGCGCGTGGCCGCTGCCGCGAAGCTACACGTCGGGTGCGGCGTCTCGACGTCGTTCGGCTGCCCGTTCGAGGGCGACGTGCCGCTGGCGCGGCTCGAGCGCGTCGTCGGCCGCCTGGTGGAGATGGGCGCACGCGCCGTCGGCCTCGCCGACACGACGGGCATGGCCAACCCGCGTCAGGTCGGGCGCGTGCTCGAGCACCTGATCCCGCGCTTCCCCGGGGTCGAGTGGACGCTGCACACGCACGACACGCGCGCGATGGCGATCCCGAACATCCTGGCCGCGATGGAGCACGGTGTCACCAACTTCGACGCCTCCATCGGCGGGCTCGGCGGCTGCCCGTTCGCACCCGGCGCCTCCGGGAACGTCTGCACCGAGGATCTCGTGCACTGCCTGCACGCGATGGGCGTGCAAACGGGCATCGACCTCGACCGGCTCGTCGGCGTCAGCCGCCGCGTGCAGGAGATCGTGGGCCGCGCGCTGCCCGGCCAGATCGTGAAGGCGGGGCCCTCGACGCGGAAATATCCGGTGCCCGACACGGTGGCAGGCCGGATTCCCAGGGCCGGGTAGCTCGTGACCAAGAAAGCGCAGCGCATGCTCGCGCTGATGGACCGCACCACGCGCCTCTGGCACATCCCCAACGTGGGCCGCGCCAAGGGCCGCATCATCCGCCGGCTCATCGACCGCCACCGCCCGACGCGCGCGGTGGAGATCGGCTCCCTCCTGGGCTACTCGGCGATTCTCATCGCGGGCTCGCTCCCGCCGCGCGGACGACTCACCTGCATCGAGACCAGCGACTACCTCGCGCGCATGACGAAGCACAACGCCCAAGAAGCCGGGCTCGGAGGCCGGGTCAAGGTGATCCAGGGCGACGCGCTGCGCCTGCTGCCCCTGCTGCCCGGGCGCTTCGACTTCGTCTTCATCGACGCCGCCAAAGAGGATTACCTGGACTACCTGCGCTCGCTCGAGCCCAAGCTCGTCGCCGGCTCCGTCGTCATCGCCGACAACACCGGCATCTACCGCAAAGAGGTCACGCCGTACCTCGAGCACGTGCGCGGCTCCGCCGACTACACGAGCCGCGAGCACGAGTTCGACGACGACGCGATGGAGGTCAGCCTATACCGCTCGCCGCGTACCTGAATCCCGGCACCAACCTCGGCGCCGCCGTCGACCTCGCGCGCACCGCCGACCGGCTGGGCTACGACAGCGTCTGGGTCACGCACGGGGCCGGCCGCGACTCGTTCGTGGTGCTCGCCGCCTACGCCGCCGCCACCACGCGCGTGGGGCTCGGCAACGGCGTCGTTCCCGTCTATCCGCGCCATCCCGTCGCCATGGCGCAATCCGCGCTCACGCTCAACGAGGTCAGCGGGGGCCGCTTCCGGCTGGGTATCGGGGTGAGCCACAAGACCTCGATGGAGGCGATGCTCGGCCTGCGCCTCGTCGAGCCGCTCGCGGTGATGCGCGAGTACGTCGCGGTGCTGCGCGGCGCGCTCGGCGCCGGCAGCGAGTTCGAGGGCCGCCACTACCGCGTGCGCTGGGCGATGGCGGTGCCGACGCGGCCGCCGGCGCCGCCGATCTATCTCGCCGCGCTCTCGGTGAAGATGCTGGAGCTCGCCGGCGAGATCGCCGACGGCGTCGTGCTCTGGCTCTGCCCGCCCGCCTACGTGCGCGACGTCGCGGTGCCCGCGCTCGAGCGCGGCCGGCGCCGCGCGGGCAAGCCGCTCGCCGGCTTCGAGGTCGTCGCCGCGGTGCCGCTCGCGGTGACCGACGCTCGCGCGGCGGCGATGGCCGCCTTCCGCGCCGAGCTCAAGCGCTACCTGGAGCAGCCGTTCTATCGTGCGATGATGCAGGCGGCGGGCCTCGGCGACGGCGTGACCGCCTTCGATCGCGGCGGCGAGGCGCCGGAGAGCCTCGCGGACGCGCTCGGGGGCATCGGGGACGCGCGCGCCGCGCGCGCCTACGTGGAGGCGTACCGCAAGGCCGGCGTGACGCTGCCGGCCGTGCGACCGATCACGTTCCCCGACGCGCCGTGGTATCGCCGCACCGTCGAGGAGGCCGCCGCCTGGTGAGACGCGCGCTGGCGGCGGCGGTCGTGCTGTCGCTGGCCGCGGGCTGCTCGTCCACGCGCGGGGCGGCGGCGCGCACGCTGCCCGCCGATCGCGACGCCGAGATCACGTACGTGGCGCTCGGCGACAGCACCGTCGAGGGCGTCGGCGCGAGCCGCCCGGAGTCCACGTACGTGAGCCTCCTGCACGCTCGCCTTCGCGCGATCTATCCGAACGCGCGGCTCGTCAACCTCGGCGTCGGTGGCGCGACGTCCGCCGACGTGCTCGCGCGCCAGCTCGACCGCGCCGTCGCGCTGCAACCCGAGCTCGTCACGCTGTCGGTGGGGCCCAACGACATCACCGGGCAGGTCGTGCTGGGCGACTACGCGCGCAACATGCGGACGATCCTCGGCCGGCTCGCCGCCGGCACCCGGGCGGTCATCGTCGTGAACCTCCTGCCCGACCTCGCGGTGACGCCGCGCTTCCGTGGTCGCCCGGAGGAAGCGACCGTCGGCCGGCTCTCGATCGAGTTCAACGAGGCGCTGGCCCGTGCGGCCGGGCGGTACGGCGCGCAGGTGGTGGATCTGTACGCGGCGAGCCGCCGGGAAGTCCCCGCGCGGCCGGAGCTGGTGGCCCGCGACGGCTACCACCCGTCGGACCTCGGCTACGCCCGGTGGGCGGAGTTGATGTGGGACGCCGTCCGCAGCAGAATTCGCTCGTGAGCCTGAATAGGACGGCGGGAGTCCCGGTCGTACGTGGCGTCATGCTCCGGAACGGCCTGTTCGCGATCCTGGCGCTGCTGGCCCTGGCCGCACCCGCGTGGGCGGGGGGCGAAAGGGTCACCGCCGCGGCGCCGTCCGTCGTGATGCCCCTCGGATCGTTCGTGCCACGGTCCACCACGACCGTGCTCCCGGCGAGCTCGCCCTTCGCGGTGACGACCAGGCCCTTCGCGGCGTCGAGCGCGGTCGGCGCGCCGCTGCCGTTCGTGACGACGCCGGTTCCCGAGTCGCGTCACCACCGGCCCGCCACGATCTTCGTCGCCGCGCCGCCGACCCAGGTGGTCGTCGTGCAGCAGCCCGTGTACTACCAGACGGCCGCCGCCCCCAGCCAGTGCGTGACGCCGGGCTACTGGTCGTACGCCTGGGTTCCGTACACCACGACGCAGACGGTCTGGGTGCCCGGGTCGTGGGCCGCCGACGACACATGGACCGACAGCCACTGGGAGTCACGCCCCTACTCCTCCGGCTACTACGAGCCCTTCTGGACGCCCGGCCAGGCGTACGCCTGCTGAAAATGGGGGGCCCCGAAATGGCCCCCAGCCTGTTCAAGCGAAGGGGGCTACGCCCCCCTCGGACTCCCCCGGCCAACGCTCGGAGCGCCCCGGGGAACCCATGGCGCTCCTCGATCCTGCTTCCAGCCCTCGCGAACAGCAGCACGGTGCCATCGGCATACGCCTGCGAGCTCGGCTCACGCACCTCGCCTGACGATCGCCGCCACCGGTCCGCCGCCGCTCGGGCCCTGGTGCTCGGCGCCGCCCGAGACGTAGACCAGCGGATCGCCGATCACCGACGCGACCACCGCCGCGACCGCCGCGCGCGCGTGCCGCGTGTGGTTGATGTCGGAGTCGTCGATCATCGTGTGGCGCCGGCCGCGGATGCGGCCCGACGGCGACGCCTCCGCTTTCGCGAACACGCCGACCGCGCTGCCCGCTGAGCCCGCCGCCGCGTCGGGACGCCAGCCCGCGCTGCCGAGCGCCCGGCGCACGGCCGCCGCGTCGATCGCGTCCTGCATCACGTCGTGGCCGATCACCAGCGCGCTCGCGGACGGCGCGTTGCCGAGCACGAGCACCTCGCAGTGGTCGATCTCGACGCCGGCCGACGTCGAGGCGACGCGCGAGAAGAGATCCCAGCGGCGGCAGACGGCGCCGTCGGCGACGGCGGCGCGGTCGACCTCGCCCAACGCCAGGGCCACGCCGAGCGCGGACGCGCCGCGCGAGTAGCCCATCGACGCGTACGTGCTCGACGTCGCGACCTTCTTGCCGCGTCGCTCGGCCTCGCCGATCGCCTCGGCCGTGAGCAGCGGGCACTTGATCTGCACGAAGTGCACGTCGCCCGCGCCGCCGATCGAGGCCGAGGCCATCGCCTCGCCCACCGCGCGCTCGACCTCCGTCACCTGCACCATCGTGCCGAGCTCCTCGGGGGCGAAGGCCCGCGTCCTCGCGATGCCGGCCACGAGCCCGGGCGCGCCCGCGGCGCCGGGCGACTCGCGTCGCGTGAAGACCGTCATGTGCGGGGCCATCACGCCCTCGGTGCCGCCGGACATGATGAACAGCACGCGCGCGGCGACCTCGGCCTCCGACCGGCCGAGTGCCTGCGCCAGCCGCGTCTTGAAGGCGCGGGTCGCGAACCCGCGGCTGAAGTCGTTGACGCAGCCGTTGCCCTCGGTCTTGCCGAGCAGGCAGATCACGTGGGCGGGATCGACCGTGCCCGCGCGGATCAGCGCGTCGAAGCCGGTGACATCGTCGGGCGCGGCGGTCGGGATGACGTGGACGTCGACGCGTTGCACGGGACCACCCTCCGTCGTTGGAGTGCGCTGCCGGACCTCGTGGCGAGGATCGAGTCTACTCGCGACGGAACGGCGTGCCGAGCGCGGCCGGCAGCCGCGCCGAGCGGCCCAGCCCCGCGAGCACGACGAGCGCGACCACGTACGGGGTCATCTGGATCACGTACGACGACACGGGGAGCCGCAGCGATTGCACGCGCAGCTGCAGCGCGTCGGCGGCGCCGAACAGCAGGCAGCCGAGCAGCGTGCCGCCGGGCAGCCAGCGGCCGACGATGATCGCCGCCAGCGCGATGTAGCCGCGGCCGTTCGTCATCGCGTCGGTGAACGTGCCGACCTGCTGCAGGCTCAGCACGGCGCCGCCGAGGCCCGCCAGCGCGCCGCACGCCAGCACCGCCGCCAGGCGCACGCGCGCGGGCTCCACGCCGACCGCGAACGCCGCGGCCGGGTTCTCGCCGACCGCGCGGAGCGTGAGCCCCGCGCGCGTGCGCGCGAGGAACACCGCGATGAGCACGCCGAAAACGACGGCGGCGTAGGTCAGCGGCGGCTGGCGGAAGAGCACGACGCCGAGCACCGGCACCTCGGCCAGCCCCGGCACCGGCCACGCGGCCAGCACGGGCACGCGCAGGGTCGCCGCCTCGCCGCGCGCGGCGAAGCCGCGCAGCAGGAAGCTCGTGAGACCGACGGCGAGGATGTTGACGGCGAGGCCCGTCACCATCTGGTCGGCGCCGAACCGCACGGTCGCGACGGCGACGAGCAGGGCGAGCAGCACGCCGGCGGCGACGCTGGCGGCGAGGCCGGCGGCGGCGCTGCCGGCGAGGTGGCCGGCGAGCACGCCGCCGAAGGCGCCCGCGAGCATCATGCCCTCGAGGCCCACCGCGAAGACGCCGGCGCGCTCCGAGAGAATGCCGCCGAGGGCGGCGAAGAAGAGCGGCGTGGCGATGCGCACGGCCGCGGCCAGCAGCTCCACGAGCGCCGTCTCGACGCTCACACGCGCGCTCGCGCTGCGGACAGCGCCATCGCCGCCAGCACGAAGATCATCGTCAAGCCCTGGATGACCGAGACGAGCGGCGTCGGCACGCCCACCGCGCGCTGCATGGCCAGCGCGCCCGACTCGAGAAAGCCGAAGAAGAGCCCCGCCGGCAGCACGCCCAGCGGGCTCAGCCCGCCGATCAGCGCGATGGAGACGGCGGCGAAGCCGAAGCCCTGCGAGAAGCCCTCGATCAGCCGGTAGTGGACGCCGAGGACCTCGATGGCGCCCGCCACGCCGGCGAGCGCGCCCGCGAGCATCATCACCGAGAGCGTGGCGCGCGCCGCGCCGATCCCCGCGTAGCGCGCGGCGCCCTCGCTGGCGCCCAGCACGCGCAGGCGAAAGCCGAAGGGCGTGCGCCAGAGCACGAGGTGACACGCCACGACGGCGGCGACGGCCACGAGAATGCCCACGTGCAGGTCGGTGCCGCGCACGAGCCTGGGCAGCCACCCGGCGGCCGGCAGCAGCGGCGACTGTGGGAAGCCGGCGCCGGGCTCGCCCAGCTCGCCGTGCAGCACCTCGCCGACGATGAGCACACCCACGAAGTTCAGCAGCAGCGTCACGAGCACCTCGTGCACGCGGCGCTTGAGCCGCACGAGCGCGGCGAGCCCGCCCCAGACGGCGCCTGCGCCCGCGCCGGCGAGCGCGCAGAGCACCGGCAGCACGACGGCCGGGGCCTGCGGCAATCGCAGCGCGAGCCACGTGGCGGCCAGCCCGCCGAGCGCGATCTGTCCCTCCGCGCCGATGTTGACGATGCGCGCGCGGAAGCAGAGGGCGACGCCGGCGCCCGTCAAGAGATAGGGCGTCGCCTTGTTGAGGGCGACGGCCACGCGGTCGGGCGTGCCGACGGCGCCGCCGAGGAGGGCGAGATAGGCGACGACCGGGTTGCGTCCCGAGAGCAGCACGAGCAGGGCGGCGGTCCCGAGCGCGACCGCGATGCCCAGCACGGCCGAGGCGAGCGGGCGCGCGGCGCCGCCGACGGCAAAGGAGCGGGCGAGGGCAGCGGCCGTCATGCGAGGACGCCGTACAGCGCGGCGGCGTCGGGCGGCTCCTCGAGCGCGCCGGCCATCATCAGCCCCAGCCGGGTGAGGTCGGCATCGGCCGGCCGCATGACGCCCACCAGCCGCCCCGCGTGCATCACGGCGAGCCGGTCGGCGACGCCGAGGATCTCCTCGAGCTCGGTGGAGACGTAGAGGATGGCGGCGCCGCCGTCGCGCAGCGCCCGCACCCGGTCGATCACGAAGCGCGTCGCGCCGGGGTCGAGGCCGCGCGTGGGCTGCACGGCCAGCAGCACGCGCGGCCCGCGGCCGAGCTCGCGCGCGAGGATCACCTTCTGCTGGTTGCCGCCGGAGAGCGTGCGCACGGGGACGTCGACGCCTTCGGCGCGGATGTCGAAGGCCTCGATCCCGCGGCGGGCGGCCTCGCGCGCGGCGTCGCGGTCGAGCCAGCCGCGCCGGCAGAACGGCGGCCGGTCGACGTCGCGCAGCACGACGTTGTCGGCGATCGTCATGTCGCGCACGAGCCCGACGCTCGCGCGGTCGGCCGGCACGTGCGCGACGCCGGCCGCGAGGCGCGTGGCCACGCCGCCGACGATCTCCGCGCCGTCCACGAACACGCTGCCGCGCGTCGGCGGCGCCACGCCGCCGACGACCTCGGCCAGCTCCGCTTGCCCGTTGCCGTCCACGCCGGCGATCGCGAAGATCTCACCCGCCCGCACGGAGAAGCTCACGCCGCGCAGCCGCTCGACGCCGGCGGCGTCGCAGGCGTGGAGGTCGGCGACCACGAGGATCTCGGCGCCGGGCGCGCGGGACGCGCGCTCGACTGGAGGCGGCAGGTCGCGTCCGACCATGAGCCGCGCGAGGTCCTCGCGGCTGGCGCCGGCCACCGCGCGCCGGCCGGCCACCTCACCGTCGCGCAGCACCACGACCTCGTCGCACACCTCGAGCACCTCGCCGAGCTTGTGGGAGATGAAGATCACCGAGCGCCCCTCGTCGCGCAGCCGGCGCAGCACGGCGAGCAGGGCCGTGACCTCGGGCGGGCTCAGGCTGGACGTGGGCTCGTCGAGGATGAGGAGGTCGGCGCCGCGCAGCACCGCCTTGAGGATCTCCACGCGCTGCTGCAGTCCCAGCGGCAGCATGCCGACCACGGCGCCGGGATCGAGCTCGAGGCCGTAGGCGCGGCTCGCCTGGACGATGCGCTCGGCGATGGCGGCCGCGCGTAGCCACGAGCCGGCGGCCCGCCAGCCGAGCATGACGTTCTCGGTCACGCTCATCGCGGGCACGAGCATGAAGTGCTGGTGGATCATGCCGATGCCCGCCGCCAGCGCCGCGCGCGGCGAGCCGAGCGGCAGCGGCCGGCCCCTGAACGTCGCGCTGCCTGCGTCCGGGCGCACGAGGCCGTACAGCACGTTCATGAGCGTCGTCTTGCCGGAGCCGTTCTCGCCGAGGAGGCCGACGATGGCGCCGGCGGGCACGTCGAGGTCGATGCCGCGGTTCGCGCGCACGGCGCCGTAGCTCTTGACGATGCCGCGCATCGCCAGCATGGCGCCGGGCGCGCGCGCGGGCTCAGGCACCGCTGCGGGCGTCGTCCTTGGTGGGCTTCACCCTCAGCGCGCCCGAGGCGAGCTTCTTTTTGATGGCCTCGAGCTCCGCCACGACGGCGGGCGGGACGCCGGCGTTGAACTCACGCTCCGGCGAGTAGCGCAGCTCGCCGCCCGTCGTGCCCCTGGTGTCGTATCCGAAGGCGATGTATGGTCCGTGCAGCCGGCCGGCGATCAGCTCGGGCACCGCGGTCGCATACACCTCCGACCACTTCTCGTTGATGTTGGTGAGCACGCGCTCGGGGGCGATCTGCGTGTGGCCGAACGAGCGGCCGATCGTCCACACGCCCTTTTCCTTCGCCGCCTGCACGAGCCCCGCGTGGCCCGCGTTGAGCTTGCCGCCCACGACGTCGGCGCCGGCGCCGATCAGCGAGAACGCCGCCTCCTTCGCCGCCGCGGGATCCTCCATCGACTGCAGATACACGATGCGGACCTCCACGTCAGGCCGCACGCTCTTCGCGCCGAGCCGGAAGCCCCCCATGCTCGCCACCATGTTCGGCAGCCCCTCGAGCCCGGCCACCGCGCCGATCTTGCCGGTCTTGCTCATGCGCGCGGCGAGCGCGCCCGCGAGGTAGCCGAACTGCTCGTTGGCGAGATCGAGCGAGATCACGTTCTTGCCCTGCCCGCCCGAGCCCGAGCCGACCACGAAGAGCGTCTTCTCGAACTCGGGCCCCACGCGCTGCGCCGCCGACAGGAAGCGCCCGGAGTGGCCGATCACGGGACTGAATCCGCGGCGCGCGTAGTCCTTCATCGCCTCGATGTGGTCCGCGGCCTGCACGTTCTCGGAGTACGCGGTCTCCATCCCCTGCTCCTTGAGCTTCTGGAGCCCGCCGTAGCCGGCGGCGTTCCAGCTCTGGTCATTGATGGAGCCGGGCAGGAGCATGGCGACCTTGCCGCCCTGCGCGGTCACGGGACCGAGCGACCCCGCGGCGACGACGAGGACGGCGGCGACGGCGACGATGCGCTTGAGCATGACAGACCTCCTCGATCTCGTCGGCTGGCGACGGCGCGCGCCGTCGCCGCAAGAAGCACGCCACGGCGCAAATGGCCGAAACATCGGCTGAGCGGCCGACGGCGCTGCGGGCCCGCTGCCTCCGTCCTGGGCAGGCGGGACGCGATCGCCGAAAGAGCGGGCAGCCGTCAGACGCGTGGCGTGAAGAAGGAGTCGCCCGCGACGTAGCGGCGGCCGTCGCGCATGTCGGGAGGCGGGCCAGCCTCGACGCTGCCGTCGAAGGTCAGCTCGAGCTGCACGCCGCTCGGATCGTACACGAACAGCTGCCAGAGCGTGGTGCCGGGCACGAGGAACTCGCGCCAGTCGAGGTCCGCCGCGCGGAATCGCTCGCGGAACTCGTGGAAGCCGTGCGCGGCGAGCGAGAGATGGTCGATGGCGCCGGTGCCGGACGGCGCCTTGCCCTCACGACCGAGCGCGGGGCCGCCGGCGTAGATGTGCACGATCGCGTCGCCGCCCGGCGCGGGACACGCGAGCCACGCGCCGGGATAGCCGAAGTCGGGCCGCGCGACCTCGCGCAGGCCGAGCACCCTGGTGTAGAAGCCGACGGTGGCCTTGAGATCGTTGGTCTTGATCGCGCAGTGGAAGAGGCCGGTGACCAGCATGGCGCGCGGAGTGTATCAGGTCTCCCGGTAGAACAGCAGCACGGTGGCCATCGCGGTGAGGAAGGCGGGCCACGCCCAGGCGAGCCACGGCCGCATGCGCGCCGTGCGGGTGCCGATCAGCAGCGCCACGCCGACGCCGACGGCCGTCGATCCCATCAGGACGTGCTGCAGGTAGATCGAGTCGACGTGCAGCCGCCCTTCGTGGAAGTGGAAGAAGAGCGTGGCGCCGCCCGCGAGGGCCAGGACGCCCAGCGCGCGCGCCAGCCGCCGCCCCGGCAGCACCGCGGCGCCGCGCAGCGCCGTGATGACCCCGATCGCGATCGGCAGCAGCGCGAGCAGCTTGTGCTGGAGCACGAGCGGATCGACGAAGATCTCGGCGAAGCGCTGCGGCCCGTAGGGCCACGACTCGGGATCGCTGCTGGGGATCAGGTAGACGCCGAACGCCATCCAGAGCGGCGCCGACACCGCGTTCCACGGGAAGGGCCGCGACCGCCACGACTCCCAGATCGTGAGCGCGGCCAGCGTCAACAAGATCGTCCCGGCCACGCGGTGCGTGAGCTGCGAGTAGAACGTCTCGGCCGGGTTCCGCGCGTGGTGCGCGGGCGCCGCGATACCGCCGTAGGGCCCGAGCCACGGGTTGCTCTCCGCGAACACGCCGTCGGGATTCGGGTACCACGCCCAGACGTGGGCGACCGCGAGCGCCGGGTGCCAGCCGACGAATGGCTCGCCGCTGGCCGGATGTCGCGCCGGGCACGCGCGCGCGCTCGCCGCCGGCAGCTCGCGGAAGTCGCGGTAGTGGCACGACGCCTCGTGTCGGTGCCACACGGCGCCGGGCAACGGGTCGTCGGTCGGCACGGACGGCAGCGCGTACTCCACGCCGACGAGCTGCCAGGCGCCGTCACGCTCGACGTAGAGCAGCACCGGCGGCGTCGCGAGATCGAGCGCACCCGTCGCGAGGGCACGCGCCTGCGCCGCCGGCTGCACGAAATGATAGCCGTGCCGTGCCTCCATCCCGCTCGCCTGGAGGTAGCCGTCGGCGCGCGCGTTCGCGACGTCCGCGTAGCGCGCGGTCGCGCGGCGCACCTCGGCCACGACCTCCTCCGGTCCGCGACCTGCCGCCGCCCACGAGGGCGCACCGAGGAGCAGGGCCAGAACGAGCGTGACGGAGCGCACGGCTTCCCAGTATACGGACGGACGCTGCGGTAGTATGCCGCCGACGATGGACGCGTTCCTGACCGCCGACGGCCTGATCGCGCTCGCGACGCTCGCCGCCCTCGAGATCGTCCTCGGCGTGGACAACGTCGTCTTCATCGCGATCCTCACCGGGCGGTTGCCCGTGCGCCAGCGCGAATCCGCCCGCCGGCTCGGGCTCACGCTCGCGCTCGGCATCCGCATCGGGCTGCTCTTCACGATCTCGTGGATGATGGGACTCACGCGGCCGCTCCTCGCCGTGCTCGGCCACGCGTTCACGGGGCGCGATCTGATCCTGATCGGCGGCGGCCTGTTCCTCGTCGGCAAGGCGACGTGGGAGATCTACGACAAGCTCGAGGTCGAGCACGTCGAGCGCGCGGGCGCCGGCCGCGCGCAGTTCGTGGCCGTGCTGGCGCAGATCCTCCTGCTCGACATCGTCTTCTCGCTCGACTCGGTGATCACCGCCGTCGGCATGGCCAACCGGCTCGAGGTGATGGTCGCCGCCATGGTGATCGCCATGCTCGTGATGCTGGCCAGCATGGGCGCGGTGGCCGGCTTCGTCGAGCGTCACCCGAGCGTGAAGATCCTCGCGCTGTCGTTCCTGCTCCTCATCGGCGCGGTGCTGGTGGCCGACGGCATGGGCCAGCACGTGTCCAAAGCCTACATCTACGTCGCCATGGCCTTCTCGCTCTTCGTCGAGCTGCTGAATCTGCGGTATCGCAAGCGCCGGCAGCCCGTGAAGCTGCGCCGCCGCTACGAGCGCGGCTGAGGATGCGCGCCTGGATCGCCGCCCGTCTGGCGCAGACCGTGCTCGTCGTCGTCCTCTCGCTCACGGCCGTGTTCGGCATGGTGCGCCTGGCCGGCGACCCCGTGCTCCTCTTCATGCCGATGGATATCCAGGCCAAGGATGTCAACGAGTACCGCCAGCGCCTCGGCTTCAACGACCCGGTGCTCGTGCAATACGCCCGCTTCATGCAGGGCGCCGTGCGGGGCGACTTCGGAGAGTCGCTGCGCTACCGGCGCGACGCCCTCGGCCTCGTGCTCGAGCGGCTGCCGGCCACGCTGCTGCTGGCGGGCACGGCCATGCTGCTCACGCTCACCGTCGCGGTGCCGCTCGGCGTCGTCACCGCCGTGCGTCGCGACCGCGCGGTCGATCACGCGGGCACCGTGCTGACGGTGCTCGGACAGGCCATCCCGGGCTTCTGGCTCGGCCTCATGCTGATCTACGTCTTCGCCGTGCAGCTCCGCTGGCTGCCAACGGGCGGCATGGGCGGGCTGGCGCACCTGGTCATGCCGTCCATCGTGCTCGCGGCCTTCTACGCCGCGCGCGTCGCGCGGCTCACGCGCTCGGCGGTGCTGGACGCGCTGGGGGAGGACTACGTGCTCACCGCGCGCGCCAAGGGACTGGCCGAGCGGCGCGTGGTCGGCAAGCACGCCCTCCGCAACTCCGCGATCCCGATCGTCACGCTGGCGGGGCTCGAGGCGGGCCAGCTCCTCGGCGGCGCCGTCGTGACCGAGACGATCTTCGCGTGGCCGGGGCTCGGGCGGCTCACCGTGCAGGCGCTGCTCAACCGCGACTTTCCCCTGGTCATGGCCGCGGTGTCGTTCACCTCGATCGTCTACACGCTGATGAACCTGGTCGTGGACTTGCTCTACGGCTGGCTCGACCCGCGCGTGAGATCACGCGCGTGAGATCACCGATGACCGTTCTCCGCCCGACCGTCGAGCCGCAGTGCGAGCCGCAGGCCGTTCGACGGCCGAGGCGAGCGCTGAAATGTTGTGGGCGCCCTGCGAAGGCGCTCCGACGGCACATATGAAGAAATGGCTCGGCCTGGCGCTGACGGTGGGCGTCGTCGTCGCGGCCCTGACCGCACCCTGGCTCGCGGCGATCGACCCGATGGTCACCGACTTCGCGAGCAGTCTCAAGCCACCGGGCTCGCCGGGTCATCCGCTGGGCACCGACCAGCTCGGCCGCGATCTGCTGGCGCGCGTGCTCTATGGAGCGCGGCTCGCGCTGTTCATCGGCGCGTGCACGGTCGCGGTGACGGCGGTGGTCGGCGGCCTGCTCGGCCTCGTCTCCGGCTTCGTCGAGGGCTGGCCGGCGACGGCGATCATGCGGCTGGCCGACGTGCAGCTCTCGTTTCCGTTCATCCTGCTCGCGCTCACCATCAACGCCATCGTCGGCCTCGGCCTGCGCAACATCATCCTGAGCCTGTCGGCGGCGGGCTGGGTCGTCTATGCCCGCGTCGTACGCGGCGAGGTGCTGTCGGTGAAGCAGCGCGATTACGTGCACGCCGCGGCGGCGCTCGGCGTCGGCCGGCCGCGGCTGCTCTTCCGCCACGTGCTGCCGAACGTCGCGCCCTCCATCGTCGTGGTGGCCAGCCTGCAGTTCTCCCAGTTCGTGGTGGCCGAGGCCGCCATCTCGTTCCTCGGCTTCGGCGTGCAGCCGCCCACACCGGCGTGGGGCAGCATGCTGAGCGAGAGCCGCGACTTCCTCTACGTGGCGTGGTGGCTGGCGGCGTTTCCGGGGGCGGCGCTGGCGCTGACGGCGCTCGGCGTGAACCTGCTCGGCGACTGGCTGCGCGACACGCTCGACCCGAAGCTGCGGGTCTAGGTCCGATGCTCGCGGAGAGTTCGCTTGACCTCGAGGTAGACCGCCGCACTGATGCCTTCGATCTGGTCCAGGCTCTTCCGCGTCTTGTACCAGAACACGAGGAACGCCACGATGACGACGGCGACCTCGCCGCACACGATCCCCAGCATCAATTGCTGAAACGCGTGCTCGCTCATCTCGGCTGTGATTATCGGCCGGCACGCGATCGGGGTCAACGTCACGACCCGGATACGGCGTAGTACACTGCTGGCCGCCGAGCCGGGCGGCGCAGACCGGCACCCGAGCAGGACCCAGGAGGAACTCATGCGGATCGCGTTCCGCGTCGCCACGCTGGCCGCGCTGCTCGTCGCGGCCGTCACCGTCGCCTCCGCCCACGCCCAGGACCGCAGCAAGACGAAGGAGGTCGTGGTCGGCCTCGGCGCCGAGCCGCGCACCATGCTCGCCGCCACCATCGTGGACTGGACGACCAACAACATGCTCGAGCACATCTACGACCGCCTGCTCGACCGCGACGCGAAGACCTTCAAGCCCAAGCCGATGCTCGCCACCGAGTGGAAGATCGTCAACGACACGACGTGGGAGTTCAAGCTGCGAAAGGGCGTGAAGTTCCACAACGGCGAGCCGTTCACGGCGGCGTCGGTGAAGGCGACCATCGACTACGCGCTCGATCCGGCCACCAAGAGCCACTTCGCGACCGCGGCGTACTGGGGCCTCGTGAAAGAAGTGCAGGTCGTCGACGACTACACGGTGCGGTTCGTGACGAAGCAGCCGTGGCCGAACCTCGTCGACAGCGCGTCACTGACGAACTCGCTCATGCTGCCGGCCAAGGCGCTCAAGGAGCTGGGCCCGGCCAGGCTGGCCGAGAAGCCGATCGGCACCGGACCGTTCAGGTTCGTCGAGTGGCGGCGCGACGAGCGGCTGGTGCTCGAGCGCAACCCGGATTACTGGCAGGGCCCGGCCGACGTGAGCCGCGTGACCTTCCGCTTCGTCCCCGAGTTCAGCGCGCGCATGGCCGCGCTGCTCTCGGGCGAGATCGACATCATGAAGGACGTGCCACCGCACGCGGTGGAGGCGGTCGAGCGGAGCGGCCGCGCGCGCCTGCGCGCCACGGTGTCCTCGCGCATCAACTACCTGGCGCTGGTGAACCTCAAGCCCGGCCCCATGCAGGACGTTCGCGTGCGGCGGGCGATGAACCACGCGGTGGACGTGGAGGAGCTGATCAAGCAGGTGCTCAAGGGCCGCGCCACGCGCATGTGCGGCCCCCTGTCGCCCGCCAACGTCGACTACGCGCCCGTCGAATGCTACAAGCACGACCCCGCGCGCGCCCAGGCGCTCTTCCGGGAGGCCGGCGTCGATCCGAAGGCGCTCGCGCTCACGCTCGACACGCCGTCCGGCCGCTATCCGCTCGACAAGGACGTGTCGCTCGCCATCGCCGCGCAGCTGCAGCGCCTCGGCATCAAGACCAACGTCGTCGTGAACGAGTGGGGCACGCACCTCGACAAGATCAAGAACCGGAACACGGGCGAGATGTTCTTCCTCGGCTGGGGCCCCGCGCTCCACGGCCAGGGCACGATGCAGCCGCTCTTCCTCGCCGACCAGACCTACTCGTCGTACGGCAACAACAAGACGATCGACGAGAAGATCTCGCGCGCCCAGACCCTGCTCGATCCGAAGGCGCGCGCGGAGGCGTACGCCGAGCTGCAGCGGCTCGTCCACGACGAGGCGCCGTGGGTGTTCCTCTGGCAGCAGCACGACCTCTACGGCGTGGCGCAGACGGTGGAGTGGACACCGCGCGCCGACGAGAAGGTCTGGATGTACGAGGCGAAGGTGATCGCGCGATGAGCCTCACCGTCTTCACCAACGCGTTCCTGATCGACTGCACCGGCGCCGATCCCGTCGAGGGCGCCACCGTGATCGTCGAGGACGACCGTATCAAGGACGTCCGCGCCAAGGGCGGATCCGGCGCGCTGCCGGGCCCGGTGACGACGATCGACTGTGCGGGCGCCACGCTCATGCCCGGCCTCACCGACGCCCACGTGCACATCTGCGCGGTGACCGAGAACATCACCGACCAGCACCGGTTCTATCCGCCGTCGTACATCGCCGCCCGCGCCATGCAGCGCGCGCACGAGTGCCTGATGCAGGGCTTCACCACGGTGCGCGACGCCGGCGGTGCCGACTACGGCTTCCGCATGGTGCTGGACGAGGGCCACTTCCCCGGACCGCGCCTGCTGGTCTCCGGCCGCTACATCTCGCAGACCGGCGGCCACGGCGACAAGCGGCGCCGCTCCGAGTGGACCGATCCGATCGACGGCTGTGTCGGCATGATCGGTTTCATCGCCGACGGGCCGGACGAGGTGCGCCGGGCCGCGCGCGAGAACATCCGCCGCGACGTCGACCAGATCAAGATCATGGCGTCCGGCGGAGCCATGTCGCCGTCGGACGAGCTCGACACCACGCAATTCACGGTCGCCGAGATGCGGGCCGCCGTCGAAGAAGCCCAGGCGGTCGGCAAGTACGTCCTCAGCCACGCCTACTCGGATTCGGCCGTCCGCCGCGCCATCGAAGCCGGCGTGCGCTCGATCGAGCACGGCAACCTGATCCGCGAGGCCGCCGCCAAGGCCATCAAGGACGCGGACGCGTTCCTGGTGCCGACCATGGTGACGTACGAGGCCATTTATCGCGAGGGCAAGCGCTACGGCATCGGCGACCACCAGGTCGCCAAGATCGACATGGCGCGCCAGCAATCGGTGCAGGGGCTGACCTACGCCTACAAGGCGGGCTGCAAGATCGGCTCGGGCTCCGACCTGCTCGGCGACATGATGACCCAGCGCGCGGTGGAGTTCGAGCTGAAGGGCCAGGTGATGAAGCCGATGGAGGTCCTGCTCTCGGCGACGAAGGTCAACGCCGAGCTGTTCCGCATGCACGACCGGATCGGCAGCGTCGAGCCGAACAAGCTGGCCGACCTCATCGTCGTGCAGGGCAACCCGCTCAAGAACCTCCGTGTCTTCCAGGTCCAGGACAACCTGCGCGTGATCATGAAGGGCGGCCGGCTCTACAAGAGGATGGCGTGAGCGACGCGCATCGCGAGGCGATCCTCGACCAGTTCACGCGGCAGGCGGTGCCGTTCGCGACAGCGCCCTCGATCAGGGACGAGGCCGCGCTCGAGACGGTCATCGCGTTCAGCGGCTGCGGGCCGGGGGACACCGTGCTCGACGTCGCGTGCGGGCCGGGCATCCTCGCCTGCGCCTTCGCGAAGGTCACGCGCCACGTCACGGGCATCGACCTGACGCCGGCGATGCTGGAGCGGGCTCGGGCCCTCCAGTCCGAGACGCGCCTGACGAACCTCACGTGGCGGCAGGGGGACGTGCTGCCGCTGCCCTTCACGGACGGCGCGTTCACGCTCGTCGTCTCGCGCTTCGCGTTCCACCACCTGCTCGACCCCGGCGCGGTGCTGGGCGAGATGCGGCGTGTCTGCGCACCCGGCGGCACCGTGATGGTGATCGACAGCGCGCCGGCGCAGGAGAAGGCCGACGCCTTCAACGCGATGGAAGCGTTGCGCGACCCGTCCCACGTGCGGGCGCTGCCCCTGGTCGAGCACCTGGCGCTCTTCGCGAAGGCCGGGCTCGGCGAGCCCCGCCAGACGTTCTACCGCCTGCCGTCCGACCTCGAGGGCCTGCTGTCGCGCTCGTTCCCCAATCCGGGTGACGCCGACAGGATCCGGGAGACGTTCCAGCGCTCGCTCGCCGACGACGGGCTCGACATGGCCCCCCATCGCGTCGGCGGCACGATCCGCCTGAGCTATCCCGTGGCCGTGCTCGCCGCGCGCCGCTGACGTGCAGTTCGCCATCGCCGTCGCCTGCGCGGCGGTGGTCGTCGCGCTCGCGATGCGCGGCGTGCCGCGCCGGGTCGGCGCCGTGCGCGCGCTGGGCGGCGTCGTCACCTTCTGCGGTGTCGGCTATCTCTGGGTGCTGGCGATGTGGATCGTCGTGCCGAGGCTGGAGCCCGTGTTCTCGGCGCTCCCCGGCGTCTACCTCAAGGCGATCCTCGCGCTGCTCCTCTCCTTCGCGCCGCCGACGCTGGCGGCCCTCGCGGTGGTGCGGCTCGTCGCCCGCGCCGCGCGCCGCGATAGAATGGCGGGGTGAGCGCGCTCGACCTCCGACTCGCCCCCATGGCCGGCGTGACCAACGCGCCGTTCCGGCTCGTCGCCCGCGAGTGCGGCGCCGGCCGGCTCACCAGCGAGGAGATCGACGCCCGCGCGCTCGTGCGCGACAACGCGCGCACGGTGGCCCTCACCGCGTACCTGCCCGAGGAGCGGCCCCTCGCGATGCAATTGCTCGGCGAGGACCCCGACCTGCTCGCCGAGGCGGCGCGCCGGCTGGAGACCGCGGGGGCGGACGGGATCGACCTCAACATGGGCTGCCCGGTGGCGAAGGTCGTCGCCAAGGGGCAGGGCGCGGCCCTGATGCGCGACCCGCTCCGGGCCGCCGTGATCTTCCGCACGCTGCGCAAGGCGGTCGCGGGAGCGTTCACCATCAAGATCCGCGGGGGCTGGGACGACCGCACCGTGAACGCGCCGGAGATCGCGCGGCTCGCCGAGAGCGAGGGCGTGGACGGCGTCACCGTGCACCCGCGCACGCGCAGCCAGCAGTACACGGGGCGCGCGCCGTGGGACGTGATCGCGGACGTGGTCGACGCCGTGCGCATTCCGGTCGTCGGCAACGGCGACGTGAGCTCGGTGGACGACGCGCGCGCGATGGTCGCCGCCACCGGCTGCGCCTCGGTCATGATCGGACGCGGCGCCCTCGGCCGGCCGTGGATCTTCCGGGGCGTGGACGTGCCGCGGGACGCGCGCGCGACGATCATCCGGCGCCACTGCGCGCTGATCGAGGCGCACCTGCCCGAGCGCGCGGCGCTCGTCCAGCTCAAGAAGCATCTCGCGTGGTACTCCGACGGCCTGCCGTTCGCGGCGCGCTCGCGCCCGGCCATCTTCGCCGCGCGCACGCCCGCCGAGGTCGCCGACCTGTTCTGGCGGCTCTGGTGACCGGTCAGCGCTGGTTCGGCGACTTCACGGTCGGCGACCGGTTCGAGAGCCCGTCGAAGACGCTCACCGACGCGCACTTCATGTTCTTCGCCGGCATGACCGGCGACGCGCATCCCATCCACTACGACGACGAGTACGCGAAGACGACGCGCTACGGCCGCCGGCTCGCTCACGGCCTCATGCTGACCTCGCTGACGGCCGTCGGCGCCTCGACCCTGGCGCCGGTCATCGAGGCGTCGATCGTGGCCTTCGTCGAGCAGACGACGCGCTTCAGGCATCCGGCCTTCGTCGGCGACACCCTCAAGCCGCGCCACGAGGTCACGGCGCTCGAGCGCAAGCGCTCGGCCGGTCTGCTCACGCTGCGGGTGACCCTCGAGAACCAGCGTGGCGAGACCGTACTGGAGGGCGAGCACCGCTACCTGATCGCGTACCGCCCGGGCGCGTGAGCCGCGCGGCCACTCTCGCCGTGGCGCTGCTGCTCGTCGCCTCGACGGCCGCCGCCGAGGAGTCGCTGCGCCTGGCCGACTTCGGCCTGAAGGGCCAGGCCGTCTTCAAGAACTTCTCGCACTTCTCCGCGGCCGCAACCGACGATCAGACGTTCGTGGACCTCGCCCTGCTGCAGCTCGAGTGGAGCCGGCGGTTCGCCGAGTGGGGCGCGGCCAAGGCGGTCGTGGAGGCGCGCGACGACGACTTCGGCTACGCGCGCGGGCTGCACTTCCAGATCCCCGAGGCGCATCCGCGCCGCTCCTACCTGAGCGTGAAGGAGGCGACGCTGGCGGCGCGCCGGGGGCCGCTGGAGGTCACCGTCGGCAAGCAGATCTTCGCCTGGGGCACGGCCGACGCCTTCAATCCGACGGACCGGCTCAACCCCTACGACTATCTCGACGTGCTCGACAACGAGAAGCTCGGCGTGTGGTCGGCCTCCGCCCGCCTCAGCGTGCCGCGGGTCAGTCTCGTCGTCGTCGGCGTGCCGTACTTCACACCGAGCCGATTACCCCTGGCGCACAGCCGCTGGACGCCGGCGGTGCCGTCGACGTTCCTCGCCGTCGTGGACCACGCGGAGCGGCCCGAGCAGGACGCGAGCGCGACGCAGTACGCCGCGCGCCTGAAGGGTACGGTGGCCGGCTGGGATCTCTCGGTCAGCTACTACGACGGCTTCGAGCACACGCCGGTGTTTCGCGGCTCGACGATCGCGCTGGCGCCGGGCGTCACCCTGCCGCGGCTGACGCCCGTGTACACGCGCGAGAAGGTGCCGGGCGCCGACTTTTCCACGACCTTCGGGAAGTTCGAGGTTCACGGCGAGGCGGTGGCCCGGCTCGTGGAGTCCAACGGCCGCGACGACCGCTTCCAGGGGATCGCGGGACTCAACTACACGCTGGACGTCGGCCGCCCCTGGCTCGACCAGATGCTCTTCGTCGTCGAGTACGCGCGTGAGACCGTGCTGCGCCACCATCGGCACGCCGACATCCTGGACAGCGACCGCGTGCCGCTCGTCGGGGCGCGGCTGTCGAACAACGCCTTCCGCGAGGCGGTGGTCGGCCGTATCCAGGCCAAGCTCAGCGAGGACACCGTGCTCAAGCTCAGCGGCATCGCCGACCTCGGCGGCTCGCCGAGCCACTACATCCAGTTCAAGGGCACCCACCGGATCACCGACGCGCTGCACGTCGAGGCCGGGCTGGACTTCCTGACGGGAAAGCCCGACACTTTCTGGGGCCGCTGGGGGGACAACGATCGCTTCTTCGCCGTGCTCCGCTATCTGTTCTGACGGAGGCCGCGTGACGTCGCCTGGCGTGGTCGTCGCCCTCCTCTCGATCGTGCTCCTCGCGGCCGGTGCGATCCCCGCCGCCGCGCAGTCCGGCCTGGAGATCATGAAGCGCCAGCGCGAGCTGCAGCACGTCCGCGACGAAGAAGAGCGGCAGGTGCTCCGGCTCGTCAGCAAGTCGGGCGCGACCAAGGAGCGCCGGGTCACGCGCTGGGTGCTCAGCGGTCCGAACGATCTCGACAAGATCCTCGTGCGCTTCCAGGCTCCCCGCGACGTCGAGAACACCGCGCTGCTCACCTGGGAGGCGGCGGACGGCAACGACGACCAGTGGCTGTACCTGCCCTCGGTGAAGAAGCCCAAGCGCATCGCGGCCAGCAGCAAGAAGAACCGCTTCATGGGCACCGACTTCGCCTACGAAGACCTCCGGTCCGAGCCGCTGGCCGTCCACACCTACACGCTGCTCGGCGCCGATGTCGTCGACGGCGCCGACTGCTTCGTCGTCGACGCGAAGCCGGCCACGGAGCGGCAGGCGGCCGACAGCGGTTACTCACACCGGAAGATCTGGATCCGCAAGGACCATTACGTCACCGTCAAGCGCGAGTTCTACGATCGGCAGGACCGCCTGGAGAAGGTCGAGACCAGCCGCAAGCTCGTGAACGTCGCGGGCACGATCTGGCGCTCCGACGAGCTGGAGATGCACGACGTCCAGAACGGCACGCGGACGCTGGTGACGATCGAGTCCCGCGCGATCAACCGGGGCCTCCGCGACGACTTCTTCAGCGAGGCCGAGCTGATCCGTTGAGGCGGCCGCTCCTCTGGGTGGCGGACCATCCGGTCGCCGCCGTCGTCCTGACCCTCCTCCTGACGCTGGCTCTCGGCGCGCAGCTGCCCCGACTCCGGATCGACGAGTCGGCCGAAGGCCTGATGGTCGAGCGGGACCCGGCGCGCGCGTTCTACGAGCAGGCCCGGCAGCGCTTCGGCAGCGACAACCTCACCGTGGTCCTCGTCAAGGCGGACGACGTCTTCACGCCGGCCGCGCTCACCGCCGTGCGGCGGCTCAGCGACGGGCTCGAGCGGGTGGCCGGCGTGAGTCGCGTGGAAAGCCTCACCACGACGCGGAACATCAAGGGCGAGGGCGACGCCCTCACCACCGATCCGCTCGTCGGCGCCGTGATCCCGACCGCGCCCGCCGAGCTGGCGCGGCTGCGAGCCGACGCGCTGGGCAGCCGCGTGCTCGTCGGCAACCTCGTGGCCGCCGACGGCCGCGCCACCGCGCTGGTCGTCTACGCCGACGCCCGGCCGGGCGAGACCGCGTTCAACCGGCGCTTCACGACGGACGTGGACGCGCTCGTCGCGCGGGAGACGCGGCCGGGCCTCACCATCTACCAGGTCGGCGCGCCGATGACGAAGGCGACCTACGCGCAGTATCTGAAGGCCGACCAGCGCACGATCATTCCGCTGTCCACGGTCGTGCTGATCGTCACGCTCTTCCTGGCCGTCCGTACGCTCCAGGGCGTCGTCATTCCGGTGGTGACCGCGGTGGTGAGCATCGTCTGGTCGCTCGGCCTCATGGCCGTGACCGGCATCCCGCTGACGATCCTCACCGCGATCATCCCCTCGCTGATGCTCGCCATCGGCTTCACCGAAGACGTCCACATGATCTCGGAGTACCACCATCGGCTCGAGCACGGTGACGACAAGCTGACCGCGCTGCGCACGATGCTCGGCGAATCGGCCATGCCGATCCTCGTGACGACCGCCACCACGGTGCTCGGCTTCGGCAGCCTGATCACCACCGACATCACGATGCTGATCCAGTTCGGCTACGCGTCCGCCATGGCCCTCACCGCGAACTACGTGGTCACGATGCTGCTGCTGCCGCCCATGCTCCGCTGGTGGGCGGTGCCGCGACGCCTGCGGCGCGTCGCCCTCGTCGACGAGTCGCCGCCCGGCGGGATCCCGCGCCTCATGCAGCGGCTCGGCGAGTTCAACCTCCGCTGGCGCGTGCCGATCCTCGTCGCGTGGGGCGCGCTCACGCTCGCCTCGCTGGCGGGCTGGCTCACGCTGCGGGTCAACACCGATCTCATCTCGTTCTTCCCGGAGCGCTCGGCCATCCGCCAGCGCGTCGCCGATCTCTCGCGCTCGCTGGCGGGCGGCCTCGCCTTCTACGTCGTCGTCGACACCGGGCACGACGATGGCATCAAGAATCCCGCGGTGCTGCGGCGGATCGCGGGGCTGCAGGATCACCTGGCGGCCACCGGCCGCGTGGACAAGACCGTCTCGGTCGCCGACTACGTCCGCAAGATGCACCGCGAGATGCACGGCGGTGACCCGGCTTTCGAGACGATCCCCGAGACGTCGGACCAGGTGGCGCAGTACCTCCTGATGCTGGAGGGGCGGGAGCTGGAGAAGTTCGTCGACTTCAAGGCGGCGGCCGCCAACATCGTGGTGCGCCACCATCTCACCGGCTCCGGCGACCTCTCGGCCCTGCTGCGCGACATCGAGCGCCACGTGGCGCGCGACTTCCCGCCGACGGTGATCGTGCGCGCCACCGGCGAGGAGGTCCTGTTCAACAACGCCTCGGACTACATGGCCGTCAACGAGCTGACGAGCTTCTCCTCCACCTTCGTCATCATCGGCGTGATCCACGCCCTGCTCTTCATGTCGCTCAAGGCCGGGATCCTGTCGCTCATCCCGAACGTGGTGCCGATCCTGATGCTCTACGGCTTCATGGGACTGGTGGGCATCCCGCTGAACACCAGCACGGCCATGATCGCCACCGTCGCGATCGGCATCGCCGTGGACGACACCGTGCACCACATGGTGACGTACAGCCGTCAGCTCAACGAGCTCCACGACCAGCGCCGCGCGATGTTCGAGACCCTGCGGATCGAGGGACGGCCGATCATCTACGTCTCGATCGCGCTGGCCGCCGGCTTCCTCACGCTGGTGGCGTCGAACTTCGTGGCCACCGTGTACTTCGGCGTGCTGGCGGCGTTCGTCATGCTGGTGGCGATGCTCGCGGAGCTGACGCTGACGCCGATCCTCATGGTGTCGATCCCCCTGCTGACGGTGTGGGACATGGTCAGGCTCCGCATGAGCGGCGACGTGCGGCGCGCGCCGCTCTTCGCGGGCCTCTCCCGGTGGGAGGCGCGCAAGGTCGTCCTGCTCGGCGGCCTGCACGAGTACGAGGCCGGCGCGCCCGTGATCGTCAAGGGCGAGATCGGCACCGAAATGTACATGGTGGTGACCGGCCGCATCCGCGTCTTCGACCCGCTCCCCGACGGCCGCGAGCGGACGCTCACCGCGCTCGGCCCGGGCGGCGTCATCGGCGAGATCGGCGTGCTGACGCAGCAGGTGCGCAGCGCCTCCGTGGTCGCGGAGGCGCGCTCGGAGCTGCTGCGCCTCGACCTCGCGGCCCTGGAGCGGGTCCGCAAGTGGTCGCCCTACACCTCCGCCAAGCTGTTCCGGAACATCGCGCGCATGCTCGGCGAGCGCCTGCGCGAGGCGACCCAGCCCGGCGTCGAGAGCGCGCTCTCCCCGCGGGTCTGATCAGCGGGCGGGCGCCAGGTCCACCATGGCGCCGCATGATCGCACAGCTCACGGCGCCCTTGACCGCGCCTCGGGCTCCCGTGTAGAACGTCCCATGTGTCCTGGCGGCCGCGCACCGCCCCGTTGTTCGAGCCGCACGTGCTCCACGCCGTCGCCCGGAGCGCCCTGGGCCTGTCGCACGAGAAGATGGTCCGCCACGTCAGCGAGGAGCTCGCGCGCCTCTACCCCGGCCACATCGAGACGCGGCCCAACTGGATGCTGAGCCTGGCCGGCGGCGTGATGGGGATCATGACGGTCCTGCACGGCTCGCTCTCGGAGTACGTGCTGATCTTCGGCTCGCCGGTGGGCAGCGAGGGCTTCTCCGGCCGGTACCGCATCGAGATCCACGACTTCATGCTCGCCGGCGAGATGTGGACCTATACGGAGTCCGAGTTCGCCGAGCGCCGCGTCTACCGCGCGGGCGACGCCGCGTTCCTGGCGCGTCGCGAGGCCAAGGGCGTGAGGATCTTCGAGGACGCGTGGATGCTCGAGTACGGCCGCGGGCCCGTTCCCACCGTCCTCCCGTTCGGTCTGAGCGGCGCCCTCGCGTCCTTCGAGCTGCGGACGATCGCGCGAACCATCGGCGTCTACGGCCGGCTCGTCGTACGCGAGCTGCTCCGGGGCAAGATCTGAGCGTGTCGCGACGCACGCTCGGCCCCCTGGGACTGATGCTCGTCCTGCCGCCGCTCACGTACTACTTCTGGCTCTGCCTGCGCGATCACGACGGCGCGCTCGTCGCGCCGTCCCTCGGCGAGCTGATCCACAACGTGCCGGCGCCGACGCCGCGCGCGCTTGCGCTCTATGGCGCGTGGCTCGCGTCGCAGATCGTGCTCCAGCTGTGGGCGCCCGGGCGCGTGCAGGCGGGCGTCCCGCTCGCCGACGGCTCGCGCCTGCCGTATCGACTGAACGGCTGGGTGTCCTTCTGGGTGTCGCTCGCGGCGGCGCTCGTCGCCGGCGCCGCCGGCGTGATCCCGGCCGGCGTGGCGTTCGACGAGTTCGGGCCGCTCCTCACGACCGCTAACCTGATAGCCGGGGCACTGGCGCTGGGCCTCTACGCGCAGGGGCGCCGCGCCGGGTCGACGACGCGCGATCCGATCCACGACTACTTCATGGGCACGACGCTGAACCCGCGCCTCCGCGGCTTCGACCTCAAGTATTTCTGCGAGAGCCGCCCCGGCTTGATCCTCTGGGTCCTCTTCGATCTGTCGCTCGCGGCCGCGCAGTACGAGCGGCACGGCACGGTGACGACGGCGATGCTGCTCGTCAACGCGTTCCAGTTCCTCTACGTCGCCGACTATTTCTTCCACGAGGAGGCGATCCTCACCACCTGGGACATCAAGCACGAGAAATTCGGCTGGATGCTCGCGTGGGGCGACCTCGTCTGGGTGCCGTTCACGTACACCATCCAGGCCTACTACCTCGTGGACCACACGCACGCGCTGTCGCCGGCGGCGACGGCGGGCATGGTCGCCCTGAACATGGCGGGCTACGCCATCTTCCGCGCCTCGAACATCCAGAAGCATCGGTTCCGCCGCGATCCGACGCGGCCGGTGTGGGGACGGCCGCCGGAGTACATCCGCACCGCCGTCGGCTCGTTGCTGCTGACCTCCGGCTGGTGGGGCATCGCGCGCCACCTGAACTACCTCGGCGACCTCGCGATGGCCCTCGCCTGGTGTCTGCCCACGGGGTTGGAGCACCCCTTGCCGTACTTCTACTTCGCCTACATGATCGTCCTGCTCGTCCACCGCGAGCGCCGCGACCACGACGTCTGCCGGGCGAAATACGGCGCGGACTGGGACGCGTATTGCCGGAAGGTCCGGTGGCGGATCGTGCCGGGGGTGTACTGACGTGAGCGACGCGCGCGCGTTCGACGTCGTCATCGCCGGCGGCGGCATGGCCGGCGCCGCGGTCGCGGCGGGCCTCGACGGCCTCGGGCTCTCCACGCTCGTGGTCGAGCCCGGCCTCGACGGCAGCAAGCGGCTCGCCGGCGAGCTGATCCATCCCCCGGGTACCACCGATCTGGCCGAGCTCGGGCTGCTCGGCGCGCTCGAGGCCGTCGGGGGCGCGCCGGTGCGCGGCTTCGCCGTGCTCGCCGACGGGCAGGCGCACCTGCTGCCGTACGCCCCGGTGGTCGGGATGCGGCCGGCGGGCTTCGCGATGGAGCACGGCGCCATCGCCACCACCCTGCGCGGCACGATCGCACGGCGGCCGCACGTCGCCGTGTGGCACGGCGCGCGCGTCGTCGCGCTCGACGCGAGCGCCCCCGACCACGTCGGCGTCACCGTCGCGAACGACGCGGGCGCCGTCCAGCTCCGCGCGCGGCTGCTGGTGGGCGCCGACGGCGCGGCGTCCAGCGTGCGCCGGCTGGCCGGCATCGGCGCGCGGCGCCGGCGGATCTCGACGATGCTGGGGTTCGTCGTGCCGTGCGGCCGGCTGCCTCACCCGGGCTTCGGCTGCGTGCTCCTCGGCGGCCCCGCGCCGGCGCTCGCCTACCAGATCGCCACCGATGCGGTGCGCGTCATGTTCGACCTGCCCGACGACACAGAAGGCAGCGACGTCTCCGCGCGCGGCCGCGCCTACCTCACGGCGCTGCCCGAGCCGCTGCGTACCGACGTGCGTGAGGCCATGGACGCGCAGCGCGGCCTCGTCTCCGCGAGCCACTCGGTCGAGCCCGACGCCGTCGCGCGTGGCCGCGTGGCCCTCGTCGGCGACGCCGCCGGCTGCTGCCATCCACTGACCGCCACCGGTCTCAGCGTCTCGACCCGCGACGCCATCCGCCTGCGCGACGCCCTGCGCGCCGAGCCCGACGTGCCGTCGGCGGTGCGGCGCTACGCGGCGCACCGGGCGGGGCCACAGCGCACCCGCGTGGCGCTCGCGCAGGCGCTCTACGCGGTGTTCGTCGCGCGAACGCCGGAGACGCGCGTGCTGCGAACGGCGCTGCTGCGCTACTGGAAGCGCAGTCCGCGTGGCCGCGCCGTGTCGATGGCGCTGCTGTCCACGCAGGAAGGGCGCATGTCGATCATGGTGCGCGAGTACGCGCACGTCGTGCGCCACGCGCTGCCCACGCTGCTGCGGCGTGGCGCCGAGCGCCGGCCGCTGGCCGCGCGCACGCGCGTGGCCCTCGGGCTGTCGGTCTCGACCCTGCGCCACGCCGGCGGCGCGCTGCGCGGCCTGCTGTCGTGAGGCGCGCGGCCGTCGCGATCGTCGGGGCGGGGCCCGCCGGGACGGCGGCCGCGCTGCGCCTGGGCCAGCTCGGCGTTCGCGACGTCGTGCTCGTGGACCGCGCCGACTTCCCGCGCGACAAGACGTGCGGCAGCGGCGTGTCTCCCCGCGGCATCCGCACGCTGCGCGAGCTCGGCGCGTGGGACGCGATCGAGCCTCACGCCTACCGCGTCACCGGGCTGCGGCTGGTGACCCCGGGTGACCGCGAGGTCGTCGTGTCGGGCGGCGAGGCGGCCGCCGCCGTCGTCTGCCTGCGACGCACGCTCGACCACGCGCTGCTCGAGCGCGCCCGCGCGCTGGGCGTCGACTTCCGGCCCGGCGTCACCGTGCAGGCGCTCCGCACCGAGGGCGAGCGCGTCGCCGGTGTCGTCGGCCGCGACGGCCGCGAGATCGCCGCTCGCTTCACGCTCGTCGCCGACGGCGCCCATTCGCGCCTCGCGGTCGACACGCGGCCGCCGCGCACGCTGCAGGCGATCATGGGCTGGTGGGAGGGCGCGCCGTTCCGCGGCCACCACGTCGAGATGGTCTTCGACCGTCTCGTGACGCCGGGCTACGGCTGGCTCTTTCCCGAGAGCGCCACGCGCGTCAACATCGGCATCTGCTACGAGGATCCCGCGCACGCCAGGAACGGGCGCCACGTCTTCGAGGCGTTTCTCGACAAGCACTACGCGCGGCGGCTGCGCGGAGCGACGCAGGTGGGCGGCTTCAAGGGGCATCCCATCGCGTACACGTTCCGCATCGGACGACTCTCCGCGCCCGGCCGGCTCGTCGTCGGCGAGGCGGGACGCATGGTGCACCCGGCGACGGCCGAGGGCATCTCCCAGGGCATGCGCTCGGGCATCTTCGCGGCGGAGGCGGTGGCGGCGGCCCTCGGCGGCCTCGACGAGCGCGCGGCGCGCGCCGGCTACGAGGCGCGCTGTCGTCGGGCGTTCGGCGCGTCGTTCGCGGCGGCGCGGCTGTGGCGCGCCGCCGTGAGCTCGTCGGCGCTCGATCGCGTCGTCGCCGCCGTCCAGCGCCCGGCCGTGAAGACCGCGCTCGCGCGCCTCATGGCGGCGATGTGACGCCGCCGCTCGCCGCGACGTAGCGCGCCAGCGCCCACGCCGGGAAGTACGCCGGATAGAGCCGGTAGTGGAGCATGGCCGAGCCGAAGAAGACCCCGTTGACCGCGCCGGCCGGCCAGCCGCCGTCGGCACGCTGGCGCGCGATCAGCCAGTCGACGCCGCGGCGGACAGCCTGCGCGTGCGGCCGGACGACTCCGAGCAGGGCGAGCAGCGCCCACGCCGTCATCACCGGCTGGCTCTCGGGGTGCTCGACGTAGCGCTCGTCGCGCGCGCCCGAGTGATGCTCGCCCCAGCCTCCGTCCGCGCGCTGGCGCACCATCAGCCACGCCGCCGCGCGGACGAGCGCGGGATCGCCGGCGCCGACGCCGGCCGCGCGCAGACCTTCGACGAAGTGGAAGATCCCGTAGGTGAAGTTCACGCCCCAGAACCCCGGCACCGAGCCGTCGGGACGCTGCGTCGACCTCAGGAAGCGCACGCCCCGGTCGATCGCGCGGTCCAGGCGCACCGACGTGAGCTCGGGCCGCGCGGCGCGCAGCCGCGACAGCGCGCCGAGGGCGGAGGCGGTGCACTCCACGTACGAGCGCTCGGTCATGCACCGCCCGAACATCTCCGAGGGATTCAGCCGCTCGAGCCAGGCGCCGCCGCGGCGGCGCTCGTAGGTGGCGAAGCCGCCGTCGGCGTTCTGGCGCGCGAGGATGAAGTCGCGGGCGAGGCCCAGCGGCGCGGGATCGGCCCGGGCGACCTCGAGCAGCGCGCTCACCGCCTCGGCCGTGCAATCGCTCACCGGCCAGCGATGCGCGCCGTCGGAGAAACACCAGCCGCCGCGGATCGGATCGCGCCCTTGCTCACGGCCGCCCGGCAGCTCGACGGTCAGCTGGGCGCCGCGCAAGAACGCGGCCCCGCGCGCCACGCCCGCGTGCGCGGGCGCTGACGCCGACGGCGCCGCGGCCAGCGCGCGCAGCGCGAACGCCGTGTCCCAGGCCGTCGAGCGCGCGCCCGCGTAGCGGATGCCCTGCTCGGCGTCCTCCCAGCGCCAGTCCTCGAGCCCGGCGAGGCTCGCGTCGAGATCGGGATGCGCGCGCGACCAGAGGACGAGGCAGTTCAGGAGCCCGTTCACCGGCGACAGGGCGTGGTGCCGGGTGACCCGCTGCTCGTAGACGACCCGCTCGAAGCAACGATCGAGCGCCCGCCGTCGGAGCGGCGCGGGGACGGCGCGCTCGAAGACGCGCAGCGCGCGCCACGCCGCGCGCAGCGCCGGCGTCGGGTGGACGTAGAGATCCGAGGGCGCGACGTCGTCGCGATGGGCGGCGAAGTCCAGCGTCGCCCACGGCGTGCCGTAGAGCTCGTCGCGCAGCTCGTCGGCGAGCGGCCCGAGAGGCGCGCGCACGCGCCCGCCGTAGAGGCAGGCCATCGCCAGATAGATGTAGCGCGTGTGACAGTAGTAGCGCCAGGGATGAAAGGGCAGCGCGCGCGGCAGCAGAACGAGCTCGGGCGGACACGGATTGACGCCGCGCCAGTCGTAGAGATCCAGCAGCGCGAGCCAGAACTTGCCCCACGTCGGGATCGCGAGCACGCCGGGCGGAGTCCCGAGCCAGCCCCGTGCCTCCTTCGCGATCGACTCGTCGCGCCCCACGCCCAGCAGGCGCAGGGCGACGTACACCAGCGCCGTCACGAACACGTAGCCGCCGGATTCCGGGTGCAGCCCCCAGGCGCCGTCCGCCGACCGCGAGGCGTGGAAGTAGCGCACGAGGCCGGCGCGCGTCGCCGCGTCCACCGGCCGGCCGACGGCGTGGCGCACGATCGCGTACTGGGCGGTGATCATGGGACACCAGACCATCTCGCCTTCCCAGCCGCCGCGCCGCGACTGCAGGCTCAGCAGATGCTCGAGGGCGCGCTCACACGCCGCCGGCGCGCTCGAGATGCTCCTCCCACTTGCGGACGGTGAGCTGCTGGAAGAGGGCGACGGCGGGATTGAGGTCGGGCACGGGCAGCGCGTGATGCGTCTCGTACGCCTGCTGCTCGGCCTCCACCGCCGCACCGTCCTGCCGGAGCAGGGGCGCGACGAGCAGCCGGTTGGCGACGCGGAGCAGCGGCGTCATGAGCGCGCGCGGGATGCGCACGCGCGTGAGCGGCACACGCAGCGACTCGAAGTAGAACAGAAAGAAGGTCCGCGTGGTGCGCTCGTCGATCGGCAGGAAGAAGCACCAGTGCTTGATCTTGCCGCCGGTGTCCGACCACTGGTAGGGATACTCGTAGCAGAGGTCCATGGCGTCGGTGTTGACGCGGCGGCGATCGACGAACAGGCCCGAGATCTTCCCGCGCCCGACCTTCGTCTGATAGCCGACGTACACGCGGTCCCCGATCGCCTCGCAGCGGGTGAGCCGCGCGTCGGAGAACGGCCGGTACTTGCGGTGCAGCCAGGCGTGGCTGAAGTCGCTCACGTTGTCCACGATGAGCGAGTGGTGCGCGCGCCACGTGAAGTCGAGCGGCACGCAGGCCCACCGGTCGCGCCCCTCCAGCTCCGGGATGTCCGGGATCCGGCGCTCGGCGGCGCGCGCCGGATCGCCGGGAAAGATCCACACCAGGCCGTAGCGGACCCGGGCCGGATAGGCGCGCAGGCCGACGGCCGGCATCGGGTGGCCGAAGCGGTCGTGCGGGACGTCGGCGAGCCGTCCCGACTCGTCGTACGACCAGCCGTGATACATGCAGGTGAGCCGGCAGCCCTCGACGCTGCCCAGCGTGAGCGGCAGGTGGCGGTGCGCGCAGCGGTTCTCGAGCGCGCGCACGCCACCGTCGTCGCCGCGGAACAGCGCGATGGACTGGTTCCAGAACTTCACCTCGACGGCGCGGCCGCGCGGCAGGGCGCGCGCGTGCTCGACCGCGTACCAGTAGTCGGGATGGAGGCCCGCCACGCGCGCCTTCTGCCGCCGGTTCCGCGCGTCGGCGAAGGTCGGCGGCGCGCTCACGGCGGGGTCCCCACGAGCGCCGGCGCGGCGAACGTGACGCCGGCGCGCCGCCGTCGATAGCGGACGAGACACGGACGCCGCGGGCCGACGACGAACGTGGCGTAATCCGGGCGGTGGCCGGTGCGCGCGAGCGACAGCTCGAAACGGCGCAGGATCACCGACCAGATCACCTTGATCTGCTGCTGGGCGAAGGTCGCGCCGATACAGCGATGGTGGCCGCCGCCGAAGCCGATCAGGCCGTGCTTCGTGCGCCGGTCTTCCTGGCGCGGAGGTCCGAAGCGGTCGGGGTCGTAGCGGTCGGGATTCGCGAACACCTGCGGCAGCCGGTGCGCGGCCGCCGGCGAGACCATGGCCAGCCCGCCGGCCGGCAGCACCCAGCCGTCGTACTCGAAGTCGCGCACGATGCGCCGCATGAGCATCACGAGCGGCGGATGCATGCGCTCGGCCTCCTTGACGCAGCGCTCGAGCGCCGCGAGGCGCCGCAGCGCCTCCAGGGTGATCTCGCCGTCGCCGACCTCGCTCGCCAGCTCGTCGAGCACCGCGGGCAGCCAGCGCTCGTGCTCGAGGAGCAGGATGCCGGTCCACGCGCCCATCACCGTGCTCGTGTGCTGGCCGGCGAAGATCGTCGAGATCAGCAGCCCGACGATCTCGTCGTCGCTCAGCGCGCGCCCGTCGGCGTAGCGGGCGGCCATGAGTACGTGGAGGAAATCCTCTCCGTCGCGGCCACCGGCGCGCCGCTCCGCGATGATGCGCGTGATCAGCTCCGCCATGCGCGCCCGCGCGCGGTCCCGGCGGCGGAAGGCGGGCAGCGGCAGGTAGGGGTTCACCATGGCCACCAGGTTGATGCCGCGCTCGAGGTCGTGGAACAGATGGGCGAGGTCGCGCGAGAGACGCGCGCGGAACTCGGCGCCCACCAGGCATCGGCTCGCGATGAACACGGTCAGCTCGTTGAGGGCCGCGAGGAGGTCCACCTCTCCCTCGTCGCCCCACGCGGCGACGTAGGCCTCCGCCTCCTCCTGCATGACGCGCGCGTAGGCGCGCAGCCGATCGTCGCGCAGCGCGGGAAAGAGCAATCCCATCTGCTCGTCCATCACCTCCGGGCTCGCGTCGTACACGACGCCTTTGCCGAAGATCGGCACCGTGAACCGGTAGACCTCGCGCGCGCTCAGCCGGTCCTCGGTCGCGCCGAAGACCGCGGCCTGCGCGCGCGGGCCGATGAACGCGGTGACGCGCGTGCCGGGCAGACGCAGCGAGAACACTTCGCCGAAGCGCGCGTGGCCGCCGAGCAGCAGACCGACGGGATCGCGGCGCAGGTCGAGGGCGTGACCGAGCAGCGGCAGACCGCCCGGCAGCATCGGCGGCGTCCGGTCCCGCCGGGTCGCGGTCGTCATCGGCGCGTCGGCGCCTGGCCGCGGCGGACGAAGTCCTCGTACGCCTCGCGGACGGCGTCCTCGACCGACGTCGGCCGGTAGCCGAGCTCGCTCCGCGCCTTCGTGACGTCGGCGCGGCGCTCGGAGCGCAGCAGGCGCACCGCGCCCGGCGTGAAGCGAGGCTCCGCGCGCGGGGCGACGCGGCGCGCGACCGCGTCGACGACCTCGGTCAGCGCCAGCATCAGCCCCGACGGCAGGCGCAGCCGAGGACGCGGGCGCCCCGTGACGCGCTCGAAGATCGCCATCAGCTCGTCCACGGTGTGAAACGCCGTCGAGAAGATGTACTTCTGACCGGCGCGGCCCTTGTCCATCGCGAGCCGATGGCCCTCGACGATGTCGCGCGCGGCCACGAACTCGAAGCCGCCCGGGATGTAGGCGCGCAGACGGCCGCGCGCAAAGTCGAGCAGCACCCGGCCCATCCGCGACGGCTTGAAGTCGTTGGGGCCGACGATGGCGCACGAGGTCGCGATGACGACGTCGAGGCCGTCGGCCGCCGCCTTGAGGCACTCGTGCTCGGCCGCGACCTTGCTGCGCGCGTAGGGCAGCAGCCGCTCGAACGGATCGACCGGCATGCTCTCGTCGCACGGGCGGCCCGGGACCCAGCCGACGGCGCTGACGGATCCGGTCACGACGATCCGGTCGACGCCCACGTCGAGCGCGGCGCGCAGGAGGTGGCGGGTACCGAGCACGTTGCAGTCGTGGATCTCGCGCGGCTGCCCCGCGCCGCTCGACACCTTCGCCGCGCAGTGATACACGCGGCGACAGCCGCGCACCGCCTCGCGCGTCGCGCGCGCGTCGCGCAGATCGCCCCAGGCCCGCTCGACGTCGAGGCCGTCGAGCGCCCGGTTGTCGCTGTCGCCACGGACCAGCACGCGGACCGCCTGGCCCTCGTCGAGCAGGCGGCGGACGAGGTTCGCGCCGAGATGTCCGCTGCCGCCGGTAACGAGGACCGTCATAGGCCCGTCAAGAATGCCTCGGTCGCGCCTCCGCTTCAACAGGCACCATTGACGCTCCACCGCCCGTCCCGTAGAGTGCGACGCCATGCGCGCGGTGGCCACGCTGGTGCCGCTGCTCTTCGTCGCGGCGCTCGCGAGGCCGGCGACGGCCCAGCCACCGCTCGAGGCCGCGCGCGGGCTGCTCGCCGCCTGGCACGACGATCCCGCACGCATCGACCGCGCGCGCGTCTTGCTCGAGGCGGAGGCGGCGGCCGATCCCAGCGCGGACACGCTGGTCGAGCTCTCGCGCGCGTGGTTCCTCACCGGCGACTTCCGCGCGCGCTCGGAGCCCGATCGGCTGGCCGCCTACGAGCAGGGCGGCCGCGCCGCGCGGCGCGCCATCGCCGCCGCACCCCGCAACGAGCGCGCCCACCTGCTGCTCGCGTTCAACAGTGGCCGCTCGGCGCAGATCACGGGCGTGATGCGCGCGCTCGGAATGCTTGGAACGATCCGGGAGGAGTCGGTGACGGTGCTGCGGCTCAATCCGTCGAGCGTGGACGGCCTCATCCTCGCCGCCGGCATGGCCGCCGAGTTGCCCGCGTTCATGGGCGGCGATCGCGCGAAAGCGGAGACCCTCTTCACCCGCGCGCTCGACCTCGATCCGCACCAGACGGGCGGCCGGCTCGAGCTCGCTCGGCTCTACCTCGGCCTGCGCCGGTGGACCGATGCGGCGCGAGAGCTCCAGGCCGTCATGGACGAGACCACTCCGACCGATCGGCCACGCTGGGCGATGAGCGATCTGCCGCGTGCCCGGGCGATGCTCGTCGAGCTGCGCGAGCGGGGCCGCGTGCCCGGGATCGCTCCGCAGTCGCCGTAACGGCCTCACACGCGTCCCGTCGCGCGGCCGACCGGCCGCGCCTCAGGTCTGCCCCGTCCAGCCGCGCTTCGCGCGCTCGCGCCACCGCGTGCGGATCGCCTCGAACTCCGCGGCCGGCAGCGGACCGGCCGCCAGGCGCTCGGCGTTCTGCCGCCAGCGCGCGGGCTTCGTGGTCCCGACGATGGCGGTGTGAACGCCGGGCACGCTCAGCGTGAACCGCAGCGCGACGGCGACGGCCTCGTCCATCGGCCGGCCGAGGAAGTCGTAGTCGAGCGCGCGCAGACGCTCCCAGTAGTCGACGTAATACGAGCCGGGCCGGCGGCTGGACGCCCAGACGGCGTTCGCCACCGGCCGCTTGGCGATGACGCCCAGCTGCCGCTGGCGCGCGGCGGGCAGGACGGCCTCGATGGCCTCCTGGTCGGCGACGCTCACCGAGATCTGGAGGGTGTCGAAGCGGCCGCTCTCGACGGCGTGGCGCGCGGCGGCGCCGTCGCCGCTGTAGCCGATGTAGCGCGTGAGGCCGCGCTGCTTCGCCGCCTCCAGCGCGGCGATGGCGTCGCCCTTCCTCAGCACGCCCTCGGAGCACGAGTGCAGCTGCACGAGGTCGAGCGCGTCGGTGCGCAGCCGCTCGAGGCTGCGCTCGATGGACTTGAGGATGGCCGGCGGCCGCCAGTCGTCGCGGCCCCAGCCGCCGGCGTGGCCGACCTTGGTGAACAGATGGAACTCGCGGCGCCGGCCGCTCACCGCGCGCCCGATGAGCGTCTCGCTGTCGGCGTAGCACTCGGCGGTGTCGATCACGTTCAGGCCGGCGTCGAGCGCGGCGTTGAGCAGCCGGGTCGCGGTGCTCTGGCTCACGCCCTCGTAGCCGATCTCGCTGCCGCCGAAGCCGAGCGCCGTGACCTCCATGTCGGTGCGTCCGAGCCGCCGCCGCTCCATCAGTCGTCCCGCCACGCGCTGGCACGCCAGTTGTGCTGGCCGTGGCCGGCGGCGCGCCACGCGGGCAGCGGCATCACCAGGTGGTCCGCGAGCGCGATCACGTACGGCTCGTACATCTTCCGCAGCTCGGCGAGCTTGTCCGCCGCGGCATCGGAGTCGTCGAGCACGACGGCGCCGGCGGCCAGCGCCACGCGCAGCCGCCGCAGCTCCGTGCGCGGCAGGCGGTCGCGCGCCGCCGGCTGCGGCCGGCGCCGCAGGACCTGCGCGAGGTCCACCACCGCGTGGCGCGCCATGGCGAACGTGAGTTCCGCCTGCCGCGCGCAGGCGCCCTGCACGCCGACCATCACCAGGGCGCTCGTGTCGAGGATGGTCGTGAGCGCGGCGAGCCAGGACTGGTTGTCGTGCTGCGAGCGGAAGTACGACAGCACCGGATAGGACAGGTGCGACTCCATCGTCTCCGCCGACCAGCGCTCCCAGTCGTCGAGCAGCTCGGCCAGCTCTTCGAGGTCGTCGCCGGCATGGCTCCGCAACAGCGCCTCGGCGCTCGGCGGCGAGCCCGCGCGCGCGTCGAGCAGCGTGATCTCGATCTCGCGGCGCGAGAACGCCTGGTAGAGCACGGGGACGTAGCCGATCACCAGCGCGAGGAACCCGAAGCCGAGGCCGGCTTCGGCGACCATGACGGCGCGGCCGACGCGCGAGGTCGGCGCGATGTCGCCGAGGCCGAGGGTGAAGAACGTCTCGCCGCTCAGGTAGAGGTACTCGAACAAGGTGCCGCCGTCGGGCGCGGTGAGCCGGGTGCCGAGGCCCCACTGCACCAGCGCGAAGGCGACGATGAGGCTCAGGGCCCACGCCGCGAGCAGCAGCAGCACGGACATCGGGCCGTAGAACGACAGGTAGGTCTCACGCCGTCCGCCCGCGGCCAGGCGGCGGGCGAGCGCCGACCATGTGGACCAGGTGACCCGATAGAAGAGGCGGGTGGGCCGCAGCCGCCGGGTCACGCGGCGCGGCAGCACGATGGCCTCGAACGCGTCCCAGACGATGACCGCGATCCACAGCGCGCCCGCGACGCCGATCAGCCAGCGCATGACGTTGGGACGCAGGAACGGCCGGCGGCGGCGCTCAGTCGGAGCGCCCGCGGGCGGCGACGTCCCACACCTGCTCCACCCGGGGCCCGCGCACGCACCAGACGCGGTCGTAGAGGTTGAACGTCGGGTCGCAGTGGGGCGGGAAGAATTCGATGCGGTCACCCAGCCGGGGCGCGCGCGCCGGATCGGTGATCGTCAGCCGCCCGTGCTCGTCGCCCGCGAAGCCGTAGGTGACGCCGGGACACTCGACGGCCTCGGGCGGGAAGGGCTTGTCGGTGGAGAAGGCCTTCAGCCCGCCGTCCACCATCGCGCGATCGGCCGTCGGCACGCTCACCACCGTGGTGGCCACCGTCAGCGCCATCTCGAACTCCGTCAGCGCGTCGTCGGCGCGGCCGCCGATGCGGCGGTAGTCGAGGTCCATCACGCAGTAGGAGCCGCTCTGCAGCTCGGTGAGCCCGGCCAGCTCGACGTCGATGTCGTGCGTGCCCGTCGAGCCGCCGGCGACGATCTCCACCGGCAGCCCCTCGGCTTCGAAGCGAGCGCGCGTCTGCATCAGCGGCGCCATCGCCGCGCGCGAGGCCTCGCGGCGCTGCTCCCAGCCCGTCACGTGCGCGCAGTGACCCGCGTAGCCCTGCAGCCCGCGCAGCCTCAGCGCCCCACGGTGGACCACGGCGCGGGCGAGGGCGAGGGCGGCCTCTCCCGGCTGCACGCCGGTGCGCCGGTTGCCGACGTCGACGTCGATCATCACGTTGAGGGTCACGCGGTCCTCGACGGCCGCGCGCGCGAGCGCGTCCACGTTCTCGGCGTTGTCGACGACGACCATCGTGTCCGGCGCCTCGGCCACCAGGCGCGTGAGCCGCCGGATCGCGCTCGGCGTCACCACCTCCGTGGTGATCAGGAGGCCATGGATGCCGAAGCGCGTCATCACCTCGGCCTCGCCGAGCTTCGCGCACGCGACGCCGAGGGCGCCGGCGGCGATCTGCCTGCGCGCGATCTCGGGACAGCGATGGGTCTTGGCGTGCGGGCGCAGCTGCTTGCCGGCGGCGCGCACGTGCTTGGCCATGCGCTCCAGGTTCCGCTCGAAGCGATCCATGTCGAGCAGCAGCGCGGGCGTCGGGATCTCGTCACGCGTCATCGGGATTCGGAGCCTAGCACGGATTTGACGGGGCCGAGCCCCTTCACTAGACTTCGCAGCACCATGCCCGGACGGCCGTTCCTCCAGATCCCGGGGCCGACGCTCGTCCCCGAGCGCGTGATGCGCGCGATGGCCCAGGCCGTCATCGACCACCGCGGCCCGACCTTCGGCGCGCTCGTCCACGACTGCCTCGCGGGGCTGAAGGACGTGTTCCAGACGACGCGCGGGCAGATCGTGCTCTATCCCGGCTCGGGAACCGGGGCCTGGGAGGCGGCCCTCGTCAACACGCTGTCGCCCGGCGACCGCGCGCTCGCGTGCGTCAACGGCCACTTCTCCACCGGCTTCGCGAAGACGGCCGCCGCCTATGGCATCGAGGTCGAGCGGCTCGAGGTCGCGTACGGCGAGGGCGTGCCCGCCGACCGCGTGGCCGCGCGCCTGGCCGCCGACACCGCGCACGAGCTGCGCGCCGTGCTCGTGGTGCACAACGAGACCTCCACCGGCGTGACGTCCGGCGTCGCGGCCGTGCGCGCGGCCCTCGACGGGAGCGGGCACCCCGCGCTGCTGCTCGTGGACACCGTTTCGTCGCTCGCCTCGATCGATTTCAAGTTCGATGCGTGGGGCGTGGACGTCGCGCTGACCGGCCCCCAGAAGGGCCTCATGCTGCCGCCGGGCATGGCCATCCTCGCCGTGAGCGAGCGCGCGCTGACCGCGTCCGAGAAGGCGAAGTGTCCGCGCGCGTTCTGGGACTGGCAGCCGGTGCTCGAGCGCAACCGCCGCGGCGAGTTCCCCTACACGCCGGCGACGGTGCTCCTCTTCGGCCTGCGCGAAGCGCTCGCGATGCTCCACGAGGAGGGGCTGGCCAACGTCTTCGCGCGCCACGCGCGGCTGGCCGAGGCGTGCCGGCGCGCGGTGCAGGCACTCGGCCTCGCCATCCTCTGCCGGAAGCCGGAAGAGTACTCCAACACGCTGACCGCCGTCGTCATGCCGCACGGCTTCGACTCGGACGCCTTCATCCGGCACGCGGCGCAGAGGCTCGACATGTCGCTCGGCGTGGGACTCGGCGCGGTGAAGGGCACGGTCTTCCGGATCGGCCACCTCGGCAGTCTCAACGAGCTGGAGCTGCTGGGCGGGCTGGCTGGCGTCGAGCTGATGCTGAAGGACTTCGGCGTGCCGATCCGCCTCGGCGCCGGCGTCACCGCCGCCGAGGAATTCCTGCTCGCCTAGCGGCGCAGCACGTTGTTCAGGCTGCGCGACTGGATCCCGCCCTTGAGGTCCGTGTCCGTCTGCGGCGACCGCGGGGCCGGACGGGTGAGATCGCGGACGATCGCCTGCTGGCGCGCCGGCTGCTGGATCTCCGCGGCCGCGCGGTTGAGGTCCTGCTGCACCTGGTCGGTCGGCGTGAGCGGGCGGACGATCACGCGGCGGTGACGCATCTCCTGCTGCAGCTGCGTGTCGCGCCCGGGGCCGGCGGCCTGCGCGAGCGCGACCACGGGAACGAGCGCCCCGACCAGGGCGATCACCGCCGCGATATTCCGTCTCATCGGCCGACTCCCTTGGCTTTCCAACCTACACCCATATGACGCGCGGACGTCGACTCTGGATGCAGGAGTTGCAGACGCTGTGCCGCCGACTCCATCAGCGCCCCAGACTGACGTCGTCCGGCAGCTCGTCGACGTCGTCGGGACCCCGCGGAAAGAAGCGCGCGAGGCTGGTCCCCACCTCCGAGACGGCGCCGATGACGGCGCCGCGGACGGCGCCCGCGCGAAGCCGCTCGACCATCCGGTCGCGCACGCCAGTCCAGTAGTCGTCGCCCACGCGGGCGTGGATGCCCTCGTCGCCGACGATCGCGAGCTTGCGGTCCTCGATCGCGAGATAGACGAGGACGCCGGCGCGATGGGCGGTGCGGTGCATGGCGAGGGCCGCGAAGACCTGGCGCGCGCGCTCCATGGGGTCGGTGGTGCGCCGGCGCAGGCCGTGCCCCACCCGGCGCTCGACGTGCACGCGGATCTCGGCCGAGGTCCCCCGCTCGGCGTCGCGCACCGCCGCCGCGATGGCGTCGAGGTCGGCCTCCGTGAACACCCGCCGCGCCCAGCCCGGATGGCGTCCGAGCATCACCAGTCTCCGCTCGCGCCGCCGCCGCCGAAGCTGCCGCCGCCGCCCGAGAACCCTCCGCCGCCCCCGCCGCCGCTCCACGAGCCGCCACCACCACCGCCGCCCCAGACGATCGGCGGCTGCGAGCTCCAGCCGCGGCGGTCGACGGTGTAGCCGCGCCCCTGGGCGTTCCGGATCGCCGCCAGCACCGCCACGGCGAAGACGCCGAAGATCAGGCCCAGGAGCGCGATCGCCGCGGGGCTGAGCCCCGGCGGGGCACGGCGAGCGGCGGGCTTCGGCGGCGGCCCGCCGCCGATCCGCGCGAACACCGCGTCCACCGCGGCGTCGAGGCCGGCGGCGTAGCGCTGCTCGCGGAAGCGCGGCGCGATCGCGTCGCGGATGATCGCGGCCGACACGATGTCGGTGATCACCGGCTCGAGGCCGTAGCCGACCTCGATCCGCAGCTTGCGCTCCTTCAAGAAGACGACGAGCACGACGCCGTTGTCGACGCCCTTGCGGCCGACCTTCCATTGTTCGGCGAGGCGGATGGAGACGTCTTCCAGGCTCTCGCCCTCGAGCGAGGGGAAGATCGCGATGACCATCTGCGCGCCGGTGGCGCGCTCGCGCTCGGCCAGCTTGCTCTCGAGCCGCTGGCGGTCGGCGGCGGACAGGACGCCGGCCTGGTCGTTGACGCGCGCGGTGGGCGCCGGGGGAAGGGTGAGGGCGAGGGCGAGGACGACGCCGAGGAGCAGCCTAGAACTTCACTTTGGGCGCCGTCTCGGCGCCGGGCGCCGCCTCGAAGAACGGCTTGGGCCGGTAACCGCGCATCGAGGCCACGAGACTTCCCGGGATGAACTGCACGCGGCCGTTGTACTGCTTGACGGCCTCGTTGAAGTTTCGCCGCGCGACGGCGATCCGGTTCTCCGTCCCCTCGAGCTCGGTCATCAGACCCTGGAAGACCCGGTCGGATTTCAGCTCCGGGTAGCGCTCGACGGTGACGAGCAGCCGGCTGAGCGCGCCGGACAGCTGGCCCTGCGCGGCCGCGAACTTTTGCATCGCCTGGGGATCGTTGAGCGCTTCGGGCGTCAGCTTGAGGCTGCCGGCGGCGTTGGCGCGGGCCTGCGTGACCTCGGTCAGCACCGTGCGCTCCTGCTTGGCGAAGCCCCGCACGGTCTCTTCGACGTTCGGGATGAGGTCGAGGCGGCGCTGGTACTGGGTCTGCACCTGCGCCCAGCTCGCGTTCACGTTCTGATCGAGCCGGACGAGGTCGTTGGCGACCGAGACGTACCATGCGACGAGGGCGATGACGAGGACGGCCACCACCGCGAGGACGACCAGGACCGCACGCATCCTGGCCGGATTATACTCGACGCCGTGTCCGAGACCCTGCCCGTCTATCGGGTGACCGCGAAGAACACGTCGACCGGCGAGAACAAGATCCACGACGACGCCACCGCGCGGCGCCACGGCTTCCGCGGCGCCCTCGTCCCCGGCGTGACCGTGTACGCCTACATGACGCAGCCGCTGGCCATCGCGTTCGGCCCGGCCTGGCTGAGGCGCGGCACCGCCAGCGTCCGCTTCGTGAAGCCCGTCCTCGACGGCGAGGAGGTCGTCGTGAGCGGTGTCGTCACCGCGCGCGACGCGACGGGCGTGACGGCCACGCTGACCGCGTCCACCGCGGCCACGCCCGAGTGCGCGACGCTGACGGCGACCATTCCGGCGGGCCTCCCGACGCCGGTGAACCTGGCCGGCTACCGCGAGGCGCTGCTGCCCGAGCCGCGGCCCGAGGCGACGCGCGCTCACTGGGCCTCGCTCGCCACGCTCGGCACGCCGCGCGCGCACTACGACGTCGCCGCCGCCGAGGCGTACGTCGCCAAGGTGAGCGAGCCGCTGCCGCTCTACCGCGGCGCCGGCGGCTGGGTGCACCCCGGCTTCCTGCTCGAGCAGGGCAACCGCGCGGTGGATCGCAACGTGACGATGGGCCCGTGGATCCACGCCGGCACCACCGTGCGCCACCTCGGCGGCGCGCGCGTCGGCGAGCGGCTGACCACGCGCGGCAAGGTGCGCTCGCTCTTCGAGAAGAAGAGCCGCGAGTTCGTGGAGCTGGACCTCGTGATCACCGCCGGCGAGCCCGCGCGGCTCGTCGCCCACCTCCTGCACACCGCGATCTATCGTCTGCCGCCGCCCGAGTGATTGCCTCGCCGGAAGGCGCGTGCTAGAAACGTCCATTCCGACTGGAGGCCCGTGATGGATCTGAATCTCTCGCCCGAGGATCGCGCGTTCCGCGACCAGGCCCGCGCGTGGTTTCAGCGCAATGTGCCGCGCGCCGAGCTCAAGACGCTCGAGGAGCGCCGCGCCTGGCACCGGACGATGTACGACGCCGGCTACGTCGGCATGGGTTGGCCCACGGAGTACGGCGGCCGGGGCGCGACGCCGATGCAGCAGGCCATCGCCGCCGACGAGATGGCGCGCGCCAACGCGCCGGCGCCGATCAACGGCCTCGGCGTCGGGTTCATCGGGCCGACCATCATCATCCACGGCACGCCCGAGCAGAAGCAGCGTTATCTGAGAAAGATCCTCACCGCCGAGGAGATGTGGTGCCAGCTGTACTCCGAGCCGAACTCGGGCTCGGACCTCGCCAGCCTGCGCACGCGCGCCGAGGACAGGGGCGATCACTTCCTCGTCAACGGCCAGAAGATCTGGACGAGCGGCGGCCACATCGCGGACTGGGGCATCCTGCTCGCGCGCAGCGATCCCGGCGTGGCCAAGCACAAGGGGATCTCGTGCTTCCTGTTCGACATGCGCCAGCCCGGCGTGGAGGTGCGCCCGCTCAAGCAGATCACGGGCAGCTCGGAGTTCAACGAGGTCTTCATGACCAACGCGCGCGCCGAGAAGCGCGACCTCATCGGCCGCCTCGGTCAGGGCTGGGAGATCGCGCAGACGACGCTCGGCTTCGAGCGCGGCGGCAACTCGATGGCGCGCGTGACGCGCTATGCCTCCGCCTTCGACCGTCTCGTGGACGCCGCGAAGAAGATCGAGCGCGGCGGCAAGCCGCTGCTCGAGGATCCGGTGGTGCGCGCCAAGCTGGGGAACGTCTACGCGGAGATGGAAGTACAGAGGTACGCCGCCCTCCGGGTGCTGTCCGCGCTCCAGAAGGGCGCGTCTCCCGGCGCGGCGTCGTCGATCACCAAGCTCTCCTACAGCGAGTTCGAGAAGCGCTACTACGAGCTCTGCCTCGAGATCCTCGGCCCCTACGGCCAGGTGACGGACGGCGGGCTCGAAGAGACCACGCTCGACGTCGACTCGTCGTCCGGCGTGCGCTCGAGCTGGGCGTACGCGTTCTTGTGGGCGCGCGCGGGCACGATTTATTCGGGCTCGTCGGAGATCCAGAAGAACGTCATCGGCGAGCGCGTGCTCGGTCTCCCCAAGGAGATCCGCGCCGACCGCGTGGCGAAGGCCTAGGAGGGCGCCGTGGACTTTTCCTTCAGCTCCGACCAGCAGCTCCTGAAGAACTCCGCGCGCGCCTTCCTCGACGAGCACGTGAAACCGGCGCAGGTGCGTCTGCTCTGGGACGACCCGCGCGGCGAGAGCGAGGCGCTGTGGAAGGAGATGGCGCAGCTCGGCTGGCTCGGCCTGGCCCTGCCCGAGGACGCCGGCGGCAGCGCCCTCGGCCTCGTGGAGACGGCCATCCTCCAGGAAGAGCTCGGGCGCGCCGCGTGCCCGTCGCCGTATCTGTCGACCGTGCTGGCGGCCATGGCCATCGACCGCTTCGGCAGCCCCGCCCAGAAGAGCCGCTGGCTGCCCGCCGTCGCCGGCGGCGGCGCGCGGGCGACGGTGGCGCTGATGGAGCGGGCGCTCGATTGGAGCCCGCAGTCGATCGAGACGCGCGCCGAGGAGCGCGGCGGAAAGGTCGCGCTGAGCGGCGTCAAGCAGTTCGTGCCGTGGGCGCACGTCGCCGACGTCATCCTGGTGCCCGCGCTCAGCGGCTCGACGCCGGCGGTGTACGTGGTGGAGGCCTCGGCGCCGGGCGTGTCGGTCACGCCGCTGACCACCCTGGACCCGGGCACGCGGGTCGCGCAGGTGACGCTCGACGGCGCGGCCGTCGCCGCCGAGGCGAAGCTGCCGGCGGACGCCCTGGCGTTCCTGCTCCAGCGCGGCGCCGTCGGCGCCGCCGCCGAGATGCTGGGCGCCGCGCGCCGGTGCCTGGACATGGCCGTGGAGTACGCGAAGGTGCGCGAGCAGTTCGGCCAGCCGATCGGCTCCTTCCAGGCGATCCGCCACAAGTGCGCCGAGATGCTGCTGGAGGTCGAGAACTCGCACGCGGCGACCTACTACGCGGCGTGGGCGCTCGCCAGCGGCGCCGACGACGGCGCGCTCGCGGCCTCGGTGGCGAAGTCGTACGTCAGCGACGCCTCGCGCAAGGTCTGCGGCGATGCCATCCAGGTGCACGGCGGCATCGGCTTCACCTGGGAATACGACCTGCACCTCTACTTCAAGCGCGCGAAGGCGCTGGAGCCGCTCTACGGCGACGCCGAGCACCACCGCGAGCTGATCGTTCGCCGCGTGGCCTCCTGAGGCGCCGGTGGCGGATCTCCGGACTCCGCTGGAGGGCGTCCGCGTCGTCGACCTGACGAGCTACATCGCCGGCTCCTACGCGGCGACGATGCTCGCCGATCTCGGCGCCGACGTCGTGAAGGTCGAGTCGCTCGAGGGCGACTCGTTCCGCGAGCTGCCGGGCTTCTTCGCCTGGAACCGCGGCAAGCGGTCCATCGCCCTCAACCTCAAGGCGCCCGAGGGGCGCGCCGTCGTCGAGCGGCTCGCGCGCGACGGCGACGTCGTCATGGAGAACATGCGCCCGGGCGTGGCGGACCGGCTCGGTGTCGGCGAAGCGGCGCTGCGCGCGCTGAATCCGCGCCTCATCTACTGCTCCACCACGGCCTTCGGCTCCACCGGCCCGTTCGTCGACCGCCCGGGGTTCGATCCGGTGCTGCAGGGCATGGCCGGGATCATGGCGCTCCAGGGCTTCGGCGGCCCTCCGCAATACATCCGCGTCGCGCTCGTCGACTATTACGCCGCGGCGCTCACCGCGCAGGCGGTGCTCGCGGCGCTGTTCGTCCGCGAGCGCACCGGCGTCGGCCAGAAGGTCGAGACGTCGCTGCTGCACGCGGTGACCGCCTTGCAAGCGGGAAACTTCGTCGACTACCCGGGCAAGCAATCGGTCTTCCGCGACAACCCGACGTACCGGCTCTACCAGGCGGGCGACGGCGAGTGGCTCTTCCTCGCGTGCGGCAACCAGTCGTTCTGGGTCAAGCTCTGCCAGGCGCTGGGGCTCGAGGCGCTGGCGCACGATCCGCGCTTCGCGTCCTGGATGCTGCGCCTCGACAATCGCGAGGTGCTGCTGCCGATCCTCGAGGCTCGCTTCAGGTCGCGGCCACGCGACGCCTGGCTGGAGGAGTTGCGCACGCACGACATCCCGGCCGGCCCCGTGCACACGATCGACGAGTTCCGGCGCCATCCGCTCACGCGGCACCACGGGATGGCGCGCGAGTACGACCACCCGGAGGTCGGCCGCCTGACGCTGCCGGGCTCGCCGCTGCTCTTTTCCCGGACGCCGACGCGGGACGTCGGCCCGCCGCCCACCCTCGGGCAACATACCGACGAAATCCTGCGCGCGGCAGGCTACGACGAGGCCGAGCTCACGGACCTCCGCGCCAGAAAAGTGATCCGGTGAGCGCGGTGTCGGGGGTGGGCCGTGCCCTGCGAGACCCGTGTCTTCTGGGTATTGCGTCGGGCCCGGCTGGTCATCGTGGCCCCATGACAGGCGCAGCGCAGTGTCGATGTGCGTGGTCGAGCAGGGCGCGGCCCGCTCCCGACACCGCGACGCAAGGGATCATCCCATGAGCACGAAGTACGAAGCGATCATGTACCACGTCGCCGACGCCATCGCGACGGTGACGCTGAATCGGCCCGAGGTGCACAACGCGATGAACGACGTCATGCGGCGCGAGCTCACGCGCTGCTTCGACGGGCTCGTCGCCGACGACGACGTCAAGGTCGTCGTCGTCACCGGCGCCGGCGAGAAGGCGTTCTCGGCGGGCGCCGACATCCGCGAGTTCGTCGCGCCGCTCGTGCCCGCGCAGTTCCGCGAGCACCGCCGCCGCGTGGACTTTCGCCAGGCCATGGACCGCTGCCCGCAGCCCATCCTGGCCGCCGTCAACGGCTTCGCCTTCGGCGGCGGTCTCGAGCTGGCGCTGGCCTGCGACATCCGCGTGGCCGCCGCCAGCGCGCAGATGGGGCTCACCGAGATCAACCTCGCCATCATCCCCGGCGGCGGCGGCACGCAGCGGCTGCCGCGACTGGTGGGACGCGGCAAGGCGCTCGAGATGATCCTGACGGGCGCTCGCATCCCGGCCGACGAGGCGCTCCGCATCGGGCTCGTCGAGCGCGTGGTGCCGGCGGGCGAAGCACTGAAGGCGACGCTCGAGCTGGCGCGCGCGATGGCGGCGAAGGCGCCGGTGGCTCTGCGCTACGCCAAGGAGGCGGTGGTGAAGGGCCTCGAGCTGCCGCTCGCCGACGGCCTGCGCCTCGAGGGCGATCTATCCACGCTGCTGCGCACCACCGAAGATCGCGTGGAAGGCGCCAAGGCGTTCCTGGAGAAGCGCGCGCCGCGCTGGACGGGGAAATAACCTCTGCCGTTTTCGTACTACGCGCGGCTGTCGCGCGCGCAGCAGGCCGTCTACCGCAAGAGCGACGCGATCACGGAGCTCCGGCTGCCCCAGGCCGAGCGGTTCGCCGCCGCTGTGGACGCGGTGGAATCGGCGCTGCTCGCCGAGGATCGCGCGGCCACCCAGGCCGCCAGCGAGCGGGTGATCGGCGGTCTGATGACGGTGCTCGGCGCGCCGCCGGTCAGGGTCGAGGTGCTGGCGGCGCGGCCGCACGCGCGCTGGGGCGAGCTGCACGAGCGCGGGCGGCGTCCGAAGATCCAGCTCTGGATGCGCACGGCCAAGCAGAAGCGCGTGGTGGCGTTCCGGACGTATCTGCGCACGCTGCTGCACGAGGTCGGCCACCACCTCGACTACACGGTCCTGCGGCTGGAGGAGTCATATCATACGGAGGGCTTCTACAAGCGCGAGTCGAGCCTCTTTCACCAGCTGGTCACCGATCTGAGGAGGAGCGCGATGCCGACCATGGAGGAGTACGCCAAGCAGCCGCGCGAGCAGCGCCTGAAGCGCCTCGAGCGCACCGCCGACGAGCTGGCGGGCGCGATCCGCGGCCAGAGCGACGCCGCGCTCGCGCGGCGGCCCGACGCCAAGAACTGGGCGCCCAAGGAAGTCGTCTGCCACCTCCGCGACACGGAGGAGCTGTTCAAGGCGCGGTTCGACACGATCCTCGCCACGGACAATCCGCCGATCGCCCCGCCCGATCCCGACCGCTGGGCGGAGGAGCGGCAGTACCTGCGCAACGACGCGGGCGAGGCGGCGGGCGCCTTCCGCCGGCGCCGCGAGGAGACGCTCGCCTTCATGAAGAAGCTCGCCTCCGCGGACTGGGAGCGCGGCGGCACGCATCCCGTGCGCGGCAAGGTCACCCTGGACGCGTTTCTCACGCTGATGGCGTGGCACGACGACAACCACCTCGATCAGCTCAGGCGCGCCCTCGAGGGCAAGGCGTAGCGCCGCGCCATCACCGCGGGCGGCGCGCAATCGTGGGCACCGGATTGTCGGACGTCTCGAGCTGCGCTCGGATCGTGTACTCGGTGCCCGGCGTGATCCCGCGGTCCGCCCTGAAGACGAGGCGATAGTCGGCGATATCCCCCGCCCGGTGCTCGGCCTCGCTCGGCCGCACGGTCAGGATGGTGTTGCGTCCAACACGCCGGCGATCGTGCCGCACTTGACGGCCGAACCCGTCGACGAGGTCGACCTTCCAGGGCTGGAGCGTCTCGTCGAACACGACGTGATAGACGGCCGAGGGTTTCGGCGTCCTCGGTGACCGCAACATGGTCGAGCAGTGCATCCGGATCGCCTATGCCGCGTGTGGCGCGATCTCCTGCATGAAGCGATCAAGGAGGGGCCGGGGGTCCTTCGGAAGGAACATCGTCGGAATCCACACCATGCTGACGCCGGCGGCGGCGAGCCGGCCCAGCTTGTCGCGGATCTCGCCGACGGAGCCGACGAGCGCGGTGTCCTGGGCGAGCGCCTCGGCCATGCCGAAGCGCTTCGTGAGCGCGGTCCGCAGGCGGTCGGCCTCGGCGCGGTCGTCGCTGATCAGCAGCGCCATGTTGGCCGAGCGGGCGACGGATTTCGGGTCGCGCCCGGCGGCGCGGCAGTGAGCGTCGAGGATGGCGCCCTTGCGCGCGAGCGTCTCGGGCCCGCCCCAGACGTTCCAGTGATCGGCGTGACGCGCGGCGATCTTGAGCGTGACCTTCTCGCCGCCGCCGCCGATCATCAGCTCGGGGTACGGACGCTGCACGGGCTTCGGCGCGAGCGGCGCGTCGCTGAGCTGGTAGTAGCGCCCCTTGAGGGTGACCTTGTCCTGCGTCCACAGCGCCTTGAGCACCTGGCAGGCCTCGTCGAGGCGCGCGAGGCGCTCGGCCACCGTGTAGAAGGGAAGGCCGTACGCCTCGTGCTCGTTCTGCTGCCACGCGGCGCCGACGCCGCAGATGAGGCGGCCGCCCGAGATGATGTCCACCTGCGCGGCCATCTTCGCGAGCACCGCGGGGTGCCGGTAGGTGTTGCCTGACACGATCGTGCCCAGACGCATCGTCGGGACGGCGGCCGCGAGCCCCGCGAGCGTCGTCCAGCACTCCATCGTGTCGCCGACGCGGTCCGGCGTGTTCGGCATGAAGTGGTCGGTGACGCACGCGGCGGCCCAGCCGCTCGCGGCAGCGTGACGCCAGAGGCCGAGGACGGCGTCCCACGTGGTGTTGCCCATTCCGGTGAAGATCCCGAAGCGCATGTCAGCTCACCGTCGTTGACGCCAGTCCTGGGGAGGGGCCGGGGGCGAGTCGGCCGCGCGATCGCCCTTCGAGGGTTTCATGTCCACCCAGCCGCGGCCGCGCAGGCACTCTTCGTCGAGCTCACCGCTCTTCGTCTTCGAGCAGGCGGCGTAGTCGCGCCGGAACTCGGCGGTGGTGTACGGCTCGCCCACTTTCATCCACTGCTTCTCGGTAGCGCAGCCGGCGACGGCGGCCGCGACCACGAGCAGGGCGACCGGGAGCCTGGTTCGCATTGCGCCGCATTGTACCGGGTGTACGCTCTAAATGGTAACCGCCCATGCCAGACCGTTGGGGCGACGGCGTCTGGACCGCTCTCCTCGAGACCCGGGAACGGCTCGCGGCCATCCTGCCCGGGCTCTTCGTGCTGGTCGTTCTCCTCGGGCTCGGCGTGCTCCTGGGCGTGATCACCAAGGTCGTGCTCGAGCGCGGCGCGCGCGCGTTCGGCTTCGACCGCGTGATGGAGCGCTGGGGCGTGGCCGCGTCACTGCGGCGCTCCGGCGTCCAGCGCGCGCCGTCGGGCGTGCTCGGCCTCCTCGCCTTCTGGGCGATCTTCCTCTTCTTCGCCAGCGCCGGCGTTGACGCCGTCGCGCTGCCCGGCGCTCACAGCGCGACCGCCCTGTTGCTCGCGTTCCTGCCGCCGCTCTTCGCGGCCCTGCTCATCCTCGTCGCCGGCTGGCTGCTCGCCAACTTCCTCGGCCAGACGATCCTCATCGCGGCCGTCAACGCGCGGCTGCCGGAGGCGCGACTGCTCGCGCGCGTCGCACACTGGGCCGTCATCCTCTTCGCCGTGGCCACCGCGCTCACGCACCTCGGGATCGGCAAGGAGATGGTGCTGGTCGCGTTCGGGATCACGTTCGGCGGGCTGGTCCTGGCGCTCGCGCTGGCCTTCGGCCTCGGCGGCCGTCACATCGCGGCCGACCTGCTCAGGCGTCGCCTGCGGCGCGAGTCGCCGCCGCCTCAAGAACGCCTCACTCACCTGTAGACGCCGTCGGCGTCCGCGTGCAATCGCGGAGGCGCGGGGCGGGGCGGGCCGCGCTCGACCACGCAAATCGACGAAGCGGTGCGCCTGTCAGCGGGCACCGAAGATGTCCGCGGATCCGACGCAGTACCCGAAACACGGGTCTCGCGTGGCCCGCCCCGCCCCGCGCCTCCGCGATTACGCCCGCCTCCTTCCGGCTAGAGACGGGCGAGGTCGAAGAGGACGTAGCCGATGCCGCCGCGAGCCAGCCACGCGTTTCCGAGTTCGTCCGCGCGGTAGCGGCGTGGGACGGATGCGGCGGTCGGCGCGGCCGGGTCGTTGACGAGGACGGTGTCGCCTTCCAGGCCGACGAGGACGAGCAGGTGGCCGGACGTGGCGGCGACGGCGGCGCCGCCGAGCTCGCCGGCCGCGTAGCGCACGGAGGCGATGATCGGAATTCCGCGCTCGAGACACCAGCGCGCCGCGCGCCAGTCGGGGAAGCGCAGCAGATAGCCGGCCACGCCGCGCGCGCCGGCGGCGCGGACGGCGGCGGGCCAGACGCCGTAGATGTCGAGCGCGGGATGGAACATCTCGGCGGCGAGCGCGGCCGGCGCCGCGGCGCGGCCCCAGTAACCGAGCACCATCGCGACGCTCGTCGGCGAGCAGAGGCGCGCGCCGAGCGTCGCGTCGGCTTCCATCTGACTGAGCGCGGGCACCTCGAGCCGCGCGGCGGCGCCCTCGGCGAGACGGAGATCGGGCGCCGCGGCGTCGGCCGTCGAGAGGGCGACGATCCAGCGCGCGCTCGCGGCCGCCCGCACGCGCACGCGCAGCCGTACGGCATCCACCGCGGGCGCGGCTCGGAACACATCCACGTCACACGTGAGCGGCGGCGTGGCCGACGGCAGCGGCGCGAACTCCGCGGCGCCGATCGTCGCGCTGGCGGCCCACGCCGACCACTCGCCGTCGGCGAGTGCCGAAACCTCGAAACGGAACGCGAGCGGCGCGTCCGTGAGCGGCGCGAACGACGGGAGCAGGTGCGCGGCCGGCCGCCGCGGCGTCCACGTCGGCAGCATCAGCAGCGTGTCGGCGCCATCGCGCGCGGCGATCGGCGCCGGATCGACGCCGCGCAGGCAGGCCGGCGGGACCGCGCCTTCGAGCGCCCGCGCCTCGACTCCGGCCGCGGCCAGGAACAGGTCGGTCGTCACCACGCCTCCGAAGTGGGCAAGGAAGTTCCCTCTCGCCTCGTCAAGATGCCAGTCAAGCGCGCGCCGACTCGGACGCGGTCCCCGGGCACAGCGCTTGCAACTTCACCGCGGCGTTTTCGGGCGAATCCCTACGGGAGGGGACCTGAATGACCTTCGGAAAATGTGTTTGGGACGGCTGCACCCGCCACGCCGAGAAGGAGTCCACCGGCGCCTGCCGGACGCACCATCTCCAGCTGCGCGACGCGCGCTGCACCGGGTGCCAGGGGCCGCTGCGCGATCGACTGGAGCTCGATCGCAAGCGCTGCGCGCGCTGCGCCGCCGTGCGCGCGGCCTGAACCCCAACGCATCAGTCGAGTTCCAGGCTTCCTGCACGCGGTTGCGCCGCCGCGGCCGAGTCCCGCATGGAATTTCGTGGATCTACGCGTGGCATCGGCGTTGCCCCCGGAGACGAGCATGGCGACCGAGCCCGCGCCGTCCGAGAAAACGCCCGCAGGGCAGGCCGTTCCACACCTTCACCGTGCTACGCGGCATGGCCGTCGCGCTCGTGATCGAGACGCACGACTGGTATTCGGGACTGCTGCAAGCCGCGCTGGCGCGCGTTCGCATCGAGGGTCAGAAGTCGGCGGGAGTTGCGGGGGCCGCGGGCGGTCGATGCCGCCCGCGGTACTCCCCTTGTTTCTAGCGCGGCCCTCGAGCCGCGCGCTCCGGCGTGCGCCGGGGCCTTGTGACTGCCAAGGATGTTGGCGCCGCACGTGGCCGCTAGCAGGCTGCGCGCAGCGCGCTCAACAGGTCCGGTGGCGCATTCTCCATCCACACCTCCTGGATTGGAGTTGCCCTCGACGGTGGTGGGGACGATGTCCCCGTCACCGTACGTCCGGTGTACACTCCTTCGCCGTCGTCGTCAAGCGGGTCAACGGCCGCCGCGCAGCCGCGGATCGAGCACATCACGCAGCGCGTCGCCGAGCATGTTGAAGCCGAAGACGGCGAGCGAGATCGCCACGCCGGGCCACACCGCCATCCACGGCGCGCGCAGCATGTAGGTGCGGCCCGAGCCCGAGAGCATCGCGCCCCACGACGGGTAGGGCGGTGGCACGCCGAAGCCCAGGAACGAGAGCGCGGACTCGGCGAGGATCACGGCCCCGAGGCCGATGGTGGCCAGGATGATGATGGTCGCGAGCACGTTCGGCAGCAGGTGACGCACGATGATCCGCGCGTGGCCGCAGCCGATGGCGCGCGCCGCCTCCACGAACTGGCTCTGCATCACGCCGAGGGTGGCGCCGCGGATCACCCGCGAGTTGGTGGCGGCCGCGATGATGGCCACGGAGATGATCAGGTTCAGCCGCCCGGGGCCGAGCACGGCCATCACCGACAGGATGATGACGAGGTACGGGAACGAGAGCCACGCGTCCACCACGCGCTGGACGGCGAGGTCCCAGACGCCGCCGAAATACGCGCTCGACACGCCGATGGCGGTGGCGACGACGATGGCAAGGGCGATGGTGGCGAAGCCGACGGTGACGGACACCCGCGCGCCGTACACGACGCGGCTCCACATGTCGCGGCTGAGGTTGTCGGTGCCCAGCCAGTGGGCGGCGCTCGGCGGCTTCATGCGGGCGCCGCGGATCGTCTCGTCGAAGCGGTAGGGCGCGATCTGCTCGGCGAACACCGCCATCACGAGCATGGCCACGACGATCACGCCGCCGATCGCGCCGAGCGGCTTGCGGCGCGCGAAGCGCGCCGCGGCCAGCGCCCAGCGCACGGCGGCGGGCCGGGGGCGCGCGCCCGCCGGCGTGGGCGCGGCGCCGTTGAGCTCGAGGGTGGCCGAGGTCATCGCGCTCAATAGCGGATCCGCGGATCGAGCACGGCGTAGAGGGCGTCCACGGCGAGGTTGACGAGGACCACGGTGGACACGACCAGCAGGTTCACGCCCTGGATCACCGGGTAGTCGCGCTGGTTGATCGCGTCGAAGAGGAATCGGCTCACCCCCGGCAGCCCGAAGATCGTCTCGATGACCACGGTGCCGCCGAGGATCTGCGGCAGCTGCGTGCCCAGCAGCGTGATCACCGGGATGACCGCGTTGCGCAGCCCGTGCTTGATCACCACCGCGCGCTCGGCGAGGCCCTTCGCCCACGCCGTGCGCACGTAGTCCTGGCGGAGGACCTCGAGCAGCATGCCACGCGTGAGGCGCATGAGCGCGGCGGCGGAGGCGACGCCGAGGATCACCGCGGGCAGCAGGATCTGCACGACGTGCCCGAGGGGGTCCGCGCGGAACTCGACGAAGCCCGTCACCGGGCGCCAGCCCCACCAGATGGCGGGCAGCACGATCAGCAGCGTGGCCAGCCAGAAGCCCGGCACCGACAGTCCGAGGATGGCGAGGCTGCGCACGACGTAGTCGGAGAGGCTGTCCTGGCGCGCCGCCGCCAGCACGCCGACGGGCACGGCGATGAGCAGCGCGATCAGCGTCGCGTAGAGCGCCAGCTCCGCCGTCACCGGCAGGCGCTGCCCCAGCTCCTGCACCACCGGGCGCCGCGTCCACAGCGACTCGCCGAGGTCGCCGCGCGCCGCGCGCCCGATCCACTCGACGTACTGCACGTGGAAGGGCCGGTCGAGCCCCAGCTTCGCGCGCAGCTCGTCGATGTCCTTCGCGTAGGAGGTCTCGGCGAGCATCAGCTGCACGGCATCGCCCGGGATCAGCCGGGGCAGGGTGAAGACGATGGCGGTGGCGATCAGCAGCGAGGGAACGGCGACCAGGAGGCGCCGGACCAGGTACCGCCGCAACACGGCGCCGCCTCCCGTCGCCTCAGCGTTCGAGCCAGGCGGCCATCAATCGGCCGCCGTAGTCGTAGCCGAAGCTCGGCGCGTAGTTCTTCAGCGCACCCTCCCAGACGCCGATGTAGACGCCCGAGGGCATCTGGACGTAGTACTGCTGCCTGGCCAGATGCCGCTGGATGTCGAAGATGATCTCCCGGCGCTTGGCGACATCCGCGGTGCGCCGCTGGCGCACGAGCATATCGGCCACCACCAGATCGTTGATGTGGCTCTGGTTCTTGAGCTCGTCGGGGTAGTACTGGCCGAACAGGAAGTTGTCGGGCTCGAGGAAACCCGTCTGCGGGCCGTAGGTCATGGAGTCGAACTTGCCGTAGAAGCACGTGGAGATGTACGCCCCGTACTCCTTGGTGTCGAGCTTCGCGTCGATGCCCACGTCCTTGAGATATTTCTGGACGAGCTGCATGGAGTCCACGAGGATCGTCGAGCCGTAGGTGGTGAAGCACATGGTGGCGGGGAACCCGTTGGGGTAGCCGGCCGCGGCCAGCAGCCGCTTGGCTTCAGTCGGGTCGTACCGGTAGTAGCGGGCGCCGTCGCCGAGCTTGTCGATCGGGATCGACCACTCCCGCAGCGCGGCGGGCACCGGCGGGTTGAGGACGCCCACGCCCTCGAAGACGGCCTCGATGATCGCCTTCCGGTCGATGGCCAGCGACATCGCCTGGCGCACGCGGACGTCGTCGAACGGCTTGCCATCGGTGCGCATCGAGAGGTGGCTCATCACGGCGGAGGGGTACTCGACCGTCTTGAGGTTGGGCCGCTTCTGCTTGAGCGTGTCCTTGATCTGCACCCAGTCGGTGCGGTTGATCGTGCCGGGGAATTCCCAGCCGAGGTCGTACTTGCCCGCGAGGAACGCGGAGATGCGGGAGGCGTTGTCCTCGTCCACGGTCATCTCGACCCGGTCGATGTAGGGGAGGCCGGCGAGGACGTAGCCCGGGTTGCGCACGAAGCTGAGTCCCACGTTCGGCCGATAGGCGTCGAGCATCCAGGGTCCGGTCCCGACGACGGCCTCGTGCTTCTTGAGGTCGCCGTGCTTCTCCACGACCTCCCGGGCGACGATGGCGACGGCCAGCGGGTTGGCCAGCATGTCGAGGAACCAGACGAACGGCTCCTTGAGCGTGAACTTGACCGTGTACTTGTCGGTCGCCTCGACCTTCTCCACCGACTTCAGCATGTAGGCGTTGGCGTTGCCCTTCACGGTGAGGAAGTGGTTCACGCTGTACACGACGTCGTCCGCGGTCAGCTCGCGCCCGTTCACCGGAGGCTTGTGGTGCCAGCGCACGCCCTTGCGGAGCTTGAACACGTACGTCGTCTCGCTGGGCTGGCTCCACGACTCGGCGAGGTCGCCCTCGATCACGAAGGTGCCGGGAACGACGCTGGGCCCCGCCTTGTGCTTGAGCAGCCGGCTGTGGGTGAAGCTCAGCGCGATGTGCGTCTTGTAGGAGATCGTCTGGAACGGATCGAAGTGCGGCGGGTCCCACGTGCGGAGCGACAGCGTGCCGCCGCGGCGAGCCCCGGCGTCCGGAGGCTTCGGCGTCTGGGCGCGCGCGACGGAGGGGCGGAGCGTCGAGGCGGCGAGCGCGCCGCCGCTCAGCGCCAGGAGATCGCGTCGGCTCAGAGGCATGACAGCACCTCGTCGAAGATGCCGAGCGTCTCCTCGACGTCGGCCTCCGAGTGCGCGAGGGAGACGTAGATCTTGTTCACGGCCTTCACCGCGCCGCGCCGCAGCAGCTCCTGGTTGAAGCGCGTGATCTTCGCGCGGTCGGCGGTGAGGGTGGCGCGGTAGTCGACCACGGGGCGGTCGGTGAAGAAGAGATCGAAGACGGGCGGCTCGCCGCTCACCTGCGCGGCGACGCCGTGCTTGGTCACGGCGGCCTGCAGGCCGGCCTTCAGCCGCGCGCCCGTCTTGAAGAGGCGCTCGTAGGTGCCGGGCTTGCGCAGCTCGGCCAGCGTGGCGAGGCCGGCGGCGGCCGCGATGGCGTTGCCGTTGAAGGTGCCGGCCTGCCAGACGTAGTCCGGCGTGCCCTCCAGCGCCGCGTCGAAATGGCGCATGATCGCCGCCGGCCCGGCGATGCACGCGAGCGGGAAGCCGCCGGCCACGACCTTGCCGAAGGCCGCGAGGTCGGGAACGACCTTGTAGAACTCCTGGGCGCCGCCGTAGGCGAAGCGGAAGCCGGTGACGATCTCGTCGAACACGAGCGGCACGCCGTGGCGGTGCGTCGCGCGGCGGAGGCCCTCGAGGAAGCCGGGCGCGGGCGGGATCGTGCGCTGGTAGGGCTCGACGATGACGGCGGCGAGCTCGTCGTGATGCGCGTCGATGAGCGCCTCGGTGGTGGCGAGGTCGTTGTACGGCGCGACCAGCACCTCGCCGTCGATGGCGTGCGGGATGCCGGCGGAGTCGGCCATCGGCGCCGGGAACGCCTTGGGCGAGCGCGGCACCACGCTCATCAGCACGTAGTCGTGCGTGCCGTGGAAGCCGCCCTCGAACTTCATGACCTTGTCGCGCTTGCGGTAGGCACGCGCCACGCGGAGCGCGAAGAACGTCGCCTCGCTGCCGCTGGAGGTGTAGCGCACCTGCTCGGCGCACGGCACGGCGGCCACGATCTCCTCGGCGAGCCGAATGGCCGGCTCGTTGACCACGAAGTACGAGGTGCCGCGCTCCATCTGCCGCTGCACCGCCTCCACCACGGCCGGGTGGGCGTGGCCGAGCAGCATGGGCCCGGAGCCGAGCAGATAGTCGAGGTAGCGGCGGCCGCTCATGTCCCAGAGATAGGCGCCGCGGCCCTCGCGCACGACGAACTCGAGCCCGGGGCCCGAACGGTGACTGCCCAGCACGCCGCCGGGCAGCACGCGCGCGGCGCGCTGCAGGAGATCGGTCTGATCACTCATGGCAAGACCCTGCCTCGTTGCGAAGGTGCGTCATGATACCAGAACCGCCGAGCCCGCAAAGGCGCCGCGCTTGAGTGCGCCGAGCGCGCGGTTGGCCTCGGCGAGCGGGAATGTCGTCGTCGTCAGGCGGACGGGGATCCGCGCCGCCTCCGCCAGCAGGGCCTCGCCGTCGGCGCGCGTGTTGGCGGTGACCGAGCGCACCTGGCGCTCGTAGAAGAGGTCGCGCGCGTAGTCGAGCGGCGGGGTGGGCGTCATGGCGATGCCGGCGAGCGCCAGTGTGCCGCCGCGCGCGAGCCGCCGCAACGCCAGCGGTACCAGCTCGCCGGCCGGCGCGAACACGATGGCGGAGTCGAGCGGCTCCGGCGGCGCGTCGCCCACGTCGCCCGCCCAGGCGGCGCCCAGCGTCCGCGCCAGCTCACGATGCGACGCCGCGCGCGTCAGCACGTGCACGCGGGCGCCGCGCGCGCGGGCGACCTGGAGCGTGACGTGCGCGGAGGAGCCGAACCCCCAGAGGCCGAGCCGCCCGCCGCGCGGCACCGCGGCGCGCTGGAGAGCGCGAAAGCCGATGATGCCGGCGCACAGCAGCGGCGCCGCGTCGACGTCGGAGAACGCCGCCGGAATCGCGTAGGCGAAGGCGGCGGGCACCACCGCGTACTCGGCGAAGCCGCCGTCGGCGTGCCAGCCGGTGAACTCCGCGCGCTCGCACAGGTTCTCGCGGCCGGTCGCACAGTACTCGCAGTGCCCGCACGTCCGCCGCAGCCACGCGATGCCCACGCGGTCGCCGGCGCGCACACGCGCGTCCGGCGGCGCCGACTCCACCACGCCGACCGCCTGATGGCCGGGAACCAGGCGATCGCGCACCGGCGGCAGGTCGCCCTCGACCACGTGGAGGTCGGTACGGCAGACCCCGCACGCGCGCACGCGCACGAGGAGCTCGTCGCCCGCCGGCGTCGGGATCGGGACGTCTTCGGCCAGGAGCGGCGCACGTTCGATGGGCGCCTGGCCCTGCAGCACCATGGCGCGCATCGCGCTCAGCCGCCCGCGCGCTCGATCAGCTTCTTCGCGCGGGTCAGGTGTGGGGCGTCCACCATCTGCCCCATGAAGCGGAACGCGTAGGCCCCGCGTGCCGCGTGCTCGGCGAAGGCGGCCACCAGCTCGCGCGCTTCGGCCACGGCCTCCTTCGAGGGCGTGAACACCTCGTTGATGACTGCGATCTGGCTCGGGTGGATGGAGATCTTGCCGGAAAATCCCATGGCCACGCCGTCCTCGCACTCGCGGCGCAGGCCGTCGAGGTCGGCGATGTCCGTGTAGACGGTGTCGAGCGCGTCGACGCCGGCGGCCGAGGCGGCGATCGCGCACATCGTGCGCGCGTAGCGCGGGATGTCGAGGTACTTCCCGTGCTCGTCGCGCACGCGCGGCAGCCCCATGGCCGCCCCCAGGTCCTCGATGCCCCACGAGATCGTCACGACGCGCGGGCTCGCCACGGAGACCTCGCGGATGTTCAGCAGGCCCTCCGGCGTCTCGGTCGCGATGAGCACCAGCCGCGTGCGGCCGTGGGGGATCCCGTGGCGGTGCTCGAGGCCGTCGAGGACCTGCGCGATCTCCCGCACGTCCCCCGCGTGGCGGGGCTTCGGCACCACGTAGCCCGTCGGCCGCCCCGCGATCGTCTCTGCGAGATCGTCGCGGCCCAGTCCGGTGGCGATGGGGTTCATCCGCACCCAGCGCTCACGGCCGCCGAAGTCGCGCCCGAGCCACTCGCGCACGATCGACCGCGTGGCCGCCTTGCGCTCGGGCGGCACCGCGTCCTCGAGGTCGAGAATGAGGCCGTCGGCGGGCAGCGTGAGCGCCTTCTCGAGCATCCGCGCCTGGCCGCCGGGAACGAAGTGGAGCGAGCGGCGCGCCATCAGGGACCTCCGAACCATTTCACCGCTCGCCTCGCCGGAGGCACCGGCTCAGCTCGCGCCGCCACGTTTACGCATCATTGCGTTGCGGCGGGCGCGCATCACCAGCTCGCCGTGCTGGTTCTTCGCGCGGTGCTCGAAGGTGACGATGCCCCACTGCGGCCGCGACTTCGACTCGCGCTTGTCCACGATCTCGGTCTCCGCGTAAATCGTGTCGCCGTGGAACACCGGTTTCGGGAACTCCACCTTGTCGAACCCGAGGTTGCCGACGGTGGTGCCGAGCGTGGTCTCGCCGACGGAGAGCCCGACGGCGATGCCGAGGGTGAGCAGGCTGTTGACGAGCGGCTTGCCGAACTCCGCCTTGCCCGCCGCGTGGAAGTCGAGATGCAGCGGCTGCGGGTTCATCGTCATGCAGGTGAAGAAGACGTTGTCGGCCTCGGTGATGGTGCGACCGGGCTGATGCGTCAGCACGGTGCCGACCTGGAGCTCCTCGAAAAACTTCCCCGCCATGCGCGCCTCCTCCGCGGTGGGCGGATGGTAACATTCCAGGCGGCGATGAGCGACGCCACGCCCCCGCCCGCGCAGCCGAGCACGGCCACGTGCGCCCGCTGTGAGAAGACGCTGACCGAGGGCGATCGCGTGCTCGCGGCCGACCGCGCCTTCTGCCGCTCCTGCTACGAGGTCCTCAAGTTCGAGCTGCAGCAGGCGGTCGCGCGGATGTCGCAGGACATCAACTATCCGCTGGCGACGCTCGGGGCCGTGCTGGGCGGCGCCGTCGGCGCCCTCGCGTGGTGGGGCTTCACCGTGCTGACGGAGATCGGCTTCGGGCTCGTGGCCGTGGTCATCGGGTTCCTCGCGGGGCACGGCGCCGTCCGCTTCGCGGGCGGCAAGCGCAGCGCGGGCTTGCAGGCGATCGCGGTCACGGCCGGCGCGCTCTCGTTCCTCGTCGCCGCCTACCTCGTCAACATGACGTTCATCAACCAGGCGCTCCAGCAGCGCGGCGAGACCTGGCGCATCCCGTTCCCGCCCCACAGCGTGGACATGTTCTACCGCGTCCTCGCCGTGAACTTCGGGCTCATGAAGCTCGTGTTCCTCGCCATCGTGGTGTACGAGGCGTGGGTGATCCCGCGGCCGCCCAAGCTCGACCTGGCCGCGTGACGGACGACCCCGAGCGCCGCGCGCGCGAGGTCGACAACCTCCGCGCCGTCTACCAGAGCCTGCAGCCCGGCGCCCGGCCGTCCGAGCCCCGCTCGCGCGTGGGCCGCGGCGTCGCCGCCGGCGCCGTGGGCGGCGGCCTCCTCTTCGTCCTCGGCAAGGCCAAGCTCCTCGGCCTGTTGGCGGGCGTCTTCAAATTCAAGACGCTCGCGACGATGCTGCTGTCGATCGGCGCCTACGCGATCGAGTGGGGCTGGGCCTTCGCCGCCGGCTTCGTGCTGCTGATCTTCGTCCACGAGATGGGCCACGCGGTGGCGCTGCGGCGCGAGGGCATTCCCGCCGGCGCGCCGGTGTTCATCCCGTTCGTCGGCGCGTTCGTCGCGATGCAGGGTCAGCCGCGCGACGCGGGCGTGGAGGCGCGGGTGGCGATGGCGGGCCCCGTCACGGGCTCGCTGGCCGCGTGGCTCGTGCTCGGCGCCGGCCTGGCGTGGCCGCAGCCCCTGCTGGTCGCGCTCGGCCACGCCGCCGTGCTGCTGAACCTCTTCAACCTGGTGCCGGTGCCGCCGCTGGACGGCGGCCGCATCGCCGGCGCCTTCACGCGCACCTCCTGGGTGATCGGGTACGCGGTGGGCGCCGTCGCGCTCCTGCTCACCCGCTCGCCGCTCCTGCTGATCGTGTTGATCGTCGGGCTCTTCACGCTCGTGCGGCGCTGGCGCGACCCCGTACCGGGTTACGACGCGCTGCCGCCGCGGCAGCGCGCGACGATCGCGCTCGCCTACGTCGCGCTCGTCGTCGCGCTGCTCGTCACGCTGCCGCTGCACGATTGAACTTGGGGGGCCCCGACCTGGCCCCCCATGGTATATGATCCGCGCCCGACCCCTCATGTCCGGCCTCATCGTCCCGCCCGCCGTCCCCGTCCTCGCGCTGGCGAGCGCGCTCATGTCCGCCGCCTCGACCGTGCTCATCTCTCGCGGCCTGCGGCGCTACGGACCGTACACGGGGGCCTGGATCAACCTCGCCGTCGGCACCGCGTGCGTCTGGATCGCCGTACTCCTCGCGGGCGGCGTCGGACGTCCGACGCTGGCGGGCGTGGCGTACTTCGCGCTCGCCGGCCTCATCGGCACCGTCGGCGGCCGGCTCCTTCGGTTCATGAGCATCGAGACGGTCGGCGCCTCGATCAGCGCCGCCCTCATCAACCTGAACCCCCTCGTGTCGTCGGGCCTGGCCATCCTGCTCCTCGGCGAGCGCGTCACGCTGCCCGTGGCGTTCGGCACGCTCGTCATCGTCGCCGGGACGACGCTGCTCTCCGTCGGCGGTCGCCGCGCCGGCGTGCGCCCGATCCATCTCGTCCTGCCGTTGACGTCGGCGACGTGCTTCGGCGTGGTGGCCGTGCTGCGCAAGATCGGGCTGAGCGGCATGGCGCCGATCCCGGGCTTCGCCGTCAACGTCACCGCGGCCCTCGTCGCGTACACCGCGTTCCTCGTCGCCTCGCGCCAGAGCGCGCTCATGGTCTGCCGCGGCCGCAGCCTCGTCTACTTCGCGGCCGCGGGGGTGGCGGAGAACGTCGGGGTCTGCCTCGTGGTGCTGGCGCTCAGCGTCGGCACCGTGAGCGTGGTGGCGCCGCTCGCGAGCGTGTCGCCGATCTTCGTCCTCGTGCTGTCCTTCTTCTTCCTGCGCGGCATCGAGATGCTGAACCGGCGGATCGTCGTGGGCACCCTGCTGATCGTGAGCGGCGTCTACCTGCTCACCGCGCTGCGCTGAGCGCGCTACGGATGGACGGTGGCGGAGAACGGGCCGCCGATCGGCTCGGCGCACCGCGCGCGGCCCGCCGTATAGGCGACGGCGCCGGTGACGAGCGTGAAGACGAAGCTGCCACCGAGGCGCTCGAACGCGTACACCCGGTGCTGCGTCGGCGGATCGACGAACCCCCTCGGCGCGCATCGCCACCAGCGCGACGACACCGAGCGCGGGATGTCGGCGATGCGCTTCGCGTCGTAGAGGTCCTCGAGCCGCCACGCTCGCACGAGCCGCCCCGATGGATCGTAGATCGCGACGACGGCGCCGTAGCCGGCGTTGTGCCAGTTGTCGAACGTGATCAGGTGGCCCGTGTTGCTGACGAGCGCCTCGACGGGCGCCACCGCGTTCGCGAGGGCGACATCGGCGACGAGCCGGTACGAGCGATCGCGCTGCCGGACGTAGAACTCGCCGCGCGCGGGCCCTCCGTTCGGGGCGCCGGCGAAGCCGACGGTCTCGCCGACCGACGTGCCGGGCACCAGGCGCACGAAGCGCCCGCCGTCCTCGGAGAACACGCTGACGGTCCGCGGTCCCGGCCAGTCGTCGGCGAACACCGCCGTGGCGCCGAGCGCGAGCGTGACGACGAGGGCGGCCGGCCGGTGGCGCACCGGTGTCAGCGACCCGGCTCGATGAGCCGGTCGACGACGTCCTTCGCCGTGGTCAGATCGACGCCGGCCTCGCGCTCGTAGTGCCGGATGGCGGCGATCTTCTGCCCCTGCTTGACGAGGTCGAGGACCTGTTGCTCGAGCGCGGGCGGCATGCCGGTGATGAGCGTCTGCACCCGCTGGGCCTGCGCGGCGGCGACCCGCGGCGCGGCGGCGCGAGCCGCGTCGATCTGCGCCCGTGTTCCGGGCTTCGGGCAGAACGCGGTGACGTACCATCGCCCTGCGTCGCGTACGGTCTGCACGATCAGCGTCGTGCTCGCGTTCGGCCGCGCCTCGTAGGTGATGTGGAGCAGGTGGCTCGGCCGCACAGGGTAACCGACCCGGTCGGAGAACATCGGCGGCCCGGCGGGCGCCTCCTCCATTCGCCACGTGAACGTCGGCGGTACGGGCCCCTTGGCGCCCAGCCGCGGATCGAAGAACGACATCGCCGCCTCGTACTCGCTCGGGCAGACCAGCGACGTCGGATGCAAGAGCGCCGCCGCGCGCGCGGTCTCCGGCGTGTTGATCGCGTCGACCACGCGCTTCACGAATCCGGCCTCCGCGGCGTCGTGGGTGGACGCGGCCGCGACGCGCGAAGCGAGAAGCACCAGCACGAGCGCGACGAATCTGCTCATACGAGCAGCCTAGCATTTCCGGCGCGGCGCGCGGCGACACGGCGACGGCACGCGCGCGAGCGCCCACACCGCGAGCTCCACGAGACTCGGCGCCGGCCCCGTCACCCGCGCAGGGTCGCGCGGATCTGGGCGAGGTGATTCAGGTCGTGCTCGGCCCAGTGCTCGAGCATCTGCCGCACGCGGATGCGGCCGTACTCGGGATGGCGCCCGGCGGCGGCGCGCTGGGCGGGCGACAGCCGCCGGACCTGCTCGAGGTTCGCCGCGCGCAGCGCCGTGTACGCGGCGAGCAGCGTCCGCGCGTCGGCGCGATGGTGGCGCAGACCGTCCGTCCACTTCTCCTGGTCCCAGGCGACGATCGCTCCGCCCGGCTCGGCGGCGAGCTTGCGGATACGGAAGGCCAGCGTGACCTCGGCGTCGAGCAGATGGCCGAGGACCTGGATGGCCGACCATTCGTCAGGACCAGGGCGGCGCGTCAGGCGCAGCCGCGAGGCCCGGCCCAGCGCGCGGCGGATGGCGCGCGGCGCCGCCGCCAGCGCGGTCAGCGTGTTGCGACGACCGAGGCGATGGTGCAACGTGCGGCACATCGGGCAGGCCATCTCGGGGTCCTCCTCCTCGTTGATGACATACAATATTGTCCTGTGACGTACGACATCGCGATCATCGGCGGCGGGATCGTGGGACTGGCGACGGCCCGCGCGATCCTCGACCGCGCGCCCCGCGCGTGCCTCGTCGTGCTCGAGAAAGAGATCGACATCGCGCACCACCAGACCGGTCACAACAGCGGGGTCATCCACTCCGGCATCTACTACAAGCCCGGCTCCTACAAGGCGCGACTCTGCGTCGAGGGCGCACGCCTGATGAAGGCGTACTGCGAGAAGAACGAGATCGAGGTCGAGACGTGTGGCAAGGTGATCGTCGCCACCTCGCGGGAGGAGCTGCCGCGGCTCACGGCGCTCTACGAGCGCGGCGTCGCCAACGGCGTGCCCGGCGTGGCCATGATCGACGCCGGACGGCTCAAGGAGATCGAGCCGCACGCGAGCGCGGTGGCGGGAATCCACTCGCCGCAGACCGCGATCGTGGACTACCGCCGCGTCGCCGAGACGCTCGCCCGCGAGCTGGTGGCGTCCGGCGTGACCATCGAGCGCAACTTCCGCGTGACGTCGATCGCGCGGCTGCGCGGCACGCTGCGCCTGGCCACCGACGACGACCACGCCGTCACCGCCGCGCACCTCGTGAACTGCGCGGGGCTGCAGTCCGACGTGGTCGCGCGCCTGGCCGAGGCCCCGATCGACGTGCAGATCGTGCCCTTCCGCGGCGAGTACTACATGCTGCGCCCGGAGCGGCAGTATCTGGTCAACGGCCTGATCTACCCGGTGCCTGACCCGGAATTCCCGTTCCTCGGCGTGCACTTCACGCGGACGGTCCACGGCGACGTCGAGGCCGGCCCCAACGCCGTGCTCGCATTCGCGCGCGAGGGCTACACGTGGCGCCGCGTGAAACCGGGCGAGCTGCTCGACACGCTCCGCTTCCCCGGCTTCCGCGCCATGGCGAAGAAATACTGGAAGACCGGCGCCTACGAGATCTACCGCTCGCTCTCCAAGCGCGCGTTCGTGAAAGCGCTCCAGCGCCTCGTGCCCGCGCTGCGTCCCGAGGACATCCGCCCCGGCGGCGCCGGCGTACGGGCGCAGGCGGTGACGGCGGAGGGCACGCTCGTGGATGATTTCCGGATCGTGCAGACCGCCGACGCCGTCCACGTCCTCAACGCGCCCTCGCCGGCGGCGACCGCGTCGCTCGCGATCGGCCGTCACATCGCGACGATCGCGGCTCAGACGTTCGGGCTCTCCGCCTGAGCCGCGACAAAAGGTCCGTCCAAGGCGAAAAACGCCTCTATTGACAGGGGTTTGGCCGATCAGGTAGAGTGGCGCGGCCATGATCACCGTGCCCGCGCGTCGCGTCAAACAATTCGGAGTCGAGTTCTACCAGGCCGGCCTCTCCGCGAAGGACATCGATCGCCTCGTGAAGTTCGAGGTGCTCGGCTATTCGGGCGTCGAGGCGAACGAGGAGGCGAAGGCCAAGGCGCGCAAGAGCGCCGCGGCGCGCTCCCGCGTCAACTGGGACATGCTCGAGAAGCGCATCAGCGAGAGCGAGAACGCCTACCAGCGGCCGATCATCCGCCGCAAGATCGACGAGCTGGCCGCGTACTATCGCGAGTGCAAGGACGCGGCGACGCTGCCCGCGATTCCCGGCGCCGTCATCATCACCTCGGAGAAGCGTTTCACGTTCACGCCGATCGCCGGGCACCACGATCTCGGGCTGCTGCAGATCCCCGAGGAGCACGGCGTGCTGCGCGTGCTCGACGGCCAGCACCGGCTCCTCGCGTTGCACTCGCTCAGCCAGACGGGCGACGCGATGGGCATCGAGGTGCCCGCGGTGCTCTTCGACTCGCTCGACGCGCGGCAGATCGTCGAGCTGTTCGTCACCATCAACGCCAAGCACACGCGGCTGAACCCGTCGCACATCATCAGCCTGGCCGGGCGCAAGCTCTACCCGGACCCGAACCAGGCGCTCGCGCACGACATCATCCGGTCGCTCAACGAGGACGACACCTCGCCGCTGCACGGCGAGATCAAGATGCTGGGCACCGGCCGCGGGCGCGTGAGCCAGGCGCCGCTGGCGGAGGAGATCGTGGACCTGCTCGAGACGGTGGAGAAGCTGGGCGGCGGCGCGCGCATCCAGGAGCTGCGCCAGCACGCCAAGCGCTTCTTCCTCAACTACATCAAGGCGCTGTCCACGACCTTCCCTTCCGCGTGGGCCGGCCGCAAGTACTCGATCAAGACGGGCGCCGCGTTGCGCGCGTTCATCCGCGCCGCCCCCGACGTGATGGCGCGCGCCAAGGAGCTCAAGCGCGAGCCCTTCGACCTCACCGGCATCCGCGAGGCCATCAAGCCGTGGGGCGAGCGGCTGCGCGACCGGCGGTTCGAGACCGAGGGCGAGTGGAAGCTGAAGCTCGCGGGCGGCACGCGCGGCACGGTGGAAGTCCTCACGCGCGAGCTGCGGGACGCCCTGCGCTAGGCGCGCGGCGCCGCGCTCGTCATTCGGTCCAGCCGAAGTTCACCTCGAGGATCTCGAAGGTCTTCTTGCTGCCGGGCAGCTGCGCGGTGACGCTGTCGCCCACGCGCTTGCCGATCAGCGTGCGCGCGAGCGGCGAGTGGATCGAGATGCGGCCCTTCGCGGGGTCGGCCTCGTCGGAGCCGACGATCCAGTAGCGGACCTCCTTGCCCGCCTCGTCCTCGAGCCGCACGGTGGAGGCGAAGGTCACGCGGTCGCCGCCCTTCGGCGCCTCGATGACCTCGGCGCCGTTCACCTTGCCCTCCAGCTCGTTGATGCGCCCCTCGACGAACGACTGCTTCTCGCGCGCGGCGTGGTACTCGGCGTTCTCCGAGAGGTCGCCGTGCGCGCGCGCCTCGGCGATCGCCTTGATGATCGTCGGGCGCTCGACGCGCTTGAGGCGGTCGAGCTCGTCCCGCAGGCGCTCGAAGCCCGTCCGCGTCATCGGCGTGCGCTGCATCGACATGGCGTCACCTTAGCACGGCGTCAGGAGCGCTTCGGCGCCGCCAGGACCTCCACCTTCGCGGCGGCGCGCGCGTGGCTGACCCACGCCTCCCACGCCTGGCTCTGCTTCTGCGTGAGGACCTCGCGCGAGAGCCGGTCGCGCTCGGCTGCGAGGTCGGCCATGTTCGGCGCGATGCGCTCGAGCACCTTCAGCACGTAGTAGCCCTGGGGCGACTTCACGGGCCCGGCCACGGTCCCCGCCGGCGACTGCAGCGCAGCGAGCTGGACGTCGCCCGGCAGCCGCTCCGCCGGCTTCGTCCGCGAAAAGCGCGCCGTCTCGCCCGTCTGCGCGCCCGCGGTCCTGGCGGCGGCCGCCAGATCCTTCGTGCCGGTCTCCGCGACCACCTTGTGCGCGCGCTCGAGCGCGATCGCCTCGGCCTTCTGCCGCTTCGCCGCGCCCGCCACCCTGTCGCGGATCTCGGTGAGCGGCGGCACCCCGGCCGGGATCGCCTCGGTCGACTTCAGCACCACCCAACCCGCCGCCGTCTTCACGGGCGACGAGACGCCGCCGATGGCCAGGGCGAACGCCGCCTCCTCCAGTGGATCGGTTCCGCCGAGCATCGGGAGGCGCTCCATCCTGGACATCGTCGTCTCGATCGGCGTCAGCCCGAGCCGCCTGGCCTCGGCCACGAAGTCCGTCGCGGCCTGCAGCGGCGGCCGAACCTCGTCGGCCTTCGCGCGCGCGGCCTTGTCCGCGGCCTCGGCTGCGAGCCGATCGCGGATCTGGGCGGCCACCTCCTTCAGCGGCTTCTTCCCGGCGGCGCGGCTCTCGAACACCTTGATCGCGTGAAAGCCGAACGGGCTGCGCACGGGCTCGGGCGAGATCTCGCCGCGGCGCAGCGTGAAGGCGACGGCCTCGAAGGCCGGCACCATCTCGCCCTTGGAGATCCAGCCGAGGTCGCCGCCCTTGGACTTGCTGCCCGGGTCCTCGGAGATCTCGGCGGCGAGCCTCGCGAAGTCCTCGCCGGCTTTCGCGCGGCGGATCACGTCGACGACCTTCGTGCGCGCGTTGTCCTCGGCCTCGCTGCCGCCCGTCTGCGGCACGGGCACCAGCACGTGGGCGGCGTGCACCTGCTGCGGCGTCTCGAACTCCTTCGCATGGTCCGTGTAGTACTTCTCGACCTCCGCGTCCGGGAGCTGGGGGCGGAAGTCCTTCGGCGCCAGCGTCACGTACTGCACGCGGCGGCGCTCGGGCAGCTGGAACTCCGCCGGGTGCGCCTTGAGGTACTCGGCCACCTCCTCGTCGGAGACCGTGGCGGCGGCGACGAGCGGCGCCGTCTCCACCAGCGCCCAGGCCGCGCGCACCTCCTCGCGGCGCAGCGCGAACGCGCGCTCCAGCTCCGCGTCGGAGACCTTGATCCCCGCCTTGACGGTGGTCTCCACCTTCATGCGCGTGAGCTCGCGGCGCACGTCGTTCTCGAAGGCGGACGCGCTCATGCCACGGCGGCGCAGGAAGTCCTGGTAGCGCGCCAGCGAAAAGCGGCCGTTCTCGGCGAAGGCCGGCACGGCCTGGATCTGCGCGTTCAGCTCCTCGTCGCTCACCTCCAGGCCCTCGACGCGCGCGCGCTGCACGACGACCGCCTCCTGCACGAGATCGTTCACCGCCTGCTGCGGCAGCCCGAGCTGCTCGGCGAGCGTCGGCGAGAACCGATCGCGGTACACGCGCGAGTAGGCGTCGAGATAGGCCTGGTAGCGCCGCTGGTAGCGCTCGACCGGGATCGCCTCGCCGTTGACTGTCGCCACCACGTCGCCGCGGTTCCTCGCCCCGCCGGACATCGAGCCGACGTACACCGACGTCAGCACGAAGGCGGCGATGACGACGAGCAGGCCGACCTGGAGGACCCTGCGATAGCGACGCATGACCGTGATCATCGGAGCTCCTCGACGCTCGGCGGGCTACTCGTCGCGGTCGGATGCGGCGAGGCGGGGCGCGGGAGCGCCCTCCTCGGGCACCACGCGGCGCGCCACCGTGATGAATCCCGTGTGGGCCACCATGCGGTGAAACGGCCGCACGGACGTGCCCTCGATGTTCCAGGGGCGGTAAAGGGTCTCGAACGTCTCGACGAGCGCCCACTCGCGCTCGCGATTGAGCGCCTCGGCGATCTGGTGCGACTGGATGATCGTCGGCACGTAGGAAAGGAAGATCCCGCCGGGGCGCAGCACGCGCGCCACCGCCTGCGTGAGCCGCCACGGCTCGGGCAGGTCGAGCACCACGCGGTCCACGGGCTCCTCGTCGCCGACGCCTTCCTCGACGGGACCGAGACGCATGGTGAGGTTCGTCACCTCGCCGCAGCGCATGTGGATGTTGGCGAGCGCGCGACGCGCGAACTCCTCGCGCTGCTCGAAGGTGATCACGCGGCCCTCGGGCCCGACCGCGCGCAGCAGCGCCAGCGTGAGCGCGCCCGAGCCCGTGCCCGCCTCGAGCACGCGGCAGCCCGGGTGCACGTCGGCCCAGAAGAGGATCATCGCGAGGTCCTTGGGGTAGATCACCTGCGCGCCGCGCGGCATGTCGAGCACGAATTCCGCCAGCGTCGGACGCAGCGCGAGGTAGCGCAGGCCCATCGAGGAGCGTACCCACGAGCCCTCGGGCTGGCCGATGATCGCGTCGTGCGAGATCCAGCCGCGGTCGGAGTGAAACGTCTCCGACTTCCTCATGAACAGCAGGTGGCGCTTGCCGCGCTGATCGATGAGCAGCACCTGCTCACCGTCCTGGAGCGGAAGGGGCTCTTTCACCGATCTCGGGGCGCGGGCAGGAAGTGCGCGGCGACGAAGCTGGCCAGCGGGATCAGGGCGCTGACGGTGAGCGCGGCGGGCAGCCCGTGACGGTCGGCCACCCAGCCGAGCGCGGCCACGCCGAGGCCGCCCGTGCCGAAGGCGAAACCCACGATGAGCCCGGAGGCCATGCCCGTGTGGCGCGGCAGATAGGCCTGCGCGAGGACGACGGACAACGAGAAGCTCGCCGTGAGGACGGCGCCGAACACCGCGAGCATCACGATCGCCAGCGTGCCGCGCGTCGCGAGGAAGAGGAGGCCGAAGGGCACGGCCGCGAGCAGGCCCCACTTCATCAACGCGCGCGGGCCCCAGCGATCGGCGAGCGGAGATACCAGCACCGTGCCGAGGGCGCCGGCCCCGAGGAAGACGAAGAGCAGCGTGCCCACGATGCGCGGGTCCCCCTCGAGATAGTCCACGTAGTAGAAGGGCATGAACGTCGTGAACCCGAGGCTCGCGGACGCGCGGATCATGACGACGAGGATGAGCAGGGCCATGGCCGCGGGCATGTTCTCGCCGCGTCCCGTCGCCTTCGTGGCCCGCGCCGCCGTCGTGGCAGTCGTGAACGACGGCAGCGCCGCGAGCAGCACGGCGCCAACGAGCAGCGGGGGCAGGGCCAGCGCCAGCGTGCCCTGGAGGGCCCACGTGGTCACGAGGAACGTGGCGACCAGCGGGCCGAGCGCGATGCCCACGTTGCCCCCGAGCGAGAAGTACGACAGCGCCGTGGCCTTGCGGTCGCCCGCGACGCCCGTCGCGGTGCGATAGCCCTCGGGGTGCCAGGCGGCGACCCCGAGCCCCATCACGACGACGAGCAGCACGAGACTCGTGTAACCGGGCGCGAGCCCGGTGAGCGCCATGCCCGCGCCGGCCACGACGACCGACGTCGGCAGGATCCAGCGCCGCATCGTCTGGTCGGCGAGGTAGCCGAAGAGCGGCTGGAGGAGCGACGCGGTGAGGTTCGTGGCCAGCACGATCGTCGCCACCTCGGCGTACGAGAGCCCGTGCGCGCTCTTGAGAAACGGCAGCACCGCGGGCAACGAGCCCTGCGTGAGATCGACGGCGAAGTGGCCGAGAGCGAGGAGCCCGATCAGTTTCGCGTGCGGCCGGACGCGCTCGACAATGGTCGGGAACGGAACCGCGGCCGCTGTCGCAAGGGCCGCGGGCTTCGAATCAGCCATGACCCACCAATGGTACACTAACGCCGCGACGGAGACATCACGCCCGATGAAAATCCGCGCCCTCGGTCACGTCTCACTCTTCGTTCGCGATCTCGACGCGACGCGACGCTTCTATCGCGACCTGCTCGGCCTCGCGGAAACCGGCACCGGCAAGGACGGCCGCATCGTCTTCTTCTCCGCGGGCGCGCGCCATCACGATCTGTCGTGCGAGCTCGCGCGCGCTCCGGGTCCGGGACCGCAGCCCAAGGGCGTGCCCGGGCTCTACCACGTCGCCTTCGAGGTGGGCGAGACGTCCGACGACCTCTCCGCCGCGCGGCGCGACGTGGTGGCCCGCGGGCTCGAGCCATTCGGCGAGTACGCGAACGGCTTCTGTGTTCGAGATCCCGACGGCCACGAGGTCGAGCTCTACGTCGAGCCCGTGCGCACCCGGAGCGCGGTCAGCGAGAGACGGTGAGGCCCTCGCCGCCGTAGTGGTCGACGTCCACCCACGGCGGGTCCTCGACGAACCGCGAGGCGCGGAACGGATGGAGGTCGGCCGTCGACGGCGCGCCGGCGGTGATCCACTCGGCGAGGCAGCGGCCGATGGCGGGCGCCGTCTTGAACGACGTCCCGGAGTCGCCGAGCATCGCCCAGAGCCCCTCGGCGGCGGGCAGCCGATCGATGATCGGCCGCCCGTCGGGGCTCATCATGATCATCCCCGCCCAGCCGCCGCGCATCGGCGCGTCGGCGAATTGCGGCAGGCGCGCGGTGAGCGCCTCGCGACATCTCGCGACGTAGGCCGCGTCGACGCCCTCGTCGAATTTCTCGGGATCCGCGTGGGCGGCGCCCAGCTCGACGCCGATGAGCGTGGCGGCGGCGCCCTCGGGACGGAACCACGACATGCGCGTGGCGTCGATGACCGCGGGATGGCGCTGCGCGAAGCCCGCGGGCCAGCGGAAGATCGCGACCTGGATGCGGAAGGGCGACAGCCCGTAGTCGAGACCGAGCGGCGCCAGCAGCGACGGCGCCCATGCGCCGGCCGCGATCACGACCGCGCGCGTGGCCACGCGGCCCGCCGTCGTCTCGACGCCCGTCACCCGCCCGCCCTCGACGACGACGCGCACGGCCTCGCAGCGGGTCTGGATCGTCGCGCCGCCGCGCCGCGCGGCCTCCGCGAACGCGTACGTGGTCGCGTTGGGATCGGCGAAGCCGGAACCGGGCTCCCAGGCGGCGGCGCCGACGCCGGCGAGGTCGACCCCGGGCAGCAGGCGGCGCACGTCGTCCAGCGAGGCCTCGCGCGTGTCGATGCCGAGCGCCTGCTGGCGCGCGACGTTGCGCCGGAGCGCGTCCCGGTACTCGGGTCCGACGAGCTGCACGAAGCCGACGGGCTCGAAGCCGCACTCGCCGCCGACGATCGCGCCGAAGTCGCGGAAGACCTTCAGGGATTCCAGCGCCAGGCGGGACTCCACGTCGTTCGTGTAGTGCATGCGGACGAGGGCGCCGGACTTCCCGGTGGCGCCGGCGGCCAGGTGGCGGCGCTCGAGCAGGAGGACGTCGCGCACGCCGAGCGTGGTGAGATGGAACGCGGTGCTGGCGCCGTTCACGCCTCCGCCGATGACGACGACGTCGGCCGTGCGCATGGTGGCGCGGATTGTAGCACCCGCGCGCCCTTGACAGCCGGACCCGAGTGCCCGCAAATAGCAGCACTCTCCCGGGAGGTGCCTCATGAGCGGTCTCACCCGTCGCGAGCTGTTGAAGGCGGCCGGCGTCGCCGGCGCCGCCGCCGCGCTGCCCTCGGCGCTGGCCGGACCCGCCGGCGCGCAGGGCACGCAGAAGCGTGAGCTCGTCGTCGCCCAGGGCGGCGACATCTCGAAGTTCGATCCTCACTTCAGCACGTCGGCCAACGACATCCGGATCTCCTTCAACCTGTTCGACAACCTGATCGCGCGCCATCCGGACGGCAAGCTCCAGCCGTCGCTGGCCACGGACTGGAAGCTCACCAATCCCACCACGTGGACGTTCAAGCTGCGCCACGGCGTCAAGTGGCACAACGGCGATCCGTTCTCGTCGGCCGACGTCAAGTACAGCTTCGAGCGCACGTGGGACCCGAAGCAGAACACGCGCGTGAGCACGGTGTTCACCACCGTCGACAAGGTCGAAGCGCCCGACGCGAGCACCGTCGTGTTCACCACCAAGAAGCCCGACCCGCTGCTGGCGGCGCGCGTGGCGTTCTACGGCGGCCAGATCGTGCCGAAGAAGTATCTCGAGGCGGTCGGCAACGACACCTTCAACGCCAAGCCGGTCGGGACCGGGCCCGTGCGATTCGTGTCGTGGACGAAGGACGACAAGATCGTGCTCGAGGCCAACCCCGACTACTTCGGCGGCAGGCCGGACTTCGACCGCTTCGTCATGCGGGCCGTCCCGGAGATGGCGCCCCGCGTGGCCGGCCTGCTCAAGGGCGAGACGGACATCATCACGCAGCTGCCGCCCGACCAGGGCGAGCGCGTGAACGGCAACCCGTCCACGCGCGTGGCCGGCGCGCTCTACGCCGGCCTCTACGTGCTGGCCGTCAACAGCAAGGTGCCGCCCCTCGACAACCCGCTCGTCAAGCAGGCGCTCTCGCTGGCGGTGGATCGCGACCTCATCGTCAAGGAACTGTGGCGCGGGCGTGGCATCGCGCCGAGCGGCCCCATCGCCAAAGGCGACAACCACTTCGACACGTCGCTGCCGGCGCTCAAGTACGACCCCAAGGAGGCGCGCGAGCGGCTCAAGAAGTCCGGCTACAAGGGCGAGGACATCGTCATCGAGACGACGGCGGCCTACATGGCCAACGACAAGCCGATGGCGGAGGCGATCGTCGCGATGTGGCGCGACATCGGCGTCAACGGTAAGGTCGAGGTGGTCGAGTACTCGGTGCGCGCGCAGAAGAATCGCGACAAGTCGTTCAAGGGCCTGTGGTGGTCCGATCCGACCTCCACGCTCAGCGATCCCGACGGGATGTTCTGGCGGCTCCTCTCGCCGGGCGGACCGCAAGATTACTGGCGCCACGCGCGGTTCGACGAGCTGGGCGAGGCGGCGCGCTTCTCCGTCGACGAGAAGTTCCGCGGCCAGGCGTACAAGGAGATGACCCGGATCTTCCTCGAGCACCTGCCGTGGATTCCCGTCATCCAGCCGTACGAGGACTACGGGCTGCAAAAGCACCTCGAGTGGACGCCGAACCCCAACCAGCAGTTCGAGATCCGCCGCTTCGCGTTCAAGTTCCGCCGCGCCTAGGCGCCGGCCGGCCGGGGCCTCGGGCTCCGGCCGGCCTCATCCATGCGTGCCCTCGTCACCTTCCTCGCCGCGCGTCTCGCCCGGGCCCTCGTCGCCGTCTGGCTCGTCTCCACCGTCGTCTTCGTGGTCATGCGGCTGTCCGGCGACCCCGTGCCGCTGCTGCTGCCGCCGGACGCGCCGCGCAGCGAGTTCGCGCGGGTGGCCAGGGAGCTGGGCACCGACCGGCCGCTGCCCGTGCAGTACGCGGTGTTCCTCGGCCACGTCGCGCAGGGTGACTTCGGCCGCTCGATCCACTTTCGCGAGCCTGCGATGCGGGTCGCGCTGGAGTACCTGCCGGCGACGGCGCAGCTCGGGCTCACGGCATTCGTGTTCGCGGTGCTCGTTGCCGTCCCCGCCGGCGTGGTCTCCGCCGTCCGACGCAACACCGTCGTGGACCAAGTGGCGATGGGCGTGGCGCTCGTCGGCCAGTCGGCGCCGACGTTCTTCCTCGGCATCCTGTTCATCCTGACGCTGTCGCTCAGGGCGGGCCTCTTGCCGACGTCGGGACGCGGCGACTGGACCCACATCGTGCTGCCCGCACTCACGCTCGGCGCCTTCGCCATGGCCTCGATCGCCCGCCTCACGCGCTCCGCGCTGCTCGAAGTGCTCCGGCAGGACTACGTCCGCACGGCGCGCGCCAAGGGGCTACGCGAGTGGCGCGTCGTCGCCAAGCATGCGTTCCGCAACGCCGCCATCCCCGTGCTCACGATCACGGGCCTGCAGTTCGGCCAGCTGTTCAGCAACACCCTGGTGACGGAGACGGTGTTCGCGTGGCCGGGCATGGGCCGGCTCGCCATCCAGTCGATCTACAACCGCGACTACCCGGTCGTGCAGTGCGTGGTGTTCCTGTCCGCCGTGCTCTTCGTCGCCCTCAACTTCCTCATCGAGCTGGTGTATGGCTTCCTCGATCCCCGTATCCGTCCCCGCTGACGCCGCGGGCCTGGAGGCCGCGCGCGGCGGGCGCGTGGCGCGGCGCACGCGGCAGCTGGTCGCGGCCGGCGCGGCGTTCGTCGCGCTGCTGACGATCATGGCCGTGGCGGCGCCGTGGCTGGCGCCGCACGACCCCGTGCGTCAGTCGCTGCGCGCGCGACTGACCGCCCCCACGCTCGAGGCGGCCGACGGACGCGCGCATCCGCTCGGCACCGACCACCTCGGGCGTGACGTGCTGTCGCGCACGATCTGGGGCGCGCGCGTGTCGCTGCTCGTCGGCTTCGCGGCCGTCATGGTGGGGGGCCTCGTGGGCGCGGGGCTCGGCATCCTCGCGGGCTACCGCGGGGGCTGGACGGACACCATCATCATGACGATGGCCGACGCGCAGCTGGCCTTCCCCTTCATCCTGCTCGCCATCGGCATCATCGCCGTGCTGGGCCCGAGCTTTCCCACGCTCGTGGTCGTGATCGGGCTCTCGGGCTGGGTGGACTACGCGCGCGTGCTGCGCTCGCAGGTGCTCGTGCTGCGCTCGCGCGAGTTCGTGGACGCCATCCTCGCGCTCGGCGGCGCCGTGCCACGCATCGTGGCGCGCCACATCCTGCCCAACGTGCTCTCCACGCTGGTGGTGATCGCCACGCTCCAGCTCGCCCGCGCCATCGTGCTGGAGGCGACGCTGTCGTTCCTCGGCCTCGGCATCCAGCCGCCGACGCCGTCGTGGGGCGGCATGATCCAGGAGGGCCGCGAGTACCTCGACTCCGCCTGGTGGATCTCGATCTTCCCCGGCTGCCTGCTGCTGCTCACCTCGCTCGTGGTGAGCCGCAGCGGTGACTGGCTCCGCGACCTGCTGGACCCCACTCTGCGAAGCGAGTAGGCTGGAGCGGCGATGCGGATCCTCGTGGTCGACGACTCGTCGCCGCACCGGCGGATGCTCACGGCGATCTTCGGCCACGCCGGGCACCAGGTGCTCACCGCCGCCGACGGCGAGGCGGCGCTGGCGCTCCTCGAGCGCGAGTCGGTGAATGCCGTCGTCTCCGACGTGCGCATGCCGAAGCTCGACGGCTTCCAGCTCTGCCGCGCAATCCGCCGCGACGCGCGCTGGGCGCGGCTGCCTTTCATCTTCTACAGCAGCGTGTTCATCGGCGGCCCCGCGCGCGACCTCGGCCGCGACGTCGGCGCCACCGCCTACCTCGACGCCAAGGACATCACGCCCCAGCAGATGGCCGTCGAGCTGGAGCGCCTGGTCGAGCGCCACGTGCGCGCGGAATACGACGAGACGCTCGGGCGGCTGCTCGACGACGTGGACTTCGCGCGCCGCTATCACCAGGTGGTGCTCGACTCGCTGCAGGGCGCCGGCCGCGAGGAGATGCGCGACCTGGTGACCGAGAGCAAGCGCGCGCTCGACACCGTCCTGTCGCGGCTGGACCACGAGCGCCAGGCGCTGGCCGAGCGCACCGACCGGAAGGTGGAGGCGGCGCAGCTGGCGCTCCTGAAGGAGCTGGGCGAGTTCCTCGGCGACCGCATCAACAACCCTCTGGCCGTCATCATGGCCAGCGCGCAGCTGCTCGAGATGCGCGCGCCGAGCAGCGCGACCAGCGAAGCGGCCGAGCGGATCACGACCGCCGTGAGCAAGATCAACGCGGTCGTCCGTGAGATCGCCTCGAAGAGCGGCGAGATGGCGTGAGTTAGACGAGCGCGCCCATTCACGTGGGGGGCCCCGACATGGCCCCCCACACCCCCCAACGCTCGGAACCGCCCCGGCCAAGCCGTGGCGCTCCGCGATCCGGCGCGAGCGGCCCCGACATGGCCCCCCACACCCCCCAACGCTCGGAACCGCCCCGGCCAAGCCGTGGCGCTCCGCGATCCGGCGCGAGCGGCCCCGACATGGCCCCCCCACGCTCGGGGCGCCCCGGGGAACCCGGGGCGCCCCTCGATTAAGCCGCCCCGAACGCGTCTAGTCCGGTCACGTCGCGGCCGACGATCAGCGTGTGGATGTCGTGGGTGCCCTCGTACGTGTTCACCGTCTCGAGGTTCAGCATGTGACGGATGACCGGGTGCTCGTCCACGATGCCGGCCGCGCCCAGGATGTCGCGGGCCATGCGGGCGCCGTCGAGGGCGGCCTGCACGTTGTTCATCTTCGCGAGTGACACCTGCTGCGGCCGCACCGTGCCGGCGTCTTTCAGGCGTCCCAGCTGGAGCACCAGCAGCTGCGCCTTGGTGATCTCGTTCAGCATCCAGACAAGCTTCTGCTGCACGAGCTGGAAGGAGCCGATCGGCTTGCCGAACTGCACGCGCTGCTGCGCGTACTGGAGCGCCCAGTCGTAGCACGCCATGAGCGCGCCCACCGCGCCCCACGCGATGCCGTACCGCGCCTGGTTCAGGCAGCCGAGCGGTCCGCGCAGCCCCTGCACGTTGGGCAGCAGGTTGTCGAGCGGGATGCGGCAGTCCTGGAACGCCAGCTCCGACGTGATCGAGGCGCGCATCGAGAACTTGCCGTGGATGTCGAGGGTCGAGAAGCCCGGCGTGCCCTTCTCGACGAGGAAGCCCCGGATCTCGCCGTCCTCGGTCTTGGCCCACACCACGGCCACGTCGGCGATGGAGCCGTTGGTGATCCAGAGCTTGGTGCCGTTGAGGACGTAGGCGTCGCCCTTCTTCACCGCGCGTGTCTTCATCCCGCCGGGGTCGGAGCCGTGGTCGGGCTCCGTGAGCCCGAAGCAGCCGACCGTCTCGCCGCTGGCGAGGACGGGCAGCCACCGGTCCTTCTGGGCGTCGCTGCCGTAGGCGTAGATCGGGTACATGACGAGGCCGCTCTGCACCGAGGCGCACGAGCGCAGCCCCGAGTCGCCGCGCTCGAGCTCCTGCATGATGAGCCCGTAGGCGACGTTGCTGAGCCCGGCGCAGCCGTAGCCCTTGAGGGTGGCGCCGAAGACGCCCAGCTCGCCGAGCTTGGGGATCAGCGCGATCGGAAACGTGCCGGCGCGATGATGCTCGGGGACGATCGGGATGAACTCCGCCTCGACCCAGTCGCGCACGGCGTCGCGGATCATCCGCTCGTCTTCGGACAGGAGCGTTTCGATGCCGTAGTAGTCCACGCCCCGGAACTTCTCCATGGTCGTCCTCTTTACAGCCGCACGGGGCTAGAGCCGCACGGGATTGAAGTCCGTGTCGTAATCGTACGCGTCCACGCCCTCGCGCGCCTTCAGCCAGGCAACGGCGGCGTAGGTGAGCGGCGTGGCCGCCGCCTCGTAGAGGACCTTGAACACCCACTGCCCGCCGACGAGCTGCACCAGCACGCCCGCCGGGACCGCGCCCGCGAAGGCCAGGGTGACGAACACGCCGCTGTCCAGGGCCTGGCCGACCACCGTCGAGCCGATGGTGCGCAGCCACAGCCAGCGGCCGCGCGTCGCGAGCTTCAGCTTGGCGAGCACGAACGAGTTGGCGAACTCGCCGACGAGGTACGCGACGAAGGAGGCGGCCACGATGCGCGGCGTGTGGCCGAGGATCTCGGCGTAGGCGGCGTCGCCCTTCCAGAACGGCGCCGGCGGCAGCTGCCCGCCGAGCCAGATCGCCGCCACCATCAGCGCGTTGCACGCGAAACCCAGCCAGATCACGCGCCGGGCGGCGCCGTAACCCCACACCTCGGTGAGGACGTCACCGATGACGTAGGAGATCGGGAAGATGACGATGCCGGCCGTGAGCACGACGCCGCCCACGACGATCAGCTTCGCCGCGATCGTGTTCGCGGTGAGCAGGCACGTCACGAAGAGCGCCGCGCACGAGAGGAATCGCCAGCTCATGGCCGTCGATAATACACTGGCCGTGATGAAGCGGGCGGTGGTCCTCCTCAGCGGCGGCGTGGATTCGACGACCACGCTGGCGGTGGCGCGTCACAGCAGCTTCGAGACGTACGCCCTCACGTTCGGCTACGGCCAGCGCCACGCCGTCGAGGTGGAGGCGGCGCGGCGCGTGGCGCGGGCGCTGGGCGCCGCGCGCCACGAGGTCGTCGCGATCGACCTGCGCGCCTTCGGCGGCTCCGCGCTCACCGCCGACATCGCGGTGCCCAAGGACCGCTCGGAGGCCGAGATCGGCCGGGGCATCCCGGTCACCTACGTGCCGGCGCGTAACACGATCTTCCTGTCCTACGCGCTCGCGTGGGCCGAGGTGCTCGGCGCGCAGGACATCTTCATCGGCGTCAACGCCCTCGACTACTCCGGCTATCCCGATTGCCGCCCCGAATACGTCGGCGCCTTCGAGCGGATGGCGAACCTCGCGACGAAAGCGGGCGTGGAGGGAGGTCAGAAGCTGAAGATCCACACGCCGCTCATCCATCTGACCAAGGCCGAGATCATCGCCCAGGGCGCGGCGCTCGGGGTGGACTTCGCGTTGACGCTGTCCTGCTACGACCCGACGCCCGACGGCGCCGCCTGTGGCCGGTGTGACGCGTGCCTGCTTCGGCGCAAGGGCTTTGCCGAGGCCGGCCTGGCCGATCCCACGCGCTACCGCGCCGGCTGACTCACTCGCCCGCGAACTTCTGACTGTTCCCCATGGCCGGCCACACGTACGCCTGCACGTTGGCCAGCGCCTGGCGGATGTGGTTCCGGTCGTGGTAGACCCATTCCTGGAGCAGGTCGCGGACCCGCAAGAAGCCGACCTTGGGGTGCTGGCCCCCACGGTCGAGATCGGGCTCGCGCAGACCGCTCACGAGCGTGACGCTGTCGTGCCGCAGCCCGGCGAGTTCATCGAGCAGCGCGGCCATCGGCCGCGCGCAGTCGCGCCGCGCGCGGGCGACCGCGTTCTGATCCCAGCTCTGGAGGGCCGGGCGGTCGGCGCCCAGGATGATGCGGATCCGCCCCGCGAAGCCGCGGCGCTCGGTCTCGACGAGGTGGCCGACGACCTCCTTGGCGCACCACTCGCCCGCCGCGGGATGCCAGGCGGTGACACGCTCGGGCAGCGCGCCGAGCTCGGCGCGCAGCGTCGCCATGGCGGCCTCGAGGAGGGCCGCGACCTCGGACGGCGTCAGCGGTGAATCCATGGGTATCTCCCGCGGGACTAGACGTTGGTGACGATCGAGGACGGCTCTTCGTTCAGCGCGCGCTTGAGCGCGGTGGCCAGCTCGGCGTCGTGCTCGTGGCTCATGGCGAAGATGCGGCACTGCGCGACCTTGCCCGGCAGGTACTTCAGCAGCTCGGTCAGCGGCTCCTGCGAGACGCGCTTGGTGAACGAGTCGTAGACGTAGATCTGCCGGTCGCCCATGGCGAGCGGGTTCAGCGGGCGCGGGTCCTGCTGCGCCATGTCGATGCGGAAGTCGAAGTCGCGCAGCGCCGGCGGCAGAAACGCCTTCACGCGCCGGACGACCTCGTTGGACTCGAGGAAGCTCTGGCCCTTGCGGACCTCGAACTGGTCCAGGACCTCCTCGCCCGCCATGCGCCACTTCAGCTTGCGGTCGAGGATGTGCCGCCACTCGGCGCCGAGGCGTCGCTTGTCCTTGGCATGCGCGTCGGACTCGGGCGTGTCGTGCCAGCGGCCCACCTCTTCGAGCAGCGTCCACTCCGTGAGGTGCAGGTACGGGTGCAGGGCCTGGCGCAGGTCGAACCCGAACGCGATCTGCATCGTCTCGTTGAAGATCTCCTTGAGGTGCAGGTCGATGCCGCGCGTCGTCCGGTGGTAGTAGACGTTGGTGTACATGTAGAAGCGGGCGTTGAGGAACATGATGAACGCCTGCAGCCCGCCGCGGTCGAGCGTGAGCCCCTTCTCGGAGAAGAACGAGTAATAGATGATGCGCTCGATGTCGATGGGGCCCACGGCCACGCCGCACATGTAGGCGTCGCGCAGCACGTAGTCCATGTTGTCGGCGGTGAAGACGCCGGAGAGCAGCGGCTTGAGGAACTTGAGCCACTTCGGGTGCTCGGGCAGCGGCTCCGTGTAGGCCTTCCCCATCAAGTAGCAGATCCACTCCGGGTCGATCGCCTCGTCGGCGTTGAAGGCGCCGCTCGGGCTCCTTCGCAGCGCGCGCAGCACGTCGCCGAGCTCCTCGCGGATGATGCGCTGGCCGACCAGCTCGTGGGTGAGGTGGTAGTCGACGAGGAAGTTGTCGTCGAAGAAGTGGCCGAACGGGCCGTGGCCGATGTCGTGCAGCAGCCCGGCCATCCGCAGCAGCTCCTCGAGCAGCGGCGCCGAGGGCGCGTCGGCGCCGAAGACCGCGCGCAGCGACGGGTAGAGCTGCTGGCCGAGACGTCCCGACAGGTGCATCGCGCCGAGCGAGTGCTGGAAGCGGCTGTGCTCGGCGGCGGGAAAGACCCAGCGCGCCGACTGCAGCTGCGGGATCCGTCGCAGCCGCTGCGCCCACGGCGTGTCGATGACGTCCTGCTCGGTCGCCTCGCCCGGGATGCCGCCGGGCCGCGTATAGAGGATGTACCGGTGGATCGGGTCCGCGATGAGCCCGCGGCCCTCGTAGGTGTCGGTGGCGCCCTTCATGCCTTCGAGGGTACCGCGCTCAGCGCGAGGTCGTCCGATACAACGTATAGCGGTCCATCGACCGCACGGAGATCACGCGCTCGGCCGCGCCGCGGCGCACGGCCACCGCGATGGTGTCGCCGGCCTGCCGCCGCCACAGCCGCTCGTAGAACTCCTCCTGCGTGGCCACGCGCACGCCGTCCACGCCGACGATGCGGTCGCCGCGCCGGAAGCCGGCCGTGCGCGCGGGCCCGGCGTCGTTGAAGCCGTCCACCACGACGCCGTCGGCCCCGGCGCTCGTGTGCAGGCCGAGCCAGGGCCGCGGCCGGCGGCTCGTCACGCGGCCGGCCGCGATCAGCTCGTCCTTCACGGGCAGGAACGTCTCGAGCGGGATGGCGAGATTGACGTGCGGCGCGTCACCCAGCCGCAGCGAGATGACGCCGACCAGGCGCCCGTGGTCGTCCACCAGCGCGCTGCCGCCCCACGACGAGACGGCGGGCGTCACGATGAACGCGCGGTCCAGCATGTACTCCCACGAGGCCGAGAAGCGGCGCACCCCCTCGATCGCGCTGGCCGCGTGCACGAGGTCGTCGTCCTCGTCCATCCCGACCGTGCCCGTGCGCGTCCCGGCGACGAGGTCGCGCGAGTCGCCGAGCTCCGCCGTCGGCCACGGCCCCGCCCCCACCAGCCGCACGACCGCGAGCCCCGTCTCGAGGTCCACCCCGACGAGCTGCGCGGGCACCGTGCGGCCGTCGCGCAGCTGCGCCTCGATCCTCTGGGCGTCGACGACGAGATAGCTGACCGTCACCGCGTAGCCGCGCGTGTCGAAGATCACGCCGCTGCCCGCGCGCCGGGCGCCCAGCCGCTGCGACGATGGCGCGTCGGCCCGCGCCTTCACGCGCAGGCCCACCACCGCCGGCTCCACGCGCCGCACGTACGAGGGCAGCGGCGAGACCGCGTTGGGCGGCAGGCGCGGCGGCGACGGGCGCGTCACGGCCACGGCCGGCAGCGCGGGCACGAGGAACAGCACCGCGAGAAGCGCCGTGCGCAGGCGTCGCATCATCGGACCTCCGGGGTCAACGGTTGCCGTACTGGCGCTCGTACCACGCGCGGAACTCGCCCGACTTCAGCGGCCGCCACCAGGTCTCGTGCTCGCGGTACCAGCGCACCGTCGTCTCCAGCGCGGAGGCGAACGGATAGCGCGGCGCCCAGCCGAGCTGCCCGATCTTCGTGGAATCCACGGAGTAGCGACGGTCGTGGCCCGGGCGGTCGGTGACAGGCCGGATGAGCGTGTCCGGCTTGCCGGTGAGTCGCAGGATCTCCCGGGTGAGGGCGATGTTCTCCACCTCGTGGCCGCCGCCGATGTTGTAGACCTCGCCGTCGCGCCCCCGGCGCAGCACGAGGTCGATGGCCGCGCAATTGTCCAGCACGTAGAGCCAGTCGCGCACGTTGCGGCCGTCGCCGTAGAGCGGCAGCGGCGTGTCGTCGAGCGCGTTGGTGATGAACAGCGGCACCACCTTCTCCGGATACTGGTGCGGCCCGAAGTTGTTCGACGAGCGCGTGAGCACGACGGGCACGCCGTGCGTGTGCCAGTAGGAGAGCGCGAGGAGATCGCCGCCCGCCTTCGAGGCCGAGTAGGGATTCGACGGACGCAGCGGGTCCCGCTCGGTCGAGGAGCCGCGCGCGACGCTGCCGTACACCTCGTCGGTGCTGACGTGCAGCAGGCGCGGGATCCCGAGGTCACGCACCGCCTCCAGCAGCGTGAAGACGCCGAAGACGTCCGTTCGCAGGAACCCGTCCGGCTCCACCAGCGAGCGATCGACGTGCGACTCGGCCGCGAGATTCACGATGGCGTCCACGCCGCGCGCCACGTCGCGCACGAGCTTGGCGTCGCAGATGTCGCCCTGCACGAAGGCATAGCGCGGATCGCCGGCGACGTCGGCGAGATTGGCGGGGTTGCCCGCGTAGGTGAGCTTGTCGAGATTGACGACGCTGTCGTCCGGATGCTCGCGCAGGAGGTGACGGATGAAGTTGCTGCCGATGAACCCCGCGCCGCCCGTCACCAGCAGCTTCATCCTAGCCCCGCGTGATCTCCCAGACGTCCTTGCCGGCGAAGTCCCACGGGAGCCGACCCTCGTCGCACGTCGCCGGCTCGGGCGAGAAGTGCAGGTCGGTGAGATAGACGATGCGTCCCGTCGCCTCCGCGAGGTTGCGCACGCCGTGGGCGACGCCGGGGGGGATCAGGAGCAGGCGCGAGCCGCCGTTGCCGAGCACGACGCGCTGTCGCGCGCCCTCGGTGCGCGAGCCCTCGCGCACGTCGAGCAGCACCACGAGCATGCGGTCCGACGGCGGCACGAACCAGACGTCGGTCTGGCGCGCGTGCAGGTGGAAGGCCTTGATCGCGCCCGGCGCCATCTCGCTGTAGTTCACCTGGCGCACGCTGAAGTCGCCGAGGCCGGCCGCGCGGCCGTCGGTGAGCCGCGCCAGCTCGGTCATGGCGCCGCTGTCGTCGGCGTGGCGCGTCAGCTCCACCACGCGCACCCCGTCGATGGCGGTGGCGGCCCCGTACGTCTGCACGTGGAACGCGCGCTTGGCGTCGGGCGAGAATTCCATCGCTACACCGGGCGAGAGTCTAGCATGCTAGAGATCGGCCACCAGACGGCGCAGGTACTCGCCGTACGAGTTGCCGCTCATCGGCGACGCGAGCCGGAGGACGTCCTCCGCGGTGATGTAGCCCATGCGGAACGCGATCTCCTCCACGCACGCGACCATGAGGCCCTGCCGCTCCTCGAGCGTCTGGATGAAGCTCGACGCCTGCAACAACGCCTCGTGCGTTCCCGTGTCGAGCCACGCGATGCCACGGCCGAGGCGCTCGACGTGCAGCTCGCCCGTCTTCAGATAGGCGAGGTTGACGTCGGTGATCTCCAGCTCGCCCCGCGCCGACGGCTTGAGCGAGGCGGCGATGTCCACCACGCGGTTGTCGTAGAAGTACAGCCCGGTGACCGCCCACGGCGAGCGCGGCTTCGCCGGCTTCTCCTCGAGCCCGACCGCGTGGCCGCCGCCGTCGAACTCGACCACACCGTAGCGCTGGGGATCGCGCACCCAGTACGCGAACACCGTCGCGCCGCGCGCGCGCGCGGCGGCGCGCTGGATCGAGTCGGTGAACCCGTGGCCGTAGAAGACGTTGTCGCCGAGGGCCAGCGCCACGCGGCCGTCGCCGATGAACTCCTGGCCGATCACGAACGCCTGGGCGAGCCCGTCGGGGCTCGGCTGCACCGCGTACTCGATCGTGAGCCCGAGGTGGCGGCCGTCGCCGAGCAGCCGCCGGAACGCGGCCTGATCTTGCGGGGTCGAGATCACGAGCACGTGGCGCACGCCGGCCAGCATCAGCGTGGAGAGCGGGTAGTACACCATCGGCTTGTTGTAGATCGGGACCAGCTGCTTGCTGAGGGCCAGCGTGACGGGATAGAGGCGGGTGCCGGAGCCCCCGGCGAGAATGATGCCTTTCGTCGCGGTCCTCGCCATGAATCCTTGCGAGTATAGCAGGCGTCGTAGGGGAAATAGAGGTAACATCAGCCCCATGAAAACACTGAGGGAAATGCTCGCCGAGGCCCGGCAGGTGGTGCCCGAAGAAGGGCCCGAGGACCTCCAGCGACGCCTCAAGTCGGACGCTCCGCCCGCGGTCATCGACGTGCGCGATCCCGACGAGTACCGCGACGGCCACATCGAGGCGGCCTCCAACATCAGCCGCGGCTTCCTCGAGTTCCGCATCGCCGGCGCGGTGAGCGATCCCACGACGCCGATCGTCCTCTACTGCCAGACCGGGCTGCGCTCGGTGCTCGCCGCGAAGGCGCTGAAGGAGCTCGGCTACCAGACCGTCATCAATCTCCAGGGCGGCTACCAGAAGTGGGCGCAGTCGGGTCTGCCGGTCGTCAAGGACGTGGCGATGACGCCCGACCAGATCCAGCGCTACAGCCGCCACTACCTGCTGCCCCAGGTCGGCGACAAGGGCCAGCGCAAGCTGCTGCGCGGCAAAGTCCTCCTGATCGGCGCGGGCGGGCTCGGCTCGCCGACCGCGCTCTACCTCGCCGCCGCCGGCGTGGGCACGCTCGGTCTCATGGACGGCGACGTGGTGGACATCACGAATCTCCAGCGGCAGGTGCTTCACACGACGGCCGACATCGGCAAGCCGAAGGTGGAGTCGGGCACGCGCACGCTCAAGGCGCTGAACCCCGACGTGAACGTGATCCCGCTGCCCACGCGGATCACCGTCGACAACGTGATGGAGATCATCAAGGACTACGACCTCATCGTCGACGGCTCGGACAACTTCGAGACGCGCTACCTCGTCAACGACGCGTGCTACCTCGCCGGCAAGACGAACGTCCACGGCTCGATCTTCCAGTTCGAGGGCATGGCCACGGTGTTCGCGCCGAACGAGGGGCCGTGCTATCGCTGCCTCTACCCGTCGCCGCCGCCGCCGGGCCTCGTGCCCAGCTGAAGCGAGGCAGGCGTCCTGGGCGTGCTCCCAGGAGTGGTTGGGCTGGTGCAGGCGACGGAAGCCGTCAAGCTGCTGCTCGGGATCGGCGAGCCGCTCGTCGGTCGTCTCCTCACGTACGACGCGCTCGGCATGCGCTTCCGCGAGGTGCGGCTGCGCCGCGATCCGAACTGCCCCCTCTGCGGCGGCTCGCCGACGATCAAGGATCTGTCGATCCATCGAGCCGGCGGCGACGCGTGCGCGGCGACGCCCAACGGCCACGCGGCGGCCGCCGGTGCTCCGGCGCCGGCGCGCGCCGGGGGCTAGGACCCCGGCGACCGTTCTGATCTGGCTCGACGACGCGGACGACGACGTCCGCGCGGCCGAGACGGCCGGCCTCGGCCGCTCCTTCGCGAGCGCCGCATCGGCGGCACGGTGCTCGACGTGCTCAGGGGCGAGCCGCTACCGGCCGAGCATCCGTTCTGGACGACCCCCGGGATCGTCGTGCTGCCGCACGTCGGCGGCCTGCATCCGCGCCGTGACGCGATCGTGGCCGGTCTGTGGGGAGACACCCTCGAGCGCTTCGCCGCCGGCGAGCCGCTGCGGGAGGTCGTGGACCGCGTGCGCGGCTACTGACCGGGCGGTGGCGTGACCTCGGATTACTGGCGGTCGAGGATGAGCTGGAAGGACGGCGACTCGGCCACGCGGCCGTAGATCCGGTCGCCCACGCGCGTGAAGCGCAGGGTCACCGCGGGACCGTCCTCGTAGCGCGCCAGCACTTCGCCGCGCGAGATCCGATAGTTCACCGGCATGCCGAAGGTGCCGAAGTACCGCACGATGTCCGGCACGCCGATCGCGGCGACGGTGTCGGCGAGCTTCACGCGCCCCGTGCCCTCGGTCCCATACTGCACGAAGACGATCTCGGCGTCGCTCTCACGACGATCACCGAACGGACCGTGGGCCACCCAGCGCCCGCGCCAGCGGCCCGTCATGTCCAAGCCCTGCACCGCGACCGGCTCGACCGGCGTCGCCTTGGCGGCGACCCTGACGAAGCCGGGATCCTCGGGCACGAGCCGGCCCCACCACGCCTCGCGGGCCGCAGCCGCGGTGTGGGCCTCGGTGATGCTGACGCTCGTGGGGTGGCTCTTGGCGGAGAAGGCCAGATGGCGGGCGGAGGCGAAGTGTGCCTGGTGCCCCGACCAGTGCTGCCAGGCCTCGGACGCGCAGCCGGACATCGAGAACATGACCGCGGAGAGCAGGAGCAACCACCACTGAAGACGTTCCATCAGCCGCCCTCCAGCCATCGAGCCCCGGCCCGATACGGACCGCATCGCGCCTGAGGTGCAAGGCGAGGACCACGGCGGCCGGCGTAACATTTCGCGGAGTTGGCGTCGGTCCGGGGTCGGAGCGTGCCGCTCTGGCCGCGCGCGGCGTCGTAAGTGTCGGTCGGCCGACGGTGCTACCCTCCCGGACATGGCTCGCTCGCTCGGTCCGCGGCTGCCGCCGGCGCTCGTCGACCGCCTCTCGCAGCGCGACCTGGCCGCCCGCCTCGGGGTGGCGCTGCCGTTCGTCACGGTCGACCGCGCGGGCCGGCCGCACGCCATGCTCCTCAGTTACCTGGAAGTCCGCGCCTACGACTCCGGCACGGTGGGGCTCGTGATCCAGGCGCGCAGCACGAGCGCGCGCAACCTCGCCGAGCGCCACGCGGGGACGCTGCTGATCCTGGAGCCCGACAGGGTCGCGTACGTGAAGACGCGCGCCGTCGACGGCCCGCTGGAGGTGGCGGGCGCCGAGGAGGCGGGGCTGGGCTACTTCCTGCTCGGCGTCGAAGACGTCCTGGAGGACGTGGCGGCCGAGTGGGAGGGCGGGATGCGAATCACGAGCGCGGTGACCTACGCGCCGCCGCCCGCGCTCGACGCGGCGTGGGCGCGCGCGACGCTCGCCGCGCTGGCGGCGCCGCGCGCCCGCGCCTGACTCACTTTTCTTTCGGGGAGTCTTTCGGCGCGTCCGCCGGCGAGTCTTTCGGCGTCTCCTTGGGCTTCGCGGGGGCGTCGCGCTCGCGCGCCTCGCGCTCCTTGTAGAGCCCGACCGTTACCTCGACCTCGGTCTCGCGGCCGTCGCGCAGGAGCACCACGCGCACGCGCTTGCCCACGGGTGTCGAGGCCACGACGCGCTGCAGGTCCCGGGGGTTCTCGAGCCGCGTGCCGTCGACGGCCACGAGCACGTCGTCCGCCTTGACCCCGCCCACCGCGGCCGGCTCACCCGGCATGACGCCGCGCACGAGCACGCCGCGTGCCTCGCGGAGCTTGAGCCTCGGCACGTCCTCTTCGGTGACCTCGGTGATCGACACGCCGAGCCAGCCCCACTCGACCTTGCCCTTGGCGACGAGCTGGGGGACGAGGAGCTTCACGAGGTTCGAGGGAATGGCGAAGCCGATCGAGCCGTTGCGCGCCGCCATGCTGTTGACGCCGATCACCTGCCCCGCCATGTTCACGAGCGGGCCGCCGGAGTTGCCCGGGTTGATGGCGGCGTCGGTCTGGATGAAGTCGAAGCCCGGCGCGGCCACCGTGAGTGGCATGCCCTTGCGGCTCACGATACCGAACGACACCGATTGCTCGAGGCCGAACGGATGGCCGAGCGCCAGCACGAACTCCCCGACGCGCATGCGATTGGAGTCGCCGATCGGCAGCACGGGCAGTCCGCCCGCGTCGATGCGGAGGAGGGCCAGGTCCACCCGGCTGTCCAGCCCGACCGTGCGCCCGTTGAAGCGGCGGCCGTCGGCCAGGCGCACCTGGATCCACTCGGCCTGCTCGATGACGTGGGCGTTGGTCACGATCAGGCCGCTGGACTCGATGATGAAGCCGGAGCCGGTGGACCGCCGCGGCTCGCCCGGCCCGTCGTCGTCCTTCGGCGCGGAGCCGGCGCGGCGCACGCGCACGTGCACGAGCGCGGGCTTCAGCCGATCGGCGAGGTCGGCGAGCAGGTCATTAAAGCGTGTGAGCTCGGGCGCGGCCGCCGCGGCGGGGGCCTCCTGCCAGAGCCTGGTCTGGTCCGCGCTCGTCGGACGCGCGCAGCCAAGCGGAAGCGTGACGAGCACGAGCAGGGCCAGGACGGCGCGGACGCGTGCGAGCATGAACGCCAGCCTCCTTGTGTCGCGTCTCAGCGTGTGTCGCGTCTCAGCAGTATAGCGAATTAGCGGGTCGCCTCGCGCAGCAGGTGCCCGAGCTCGGGAATCAGCAGCTTTTCGAGCGCGAGCCGGCAGGCGTTGGGCGAGCCGGGAAGGGAGACGACGATACGCCGGGCGTGGATGCCCATCTGGGCGCGGCTCAGCATGGCCGCCGCGCCAACCTCCTGGAAAGACAGCATGCGGAACAGCTCGCCGAAGCCGGGCAGGCGCTTGTCCAGGAGCGCCTCCACCGCCTCGTAGGTCGAGTCGCGCGAGGTGATGCCGGTGCCGCCGGTGAGGACGACGGCCTGCACGTCGTCGCGCGTGCACGCGTCGTGCACGATGCGCGTGACCTCGGCGGGCTCGTCGCGCACGATGACCGAGCCCGAGACCCGGTGGCCGGCCGCGGTGAGGAGCTCGCGGATGAGGGCGCCGCTCGTGTCCGTCTCCGGGTTCTTGGTGTCGGAGACGGTCAGCACGAAGCAGCCCACGGTCTTGGGCGCGGTCTTCTTGTGCTCGTCCGGGGTCGACGTGCGGTCGGCGCTCACGCGTTCGAATTACCGCGTTCGAGCGGCGGCTTTGCCGCCGTACTCGGGGGGGGGAGGTTCGGAAGGGAGGCGCAGCCCCCCTCCGAGGAATACGCGCGGTCGAGGATCTCGACGATGTGGAGCACGCGCACCGGCGAGCCAGCCTCGTGGAGCCCCTGCTGGATCTGGAGGATGCAGCCAGGATTGGCGGTGACGACGGCCGAGGCCCCGGTGCCGAGGACGTGGCGCACCTTGCGCCGCAGCAGGCGGCCCGCCATCTCCGGCTGCGTGAGGTTGTAGATCCCCGCCGAGCCGCAGCACCAGTCCGACTCCGGCAGGTCGACGACGCGCAGCCCGGGAATCTGCGCCAGCAGCGCGCGCGGCGCCGTACGGATCTTCTGGCCGTGCACGACGTGACACGGATCGTGGTACGTGACCGTCATGGGCACCGGCTGCAGCGGGCCGCGCAGTGCCGCCCCCGCGAGGAACTCGGCGACGTCGCGCACGGTGGCGGCGAACCGCCGCGCGCGCTCGGCCCAGGCCGGATCCTCGGCGAGGAGCGTGCCGTAGGCCTTCATGTGCGCGCCGCATCCGGACGTGTTCACGACGATGGCGGCGACGCGCTCGCCCTCGAACGCCTCGATCGTGCGCCGCGCCATCTCCAGGGCGCGCGCGTGGTCGCCGCCGTGGGCGTTGAGGGCGCCGCAGCAGCCCTGCCCGGCCGGCGCCACGACGTCCCAGCCGTTCCTCGCCAGCACCCGTGCCGTCGCGCGGTTGTGCGCGCCGAAGACCACCGACTGCACGCAGCCGGTGAGCATCGCGACGCGCCCGCGGCGCGCGCCCGCGGCCGGCGTGAGCGCGGGCAGCGGCGCGCGTCCGGCGGCGGGCAGCGGCGGCAGCAACGCCTCCCACGCCGGCAGCGTGCCGGGCAGCGCGCGGATGAGACCGCTCGTACGCACGAGCGCCTGCAGCCCGCTCGCCTGGTAGAGGCGCAGGCCGGCGGCGGCCAGCCGCAGCATGCGCGGGTGACGCAGAAGCAGGTCGAAGTTGATCCAGCGAAACGCGCGGCGCACGGGCCCCCCGGGGCGCTGCCGCTCGATCTCCGCCTTCGCCGCCTCGATCAGGCGGCCGTACGGCACGCCGGCCGGGCACACCGTCTCGCACGCGCGGCAGTCGAGGCAGAGCGACAGGTGCTGCACGGTCGAGTCGGACAGGCCGATTCGTCCCTCCGCGAGCGACCGGATGAGAACGATGCGCCCCCGCGGCGAGTCCATCTCGGTGCCGAGCTCCGAGAAGGTCGGACAGGACGCCAGACAGAGACCGCAGTGGACGCACTGGTTCACGCCCTCGACGCTGAGGCCGTGCAGCGTGAGCGGCGCTGGAGTCTCGGACGTCGCGTGCGCCATCGCGCGTCAGATCCCGCCGACGAAGCGGCCGGGGTTGAGCACGTTGTTCGGATCGAGCTGCGCCTTGATGCGCTGCATGAGACGGCCGGCGGCGCCCGCGTCGTCCCACACGGGCAGCGCGGACTTCACCGGCAGCGGCGCCCACGTCACGGACGCGTGGCCGCCGCCCGCGTGCGCGGCGGCGCGCCAGTCCTCCAGGACGGCGGCGATGGGCGCCGCATCCTGCCGCTCGCCCTCGGCGCGCAGGGTGGCGGTGACGTGGCCGACGCCGGCGTGCGCGCACCACGCGCTGGCGAGCCCCCGCTGCCGCGCCGCCTCCGCCCCCTGCTCCATCGTGTCGGCGACGACCCCCGGCAGCACACTCAGGGTCATCATCGCCGCCGGCGCGTCGAAGGCGTCGCGCGCGGCCGCCGCCAGGCGCTCCCAGAGCGCCGGTGGCAGCGGCGCGGGCTTGGCGCCGCCGCATGGCGCGACCACGCTCGCGAGCGCCGCGACTTGCCAGTCCACCTGCTCGCCGAGGCCGTCGAAGCCGACGGCGAGCGTCGCCGGCGCCGGCGGCAGCCCGAGGGCGGCGCCCGCCGGCGCGTCCATCAGGTCCACGGCGTTCGGGATGAGGTCGCTCGCGAGCAGCGCGCGCACGGCGGCGCCGGCGTCCTCGAGCCGTTCGAAGCGCACGGCCACCAGCCGCTCCTCGTCGGGCACCGGCCGCAGCTTCACGGTGGCCTCCACGATCACGCCGAGCGTGCCGTAGGAGCCGATGAAGAGCTTGGGCAGGTCGTAGCCTGCGACGTTCTTCACGACCTTGCCGCCGCCGTGCACGACGGCGCCGTCGGCGGTCACCACGGTGACGCCGATGAGCAGGTCGCGCGCGGTGCCGTACAGATGACGGCGTGGCCCCGACGCGTTGGCGGCGAGCACGCCGCCGAGCGTCGCGCGCGCCGCGTCGGGCGGATCGAGCGAGAGCCACTGGCCGCGGGCGCGCAGGGCCGCCTGCAGCGCGGCGACGGTGACGCCGGCCTGCGCGGTCGCCGTGAGGTCGCCGGGCTCGTGCTCGACGAGCGCGCTGAGCCGCGTGAGCAGGAGCACCAGCCCGGCGCGCGCCGGCGGCACGCCGACGCCGACGGCGCTGCCGCCGCCCCACGGCACGACGGGCACGCCCGCCTCCGCCGCCTGCGCGATGACGGCCGCGACCTCGTCCACGCTGCCGGGCCGCACCGCCGCCTCGGGCGTGCGGCCCTCGATCACGTACGGCGACAGCTCGATGCCGGCGAGGACGTGGGCGGGGCCGACGATGGCGCGGAGCTTGTCGAGCAGCGGCACGATGCGCCCGGCGCTAGAAGCGCTGCGCCAGGCCCTGAGTCTCGATGGCGTGGGGACGGTACGCCACGGGCCCCGTCTCGACGCACGACTTTCGCGTGGGGAACACCTTGCCGGGATTGCAGAGACCACGGGGATTGAACGCGTCCTTGAGGCGCTGCATGAACGCGAGGTCGGCGGCCGTGAAGATGAACGGCATGAAGTCGGCCTTCTCGAGCCCGATGCCGTGCTCGCCCGAGATCGAGCCGCCGACCTCCGCACACACCTTCATGATCTGCGCTCCGGCGTCGACGACACGCGCCTCCTCGCCGGGCTTGCGCGGATCGTACAGGATGTTCGGATGCAGGTTGCCGTCGCCGGCGTGGAACACGTTGCCGACGCGCAGCCCGTGCGCGGCGACGATCTCGTTCACGCGCCCCAGCACGTACGGCAGCTTCGTGCGCGGGATGACGCCGTCCATCACCATGTATGCGGGCGAGACGCGCCCGTAGGCGCCGAACGCGGACTTGCGACCCTTCCAGAGCAGCTGGCGCTCGGCCTCGCTCGCGGCCGTCCGCACCTCGCGCGCGCCCGCGTCGCGGCAGGCGGCGACGATCCGCTCCGCCTGCGTCTCCATGGCCACCGCGAGACCGTCCAGCTCGATCAGCAGCGCGGCCGCCGCGTCGCGCGGGTAGCCGCAGCCGAACGCGTCCTCGACCGCCTGGATCGTGAGCTGGTCGATCATCTCCACCGCCGCCGGCACCAGGCCGCGTGCGATGATCGCAGACACCGCCGCCGACGCCTGCTCGATGCGGTCGAACACGGCGAGCACCGTCTTCACCGCCTGCGGCTTCCGGAGGATCCGCACGACGATCTTGGTCGCGATCCCGAACGTGCCCTCGGAGCCGACGAACACGCCGGCGAGGTCGTAGCCGAGCGCGTCGCGCGTGCGACCGCCGAGCCAGACGATCTCGCCATCGGGCAGCACGACCTCGAGTCCGAGCACGTGGTTGACGGTGACGCCGTACTTGAGCGTGTGCGGACCGCCGGAGTTGGTCGCGATGTTGCCGCCGATCGTGCACGCCTGCTGGCTGGACGGATCCGGCGCGTAGTAGAAGCCGCGCGGCCCCACCGCCTGTGACAGGTGCAGGTTCACGAGGCCGGGCTCGACCACCGCGATCTGGTTGTCGTAGTCCACCTCGAGGACGCGATTCATCCGCATCAGCGAGATCACGAGGCCGCCCTCGGCGGGCAGACAGCCGCCCGCGAGCCCGGTACCGGCGCCGCGCGCCACGAACGGAATGGCCTCGCGGTTCGCCAGCCGCACCACGGCCGACACCTGCTCGACGGAGGTCGGGAACACGATGAAGTCGGCGAGCGCTCGGAAGAGCGTGAGACCGTCCGACTCGTACACCAGCAGCTCGTCGGGCTCGGACAAGACACCGTCGGCGCCGACGAGCGCCTCGAGCTCGCGGCGCAGGACGGGCTTGCGACCGGCGGTCAACGTGGCCATGGCTCGGCCTGAGTATACCGCCGCCGCGTCAGGCGGCGCGCGCGGCGAGGACGGGCGGGATGCGCTTGAGATCCGCCACGAAGCGCTCCATCTCTGCTCGGCGCGTGGCGTCGTCGGGCGCCCGTAGGATCGCGGAGGGGTGGGCGGTGGCCATCACGTGCGGCGCCCAGCGAGCCCGGACCCACTCGCCGCGCTGCCGCGTCACGCGGAACCTCGGGCCGATCAGCGTCCGGGCGGCGGTGGCACCGAGGCACACGAGCACCACCGGCTCGATCACGTCCAGCTCCGCCTCGAGCCACGGCAGGCACGCCGCGATCTCCATCCGGTCGGACGTGGCGTGGATGCGCCGCTTGCCGTTCGGCTCCCACTTGAAGTGCTTCACGACGTTGGTGGTGACGTACACGTCGGTGCGCGCGATGCCGTCCGCCTCGAGGGTGCGGTCGAGCACGCGTCCGGCGGGGCCGACGAACGGCTTGCCCGCGAGGTCCTCGTCGTGGCCGGGCTGCTCGCCGGCCATCATCACGCGCGCGCGGCGCGGGCCCTCGCCGAAGACCGTCTGCGTGGCGCGCGCCCACAGCGGGCAGCCGCGGCATCCCGCGGCCGCCGCGCGCAGGGCCGCCAGCATGCGGCGCTCCGGCAGGAAGTCGGCCGCGGAGCCGGTGGCGGGCACGCGCCGCGCCGTCACGCCACGCCCCAGGCCAGACGCCACAGGTCCGCCGGCGGACGCCGTCCAGACGCGCGCCGCGTGGCGGCCACGCGCGCCGCCGCCGTCGCGAGCCGCTCGGTCACGCGCGCGCCGAGCCCGACCATGCGCGCCAGCGGCAGGTCGGCCTCGAGCGCGGCCAGCACGAGGTCGTCGAAATGCACCTCGTGGAAGTGTGTGGCCGGATACGGGTTGTCGCAGACGAGCGCCTCGAGCACGGCGCGCACGTCGCCGCGCCGCGCCTCGAGCGCGACGGCCAGCCACTGCTGCGCGTCGGGCAGGAGCGGCAGCGCGCGGAGGAGTGCCGCGCGCTGACGCGCGTCGCCGCTGCGACGCCGGCGCTCGATGAATCCTTCGAGGTCCGCCGCCGCGTGGTCCGCGGCGAGCCGCAGCCAGGCGGCGCGGGTGGCGTCATCGATGCCCCACGCCTCGAGCGACCAGTCCACGCCGAGCGCCGAGAGGGCCGTGCGCTCGGCGGCGTCCAGCGCGAGCGGGGCGGCGCCGAGACGACGGCTCGCCTCAGCGAACGCGGTCTCGAGCGTGCGGACGTCGGGCGCGGCCGCGACCTCGCGCAGCCACGCGCGCCGGGCGGGGACGCGCCGCGCGACCAGCTCGAGCAGGTGCGCGGCGAGCGGCGATCGCGCGAGAGTCACCACGGAGCGTTCCTCGACCTCATCCCGGGACCGGGGCAAGCGGAATGCCGCCGAGTCACAGGGCCAGCAGCGTGCGGGCGGCGGCGACGATCGCGGCGGCGTCGATGCCGTAGTGGCGATAGAGATCGGCGCGCGCGCCGGACTGCCCGAAGTCCTCGACGCCGAGCGCCTGCTGAGGAACGCCGAGGGCGCCGCCGATGAATCCGAGCGCGTGCGAATGGCCGTCGAGGACGGACACGACGGGCACGTCCTCCTCGTCGGCGGCGACGAGCGTCTCCAGCCACGGCCGCGGCGCGCGCAGCCCGCGATAGAGCCGGTCGGGGCTGGTGACGACGAACACGTTGGCAAAGACGCCGTGCCCGGCGAGGGCGCGCGCCGCCTCGAGCGCCTCGGTCACCATCACGCCGGCGGCGAAGAGGTGCACGGCGCGGTCGGCGGCATACCCGCTGCGGTCACGCGCGTCGCTCAGCCGATAGCCGCCGCGCAGAACGGCGTCGCGATACTCGGGAGTCGTCGCGGGCGCCAGCGCCTGGCTCACGGGGCGCGTCGACAATCTCAGGTAGAGGCTCTCGCCCTCGCGAGCGGCGATGGCGGCGAGGCCGTCGAGCAGGATCCACTCCACCTCACGCGCGAAGGCCGGTTCGAAATAGGCGATGGCGGGCAGCGCGACGCCGATCGAGGGCGTGATCACCGACTGATGCGCGCCGCCCTCGGGCGACAGGGTGACCCCCGACGGCGTCGCGGCCACGACGAAGCGGCCGCCCGCGTAGAGCGCGTGGTAGAGGGCGTCGAGACCCCGCGGCACGAACGGATCGTAGAGGGTGCCGATCGGCAGCAGCGTCGTCCCCGACAGCTCCGCGGTGAGCCCGAGCGCGCCGAGCAGGAGGAAGAGGTTGTGCTCGGCGATGCCCAGCTCGATGTGACGGCCCGCGGGCGATTCCCTCCACGCCATCGCCTGCGGCGCGTCGGCGAACGGATCCGGCCGCGCCTCGGCCGCGTAGACGCCCTTGCGGTTGATCCAGCCCGCGAGGTGCGTCGTCACCGCGACGTCGGCGGACGCGGTGACGATCGCGTCGCCCTCGGGGCGGCGGCCGAGCGCGCCGAGCACGCGGCCGAACGCCTCTTGCGTGGACATCGCGCCCTCGTATGTCTCGTCGAGGTTCGTGGGGACGCTCGGCGCGGCCGCGCGCCGCGGCGCCGTCCAGAGCGGCGGCAGCCCGCGCACGTACGCCGCCTCCGCGCTCGCGGGATCGAAGCCGGCCCACTCCTCGCCCGGCGCCACGCCGAACGCGTCCCGCAGCTCGGCGATCTGCGCGGGGCTCGTGACCATCGTGTGGTTGAGGGGATCGGCTGCGGAGGGCAGCCCCCAGCCCTTGATCGTGTCGGCCAGGATCACCGCCGGCCGCCCGCGCTCGCGCTCTGCCTCGTCGAGCGCGTCGAGGATCGACGCGAGGTCATGGCCGCCGACGTCGGCGACGAGCGCGGGCAGCGCGTCGTCGGCCACGTCGGCGAGGGCGCGATCGAGCTCGGCGTCGAGCGCCCCGTCGGGCGTCGTCACCAGCGTCTTGCGCACGGCGCCCGCGGGCAGCCGCAGCAGGCGCTGGTAGTCGCGGCTCGGCATCGTCTCGAGCCGGCCGCGCAGCCGCTCGCCGCCGGGACGCCGGAACGCGGCCTCGAGGGTGCGGCCCCACCGGAGCTCGCGGACGCGCCATCCGTGGGCGCGAAAGAGATCGCCGAGCTGACGCGTGCGCGTCTCTGGCACGACGCGGTCGAGGCTCTGGCGATTCACGTCGACGATCCAGAGGACGTCGCCGCCGAGCCGCGTGAGCGCCGCCTCGCCGAGCGCCTCCCACACGTTGCCCTCGTCGAGCTCGGCGTCGCCCACCATGACCACGAAGCGCTCGGGCGCACGGGCCGCGCCGTGATCGACGAGGTAGCGCGTCGCGAGGGCGCCGAATGTCGTCATGACCGCGCCGAGCCCCATCGAGCCGGTCGACAGGTCGACGACGTCGGGGTTCTTGCGGCGGCTCGGGTACGCTTGCAGGCCGCCGAACGCGCGCAGCGTCGCGAGCCGCGCGCCGTCGAGCCGACCGCGCAGGAACTGGATCGCGTAGAAGGCCGGCGCCGCGTGCGCCTTCGTCGCTACCACGTCGCCCGGGCGGAGGGCCTTGAAGTAGAGCGCGGTCAGCAGGCTCACCACCGACGCCGACGACGCCTGGTGGCCGCCGACCTTCGTGCCGTCGGCGCTCGGCCGCGCGTTGGCCTCGTGCACCATCCACGTGGAGAGCCAGAGCACGCGGCGCTGGATGCTCTCGAGGATCTCGAGCTCGGTCACCCGGCTCTCCGTCCCCAGAACGCCCGGTCGCCGTCTCGGAAGGCGAGGCAGCGGAACCCATCCCACTTGGGCTCGAAGAGCCAGTCGTCGCCGGGTGCAAGCGCGTCGACGGCGAGCGCCTCCATCGGCGGGTACGGCGGCCGGACGGCCAACTCGAGCTCGGGGAAGCCGGCGGCGGGCGTCATCGAGCCTCAGTATATGCAGGATAGAGATCGGCGAGATCGAGGAGCGCCGACGCAGGATCGAGGAGCGTCACGGGTCCCCCGGGACGCTCAAAGCGCCCGGTCGGCGGCGGGGATCGGCCCAGCGATCGAGACCCCGGTCGGGCCCCTTTCCAGAACGGGCTAACGACAAGACATGTGCCACGCCGGCCCGACATACAAATATCCGTCTTCATTAACATAATTGGCCATACCGTGGTGTCGGTTCCGAGCTTCTGGCCAATTTCAACGCAATTGGCCATTTTCTTGGCAGGGTCGCTTCGGCTAGAATCACGGGGACGATGGATACGATCCTGGTCATCGACGACGAGAGAAACATCCGAACGCTGGTCTCCCGTGTCCTCGCCCAGGACGATGTCGAGGTCCACACCGCCGGCACCGGCAAGGAAGGCCTCGAGCTCGCGGAAGAGCTCTCGCCCGATGTGTCCCTGGTGGACCTCCGGCTGCCCGACATGGACGGCATCCAGGTCGTCCGCGAGCTGAAGGCCAAGCACCCCGACAGCGCCGTGATCATGATCACGGCGTTCGGCCACATCGAGAGCGCGGTGGCCGCCATCAAGACGGGCGCGACCGACTACCTCGAGAAGCCCTTCCAGCACCTCGAGAAGTTGCGCATCTCGGTGAGCCGCGCGCTCGACGAGGTGAAGGCGCGGCGCGAGATCACGCGGCTCACGAAGCGCGAGGAAGGCAAGTACCGCACCGACCAGCTCATCGGCGAGTCCGACTCGACGCGGCGCCTGCGCGACATCATCGGCCAGCTCGCGCGGAGCGAGGCGCACACGATCCTCATCCACGGCGAGAGCGGCACCGGCAAGGAGCTGGTGGCCAAGGGCCTGCACTACGAGAGCGCGCGGCGCAACTTCCCGTTCATGGAGGTCAACTGCGCGGCCATCACGGAGACGCTCTTCGAGAGCGAGCTGTTCGGCCACGAGAAGGGCGCCTTCACCGACGCGCGGGCGACCAAGAAGGGGCTCATGGAGCTGGCCGACCGCGGCACGCTGTTCCTCGACGAGGTCGGAGAGATGTCGCCGAACAGCCAGGCCAAGGTGCTGCGCTGCCTGCAAGAGCGGATGTTCAAGCGCGTCGGCGGCACGCGCGATATCAAGGTCGACGTCCGCGTCATCGCCGCGACGAACCGCTCGCTCGAGACCATGGTCAAGGAGAGCAAGTTCCGCGAAGACCTCTTCTACCGGCTCAACGTCATCCCGATCACGATCCCGCCGCTGCGCGAGCGCACGGAGGACATCCTGCCGCTGGCGCGCCACTTCCTGGCGGAGGCGAACCGGACGTTTCACAAGATGGTCCGCCGCTTCGCGCCGGAAACGGAGGTGCTGCTGCTCGGCTACGCGTGGCCCGGCAACGTCCGCGAGCTGAAGAACCTCGTCGAGCGGATGGTGATCCTGTCGACCAGCGAGTCGATCGACGTGCACAACCTCCCGGCGCAGTTCTCGCAAGGACCCGAGGGCCGGCCCGCCGAGGATTCGCCCCCCACGGCGCGCACGCTCGCCGCCGTGGAGCGCTCGTACATCCTCAAGGTCATGCAGCAGGTGAAGGGCAACAAGAGCGAGGCTGCCAAGGTCCTCGGCATCACCCGCCAGACTCTCCGTAAAAAGCTGACCGAAGGCTAGTTTCGGGCCCGGCCCGGCACTGGTCAGTTCCTCGCCGCAGCGCGACTGCCATCCGGTCCGATCGGTTAGGAATCAGCCGGACACGAGGCCTTTCGGACGTCCGCGCATCTCCATTTAATGAATAGAATCCGATATTTGAGGCCAGGGGTTCGGGTTTGGTACTCCCCTTGCTCCTTCTCCGCACGACACAGCAAATCCAGCGCGAGGAGCGGGGGATGAGATTGGTGGTCAAGAAGCTGGAAATCGCAGACCTCGGGCAGCTGCAGTCGCTCGTGATCGAGCACCTGGACGGAATCGAGTCCGGTCTCACGGTGATCGACTCTCGCCTGCTGCTGGGTCACGCCACCATGGACATCGTCGCGCTCGACGCTGACGGCACGCTCGTGCTCGTGACTGCCGGCTTCACCGCCGACGAGGAGATGCTGCTGAAGGCGGTCGAGGCGTACTCCTGGTGCCTCGAGTATCCCGACGCCATTCGTCGCCTCTACCCTTCGGTCGAGATCTCCGCCGCGCGGCCGCCGCGTCTGATGTTCGTGGTCGAGCGGCTGCCCGACGCGTTCCACCGCAAGATCAAGCAGCTCGGCTTCTCCGAGGTCGACTGCGTGGAGTTTCGTTACCTCGACATGAGCGGCACGCCGGCCGCCTACTTCGACACCATCGCGCGGCTGCGGCGCGGCTCGGGCCTCGCCGAGTTCACGCCCGCGCCGATCGCCCGCCGCGTGGCCGACCTGCAGCCGCGGCGTATGCCGGAGCCGATGACGTCGGAGCGTCCGATGGAAAAGCTGGTGGACCGCGGAGACAAGGTGGTCCCGCTGGCGAGCGCGCCGAGCGCCGCGCGCGCAACGAGCGTGCGCCTGCAGAAGATGCTCAACACCCATGGCACGGGCCACGGCAACGCCGTCGCGCCGGTGATCGAGATCGGCATGCGCGCCGCCGCCGCGCCGACGCCGCGCGTCGAGCTTGCTGCGCCGCGGGCCGAGGCCGCGCACGTCGAGACGCCCATGCCGCGCATCGAGACGCCCGCGCCGCGTATCGAGACGCCCGCGCCCCGCATCGAGACGCCCGCGCCCCGCATCGAGCTGCCGGCGCCGCGCATCGAGCTGCCGACCGTCGAGATCGCGGCGCCGCCCGTCGAAGCGCCGCGCGTCGAGATCGTGGCCCCGGCCGTCGAAGCAGCGCCGGTCGAGATCGTCGAGATTGCCGCGCCGACTGTCGAAGCAGCCGCTTCGGAGGTCGAGAGCCCGGCGCCGCCCGTCGAGACCGTCATCGAGCCGATCGTGCGCCTGAGGCTGCGCGATGCGGTCGCCGCTCCGGCACCGGCCGCGGTCGCCCCAGCCCCCGCGCCCCAGGCGTCGAAGCCGCGCATCTCGTTCGCCGGGATCGCCAAGGAGCTGCTCGGGGCGGCGGCGCCCGCGCCCCGGCTCGAGGCGCCTGCGGTGATCCCGCGGCCGGCGGTCGAGAAGATCACGCGCGCCAGACTCGAGAACATCGCGGCCGCGGCGGCCGGCGCCAGCGCCGAGACCGATTCGGCGGTCGCCGTCGCTCAGGTGCCCGAGGCGAAGCCCGCGCCGGTGGTCGCCGCCGCCCCCAAGCCGGTGTTCACCGCGCCCAAGCCGGCGGCCGCGGCGCCTAAGCCGGCGGTCCCGGCGCCCAAGCACGTAGCGGCCGCTCCCAAGCCGGTGGTCGCCGCGCCTGCGCCGGCTGCGGGGGTGGCCGCGGCGCCCAAGCCGGCGGTCCCGGCGGCCAAGCCCGCGGCCGAAGCGCCCGCGCCGAAGCCGACCGAGCCGGAGTCGCCGGCCCACAACCTCCCGCAGGAGTTCGAGGGGCTCAAGTTCCCGAACGACGGCGTGCTGACGCGCCAGTGGATGGAGTTCTTGAACCAGATGGCCTCGAGCAAGTGAGCCAGGGAAAGGACACCATGACTTCCGCCTCCGCGCTTCGCGTGCTCGCCGTCGACGATAACTCGTCGCTGCTGCGCTTCCTCGTCTCCGCGTTCACCGCGAGCGGCTGTGCGGTCACGGCGGCCCCGACGGCCGAGGAGGCCCTCGACCGGATCGAGACCGACGCGTTCGACCTCGTGGTGTCCGACATCAAGATGCCGGGGCTGAGCGGCCTCGACCTGCTGCGCGCGGTGAAGGCCAAGCAGCCGGCGACGCCGGTGGTGCTGATCACGGGCGCGCCCTCGGTGAACTCCGCGGTCTTCGGACTGCGCCACGGCGCGTACGACTATCTGCCGAAGCCGTTCTCGATCAAGGAAGTTCAGGGAATGGTCGAGCGCGTGCGTGCCGACCGCGCCAAGTGGAACGGCCAGACGCCGCTGCCGTCAGGGCTCGCCGAGGAGCTGCACCGCCGGGAGGCCGGCGTCGAGATGCTGCTCCGCATCGGCGACCTCGCCCTGCAGGGCCTCGACCCGCAGGCGTTCATGGAGCAGACGCTGCGCCTGGCCACCGAGAGCCTCAAGAACGACGGCGGCCTCCTGCTGCTGCGCGACGAGCACGGCCACTTCACCTCCGCGCAGACCGGCGCGCCGGCCGTGGTCAGCGAGCTGCTGGGCCTGCTGCAGCTGGGCTTCGACCGCGTGGTCGCCACCGGGGGGCGCGAGGCCGTCGCGCTGACGCGGCCGGGCCACCGCCTGGACGTCGTGGCGGCCGCGATCCCCGGCGTCGACCGGTGCATGGGGGTCGTGTGCCTCGCGCGCCTGTCGGTGAACGGCGGATTCCTGCCGGACGAGCGGGACATGCTGCTGGGATTCGCGCAGACGACGGCGGTCGCGCTCCAGAAGCTCGTGCTGCGCGAGAGCCTCGAGCGTCACCTGGTCGACACCATCACTGCCTTCGTCAACGCCATCGAGTCGAAGGATCCGTACCTGAAGGGCCACTCGGCGCGCGTGGCGCTCTACGCCGTCGAGATCGCCTCCAGGATGGGGCTGGACGACGAAACCGTCCAAATCGTGAGCCGAGGCGCAATGCTCCACGATTTGGGTAAACTCTCCATCATGGACACGATCCTCCGGAAGCCGGACCGCCTGACCGACGAGGAGTTCGCGATCATCAAGGCGCACCCGGTGGTCGGCGAGCGCATCCTCAAGCCGCTGACCTTCCTCCATCGCGAATCGTGCGCGGTCCGCAGCCACCACGAGCGGTTCGACGGCACGGGCTATCCGGACGGCCTCAAGGGCGAGGACATCCCACTGGTGGCGCGCATCGTGACGGTGGCCGACGTGTTCGACGCGGTGACGTCGAACCGGCCCTACCGCACGGCGCTGCCGGTCGAAGCCGCGCGCGAGGAGATCGCCCGCGGCCGGGGCACCCACTTCGACCCGCAGGTGGCGGACGCCTTCGCGAGCATCCCGCTCGAGCGCCTGGTGGAGATCACCCGGCACTACGAGTCGCTCGTCAGCGCGCCCCTCCGGACCGGTGAGGGCGAGCTGGCGCGCGCAAGTTGAACCAGGCCAAAACTAGGATCCTCATCGTCGACGACGCGGGGCCCGTGGTCGTGCTCTGCGTGAACGTGCTACAGGCGCTCGGGTACGCCGTGAAGGGCGCGAACCGCGGCGAGACCGCGGTGGAGCTTCTGCGTAAGGAGCGATTCGACCTCATGGTCCTCGACTACAAGATGCCGGGCATGACGGGTTTCGACGTGTATCAGCAGGCGAAGGCGCTGTACCCTGATATCGCGGTTGTGCTGGTGACAGGCCACGGCTCGCCGGAGGTCGTCAACGAGGCCAACCGCATGGGTTTCGACTCGATCCTGTTGAAGCCGTTTACCTCTGAGGAACTGCGCGGGACCGTCGAGAAAGTGCTCACGGACCGCAAGCAGGACGCGCGCTGATGCCGTCGATCGGCGCGGAAACTCGCGGCCCGGCCGCGGCGGAGGGCATCATGGGCGCCGTGGTGAGGGCCCTCCAGTGGGGCCTGGACCGGATGTTGTCCGTGGGTTACGGCGTCGTCTACGACGCCATCTTCGAGCGCTTCCAGCCGTACCGGGATCTCCAGGCCGACGTGCTCGAGCTCGTCGAAAAGGGCGCGCCCCACGGGCCGCGCCGCGACGTGCACGTGCTCGACGTCGGCTGCGGCCCGGGCAACTTCACCTTCGTGCTCGCCGAGGCCGGCTTCTCCACGATCGGCCTGGAGGCGTACGCGGCGCTCGTCGAGCTGGCGCGCGAAAAGCGCCGCGCCAAGCGGCTGGCCAACCTGGCGTTCCGCCACGGCGATCTCGCCGAGGGCGCGGGCGGCCGCGACGGATCGTTCGACATGGTGGTGAGCATCCACGGGCTCTACGTGCACCCCGAGCCGCTCACGCTCCTGCATGAGGCGTGGCGCGTGCTCAAGCCCGGCGGCCACGCCGTGTTCGTCAATCCCACGCGCCGCGTCGGCCCCTGGTCGACGTTCCGCGAGATCAAGCATCGGGACGGGCTGCGCGCGGCGCTCGCGAGTCTGTTGTGGCTCGTGCCCAACTCGATCTTCGAGGTCGCGCGCAAGCGCATCGGCCCGCACTACTGGGACGAGAATCAGTTCGCGGAGAACCTCAAAGCGGCCGGATTCACCGTCCTCGGGACGCGCCGGACGTTCCTCAACGGCGCGAGCGTGCTCGTCTGGGCGCGTCGGGACGTCGAGGACTCGTGAATGGCGCGGCAGCCAGCCCGGCCCGACGCCCTGACGGGCGAGCTCCTGACGGGGCGACACACCTCGGTGCGGACGGCGACTGAGCGTCTGATCGCGGTGGGCTACGGGCTCACCTACGACGCCGTGGTCTCGGGCTTCCCGCCCTACGAGCGCCTGCTCGAGGAGATCGCGACGCTCGTCGGGCGCTCGGCGCCCGCCGGCGCGTCGTCCAGCGTGCTCGACGTGTCGTGCGGCACCGGCACCGTCGCCGCGCGCATCGCCGGGTTGGGCTACCGCGTCACCGGACTCGACGCCGTCAGTCACCTCGTCGACGTCGCGCGCGAGCACTGGGGCGGCCGCGGCCTGGCCCTGACGTTCGAGCACCGCGACATCGCGTCCGATCCGCCCCTGGGCGACGCCACGTTCGACGTGATCGTGAGCATGCACACGATCTACTGGCATCCCCGGCCCGAGGCGATGCTGGCGGCCTGCCGCCGTGCGCTCAAGCCCGGCGGTCATGCGATCTTCCTCACCTACGGGCGGCCCGCGCGCGTGCTCTCCACGTTCCGCGAGGTCCGCGCCCGGCTGGGCACCCTGGAGGCGCTGCGCTCGCTCCGCTGGCTCCTGCCCACCGCGATCTTCGAGACGCTGCGGCACGTGGAGCGCCGCTACCTCAGCGAGCGTGAGTTCTGCGCCGCCGTGGCCGCCGCAGGCTTCGAAGTGCTCGAGAGCCGAGACACGTTCCTGGCCGGGATCAGCCGGCTCGCCTGGACGCGCGCCGCCTCTTAGCCCCGGTTAGTTTTCATCCGGTCGGTGCCATCCGGCCCGGCCATATCGAATAGGAATCACTCAGTTTTCGGGCCGCCTCGACCCTGGTCCTTGAGGCTTTACCATTGTATTTTCAGGTATTTGCAGGATACTAAAGGATTTGGTACTCGGATTGCTCACCGTATCGTGTCCCCGTCTCTGCGGGGACTGGCCCCTCATTGGGGGACCGACCTGGAGGCGGACCGATGATCACGTCGATTCGGGGGACAGGGATCCTGCTACTGTTGTTCGCCGCGACCTTCGCGGCGCCGGGCTATGCTAGCGCACAGCCACCGGTACCGCCGGAGTCGGGCGCGGTGCTCTATGAGACGACGGAAAACTTAAGCATGAGGGCATTGCAGGGCGGTCGTCGCAGGGCGATCTCGGAGCTGCTCGGCACCGCCGCGCGCGGCTCGGCGCTCTGCCCCGAGGCGCTCGTCAAGGATCTTGTGCCGCCGGTGCCATACTGCGTCCTCAACTCGACGGGCTCGGACAACATCAGCCTGACGACGGGCCTCGGCCAGTTCAACGGGACCGTCACCGTCGTGGTCCAGGAGATCCTCGCGGGCCACCCCACGCCCGACAGCCCGGAGGTCGTGATCGCGAAGGGGCGGTTCTCAGGCAAGATGGACTTCTCGCCGGCGATCGTCGGTGTCCCCGACCCGTTTCACCCCGGGAAGCTGATGCAGCTACCGCTTGGAAGCGTCGTCGGCTACCTGTCGCTGGACGGGTTCGCGAAGAAGGTGCCGTTCACCGGCGTGTTCCGGCTGCCGTTCGTGTTTCCGGCGCTGGCCGGGGATACGCCGCTCTATCTGGTCGATCCGCCGAACTTCGGCGTACCGCCGACGTTCGGCATCGCGCCGGTCGCGGCCAACGAGATGGCGATCGGCTTTCCGACGGTCAAGTTCGAAATTTCGTTCTGAGGCACGCCGCGGCACGGGGGGCGCGCCCCCTCCGAGGAGTGTGGGGAACGAGCGAGGCGAAGCCGTTTGAGGAACGGTGGGAATCGATGCCCGAACTCGTGGGGAACGTGATCGCGGTGGAGGAGCCCCCGCTCGACGTGCCGGCCGACATCCGGCGCCCGGACGAGGGCGTGGTGATCTCGCGCGGCACGCGCGTCTACCTCCGCACGCTCACCCGGAACGATCTCGCCTGGCTCACGGAATGGGTCGACGACCCGTACCTGGAGCGGATGGTGGGCAGCGAGTTCCTGCACGCCTTCAAGCACGACTGGGACAAGGGGCCCGGCTTCCACGACGCCGTCATGAACGACCCCACCCAGATCGTCCTGATGGTGGAGGCGAATCGCGGCTGGACCAAGCCCGTGGGCGTGGTGCGGCTCTTCAACATCCACCTGCTGGAAGGCTACGCGTTCCTCGAGACGATCATCACCGATCAGCACGCGATCCGGCGGGGCTACGGCGTTGAAGCCGGCAAACTCATCTCCTATTACGGCGTCGACGTTCTGGGCGTTCGGCGGATCGAGGCCAAGGTCTACGCGTACAACGTGCTGAGCATCAACTCGCTCCGTCGCAACGGCTTCCACCAGGAAGGCGTGCTGCGGCAGGCGGGCTTCGACGGCACACGGTATTGGGACGTGGTCGTGTTCGGGATCCTCAAGGACGAGATCGAGGCGGTGCGCAAAAGGGACAGCGTCTACCTTCCTCTCGACGAGCCCGAGGGGAATGTGATTGAGCCCACATAGCCTTCTCCCGCTCGTAGCGTTCTTCCTCAACGTCACCCTCGCGGGGCTCTCGCTGCTCCGTAACCCGGGGAGCCGACTGAACCGGGTCTTTGCCTACTTCGCCTCGGGCATGGCCCTCTGGAACATCGGCTCGTTCATGCTGCGGACGAGCCCCGACGCCTCCTCGGCGGTGTTCTCCGAGGTCGTGATCCACATCGGCGTGCTGCTGGTGCCGGCGTTCTGGTACCACTTCGTGCTGATCTTCCTCGACGCCACCACGCGCCACCGCCCCTCGCTGACGCTGGTGTACGCGATCTCGCTCGTCTACACCATCGTGAACCTCAGCCGCTCGCCGCTCTTCATGAAGGGCGTCGTGTGGACGCACTGGGGCTGGGCGCCGGCGACGGGCCCGCTGTACCTGCCGTTCATCGCCGCCTTCTTCTTCTTCATGATCTACGGCCTCCGCCACCTGGTGAAGGCCAACCGGGGCATCGACTCGTCGTTCCGGCGCAACCGCGGCACCCTGATCATGCTCGGCGTCCTCATCAGCCTCGCCGGCGCCTTCATCGACTACGCGCGCTTCGTGGTGGCGAAGGCCATCCCGGCCGCCGACCAGGTCTACCCGATGGGCATCCCCGCGAACATGGTCTTCGCGCTGATGCTCGGCACCTCGATCGTCCGCTACCGCCTCTTCGCGGTGGACCTCGCGGTGAAGAAGGCGGCCGTGTACGGCGTGGTGGGCACCGCGGTGACGGCCGTGCTCTACGTCGTCACGCGGACCGTCGAGCGCGCCTTCAACCTCGCCGACCTCGACACCATCTGGGTGGTGGTGCCGCTCGGCTTCGTCATCACCGTCTTGCTGACGCCGTGGGGCCAGCACCTCGAGGACCGCATCCACCGGCTGATGTTCAGCAAGCGCCGGGGCTGCTACGAGACGCTGCTCTCGCTCAGCAAGCGCATGAGCGCGATTCTGAACTTCAACGAGCTGGTGGACACGCTCGTGCACGGCCTCGTGCGCGGCATTCCGGTCACCCACGCGATGCTCATGATCTACGACGCCACCACCAACACGTTCGCCTCGTATCGCGAAGAGACGACCCTGGAGGAGGGCGCGGGCGTCGAGTTCATCCGCGCCGACAGCCCGATCGTGCAGTGGCTGACGCGGACCGAAGGCCTGCTGGTCAAGGAAGAGGTCAAGCTCAACCCGCGCATCGCGAAATATTTCGAGACCGCCGAGGGCGAGCTGGAAGCCATCAAGGCCGCGCTCATCGTGCCGCTCAAGATCGAGAACAAGCTCAACGGCATCCTGCTCCTGGGAGAAAAGCTCTCGGGCGAGATCTTCGACAGCCAGGAGCTGGACGTGCTCTCGCTGCTGGCCGTGCAGGCCGCCATCTCCCTGGAGAACGCGCGCCTGTACGAGGGACTGTCGACGTCGAACGTGCGCCTCATGGAGGCCAGCCGGCTCAAGTCCCAGTTCCTCGCCAACATGTCGCACGAGCTGCGGACGCCGCTGAACTCGATCATCGGCTTCTCCAAGGTGCTGCTGAACCGCCTCGACGGCGACCTGACCGAGCGCCAGGAGGCCTACATCCGCTCGGTCCACAACTCGAGCCGCCACCTGCTGGAGCTGATCAACGGCATCCTCGACTTCTCCCGCATCGAGGCCGGCAAGTTCGAGATGCGCCCGGAGAAGGTCGACATGCTGAGCCTGGTCGACGAGTGCATCGAGTCGTCGCTGTCGCTCGTGCGCGACAAGCGGCTCAAGATCGAGAAAGACGTGCCGCTCGACCTGCCCGAGGTCCTCGCCGACCGCACGCGCATCAAGCAGGTCCTGCTCAACCTCATGTCGAACGCGATCAAGTTCACGGCGGCCGGCAAGATCCTCGTGCACGTGCGCCGCGAGCCCGAGGCGATTCATGTGTCGGTGGCCGACACCGGCATCGGCATCTCGAGCGTGGACCTGACGCGGCTGTTCGAACCGTTCCAGCGGCTCGACAACCCGCTCGCGCAGCAGGCCGACGGCACCGGGCTCGGACTGGCCATCAGCAAGAAGTTCGTCGAGCTGCACCGGGGCCACATCTGGGCGGAGAGCCGCGAGAGCCAGGGATCGACCTTCCACTTCACGCTGCCGCTCGCCGCGGTGGCGAGCTAGAGGACGCTGATGCCCTCACCGATTCGCAAGGACGGCAGTCGAGCCAAGATCCTCCACGTGGAGGACAATCCGGAAAACCGGATGTTGGTCCGCGCCATCCTCGAGGCGGAGGGCTACACGATCATCGACGCCGAGGACGGGCTGACGGGCATCGAGGCGGCCATCCGCGAGGAGCCGGCGCTCATCCTGCTCGACGTCAACCTGCCCGCCGTGGACGGCTACGAGGTGGTGTCGATCATCAAGTCGTTCCCCGCCTTCGCCACCACGCCCGTCATCGCGGTGACGGCGTACGCCATGGAGGGGGACCGGCAGCGCACGCTGGTGGCGGGCTGTGACGGCTATATCCAGAAGCCGATCGACGTGGACGCTTTCCCGCGCCAGGTCGCCGAGTTCCTGCACGGCAAGCGCGAGCACGTGGAGGAGCGCGAGCAGGGCTTGTACCTGCGCGAGCTGAACCAGCGCCTCGTCTACCGCCTCGTCAACCAGGTGGAGGAGCTCAAGCGGCTGAACCAGCACTTCGTGCGCCGCGCCGCGCAGCTGGCCGACCTCCACCGCGCCGTGCAGGACATCACCTCCGAGCTGGGGGTGCAGGCCATGCTCGAGCAGCTGCTGCCCAACCTGTCGCGCGCGCTCGGCACCACGCAGCTGGCCGTCGACATCGCCGACGCCGACGTGCACGTGGAGGTCGCGGGCGCGCCGCCCGGCGACCGGCCGCGCAGCGTGCTGGCGCGGACCGGGGTGACGCCGGCCGACGACTGGACGGAGGCGGAGTGGCGGCTGCCGCTGACCGTACGCGGGCGCGCGCTCGGACAGATGAAGGCGCGCCTCGTGCTGCCGCCCGGCGCCAAAGCCGACGAGGAGCAGCTGCTCAACATCGTGGCCAACCAGGTCGCCATCGCCGTCGAGAACGCGCGCCTCTACGACGGCGTGCTGCGCCGCGCGGCGGAGCAGGAGAGCCTCGTGGAGGCCGGCCACCTGCTCGCCAGCACGCTCAAGGTCGAGGAGGTGCTGCAGCGCTTCACCGAGCTCGTGCGCACGCGCCTGCGCGTGGACGTCGTGCGCATCTGGCTGCACGACGCGGGCACGGAGTACCGGCTGGCCGCCCAGGCCGGGCTCGCGGAGAAGCCCGGTCTCGCGCAGATGCAGTTCGCGCCGGGCGAGGGTGCCGTCGGCTGGATCATGGAGCACCTCACCCCGCTGCAGCTGCCCGACCTCCAGGTCGACCCGCGCTTCCGCGAGCGCGCGTGGGCGCAGGCGGAGGGCCTCCTGTCGTTCGTGGGCGTGCCCCTCATGCTCGACGACGTGCCGATCGGCGTGCTCCTGTGCTGGACGCGGCAGCGCCGCGAGTTCACGTCGGACGACGTCGCGCTCGCGCAGGCGCTGGCCACCTCCGCCGCCGTCGGCATCCGCAACGCGCGGCTGCACGAGGAGACGCAGCTGCGCCTGCGTCACACCGAGACGCTGGTGGCCGTGAGCCAGGCGGTCGGCGCCACCCTCGACCTCAGCGAGGTGCTGCGCCGCGCGACGCGAGAGATGGTGCGCGCGCTCGGCGGCGACACCGGCGTGGCGTGGCTGGTGACACCGGGGACCCAGCAACTCGTGCCGCTCGTCGGCTATCACGTCCCCAAGGACCTGGTGGCGAAGGCGCCCGGCCTCAGCCTGCGACGCGACACGCCCTTCTTCGAGCGCCTGCGGGCGCACGGCACGCTCGCCGAGAGCGACAGCGCGTCGGGCGAGTGGGCCGACATGCCGATGGGGAGGCTGATCGAACACAAGTCCATCCTGATCCAGCCGATGTTCTGGAAGGGCCACGTCATGGGCGGCTTCACGGTGCTGTGGACCCGAGATCGGCACCGCTTCTCGTCCGACGAGCTGCGCCTGGCGGAGGGCATCGCGCTCCAGGGCGCGCTGGCCGTCGAGAACTCGCGCCTCTTCGAAGGCGTGAAGGAGCAGATGGCCGAGCTCAAGCGCACGCAGGCCCAGCTCGTGCAGTCCACGAAGCTGGCCGCCATCGGCGAGCTGGCCGCCAACATCGCGCACGAGATCAACAACCCGCTCACGACCGTGCTCGGCTTCGCGTCGTTCCTCACCGAGCGGATACCGCCCTCGGACCCGATGCGCGAGGAGTTGGGCCTCATCCAGGAAGAGGCGTCGCGAGCGCGCGACATCGTGCGCGACCTGCTGCAGTTCAGCCGGCAGCGCGACTTCTCGCTCGAGAGCGCCGACGTCAACACGGTGCTCGAGCAGGTCGTCTCGATGGTGCGCCGGCAGGGGGCGCTCAACGCGATCACCGTCCAGGAGCGCTACGCGCCGAACCTGCCCACCGTCGAGCTGGACGTCTCGCGCATCAAGCAGGTGTTCCTGAACATCATCAACAACGCGGTCTACGTCATGCCGAACGGCGGCTCGCTGACGATCCGCACCGAGGCCGCGAACGGCGGCGTGCGGATCGCCTTCGAGGACACCGGCCCCGGCATCGCGCCCGAGCACCGCGACCGGATCTTCGACCCGTTCTTCACGACAAAGCCGGAGGTCAGCGGCACCGGCCTCGGGCTGTCGGTGAGCCTCGGCATCGTGCAGAGCCACGGCGGCACCATCGAGGTGGACACCGAGGTCGGGCGCGGCTCGACGTTCACGGTCGCGCTGCCGCTGCGGCTCGAGGACGAGTCCACGACCGGCGCCGCCGGCCGCGCGTAGCCGGTGACCGACCGCCCGCTTGCCGGCCAGCACGCGCTGGTGACCGGCGCCAGCTCCGGCCTCGGCGAGGCCGTGGCCAGGGCGCTCGCCGCCGCGGGCGCCGCCGTCGCCGTCAACTTCGTCGCCAACGAGCCCGCCGCGCGCCGCGTCGTCCAGGATGTCGAGAAGGCCGGCGGCCGCGCCCTCGCCGTGCGCGCGGACGTCTCGCGCGAGGACGAGGTGGAGGCGATGTTCGCGAAGATCCTCTCGACCTGGCCCGCGCTCGACATCCTCGTCAACAACGCCGGCCTGCAGCGCGACGCGCCGCTCACCGAGATGACGCTGGCGCAGTGGAACACCGTGCTCGGCATCAACCTCACCGGCATGTTCCTGTGCTCGCGCGCGGCGGCGCGGGCGATGGTCCGGCAGGGCGTGCGCGCGGGCGTGTCACGCGCGGCGGGCAAGATCGTCTGCATGTCGTCGGTGCACGAGGTCATCCCGTGGGCCGGCCACGCGAACTACGCGGCCAGCAAGGGCGGCGTGAAGCTCCTCATGCAGTCGATGGCGCAGGAGCTGGCGCCGCAGCGGATCCGCGTGAACTCGATCGCGCCCGGCGCCATCCGCACGCCGATCAACCGGCGGGCGTGGGAGACTCCGGAGGCGCTCGCCTCGCTGCTGACGCTGATTCCGTACGGGCGCATCGGCGAGCCGGCCGACGTCGGCCGCGCCGTCACCTGGCTCGTCTCCGACGACGCCGACTACATCCACGGGCAGACGATCGTCGTCGACGGCGGGATGACTCTGTATCCGGAATTCGCGCGCGGCGGGTAGCGCGTCATCGAGGCGCGCCACGGCTTTTGCCGGGGCGCTGCCGAGTGCCGGGGGGTGTGGGGGGCCATTTCGGGGCCCCCCCACGTCAATGAGCGGGCCCTATCGGGGCCCCCCACGTTCAGAGTGTCAGCGCGACGCGGGCGGCGCCGAGGAGCGCGGTCTTCGGATTCAGCGCGACGAGCACGGGGATCGTCTCCATGAGCGCCGAGAGCCGGCCCTTATCGCGGAACGCGGTCACGAAGGGGCCGGCGCTGAGCGCCGGCATGATCCGCGGCGCGATGCCGCCCGCCACGACCACGCCGCCCACCGCGAGCGCCTTGAGGGCGAGGTTGCCCGCCTCGGCGCCATAGACCGAGATGAAGACCGCCAGCGTCATCTCGCTCAAGCGGTCCGCGGACCGCGCGCCCAGCTGGGTGATGACGGCGGCGGGATCGCGCTCGCGCATCGCCGTGGCCACCTGCGCCGACTCCTGGCCGACGCCGGTGTCGCGCAGGAAGCGATAGACGTTCATGAGGCCCGGACCCGAGAGCACGCGCTCGTAGGAGACGCGGCCGAACTCCTTGCGGAGGTAGCGCAGCAGGTCCTCCTCCAGCTCGCCGCGCGGCGCGAAGTCGGCGTGGCCGCCCTCGGTCGCGATGACCGTGCGGATCCGACCGTCGCCGATCACGATGGCCTCGCCGAGTCCGGTGCCGGCGGCGATGACCGCGAGGTTGCCCCGCCGGAGCGCGCCCGACTGGAGCGACACCAGCTCGTCCTCGCCGAGCGCCCAGATGCCGTGGGCCGTCGCCTCCAGGTCGTTCAGCAGGCGCACCCGCCCGGCGGGAATCGCGCAGGCGAGCCGCCGCTCCTCGACCACCCACGACAGGTTCGTGGTGGTGCCGCGGCCGTCCACCACCGGCCCCGCGATGCCGATGCAGGCCGCCTCGATCTCGGGCCGCGGGCCCGCGTCGAGGAAGCGCTCGATGGCGGCCTCGAGCGACTCGAAGTCGTGGCTCGTCAGCGTGACCTCGCGCACGAGGACGAGGGCGTCGCCGTGAGGCTCGAAGAGGGCGAGCGTCGTCTTGGTGCCGCCGACGTCGCCGGCGAGGATCACGCTACTTCTGCGTCCCCGCGTAGATGCCCATCACCGTCGCCAGGAACTTGAGCGCCTCGGGCTTCGTCCGCTGGAACGAGTTGCGCCCGATGATGGAGCCGAAGCCGCCGCCGTCGCGGATGGCGCGCACCTCGTCGAACACCTGGTCGTCCCTGGCGGCGGCGCCCCCGGAGAAGATGACGATCCGCCGGCCGTTGAAGGCGGCCTGCACCACGTGACGGACGCGCTCGGCCAGCGTGCTGCTCGGCACCTGCGTCGTCTCGTAGACCTTCTTGGCCGCGGCCTGCTCGAGGTGCGCGGAGGGCAGCTTCACCTTGATGACGTGCGCGCCGAGCTGCGCGGCGATGTGCGCGGCGTAGGCCGTCACGTCCAGCGCCGTCTCGCCGTCCCTGCTCAGCCCGGAGCCGCGCGGGTACGACCAGATGACGACGACGAGCCCGTTGGCCTTGGCCTCCTCGGCCATCTCGCGGATCTGCTCGTACATCTGCAGCCGGTGCTCGGAGCCGGGATAGATGGTGAAGCCGATGGCGACGCAGCCCAGACGCAGCGCGTCGCGCACGGAGCCCGTGATCGCCTGGTCCGGGTCCTTCTCCTCGAGCAGCACGTCGTGGTTGTTCACCTTGAGGATCAGCGGGACGCGGCCCGCGAACTCCCGCGCGCCGGCCTCGATGAATCCGAGCGGCGCCGCGTAGGCGTTGCAGCCGGCCTCGATGGCGAGCTCGAAGTGGTAGCGCGGATCGTACGCCGGCGGATTGACGGCGAAGCTGCGCCCGGGACCGTGCTCGACGCCCTGGTCGACCGGCAGCATCACGAGCCGCCCGCTGCCGGCCAGCGTGCCGGCGTTCAGCAGGCGCGCGAGGTTCGTCAGCGTGCCGGGGTTGTCGCTGCCGTACCAGGACAGGATCTCCTTCACACGATCGCTCATGATGTGCGCCCTCCTAATGGCGCTGGGCGTAAAAGTCTTCGGCGAGCGCCACGTCCTCGGGGCTGCCGACGATCAGCGACACGCGCGCGTGCGGCGACGCGGGCTCGAGCTCGAGGATGCGCCGCGTGCCGGTGCTGGCGCGCCCGCCCGCGGTCTCGGCCACCAGCGCGATCGGCGCCGCCTCGTACTGCAGACGCAGCTTGCCGCTCGTCAACTTTCCCTGGCCGGCCGCGTCGGCCGGATACAGGAACACGCCGCCCTCGAGCAACATCCGGTGGAAGTCCGCAACCAGGGATCCAGCATACCGCGCCGTGTAGGGTCGACCGCTCGCCACGTCGATCGCCTTCAGGTGACGAACGAACCCCGCGACCTCGGGGACCCAGTGCGCGGTGTTCCCCTCGTTGATGCTGTAGGTGCGGCCGCGGGCCGGGATGCGGACACCCGGCTGCGTGAGGACGAACTCGCCGCGCGCGCGGTCGAGCGTGAAGACGTGGACGCCGGCGCCCGCCGTGAGCACGAGCTGCGTGGCCGGCCCGTACATGACGTATCCCGCGGCGACCTGCGCCGTCCCCGGCAGCACCGCGTCGCGCTCCGGCCCGCGGCCGCTCCGCGCGCGGACCGAGAAGATCGTGCCCACCACGCCGTTGATGTCGAGGTTGGAGGAGCCGTCCACGGGATCGAAGCAGACGACGTAGCCGCCGGCGCCGCCGAGCTCGAGCGGCGCCTCCATCTCCTCCGAGACGAGCAGGTACGCGGCGCCCGTCGCGGCGAGCGCGTCCCGGACGGCGTCGTTGGCCCAGAGGTCGAGCTTCTTCACCGCCTCGCCCTGGACGTTGACGGTGCCGGCGCCGCCGGTGCGGCCGTCCACCGCCGCGCGGGCGAGCGCGTCCGCGATCCTCACCGCGGCCGAGGCCATGGCGCCGACGACGGCCGCGACGCCCGTGGCGTGCGGCCCGCCGAGGCGGCCCAGGTGGCGCGTGAGCAGCTCGGCCTCCGGGCGCCGGCCGGGATCCGCGCTCACTCGCCGCTCTGCTGGATGAGCTTGGCGACGAGGCCGGTCCAGCCCGTCTGGTGACTGGCGCCGATGCCGGCGCCGTCGTCGCCGTGGAAGTATTCGTAGAAGAGGAGGAGGTCGCGCCAGTTCGGGTCGGTCTGGAACGTGGCGGCGGCGGCGTGCACGGGACGCCGGCCGTCGCGGCCGCGCAGGAAGAGGCGGATGAGGCCGCGCGACAGCTCGCCCGCGACGTCCCACAGATTGAGCAGCCGGTGCGAGCCGCTCGGGCACTCGACCTTGAGATCGTCGCCGTAGAAATGGTGGAACTTCTGCAGAGACTCGATCAACAGGTAGTTCACCGGGAACCAGACGGGGCCGCGCCAGTTCGAGTTCCCGCCGAAGAATCCCGTGGTGGACTCGGCGGGCTCGTAGTCCACACGGTGCTCGACGCCGTCCACGGTCAGCACGTAGGGATGCGCTCGGTGATAGCGCGACAGCGCGCGGATCCCGTAGGGCGACAGGAACTCGTCGCGGTCGAGCATGTAGCGCAGCACGCGCGTGAGCTGCGTACGGTTGACGATGGACAGCAGCCGGCGCACGCCGCCGCCGGAGGCCGTGACCATGTCGAGGTTCGCGCGGAACTCCGGCCGGTTGTCGATGAACCACTGCATGCGGCGCGTGAAGCCCGGCAGCCGCTCGACCACCTCCGGCTCCAGCGTCTCCACCGCGAAGAGCGGAATCAGCCCGACCATCGAGCGGATCTTGAGCTGACGCGCCTCGCGGGCGGTGTGCAGGACGTCGTAGTAGAAGCCGTCCGTCTCGTCCCAGAGGGTGATCCCCTCGCCGCCGAGGTCGTTCATCGCCTTGGCGATGTAGACGAAGTGCTCGAAGAACTTGGAGGCGATGTCTTCGTAGGCCGGGTTCGTCTGCGACAGCTCCAGCGCGATGGCGAGCATGTTCAGGCAGTACATGCCCATCCAGGAGGTGCCGTCGGACTGCTCGATGTGTCCGCCCGTGGGCAGCGGCGCCGAGCGGTCGAAGACGCCGATGTTGTCGAGGCCGAGGAAGCCGCCCTCGAAGACGTTTTTGCCCTCGGTGTCCTTGCGGTTGACCCACCACGTGAAATTGAGCAGGAGCTTCTGGAACGCCTTCTCGAGAAAGTCGCGGTCGGGCACACCCGTCACGCGCCGGTCGATCTTGTACACGCGCCACGCGGCCCACGCGTGCACCGGCGGATTGACGTCGCCGAATGCCCACTCGTAGGCGGGGATCTGGCCGTTGGGGTGCATGTACCACTCGCGCAGGAAGAGGATGAGCTGCGACTTCGCGAAGTCGGGATCGATCGGTGCCAGCGCGATCGTGTGGAAGGCGAGGTCCCACGCCGCGTACCACGGATACTCCCACTTGTCCGGCATGGAGACGATGTCGGCGTTGTAGAGGTGCGTCCACCGGGCGTTGCGCCCGTTCAGGCGCTCCCGGGGCGGCGGAGGTTGTCCCGGGTCTCCGGTGAGCCAGCGCTTCACGTCGAGGTGATAGAACTGCTTGCTCCAGAGCATCCCGGCGAAGGCCTGTCGGGCCACCGCGCGCGCATCCTCCGAGCACGCGGCGTCCACCACCGTCGCGTAGAACTCGTCGGCCTCGCGCCGCCGCCGCTCGATCAGCGCGTCGAAGGCGCGGCCGAACGGCTCCGCCGCGGGCGCGGCGTCGGTGAGCCGCAGGCAGACGACGCGCGCCTCCCCCGGCGCCAGCGTCAATCGGTAGTGCGCGGCCGCCTTCGTCCCCACGCCCGCGGGATTCACGGCGTCGGCGCGGCCGTGGACGACGTAGTCGTCGAAGGCGTCCTTCACGTACGTGGTCGGGTTGGCGGCGCCCCAGAGCCGGCGCGCGTTGGTCTCGTTCTCCGTGAAGAGCAGGTCGGCGGCGCCCTCACACACGAGCCAGCGCCGGCCGAGCGTCGCGTGCTCGGCCGCGACGACGGACCAGCCCACGCGTGACGACCCGGCGCACAGGCGCGGCCGTGGGGAGCCCGGCTCCCACGCCCACGTGTTCCGGAACCACAGCGTCGGCAGGACGTGCACCTCGGCCGGCTCGGCGCCGCGGTTGGTGATGGCGACGCGGATCAGCAGGTCGTCGACGGTGGCCTTCGCGTACTCGACGACGACGTCGAAGTAGCGGTTGTCGGCGAAGACGCCCGTGTCGAGCAATTCGTACTCCGGCCGGCGACGGTCGCGCCGCGCGTTCTCCGCCAGCAGCGCCGCGTACGGGTACGCGCGCTGCGGATACTTGTAGAGGTACTTCATGTAGGAGTGCGTCGGCGTGCTGTCGAGGTAGAAGTAGTACTCCTTGACGTCCTCGCCGTGGTTGCCCTGGTTGCCGGCGACGCCGAAGAGGCGCTCCTTGAGGATGGGGTCGCGGCCATTCCAGAGGGCCAGCGCGAAGCAGAGCCGCTGGTGATTGTCCGAGACGCCGGCCAGGCCGTCCTCGCCCCAGCGGTAGGCGCGCGAGCGCGCGTGATCGTGGGGGAAATATTCCCACGCCGTGCCCCCGGGACTGTAGTCCTCCCGCACGGTGCCCCACTGCCGCTCGGACAGATATGGACCCCAGCGCCGCCAGTGCGCGGTCCGCCGCGTCGCTTCGTCCAGCCGCCGTCGCTCCTCCGTCATCGCCCGCCCCTCCGCCGGGTTCGGGTATAGTAGCGGAACTCCGGAGGATTCAGGTGCTCCACTACGCGATTGCCCGGATGCTCTGGCTGGTGCCGACGCTCCTTGCGATGGCGCTGGTGACATTTCTCGTCATGCACTATACGCCCGGCAGCCCGCTCGATCCGGTGGCGGAGGGCGCGAATCCGTTGTCGCCCGAGGCGCAGAAGGTGCTCGCCAAGCATTACGGCCTCGACCGGCCGCTCTGGGAGCAGTTCGCGATCTTCGTCGGCAAGGCCGTGCGCGGCGACTTCGGCTTCTCGTTCGTGTACAAGACGCGCACAGTGGCGGAAATTCTCAAGGAGACCTTCCCGATCTCGCTCTTCCTCGGCTCGATGGCGCTGGCGCTCGCCGTGGCGGGCGGCCTCACCCTCGGCATCCTCGCCGCCGTCCACCAGAACCGCGGCTGGGACTACGTGTCCGTCTCGCTCGCGACCGTCGGCGTCGCCGTCCCGAACTTCGTCCTCGCCGTCTTCCTGATCATCCTGTTCTCGTTCATGCTGCCGCTGTTCCCCACGGGCGGCTGGGACTCGCCGCGCGACTGGGTGCTGCCGACGGTGACGCTGGCGCTGGCCCCGATGGGGATCATCGCGCGCTTCACCCGGGCGAGCATGCTGGAGGTCATCCGGGCCGACTACACGCTCACCGCGCGCGCCAAGGGGCTGAGCGAGGGCCCGGTCATTTTCAAGCACGCGCTCAAGAACGCGCTGATCCCCGTGGTCACCCTGCTGGGGCCCCTGTTCGCGGCGGTGGGAACCGGGTCGTTCTTCGTCGAGTCGATCTTTCGCGTGCCCGGCATGGGCCGCTTCTTCGTGCTCTCGATGACCGGGCGCGATTATCCGATGATCATGGCAGTGGTGCTGACCTACGGCGTCTTCCTGGCGATCATGAACCTCGTCGTCGACCTCGCGTATGGCGCTCTGGACCCCCGCATCAGGTACTGACGCGGCCGCGGGGCCGCGCCCGCTCGCCGACCCGGACGGCGTCCGGGCGCCGAGCCCGCTGGCGGCCGACCTGGGCCTCGCCACGCGCGGGTCCAGCCTGTGGCGCGACGGCGTGCGCCGGCTGCGGCGCAACCGGCTGGCCATGGCGGGCGGCGCGGTCATCGTCGTGCTGTGCTTCATCGCGATCTTCGCCGACGTCCTGGCGCCGCTGCCCTACACCAAGACGAACTTCGGGCGGCTCAACGAGGCGCCCACGCGCGACTACCCGCTCGGCACCGACCAGCTCGGCCGCGACCTGCTCTCCCGGATGATCTACGGGGCCCGCGTGTCGATGCTGGTCGGCCTCGGCGCCCAGCTGATCGTGGTGTCGATCGGCGTGCCGATCGGCGCGCTGTCCGGCTACGTCGGCGGGCGCACCGACCTGTTCCTCACCCGCTTCATCGACGTCATGTACGCCTTCCCGCGCCTGCTGTTCGTGATCCTCGTCATGTCCATGCTCGGGGCCGGGCTCACCAACATCTTCATCGCGATCGGGCTCACCGGCTGGGTCGGCATCGCGCGGCAGACGCGGGCACAGGTGCTGGCGATCAAGCAGAAGGAGTACGTCGAGGGGGCGCGCGCCCTCGGCTCGCGCGCCGGACGTCTCCTCTTCCGTCACGTGCTGCCCAACGCGCTGACGCCCATCGTGGTGGCCGTGACGTTCGGCATCCCGGAGGCGATCTTCACCGAGGCGGCCCTGTCTTTCATCGGGGTCGGGATCAACCCGCCCACGCCCTCGTGGGGCCAGATGGTCGGCGAGGGCCAGCAGTACATCCGCTCCTACTGGCATCTCTGCGTGTTCCCGTCGATCGCCATCGCGGTCACCATGCTGGCCTTCACGTTCTTCGGCGACGGCGTGCGCGACGCTCTCGATCCAAAAATGAAGTAGCCACCAACAGGAGGACTCCATGAAGCGTCCCCCGATCTCCGATGCCCAGATGGACCTGCTGGCCACGCGGCTGGCCGCAGCCGGCGTGGGCCGGCGCGACTTCCTCCGCGTCGCGGCCGGGCTCGCTGCGATGGGCGCGGCCGGCTTCAACGCTCGCCCGGCGGCGGCGGCGGCGCCCAAGCTGGCCCCCGGTGAGAAGCTCGCCCGTGACCAGCACTTCCGGTACGGCGGCGGCGGCTGGTTCCAGAATGATCCCTCCAGCCACGACTTCAACAAGGACCTGTATTGCAACGGAGTGCCCGCACTCTGGGCCGGCCTGATGAAATTCGACGTCAACTTCCAGCCCGTCCCCTATGTGGCAGAGAAGATCTCGTCCAACCCGGAAGGGTCCGTGTGGACCTTCACGATCCGCAAGGACTCCAGGTGGTCGGACGGCTCCCCGTGCACGGCGAAGGACTTCGAGTGGTCGTGGAAGCGCCAGATGGATCCGGCGAGCAAAAACCCGTACTCGAGCTACTTCTACGACATCAAGGGTGCCGAGGCGTTCAACAAGAGCAAGGTGCCGGATGCGTCGCAGGTCGGCGTGCAGGCCAAGGGCGACTGGACGCTCGAGGTCACGCTGGAGGGGCCGCGCGGCTACTTCCCGGTGCTCTCGGCGTACCTCGCCGCGCTCCCGGCCCATCGGGGGGCGGTTGAGAAGCACGGCGACAAGTGGACGGAGGCCGCGAACATCGTCTGCAACGGCCCGTTCACGCTCGAGGCCTGGGAGCACAACAAGGTCATGGTGCTCCGGAAGAACAAGCACTTCATCGGCGCCAAGGACGTGACGCTCGACAAGGTGACCATCCCGATCATTTCGGTGCAGTCAGGTGCCCTGCCGTACGAGGGGAACGAGCTCGACATGACGTCCCTGCAGACGGGTGACCTCAAGAGGCTGCGCGTCGACCCCCGCACGGCGAAGCAGGTGTTCCGGTATCCGTTCCCGGGCACGTGGTACCTCACCCCGCAGGTCACCAAGCCTCCCTTCGACAACGTCAAGGTGCGACGGGCGGTGGCGCACGCGATCGATCGGGACAACGTGGTGAGAGTCGCCGACGGCTTCGCCGTTGCCGCCCACGCCATGATCCCGCCGGGCTTCCCGGGGGCGGTCGACGACAAGAAGATCCGCGACATCCAGCGCTTCGATCCCAAGGCGGCGATGGCGCAGCTCAAGGGCACGCCGTTCGAGGGCGGGCGCAACTGGCCGAAGATCACCCTCACGATGCGCGAGGAAGGCTACGGCAGCAAGCCGCTCGCGGAGGCCGTGCAGTCCGTCCTCCTCGAACACCTCAACATGAAGACCGAGCTCGAGGTGCTGGAGCAGCGCGTCTTCCGCGCCGGCCTCTGGAAGAACGACTACCAGTTCGTGTGGATCCGCTGGTTCATGGACTACCCGGACCCGCACAACGAGTACTTCGACACGTTCTATGGCAAGAAGACGGAGGGCAAGCGCCAGGCCTGGGTCAACGACGCCTTCGACAAGGAGCTGGAAGCGGGGCGGGACACGCGCGACATCAAGAAGCGGCTCGCTCACTACGCGAAGGCCGAGGAGATCATGCAGACCGACGCCGGCTACATCCCGGTGGCCTGGGTCGCCCGGTGGGCCGCGGCCAAGCCGCAGGTGCGCGGGCTCGAGAAGAACAAGCTGGGCGAGACCGTCGTCGAGGGCAATATCTATTTCGACATGCTGCCGCATATCTACATGGTGGAACGCGCCTGAGATGGCGGACGTCGAGCGCCTGCGCGGCGAGCTGTATGCGGCGTTCAAGAACCGCGCGCTGATGTACTGGCACATCTTCGACGAGCTGCGGCGCGCGCTGGGCGAGCCGCAGGCGACCGGTCTCCTCGCCCGCGCCATCGAGGCGCGCGGCCGGGAGATCGGACGCGCGTTCGCGCGCTACGGCCCCGCCGACCTGGCGGGGCTGCGCGACGCGTTCGTGGGCGGGGTCCCCGACGGAGGCCGCATGTTCGATCCTCACGTGGAGCGCTGCGACTCCGCCCGCCTGGACATCACGTTGCGCCGCTGTCCGCTCAAGGACGCGTGGCACGAGGCGGGCGTGCCCGAATGCGACGTCGCCACGCTCTGCCGCATTGCGGGCCGCGTGGACAACGGGACTTTCGAGGCCGCCGGCTTCGAGTTCTCGGCCGACACCTGGCAGCCGGGCCGTGACGGCTGCTGTCATCTGCACGTGCGCCCGGGTCACGCTCCCTGAAAACGCTCGCGCTCCGCCTGCTTCCAGGCGCCGTCCTCATCGCGGCGACCGTCGCGCTCCTGGTCGTCCCCGCGCTCGCCCCGCTCACGATGTCGTTGCTGCCCGCGTATCCGATCATTGTGTTCCTCGCGGGCGTGCTCCTGGCGTGGCGCTTCCGCCGCTGGCGCGTGCTCGTCGCGACGCTGATGCTGGCGGCGGCCGAGCGGGCGCTCGCCCTTACCCTGACCACCGCCACGCCGGCCGCCCACGTCGGGACGGCGGCGGCCGCGGCCGCGCTGCCGATCAACCTCACCGCGCTGACGTGGCTGCCCGACCGCGGGCGACCCGTCTTCGGCTGGAGCCTGGGCCTCGTGGCCGCCGAGGCGCTCGCCGCCGGGCTGCTCGCGCAGCCAGAGGCGGTGCCGGTGGCCGCCCTGCTCGCGCGGCCGTTCGCCGGCGGCCACCTGCCGGCGGTCGGGCTGCTCGCGTTCTCAAGCGCGCTGGCCCTGGCGGGCCTGCGGCTCACCCTCCGCCCGCAGGCACTCGAGTGCGGGATGCTCTGGGCGCTGCTCGGGGCGCTGCTCGCGTTCGGAGTCGATGCGCCCGCGTCGGCCTCGGTCGCCCTCGCCGGCGCCGGGCTCGTCCTGCTCGTCTCGCTCGTCGAGACCTCCCACGCGATCGCCTACGGCGACGAGCTGACGGGACTCCCGAGCCGCCGCGCGCTGACGGAGACGCTGGCGGGGCTGCAAGGGGCCTACACGATCGCGATGGTCGACATCGACCACTTCAAGGTCTTCAACGACACGTACGGCCACGACGCCGGCGACCAGTTGCTGAGAATGATCGGCGTGCGCCTGGCGGAGGTCGGCGGCGGCGGCCGCCCGTTCCGCTACGGCGGCGAGGAGTTCGCGGTGATCTTCAGCGCCACGCCGCTCGACGACGCGCTGCCGCACATCGAGATGCTGCGGCAATCGATCGAGTCGACGGGCTTTGGCCTGCGCGCCGCCCATCGTTCCCGGCGCCGGGACGGCGCGCCGCGCGTGGCGCGCCCGACGCGTCGCGTGTCCGTGTCGGTGTCGATCGGCGTCGCGGAGGCCGGACGGAGCGCCACGCCCGGGCACGCGGTGCTGGACGCCGCCGACGCCGCGCTCTACCGCGCCAAGCGCAGCGGCCGCAACCGCGTTTGTACTTAGTAACGTAGGGGGGAGCGACCGCCGCTCCCCCCTACACCCCCCAACGGGAATCCGCGTGCCCTGTCATTCACGCCCTCCAACCCGCGCAGCACCCGCCAGAGCGACTCCGGCGTGAGCGGCATGTCGAGGTGGCGCACGCCCAGCGGCGCGAGCGCGTCGACGACCGCGTTCACCACCGCGGGCGGCACGCCGATGTTGCCGGCTTCGCCGAGCCCCTTGGCGCCGAGCGGATTGCGCGGCGTCGGCGAGTGCGCGTGGTGGACCTCGGCGCGCGGCACGTCATCGGCACGCGGGACGGCGTAGTCCATCAGCGTTCCTGACAGGAGGTGGCCGTCGGCGTCGAAGCGCACGGCCTCCATCGCGATCTGACCCCACGCCTGCGCCAGTGAGCCGTCGAGCTGGCCATCGGCGAGCAGCGGGTTGACGAGCGTGCCCGCGTCGTCGATCCAGACCAGCCGCTCGAGGACGAACGCGCCCGTGTCGCGCTCGACGCGCACGGCCGCGACGACGGCGCCGCCGCTCCACACCTCGTGCTCCGGGGCGAGCACGTGGCTAACCTCGAGGCCCCGCTCCTCGCCGGGCGGCAGCGGGCCGCGCCAGGCGAGCCGCGCGACGTCGGCCCAGCGGATGAATCGATCTGGAACGCCCGCGACGGCGAAGCCTCCCGCGGCGAGCCGCACGTCCGCGGCGTGGGCTTCGAGCAAGTGCCCGGCGAGCCGCCGCGCCTTCGTGACGACGCCGTCGGCGGCATGAACCAGGGCGCCGCCGCCGAGCGCCGTGCTGCGGCTGCCGAACGTCCCGATGCCCGTGGGGATCGCCGCCGTGTCGCCGTGGCGGACGTCGATCGCCTCGGGCTCGACGCCGAGCCGGTCGGCCACGATCTGCGCGAACACCGTCTCGTGCCCCTGGCCGTGCGCGCTCGAGCCCGTGACGGCCGTCACGCGTCCGTCCGCCTCGACACGCACGAGGCCGCTCTCCCAGCCGAGCGCCGACGGCTCGACGTAGACGGAGAGACCCACTCCGACGAGCTCGCCGCGGCGACGGCGCTCGGCTTGCGCGCGGCGCAGCCCCGCGTAGTCGGCGGCCACGAGGACGCGCGCGAGGAGATCGGGATAGTCGCCCGAGTCGTAGCTCTGGCCCGTCGCCGTCGTGAACGGAAACCGCTCCGGCGGCACAAGATTGCGCCGTCGCAGCTCGGCCGGGTCCAGCGCCAGCGCGCGCGCCGCCTCGTCGACGAGCCGCTCCATGAGGAACGCCGCTTCCGGCCGGCCCGCGCCGCGGTAGGGGCCGACGGGCGGCGTCGTGGTGAACGCACCCACGGCCTCGACCTCGACGTCGGCGATCGCGTAGGGGCCCGGCAGGCAGCGGACGTGATTGCGCGGCGTCCCCATCGCCGTGTAGCCGACGCTCGGACCGAGGGGACACAGGATGCGCGCGCGCAAGCCGAGCATCGTGCCGTCGGCGGCCACGGCCAGCTCGCCGCGCGCCACGGCGCCGCGCCCGTGATGCGTCGTCAGCAAGTCCTCCACGCGCGTCGAGATCCACTTGACCGGACGCCCGAGCCGGCGCGCCAGCCACGGGATCAGCACCTCCTCGCGGTACGGCCCCCCCTTCACGCCGAAGCCGCCGCCGACGTCGGGGGCGATCACGCGCACCCGCTCGGGCGCCAGCGCGAGCAGCCGCGCCACCTCGTCGCGGATCCGGTGGGGCACCTGCGTCGACGACCAGATAGTCAGCAGGTCGTCGGCCCAGCGTGCCGCGACGGCCCGCGGCTCGAGCGGCACGCCCGCCAGCCGCGCCTGCCGCACGTCCACCGCGACCGTGCGGTGCGCGGCGGCGAACGCGCGGGCGGGCTCGCCGGCGCGGACCGCGAAGCTGAAGCAGCGGTTGTCGTCGCGGCCGACGACCGGCGGCGCGCCGGGCGCCAGCGCGGCGTCGGGCTCGGCGGCGCCGGGCAGCGGCGTCCACTCGACGCGCACCAGCGCCGCCGCGTCGTGAGCGAGCGCCGCGGACTCGGCGACGACGGCGGCGATGGGCGTGCCCTGGCAGCGTACCTCGTCGGTGGCCACGAAAAGCATCTCCGGCACCACCATGCCCTCGATGCCCCGCATCATGCCGATGGGCGGGAAGCTATCAAGCTCGGCGCCGGTGACCACGGCGACGACGCCCGCCGCTTTGCGCGCGACGTCGATGTCGAGCGCGGCGACGCGCGCGTGGGCGTGCGGGCTGCGCACGAAGACGACGTGAGCGACGCCCTCGATGCGA